>DSLMC04103__coassemble_403_pt1 | contig 39693 bp, 40 predicted proteins | sample DSLMC04103__metabat2_low_PE_013 | metagenome-assembled genome bin DSLMC04103 | reverse complement strand
CCGCCAGCGTTCATCCTGAGCCAGGATCAAACTCTCAAGTAAAACTTGTCGCGGCATTCGTCGAATGCTCATGCAGGCATGGCGCTCGACTCATTGCTTCGCGCAAATGATAAGATGTCTCATCCAGTCTCAAGGACCACTGGTCCCATTACTGTTTCTTTTTCTGGGTTCGAACTATGTTCTCTTCCATGGATCCTTCTGCCGACATCACTCGCTTCCGGACCCTACTCAATCGAATTGAACGTTCGAGGTTGTTTTGTTATTCAGTTATCAACTTACTCTGTGTTGTGATCTCTCACAAGCAACTCGCTTATTCTATCACGCCGTTCTTACTTTGTCAAGAACTTTTTTAAGAAATTCTTACGTTTTTCTTTCAAAACCTTTATCTCTCAGGCGCAACAGAACGTATAATACCACAGGCATATTCTGGTGTCAACCACTTTTTTCATTTTTTCTAATCTTTTTTATGGGCGTTATCTCTTTCCTCTATTCAGTCATCTGTCTTTTAAACAAAAGAAGGCTTCCGCCCTCATTTATTTCTTCCGGCGGTATGTCTGCTCCATCAATTCCAGCTGTTCGCCCACAATATCAAAATGTTTCTGCATCGCTGAGCTGCCGGCCACAAAGTCTTTATCCACCAGAGCATCATAAATATTCCAGTGGGATCGTTTCAATGCCTCGGAGCGCATCTTATCTTCCATGATCTTCACCCTGAAATCCGCGATAAACTGATGCATCAGGTCTTTCAGCATGGTGGTATACAAAATGATCATCCGATTGTGCGACGCATTGATCAGAGTATTGTGGAATTCAATATCCAGCTGGGCGCTCTCCACCGGATCGGTGATCTCATCCATCTTAACCAGCAGTTCGTGCATACGTTCAATCTCTTCTTCCGTCGCCTGGCTGATCGCCAGCTTGAGGGCAACCGTCTCATATCCCATACGAATATGATACACTTCCGTATAACTGATGCTGGATAATGACATAACCATGTTGATAAAAGTACTCATATATTCCTGTGGTTCACAGCGCACATAATTGCCGCTGCCCTGCCGACATTCCAGCAGTCCGTTGATTTCCAGCATGTGCATGACTTCACGGATAGAGTTCCTGCTCACATCCAGCTTCTCCGCAATCTCTCTTTCCGGCGGGATCTTGTCTCCCACCTTCAGTTCTCCAGAGAGAATCTGCTCGGAAAAATAATCAAAAACATATTGATACGTTTTTTTGTGTTCGTTTTTATAGCTTCTGTAGTTCTTATAGCTCTTATATTCGTCCAAATTACTCATAACCACCTCCGCAAGTTCTTACATTGCAAAAGATTCTCACCACTTTTTCAAGTGAAATACTTAACAAACAAAAAGAATCTGCTGCGCATACCTTCTCCAGTGAAATAAGGCGGCTGCGTAAAATAAATGGGCGGACCCGCTGCTCATTACAGATCCGCCCGCAAAATGCGGAAAATGAATTCCACATTAAGCAACATTTTTTATTTGACCATAACGGATACGCCATCCGGAATGACAGTGATGTGCGCCTGACGGCCCTTTTCTTCCAGAGCCATGGCCAGCGCTTCGTTTACATCGGCAGCGGTGAGGAATCCCATCTCCCGCGCCATAGCCCGATATTCTTCGCACATGACATAAATCACCTTATGTTTCATAAGAATTCTGGCCTGAATCTGGTACTCCCACTGATCCGGTTTTGTCTCATCCTGCGGAACCCTGAGAATCTCTTCCATTAAAGCCGCCGGGCTTTCACAGTCTCTCAGAGCTTTATAGAAACCTTCTCCCCCGTGTCCGTCTCCGCAGTTTGATACCATGATCAGGATACCGTCTTCTTTGGCGGCAGCTTCCGCAGCCGTCATGCCTTTAACGGACTGGTACATATTCTGATCCAGCGGATAACCGCCGTTTGTGGAAATAGCGATGTCAGCTCTTCGCTGCGGCGTCACCTGACAGTAATTTTCCAGGAAGGCACAGCCTGCCTCATGGGCTTTGATGGCGTCTCCCGCCACGGCATGTACCACTTTCTTGTCGCCGTCAATGATGACATTGACAATGTATCTCTGACCGGCCATCTGACTTGCCGCCACCATATCTTTATGTATCGGATTATTTTCCAGGATTCCCGTCCGGCTGTAAGGAGAATGAATGAATTTTGAGCAGTGATTTCCAAGCACAGTTACCTTGCTGGATACTCCTGGCAGCACGCTTTTTCTTCCTCCGGAAAAACCGGCAAAGAAATGGGTCTCGATGAAGCCTTCGCTCACAAGCAGATCCGCCTCTGCTGCCACTTTATTAATAAGGAGAGGCGCGCCGGACGGGAGTACCCCCATATTTACCATGGCGTCCATATCCTGGCTGTCATGCACCACGATATGTTCTCTATCCACAATTTCCTCTCCAAATTTGCCAATAAGTTCTTCTCTGGTCGTTGCTCTGTGAAATCCTGTGGCGATCAGCAATGTGATCTTCGCGTCAGGATTACCTTCCCTGATTTCTTTTAACATAAACGGGATAATATGCCTGCTCGGCACCGGTCTGGTATGATCCGAACAGATGATGACAACCTTCTCCTTTCCTCTGGAAAGCTCGGAGAGCTTTGGAGAACCGATCGGGTTCTCCATCGCCTCCAGAACGATCTCATCCTCTGTTTTATCACTTTTCGGCATGGACTCAATGGAGGAGGCAAGAACCTCCACATCCAGATCATCCTCCAGATGCAGCATCATTCCCGTCGTAGAATACGGCAATTTAATTTGCATACACATCTCCATTCTGCCGCCTCATGATCAGCGGCCTGTATCGTTCATTGCTCTGTGATTATTTTACACCCATCCATCCGGAGATAACCATCATCTGTACTTCTGAGGTTCCCTCATAGATTTCAGTGATCTTGGCGTCACGCATCATTCTCTCAATCGGATAATCCTTTGTATATCCGTAGCCGCCGTAAAGCTGTAAGCAGCGGGTCGTCACATCCATGGCATTTCTGGCTGCCACCAGTTTTGCCATAGCTGCTTTGTGAGAAAATGGCTCATGATCGTCTTTCGCGCATGCAGCCTGATAAACAAGGAGTTTGGCTGCCTCTGTGTTGGCGCGCATCTCGGCCATCTCGAACTGTGTGTTCTGGAACTGGGAGATTCTGCGGCCAAACTGTTTTCTTTCCGTGATATATTTTGTGGTCTCCTCGAGAGCGCCCTCTGCGATACCAAGAGCCTGAGCGGCAATACCAACACGTCCGCCGTCCAGAGTCATCATGGCATACTTAAATCCTTTACCCAGCTCGCCTACCAGATTCTCCTTCGGCACGATGCAGTCTTCAAAAATCAGTTCGCAGGTGGAGGAAGCGCGGATTCCCAGCTTATCCTCCTGCTTGCCGATGCTGAATCCCGGATATCCTTTTTCAACGATAAAAGCGGAGATTCCTTTGGTTCCCTGTGACTTATCTGTCATTGCCAGCACGAAAAATACGTCGGCTGCGCCGGCATTGGTGATAAAAATCTTGGAGCCGTTTAATACCCAGTGATCGCCGGCATCCACAGCAACCGTCTGCTGACCGGAAGCATCGGTACCCGCGTTAGGCTCAGTGAGCGCAAATGCGCCGATCCACTCGCCGGAGCATAACTTCGGCAGATATTTCTTTTTCTGCTCTTCTGTACCGAACTGGTAGATCGGCGTACAGCAAAGGGAAGTATGCGCTGATAAAATAACACCGGTGGATGCACAGTATTTACTGATTTCCTCCACGGTCTGGATATAAGCCAGAGTGTCCATTCCTGAACCGCCGTACTCTTCCGGGAAAGGAATTCCCATCAGACCCATCTCGGCCATCATCTTTACATTTTTCATCGGAAATTCTTCCGTGCGGTCGATCTCTGCTGCCAGCGGTTTTACTTCATTTACCGCAAACTCGTGTACCATCTGCAGAATATCCTGATGCTCTTCATCCTGTCTGAAATTCATCTAAAATTCCTCCTGTTCTTATCCAGGCCCACGCCCTGCAGCCTCAACCATTTTGCTGCCGGGGCATCTGCCTGACCGATCTTTTTTACGTTTTTGTTTTGCATAAACGGCATTGTATTGTTTGAATTATAACCATATCTTGTGATACCTTTTTTCATAAACAAGGTATCTGTTTTCGTTACTACTTGTGATAAACCATATCTTTTTTCATCTGACTTGCCGGATCAAGCCCGGCCTGTTGTATCGTACCAGAAATTTTCGCCAGATACCGCCGCATCCTCCGGCCGCCGGCCAGTCTGTCAGGCCCAGAAAAGACAGCCCGAACCGACAACCTTAAGACACTGCGTTTAATTCGTAAAATATGCTGCGTGTTTCATTCTGACAGTCCTGCCGCCAAAATGAAAAGGTCTGTAAGTTACTGTTTATGCTTTCTGCGCCTTGAACGCTTCTGTCAGCGCAGGAACCACCTCATTTAAGTTGCCGACAATTCCATAATCGGCCACATCAAAGATCGGCGCATCCGGATCTTTATTGATGGCAACGATCGTGTCCGCACCGGAAATACCGGCCACGTGCTGGATCGCACCGGAGATACCGATGGCAAAGTATAATTTCGGCGCAACATTTTTACCGGACTGTCCCACCTGATGTGCGTGAGGCATCCATCCGGCATCCACAACAGCACGGCTGCATCCAACTGTCGCACCAAGGACGTCTGCCAGATCCTTTAAGATTGTAAAGTTTTCCGCAGAGCCAACGCCTCTTCCACCGGAAACGATGATCTCAGCTTCTTCCAGATTGATGGATTCGGCCACTTCTTTTACTCTCTCCACAAGAGAGGTGCGGATCTCATCCTGGCTCACCGTGATATCTTCCCGAATGATCTCACCTGTCTTCGCCTCATCATAAGCGCCTTTTTTGAATACGCCCGGGCGAACGGTTCCCATCTGCGGCCGGTTATCCGGGCACATGATGGTCGCCATCAGGTTACCGCCAAATGTCGGACGGGTCCATGCCACATTTCCAGTCTCCTCATCGATGTCAATGCCGGTACAGTCTGCGGTCAGACCAGTCTGTAAGCGGCAGGATACTCTCGGTCCAAGGTCACGTCCGTTGTTGGTCGCGCCGATCATCAGGGTTTCCGGTTTATATTTTTCTACCAGAGCAACCATTGCTTTCGCAAATGCGTCTGTTGTGTACATCTCGTACTCCGGTCCATCCACGATGATGGCGGAGTCGGCGCCATAGCGGATGGCGTCTTTTGCAGTTTCTTCTATATTATGTCCGATGACTACGGCCACCAGCTGGCAGTTTTTCTGCTCAGCAAGAGGTTTTGCCACATTCAGCAGCTCGTAACCGACATTTTTCGGTTTTCCACACTCGGTCTCTATGTAAACCCAGATATTCTTGTATTCAGCGAGATTACTCATACTCTTGTCCTCCTTACAAAATCTTTGCATCGAAAATCAGCTTCACAACTTCTTTTGCCGCATCCTCTGCTTCCATTCCCTGAAGCTTCACACCATTTTTCTCCTTCACCGGTGTGTAAGTCTTCTTTACTTTTGTCGGAGAACCGTTTAATCCGCAGCGGGCAATGTCGATTGCCGGAATATCGTCCTCTGTCAGAACAGGGATATCTTTTTTCTTTGCAGCCATCTTGCTCTTGATCGTAGGATATCTCGGCTCATATGGCAGTTTGACTACCGTAACCACTGCCGGAAGCTTCGTAGCGATCATGTCATAGCCCTCATCACATTCTCTCTTCACCTGGATATCGCCGTCTTTCTCAATGATATCCAGCGCATAGGTGATCTGCGGCAGGTCAAGATGCTCCGCGATCTCCGGTCCTACCTGAGCGGTATCGCCGTCCACGGCCTGTTTTCCACAGAGGATCAGGTCGAATTTTAAGCCTTCTTTTTCTTCCACTGCTTTGATCGCCTCTGATAAAATGTAGCTGGTAGCCAGGGTATCAGAGCCGCCGAACTTACGGCTGGAGATCAGGTATCCGGCATCCGCTCCCACGGAAAGACAGGTTCTGATCGCTTCTTTTGCCTGCTCCGGTCCCATGGAGATGACAACAACTTTGCCACCCAGCTTTTCTTTCAGGCGAACGCCCACTTCCTGTGCATAGGTGTCAAACGGATTGACGATACTCGGCACACCTTTGCGGACCAGGGTATGAGTTTCCGGATCCACTTTAATCTCGTTCGTATCAGGTACTTGTTTGATGCATACACAAATATTCATTCTATTTCCTCCTATTTATACTCGCGCCTGTCATAGCGCCTTACCGGCATATATTACAGACGGTAACATACCTTGCCAGGATTCAGGATCATCTTAGGATCAAATACTCTCTTGATTCCTTCCATGATCTCCATGTTTCTCTCGCCCACGGATTCCACGAGATACTTCACCTTGCCCATGCCGATGCCGTGCTCTCCGGAAACCAGTCCGCCGCAAGCTGTTGCTTCTTTATAAATAATGTCGAAGAATTTATCCACTCTCTTCTTGAATTCTTCCTCCGTAAGATCGTTGGAGCACTGATAAATATGAAGATTTCCGTCTCCTGCATGACCGAAGGATTTGATCTCCAGACCACATTCCTCACCGGTTTTATTGACAAATGCCAGATATCCTGCAATCTTATTTACCGGCACAACTACGTCACACTCATCCAGAAGCTTCGTCTCTTCCATGATGGCTTCCAGGAAGGAGGAACGTGCTGCCCATGCGTCTTTGATCTTGCTGGAAGTGTCCGCCACGAGAACATCCATGGCTCCGGCTTCCAGAACAAGCTCAGCCGCTTCCTCGATCAGGGCATCCACCTCATCCTCGCTCTTTCCGTCAAGAGTTACCAGCAGATACGCGCCGATCTGTGTTCCTTCCAGTTCCTGTGGGAAAACGGATTTGCCGATGTAACGCTCGGATGCGAGAACGATTTCTCTTTCCATAAACTCAATGGCCTGCGGATCCATATGCGCCATCTTGAATTTTGGTACGGTGGACAGCGCTGTCTCCAGATCCTCAAAAGGAATGATCAGGGAAGCGACTACCTTCGGCGCCGGAATGATCTTCAAAGTAAGTTCTGTGATGATTCCAAGAGTTCCCTCGGAGCCGATCATCAGGTTCAGCAGGGAATATCCGGAAGAAGTCTTTGATACCGTTGCGCCCAGATGTGTGATCTCACCGGTAGGAAGAACAACCGTCATCGCACGCACATAGTCACGGGTCGCGCCGTATTTTACAGCACGCATTCCTCCGGCGTTGGTCGCTACATTTCCACCAAGACAGGCAAACTTTTCGCCCGGATCCGGCGGATACATCATTCCTCTGGAAAGACAGTCTTCTGCAAGATCGTTTAAGAGCACGCCTGCCTCTACCTCTACCACAAAGTTCTCCATATCATAGGATTTGATCTTGTTCATTTTGGAGATATCCATGAGAACGCCGCCAAATACAGGCACAGCGCCTCCGGCAAGTCCGGTTCCCGCTCCTCTTGGAGTCACAGGGATATTGTTGTCATAGCAAATCTTCATGATAGCCGCCACTTCTTCTGTGGACCGCGGCTGTACTGCCAGATCCGGCATATGTGTGCCGTAGATCGGCATCTCGTCTTTTGCGTAGTCCGGATTGATATCCTCTCCCAGAAAAACATTGCTGGAAACCTTTTTGATCTCTTCGATAATCTCCGGTGTCAGCTTATTGTACATGTTTCTACCTCCCTTATTTTCATTCTGCAAAATGCAGTTGCATGTTTTTTGCTGCATATTTTTATAATCCCATGGCCGATCCCGCGAAGCAGATGACTCCGGCAATCAGCACATAGATGATAAAATACTTAAATACGGACCGTAAGATCTGGCTTTCCGAACCGACAGCGTTGATCGCGCCTGCTCCAATGGCGATACACTGCGGGCAGATCATCTTTCCGATTCCTGCTCCCATGACATTGGCTGCTGCCATCCAGGATGGATTGAGTCCCAGTGAGATTGCTGTCTGACTCTGCAGTCCTCCGAAAAGTACACAGGTGGATGTTCCTGAACCTGTGACGAACGCTCCCAGCGCTCCGATAAACGGAGAGATAAACGGATAGAACGGTCCGGCGACAATAACCAGTACATTTGCTATGTCGGAAATCATTCCGCTGTATCCCATGATTTTGGCCGTCGCCATCACGCTGCAGATGGTAAGAATGGTCTTCCAGTATTTTTTCAGCGTATCAAGAAGGACTCCCAGCATATCTCCCACTGTCGCCTTCTGAATCAGTCCGCCGATCACTGCCGCGATAAAGATCATGACGCCCGGCGTATTGATCCAGCTGAATGTCAATGTACTTCCGCCCTCTCCCGCGTAAAACACCGCACTGGTTTTAATGTCCGCGATCAGATTATGGATTGGCGGACAAAGTGTGGAGGTAAACATCAGCAGAAAAAATATCAAAATAAATGGACTCCATGCCTTTACGCCCTCGGCCACGGTAAATCCGGTTCCCCGGTCTTCCTCTGTCAGAGTGATCGCATACTCCTCATCCGGTTCTTTATTAAAGAAGCGGGATGCGGCGATCATACAGATCAGAGAGATGATCGAACCGATGATATTCGGCAGCTCGCAGCCAATCAGCTGCGCGGAAATAAACCATGGTACCGTAAAGGAAAGAGCGGAAATCAATACCATAGGGAATACTCCCTTCAGTGCTTTCAGTCCTTTTCCCACAATACATACCATAAAGAATGGAGATAAAAATGTGAGAATGCACTGAATCACAGCTACATCTCCGGCCAGCGGCAGAGCGTCAAGTCCGGTGACAGACGCCAGCGTCACTGTCGGAACTCCGACAGAACCGAAGGCTGTCGGTGTGGAATTCACCACGAGACAGGCGATAACTGCCCGCATCGGGTCCAGGCCGATACCTGCCAGCATGGAGGCCGGAATCGCTACCGCCGTTCCAAAGCCTGCCATACCTTCCATGAAGTTTCCGAATCCCCATCCGATGATCAGAAGAAGGATTCTCTCGTCCATGGAGACACCGGCCAGCATCTTTTTGATCAGATCCATGGCGCCCGTCTTCAGTGTCAGATTATAAGTAAAAAGAGCCGCCACGATTACCAGACAGATTGGCCACAGGGCGTTGAGTACACCCTCCAGTCCTGCCGTCAGTGTGTAAGTAAGATTCAGTTTCCAGTAAGTCATTGCCAGAATGACTGTAAGGACAAGGGCCGCAACACAGGCCTTATGTCCCGCGATCTTCAGAACACTCAGAGCAATGATCAGCCAGAGTATTGGAAGTATCGCCAGCAAAAATTTTAAAAACAACAATTATTTTCCCTCCCTTTAATGGGTCACCCAATATTTATGGTTTTATTATACCACTTCTCCTTTTTTATGCAATACCCTTTATTTTTTTCAGCATTTTTACAGATTTTTGGGCATATTTTTTAGTATTAATTCATATATTGGGTTGTCCAATATGAGTTTCAATCACATTTTTTATCCCACAATTCTTAAAGAAAAACAATTATTTACTCTTCATTCTAAAAATCACGTTTTTCACCCCGATTTTTTTGCCTTTCTATGTTTTTGCAAATTTTAACGATATTTTTTTGTCTTTCCTTTCCTCTCATTGTTTATTTTCTTTTTCTCATTGTTTTATTCAGGAGATATTTTTTCAGATTCTTTTCTCATTGTTTCACTCGGGAGATGTTTTTTCAGACAAAAATTGCGGGGATACAAATCATTGCCCCGCAATTTCATAAAATCAGATATGTATTTATAGAAACAGACACATATTCAGATTATCAATATCACCATATTGTGCCTGCCGATACGCCATATTGACTTTTCATTGGCATTCAGCGTACTATATTGTCAGCAGCAATGTACCCGCCACAATCATGACCAGTCCCAACATTCCTTTTCTGGTCAGTTTCTCATGAAAAACAATATAGGAAAATGCAATGGTAACTACGATGCTCAGCTTATCCACCGGAACTACCACGCTGGCCGGTCCGGTCTGAAGCGCACGATAATAGCAAAGCCAGGACGCACCAGTGGCAAGTCCTGACAACACGAGAAATACCAGCGTCCGGGCAGAAATCTCCGGGAGACCCGTCTGGCTTCTCACAATGAAAACCATCACCCAGGAAAATAACAGCACCACCACTGTCCTTACGGCTGTCGCCACATTAGAATCAATATTTTTAATTCCACATTTGGCAAGAATCGCTGTCAGACCTGCAAAAAAGGCGGAATCAAAAGCAAAGAGAAGCCACATGTTCTTCATCTCCTCTCCCATTCATGTGCTTTCTTTCTATTGTATATTTACACCCGTATGTCTGTTCTCGTTGAAGTCTTCCGTCGGGATTTTATCTTTTTATGACCACTATACCGCGGGTCAGTCCCGCCCCGAACAGTCTCTCGTATTGATCCAGGCAGGCCAGCGGCAGCCGCACCTTCACTGCGGACGACAGTCTGTGAAAGGCTCTGCCGTGACATTGTCTCAGCTGTGTCCCTGAAAATGTCAGCGTTCTCAGTCGGATATCACCGGCAAAAGCATCCGCTCCCAGGAGACGCAGCTGCGTCCCGAAATGCACGTCCCGGAGGCGCAGACATCCCGCCAGTCCTTTCTCTTCCACCACACGCAGCGAATCCGGCAAGGTGAGCTTTTCCATGCGCTGACATTCCTGAAAAGCGAACGCTCCAATACACTCGATCCGATAATAATAATCGCCCAGCTTCACGTTTTCAGGCAGGCTGATATGTATTTTTTCCGGTTCCCTCCAGAGAAGACAGCGAACACTTCCGTTTTTTACAGACGGATTCATGATCTGGAACAGTCCATTTCCCGCTGCGATCCTTTTCCCCGCAGGATTGGCAAATGTCCAGCAGGCATGTAACGTAAGACTTTCTGTCACCCTCTCCGGATGCCTGCTCCAACGCAGTTCATATCCTCTTTTCTTCCGTTCCGGGTACAGAAGGAGATCTCCATAATGATACTTCTTTTCCTGCACCAGTTCTTCGCCATCATAAAAGGCGACCGTATATTCATTATATATGTAAGAAAATACTGCGGAGATATCCACATTTTCCGTTATTCTTTCCGTCTGTGCACTCCAGCCCGCAAATGCATAGTGATACACGGCGTCCGCCGCCTTCACCGGCGCTTCCGGCGGATGTGCCGGACTGCCGTACTCCACCTGCTCTTCCTTCAGCAGGTTGCCGTCTTCATGAAGAAAACGCACGGAAAACACCCTTCTTTTCCGGCCAAATACCGCTTTGACATTCGTATCCTTCTCAATGTGGTCAAGCGGACGATTCCACCCGAGAAATGGATATTCATACTCCGCGTCTCCCTCTTTTTCCGGAAAGACTTCCGCCTTCGCCGCCTGTCCATAGGACACGCTCTCCATGCCGAGAAGCCTGTCATTTTCATGAAAATACATGACCAGATATTTCTTCGGGATCTCTTTGTAGATCGCTTTTACTACCAGATTCTTCTCCACCCGGGAAAAATCCGTATCCCAACCGGCGAACACAACCTCATGATGCGCCGTCTCACCTTTCTTAGCCGAAATCTCCGGCGGCTGCGCGCCGTCCCCTTCCGCCACAAAGGCTGTCTTTAACACTGTATTCTCTTCGTCCTGAAAGACGACGATATATTTTTTACCGGTTTTCTTTTTTTCTGCCATGATTGATCCTTATATTTCCTTACATACGTCCGCATACTGCCCGTCCGTGATTTTCACGAGATCATCCGGCGCACAGGCCACCTGGGTTCCGATCTTGCCGCCGCTGACCATGATGACCGGCTGCTCTTTTGCCGACTCGTGGTACGTCGTCCGATATGCCTTTTTCATCCCCACCGGGGAACAGCCGCCGCGGATATACCCGGTCACTTTATTGATATCCTTCACATGGATCATCTCCACAGATTTCGCTCCGACTGCTTTCGCCGCCTTTTTCAGATCCAATTCTCTGGCGACCGGGATGACAAAAACAAAATACTCCTTCTTGTTGCTGACCGTCACCAGCGTCTTAAAAACCTGATCCGGGTCCTGCCCGGTCAGTTCCGCCACCGTCACTCCATCCACAGCTTCCTTTCCATGGGGATAGAACTTCGCCTCATAATTTATGTTTTCTTTTTCAAGAATACGCATAACGTTGGTCTTGGTTTCTTTCATGGTTGTCGCTCCTTGCTGTTCTTCATTTATTTTATCTTTCTCTGTTATTGTACCTGATTCCTCTGAATAGTCAATCAAAAGAATCAGCACCCTGGCAAAATGCAGGGTGCTGTCGCACAATATCTATCTTTATACCATTATCAGTCCATATGAAATCATTTTGTGATCAGGACCTCCTCAGGCCCTTTTACCTCTCCGCCGCCTTTTCCAGCCCTTCTTTGAAGGTTCTCACGTAGTCTTTCGCTGTTTCCAGGTCATAGCCAGAGTCTTCCATAATCTCGATGAAATGGGTCCCCACAATACAGCCGTCGATGGTATCGAGCAGTCCCGCCACATCGTCGGCGGTGCGGATGCCGAATCCCATCATAACAGGGATTTTGGAGACGGCCTTTACATTTTCCAGATAGGCACGGACATTTCTGTGGAAATCCGCCGCCTGACCGGTAACGCCCATGGAGGAGACGCAATAGACGAAACCCCGGGCATTCTCCAGAATCATCGGGATGCGGTCTGCGGAGACCGGCGCCACAAGCTGAATGAGGATCGGGGCATTTTCCACCCGGGCGAGGGCATCGGTCAGTTCATCCTGTTCCTCCTTTGGCAGGTCAGGGATGATGAGTCCGTCCACGCCGACGGAGGCGCATTTTTCCACAAAAGCGTCCACGCCATAATGGAGGATCGTATTGTAGTACATCATGTACACGATCGGTACCTCACAGTCTTTTCGCACTTCTTCTACGGCGGCAAAGACTTTTTTCAGGTTCGTCCCCTTGCATATGGAGCGGTAGGAGGCGTCCTGGATGACCGGGCCATCCGCAGTCGGATCAGAAAACGGGATGCCCAGTTCGATCACGTCGATGCCTGCCTCCGCCTCCGCGCGGATCAGCGCCTTCGTTCCATCCATGTCAGGAAGACCGGCTGTCATATAAGTGATAAAAGCCTTCTTCCCGGTCTGCTGCAGTTCTTTCATGCGTCTCTCTATCCGATTTTCTCTCTGATTCTCTCTTTTCTCCTCTTGATGGTTCATCGCGAAGGCCCCTCCTTTTTCTCTTTCATCCTCTGTCACAACCGTCTTTGTGGTTTCCATCTATTGATACCCCCTGTCTTTGAAATAATCCGCGATCGTGTGTACATCTTTGTCACCCCGACCGGAAAGATTGACGACCATGATCTGTTCCGGACGCATGGTCTTCGCTTTTTTAAAGGCGTAGGCGAGGGCATGCGCGCTCTCAATGGCCGGAATGATTCCTTCTGTCTTACATAATTCCAGCAACGCTTCCATGGCTTCATCGTCCGTGACAGACACGTACTGTGCGCGGCCGCTGTCATGCAGATAAGCGTGTTCCGGCCCTACTCCCGGATAATCCAGTCCGGCTGATATGGAATGAGCGATCTGCACATTTCCGTCCTCGTCCTGCAGGAGGTAGGAGCGCATGCCGTGGAGGACGCCCGCCTGTCCCACAGAAAATGCACTGGCATGTTTTCCGGTTTCTATGCCGCATCCGGCAGCTTCCACGCCGATGAGTTCCACCTCTTTCTCATCAATGAATTCGGCAAACATGCCGATGGAGTTGGAGCCGCCGCCCACGCAGGCGATCACACAGTCCGGCAGCCGTCCTTCTTTTTCGAGTATCTGCTTTTTTGTCTCCACGCTGATGACGCGCTGGAACTGTTTGACCATCTCCGGGTACGGGTGCGGTCCCACGGCGGAACCGATGATATAAAAAGTATCCTCCGCATTTTTTGCCCAGGTACGGATCGCCTCGTTAGTGGCATCCTTGAGGGTGCGGCTTCCGGTCTTCACACATTCCACCTTCGCGCCGAGCATTTCCATGCGGAATACATTGAGCGCCTGTCTTGCCATATCTTCTTCTCCCATGTACACCGTACATTCCATCCCGAACAGCGCGGCTCCGGTGGCGGTCGCCACGCCGTGCTGACCGGCTCCGGTCTCCGCGATGACTTTCTTCTTTCCCATGCGCTTTGCCAGAAGGATCTGCCCGATCACGTTGTTGATTTTGTGAGCGCCGGTGTGATTCAGGTCCTCCCGCTTGAGATAGATCTTCGTCCCGTATTTCTCCGACAGTTTTTCTGCCAGATAAAGGGGCGTTTCTCTTCCCACATAATCTTTCAGATAATATTCATATTCCCTGATAAACGCCGGGTCGCTGATTGCCTCCCGGTAAGCGCTCTCCAGTTCCTTTAAGGTGTTCATGAGAGACTCCGCCACATACTGTCCGCCATATTGTCCGTATTGTTTATTATTCATAGCTGTGCACCATCCTTATTATTTTTTTCATTTTTTCGGGGTCCTTTCCCCGGAACATCTGTTGTCCTGCGACTTCCACTGCCGAGCTCACATCAATGCCGTCAGGCCGCACTCTCCGGATTGCCTCCTGTACGTTTCCTTCATGAATGCCGCCCGCCAGAAAGAGAAGCTTTCCGTCCCTCTCCAGCCCGTCCAGCAGGGACCAGTCAAAACATTTCCCGCTGCCCGGTTCTCTGGCGTCAAAAACGTAGCCGGCGATCCTGGAAAGATCCCTCATGGCAGCAAATGTACCGGCAAACGCCCCGGCGCCTTCCTTTGCCGCAAATGTCTCTATATCATCCGCCTGCACTGCCCGGAGCACCGGCAGATGGATTGCCTCATAAACCTCTTCCGGCAAAGAGCCGTGGATCTGGATATAATCAAATCCCTGGCTTTCAATCTCTCTGACCTGCTGAACGGACGGAGAGACGACCACCGCCACACTTTTAATGCGGGGCGACAGTTTCCGCCGCAGCGCCGCCGCTGCGGGAAGGTCCAAATTCCGTCTGCTTTTCGGACAGAACAGCACAAACCCGGCAAAGTCCGGAAGAAAGGTATTGGCATATACGACGTCCTGTTCTGTTGTAAGACCGCAGATTTTTATGAGTGTTCTTTTCGGTTTTTCACACATTTTGATATCTCCCTGTTTTTCAGTGATCTTTTTCCGGAAATCTTTTGCTCCGTTTCGCTTCAGAAGTCTGTCGACTCTTCGTTATAAATCGCCTTCCACTCTTTTGCCAGCGCTCTCGGATGCGCCGACAGCATGAAAGCGCCGCCGATCAGCAGAGCATCCACCTTACATTTTCTCAGAAACCGGATATGTTCTCCGGTCGTCACACCGCTCTCCGATACGAAGACGGTTTCTTCCGGAACCATGGGCCGCAGCTTCCATGTATTTTCAAGAGAAATGGTAAAATCTTTAAGATTCCGGTTATTGACTCCGATGATACGAGGTTTCAGGCGAAGCGCCCGCTCCATCTCCTCTTCATCGTGGACTTCCAGCAACACATCCATTCCCAGCGCATACGCCAGTTCATAGAATTCTCTCATCTGCTCATCCGTCAGGATAGCGGCGATAAGCAGGATACAGTCGGCGCCGATCACCTTCGCCTCATAGATCTGGTAAGCGTCAATGATGAAGTCTTTCCGTATCATCGGCAGAGGCGTGATCTCCCGGATCTTCTTAAAATATTCTACGTTGCCAAGGAAATGGTCTTCTTCCGTCAGGCACGAAATGGCATCCACGGAACTGTTATAGTCGTCAATCCGGTCTGTCAGCTTCATTGTCATCCCGATCTTCCCCATGCTCGGGGACGCCTTCTTAAATTCACCGATGATCGACAGACCGTCTTTTGCCAGCGCATCATGGAAGGAAATGCTTTTTCTCTCCGATGCCAGTGCCAGCCGGCGCATTTGTTCTTCCGACACAGCTGCCTTGTGTTCTTTCAGCCGCTTCTTTTTATCTTCAACAATGGTATCCAGTATCATTTTCTCGTCCTCCATTTCTTCTTATTTTTTATTTCCTGTCCAACCTTCCTGACCGGAGATCGTTCCCGGATCCGTTTGTTTCCCGTCTGATCTGCTGTATATTCAGAAAATTCTCTATCATTTTCTTTCCGTGGTCTGTGAATACGGATTCCGGATGAAACTGTATGCCGATGACCGGATACTGCCGGTGCTCCATCGCCATGATCTCACCATCTTCCGCTCTGGCGAGGACTGTAAACTCCGGCGGGAGCGTCTTCTCATTCACCGACAGAGAGTGGTATCTCGCCACCCGGACAGGGCTTGGAATCCCCTGAAAAATCCCGCAGCCGCCGTGGGTGATGACGGACTGCTTTCCATGCATCAGCTCTTTCGCATGGATGATTCTGGCGCCAAAGGCTGCTCCGATACTCTGATGTCCCAGACAGATGCCCAGAATGGGGATCTTATCGTAAAATTCCCGCACGGCCTCAAGACAGATTCCTGCTTCCGCCGGGCTTTTTGGCCCGGGAGAAAGCACCAGGCACTCAGGTTTCATCCTGTGTATCTCCTCCACAGTAATCTTATCATTTCGAACGACCTGAATATCACTTCGAAAGATTCCCATATACTGGTACAGGTTATAAGTAAATGAATCGTAGTTATCAATCAACAGTATCAAAGCGCATCCTCCTTCACCAGTATTTTTGCCAGCGCCCGCACCTTGTTGCAGCACTCACTGTATTCCCGTTCCGGATCGCTGTCAGCGACAATGCCGGCTCCCGCCTGAATATACACCCGGCTTCCTTTTTTTATCATCGTGCGGATGGTGATGCAGAAATCCAGATTACCGCCAAAGTCGATATATCCCACCGCGCCGCCGTACAGTCCCCGTCGCGCGGTCTCAAGTTCATCGATGATCTCCATGGCACGCACCTTCGGCGCTCCGCTCAGCGTGCCCGCCGGCAGAAAGGAACGAATCAGATCGACCGACCCGTACTCCGGTTTTTTCTGTCCTTCCACAAAGGATACCAGATGCATCACATGCGAATAACGCTGGATATGCATGAAATCTTTCACCTTTACGCTGCCAAACCGGGCGATCCGCCCCATATCGTTTCTCGCCAGATCCACCAGCATCACATGTTCCGCCTTCTCCTTCGGGTCTGCGTACAGGCTCTCTTCCAGCCGTTTGTCCTCAGCCGCATCTTTTCCTCTCGGTCTTGTTCCCGCGATCGGGCAGGTGGTGACAATACCGTCTTTCTGCTTCACGATCATTTCCGGAGAACTGCCGATGATCTCAAAGTCATCAAACCGGAAATAATACAGGTACGGCGAAGGATTCAACTGCCGCAGCTGCTGATAGAGCGCAAATCCATCCTGCCCGGTCTCAATCGTCCAGCGCTGCGAGAGCACCGTCTGGAAAATATGTCCCTCACGGATGTATTCTTTGATCTTTTCTACTTTGCGGCAATAATCTTCCAGCGTATCCGACTGCCTGACGATCCGGCCGTCCGGCGGCAGAGATTCCGGTTTCTGTGACTGATCGGCCGCTCCGGCGGCTTCCGGGCTATCGTTTCGCTCCACCGCCATAGTATTTCCCGGCACATGCTGTTGTTCCGGTGCGGTGGTTACTCTCTGCGCCTCTTCTAACATCTCCCGCAGCCGCCGGGCCGCCCTTTTTTCTCCCTCTTCGCCGTCCTCTTCCAGAACGATGGCCGTCATCGTCTCCGCCACATGGTCAATGGAAAGGAACTCTGTCACCTGCATTAGCTGGATGGTCCCGATACCAATCTCATCCGGGTTCTCATCGGGCAGATCTTCTGTGTACCGGACGAAATCATAACCGAGCGCGCCCACGAGACCTCCGGAAAAAGGAATCGCCGCACCCTCTCCGAGGATCTCGAAGCTGTTCACATAATCTTTCAACGCCTCTGCCGGGTTTCCCGGCAGAGAATGCCGACTTCCGTCCCTCCCGCAGACAGTAAGCTGTCCATCCACCGTGCGCAGCACCGCTTCCGGGTTCTTCCCCAGGAAAACATACCGGTCATAGTTTTTGTCATAGCTTTCCAGAAGAAAGCCTGTACTGTCCCCGACATAATTTTTATAAATATCCACTGCTGTCTCCGTCAGGATACTGACGGTCTTGCTGTATACTTTCAGGATTCGTTTCATGGCTGCTCCTTTCCCTTGTGAGGAGATGCTGTCCGGATTTTTTCCGCAGAATATTTTTGTTGGAAAACAGATGGCTGCGTGCTTCGCACTCCCGCTGTCCGGATTTTTTCCAACAAAAAAATCCCTGACTTACATAATGTAAGTCAGGGACGAAGATTCCGCGGTGCCACCCTTATTAATCCTATGACATCGCCGTGCGCCCTGTCTGCCTCTGCCCTCTCCGGACATACCGGCCAGAACGGAAAGCCTGCCATAGTATTCACTCTGATTCTGATACGGACCTGCCGGTCGATATCATACCCCTGTAACGCGAGGACGCGGCGTCAGCTACTGTTACTTCACCTTGCATCTCCCAAATCCATTCCCCTTCTCGTCCCATATCGGCTCTCACCTGCCCGACTCTCTGTCATGTTCCTGATGAAAGGTACTACTTTTGTTCAAAGACTTTTGCTTTTTTCACTGCGTCTAGTATATCAGTAATATATTGTGATGTCAACCGGTTCATTTTGTCAATTATGCTTGCTATTTCTTAATTTTATATTCATTTTTTGTCAAACTGGTGTATAGATTTTTTCTGAAAACGTGTTATACTATAATCACAGTAGATGAAATCAATTTCAACTACTTCTCAACGTTTCAATTACCTGACCACCGGTACTCCTCCTTTTTCCGGTTGGTTGACGACAGAAGGCATCGCTTATTCAGCCATCTAAGCGATGCCTTTTTTCGTGTCTTCTGTTCGCCATGTTCTCTGTTTTCCATGCACAGTATCCGCCATGACGACTGTGTGTTACAGGCGCCGCAGGGTCTTCCCCAAAACTCCATTCTCCCTGTCATAGGACAGTTCTTACAAGCATAGACTGTATCAAATTCATCGGAGTTTCGCTTATCATGAAACAATATATGGAAAACAGGATTCTTTCTATCGCTCATTACACCATCGACCACAGTTCTACGGTCCGCTCCACTGCCAGAAAGTTCGGCATTTCCAAGTCCACCGTACATAAAGACCTCACAGAACGGCTCCCGCAGATCGACCACCATCTGGCAGAGGAAGTCCGGGATATTCTGGAGGTCAATAAATCAGAACGTCATATACGGGGAGGGCTGGCAACCCGCCAGAAGTATCTGCAAATGCAGCGTTAAAAACCGCAGACCAGATTTATGCGTCGCTGTATTGTCGCTGTATCCTTATGCTTCTGCCCGTATCGTTGTGACCAGTGCATCACACACTCCTTCTACAGTGTAGGCGCCGCTGCCGGCCGGCAGGAAGATGCTGTCTCCTTTTTTGTATTCTACGGTCTCATCACCACAGGAGATGCTTCCCCTGCCGTCAAGGACGAGAATACTCAGGAAAGAAGCGTCTGTGACACGTCCGCTCATTTTTTCCATAGTCGTACCGTCCAGATTCAGTTTATCTACGGTAAAATAGCCACAGTCCGCGATATGTGGATAGTGGCTGCCGTCTTTGCTCACCGGAGCGCGCTTTGTCACATCAAGCGCCTTGTCCACATGCAGTTCTCTCTTTTTGCCGTCTTTGCCGACTCTGCCGTAGTCGTAAACCCGGTAAGTGACGTTGGAGTTCTGCTGGATCTCTGCCACCAGAATGCCCTTGCCGATGGCATGGATGGTCCCCGCCTCGATAAAGAGAACGTCGCCTTTTTGTACCGGTACCTTGTGGAGTACTTCCAGAAGAGTGTCTTCCTCAATGCGCTTTGCAAACTCTTCCCGGCTGATCTCCCTTTCAAATCCATGGTACAGGAAGGCTCCCTCATCGGCATCCATCACATACCACATCTCTGTCTTGCCATACTGTCCCTCATGTTCCAGCGCATACGCGTTATCCGGATGCACCTGGATCGAGAGATTATCCTGCGCGTCAATAAACTTTACAAGAATCGGAAAATCCTCAAAACGGGCGCAGTTCGTCCCGAGCACTTCCCTGCCGTTTTCTTCAATGTACTGTCGCAGCGTTTTGCCCGCATCGCTGCCGTTTGTAATATAGGACGGTCCGTCCGGATGGCAGGATAACTCCCAGGTCTCCGCAAGGATACCACCCTGAATCTCCTTGCCGTACTCGTCTGCCAGTCTTCTGCCGCCCCAGATATAATCTTTTCCGCTTGGTTTTAATTTTAAGATTCCCATAATTCCTCCATCTGACGCATTCTGCTGCGTCTATCATGACAGAGCGGACATGCCGCCTTTATTTCTTCTTTTTACTGAAAATGTTCTTAAACGAGCGTTTTAACACATCAAAAAAGCTTAAAGAGCGCACCATACGCTCTGATGGAACGTACGGACGCATGGCCCGCAGCAGCTCTTTTGTCTTGTTTGCCGAAAATGTAAATGTGCCATTCCTCTTCGTCTGAATGGCAAAACGAGGGATGTATTTTCCCTTAAACATTACCGAGGCAATGACGTAATCGACTTCCTCCCACGGAATCTGGATATAGTCGCTTACTTTCCGCTCATTGTAATATTCAAACCCCCGGTCCCCGATCATAATATTGCCGTAGTTATTCATACTGTGAAAGGAAGTGGCCTTCATGACCAGATCCACCTTCGTGTTAAGAGACTGTGCCATATCCTTTTCCTCCATATACTCATATAGGGCTGTCACACAGACAGCCCACCGCAACAGCAGAGTTCGCCGTAAGGCAAATCTTCCGTGCAGCAGCCGCTTTGCGACAGCCCTATCATTATCTTTTTATCCGTTGATTACAGAAGTCCGATCACATGTCCTACGATACCAACGATGAATAATCCGATGATGATGATGATTGGAGAAACGTTTTTCTTCAATAACCACATACAGAGCAGGGTAAGCAGTAATGGTGCAAATCCTGGAATCAGAGAATTCAGGTTGTCCTGTAAAGTTGTGATCTGTTCCGGTGAGAGAGAAAGTCCTGAAGAGAACTGCTCTAAAGCAGTGCGGATGCCTTCTGCTCCTGCAGGCAGGCTCTCCCAGTCAATGTAAGCACCTTCGCTGAGCTGTACTTTGGAAACAACCGGAGTAAAGTTGATCGTTACCCAACGTTCTACCAGAGAACCAAGTACGAACATACCAAGGATGGATGCGGTTTTGGTCACTTTCTGAAGCAGACCGCCGGAAAGGTCTTCGGAAATCTTGCTTCCTGCCTTGTAACCAAATTCCTGTGTATACCACATGAATGCCCAACGGATCACGTTCCATAATACGAAGAATAAAATCGGTCCGAGGATACTTCCGCCCATGGCCAGGGATGCGCCGAGCGCACCGAGCATAGGACGTACGGTAAACCAGAATACCGGGTCGCCGACACCGGCCAGAGGTCCCATCATACCGACTTTAACACCCTGGATCGCTGCGTCGTCTACCTTTGCGCCGTTTGCTCTTTCTTCTTCCAGAGCAAGGGTAACACCAAGGATAGGTGAAGCCAGATAAGGATGTGTATTAAAGAACTCCAGATGACGTTTTAAAGCCGCCTTCTGATCTTCTTTATTGGTGTACAGCTTTTTGATCGCAGGGATCATAGCGAAACACCAGCCGCCGTTCTGCATACGTTCATAGTTCCAGGAACCCTGAAGGAAGGTGGAACGCCATGCGACAGCGAGACGATCTTTTTTGGATAATGTAATTTTTTCTGCCATTTCTATACCTCCCTTACCATCAATAATCATTCAGGATATCATCAAGCGGATCTCCGACGTTTCCGCCACCGCCGCCGTTTCCTGAACCGCCGCTTTCGGATAACTTAATGTAGATGAGTGCCATACAAAGCGCGATCGCACCAAGGGCAATCAGAGTCAGGTCGGAAATTGCTGCCAGACAGAAACCGATGATGAAGAAAGGCCATACTTCCTTCGTAGCCATCATGTTGATAACCATTGCGTAACCTACGGCAACAACCATACCACCACCGATAGACATACCGTCTGTCAGCCATGCAGGCATGGACTCCAGGAATCCCTGTACAGTCTCTGTCGGGATTGCCAGCAGAGCTGCTGCCGGGATCGCGATACGAAGACCCTGCATGATGACAGCGATGATGTGCCATAACTCAACGCCTGCGAAGCTTCCCTTTTCAGCGGCTGCATCCATACGGTGTGCACATACCACGGAAAGAGTACGAACGATCATTGTTAAGAACAGACCTGCCACTGCCAGCGGGATTGCCACTGCGATGGCAGTACCAACGCCGTCTACACCCTGTCCGCCAAGAGCCAGGATGATCGCAGATGCCACGGAAGCAAGCGCAGCATCCGGTGCAACGGCAGCACCAATGTTTGCCCATCCAAGAGCGATCATCTGGAGCGTTCCGCCCAGAATGATACCGGCTTCCAGATTGCCGGTAACAAGACCAATTAATGTACAAGCTACCAGCGGCTGATGGAACTGGAATTCATCCAGAATACCCTCCATACCGGCGAGAAAGGCAACTATTACAACTAAAATGATTGAAATAATTGACATATACTTTTCCTCCTATACTATTTCACTGAACTCTAGCAGCCAAGCTCAGCTTTTGCTTTTTCGATGATGGCATCCATGTTGTCCTTGGAATCACTAGGAACCTTGCGGACATCGAATGTGATGCCGAGCTTTTTGAGCTCCTCAAAAGTCTCCACATCTTCTTTTCCTAAAGACAGTACCTTGCTGACAGCCACTTTGCCAACAGAGTGCGCCATGGAACCGATGTTCAGCTCTTTGATATCCACGCCGCCCTTGATGGCTGCGAGCGCATCCTGCGGTGTCTCAAAGAGAAGCAGTGCTTTGGTGTTGCCAAAACGAGGATCCTTGGCTACCTGGATCATCTTGCCGATCGGCACTACGTTTGCCTTTACTCCCGGAGGCGCTGCTTCTGTGATCATGCTCTTACGCAGATTGTCATGAGCAACACCATCGGATACAACGATGATACGGTTCGGATTGGTGGTCTTGGTCCATGCGGTTGCCACCTGTCCGTGAAGCAGACGGGAGTCGATACGTGCCAGTACGTATTTGATCTTACCGTCGCCCACTACGGTTCCCTCAGGCAGAGCGCCTGTAGGCTGACCGTCGGAAGCTGCTGCCGCCGCTTTCTTTTCTTCCTTCGGCTCCAGAGACTCCGGATAAATACGGACGCCTTCTTTTGCGCTGCCGGAAATCTGAACGGCAAGCTCGTGAGCAGTATCCATCATCATACGGGAAGCGTATGCGTCAATCAGCATCGGAAGATTGAGGCCGGCAACAATAGCCCACTTATCTTCGTGTCCGGCGATAAGACCGTTGGACTGATTGAATGGAGTGCCACCCCATAAATCAACAAGGATCAGCACCTGTTCCGGATCTTCAAAGGAGGCAACGGCTTCTTCCATTTTCCTTCTCACATCATCCGGACCTTCGCTCGGCTGCAGTGTGACCGCTGCCACATTCGGCTGTTCACCGAAAATCATGGACGCTGACTGCAGGATACCCGTAGCAAAATTACCATGGGTTGCAAGAATAATTCCTACCATTTGTTAATCACATCCTTTCTCTCCTGTTAGAAATCATTCAATATCTATCTCAAAATTTGAAAAATTTGAAACAGTCTCTGTCTGAATACCTCATCCGGCAGAGAATTCTCCGCCTGAAGCTTTCTGATCTTTTCCTCCACATCCGGACTGGCAAGCACCCGGTAGAAGGTATGAAAGGTCATCGGTCTGACCTTCAACACATCGGCAGACGCAGCAAAGAGAAACGCGCAGTACACCTTCGCTCCATCCCAGTCCAGCGGACTCTTCATCCTGCCGATCACCAGTCTCGTGGAATCCACCAGAGACGGATTCCCGTGCGGCATGGCAATGTGGCACATACTGGTCGGGGAGATCTCCTCCCGCTCCAGCACACTCTGCAGATATCCTTCTGCCACATATCCTTCCTCCGCCAGCGGACGAACCATCGCCTCAATGGCCGACAAAACGTTCCGGGCGTCTATGGGCACGATGATTGCCTCCAGAATATTCATTTTCAAAAGGCGGGTCACCTGAATCTCCCGGATACACTCGCTGACCTTCTTGATCTCCCGCTCCGGAAGAGCCATGGAGATATACACCACCGGCAGCTCTGTCCTTATCAGCCGCTCTGTGGTCACGATACAGTCGCAGTCCACCTTATCCTGCTGGGAAAACTCCTGAAGAGAATACATCTCGGTCACCTTCACATCGGCGATCCTGCGCTCCAGCTTCGACTGAATGAGCCGCGCCGCCGCCGCGCCGAAATGACACACGATCACGATCCGTGTCTTTTCCTCCCGGTCTTTGATCCTCTCTATGGCCGCCTGAAAATGGATTGCCAGATAAATGAGGTCGTTATCCTTCATGGACAGATTATAAATATCAGAAATGTAATCCGCCGCGATGGCCGCCATCTCAAATCCAAAAGGATACTGACGCTTCATGGAAGTGATCATATAAAAATCCGACTCCACTTCCATACTGCTGCCCCGCAGCACTGAGGTGTACAGGTGACCGGAGAGTCCCTGTATCAGCTCTTCATCCTGACTCAAATCTATCTGAAGTCTCTCTTTGATGCCATGAAGAATCTCCCGGACCGGACTGGACATTTTCTCCATGATCTGTTCCCCGTCATTGATCTTCTGCTTACGCAGAGACAAAAGAAGAAAATACAGATGCCGGACCTCCTCTTCCGAATCAGGAAGACGCAGCCTGCGGCAGAGTTCTCCAATCCAGGCGAGCAGCCCCTCAAATTCGATCTCGTCCAGGTATTCCTGCTCCCGGTTGTTCGGTCTTTCCGGATTATCGCTGTCCGCATGACGTGCCAAAAACAGCACATATAAAAATATCTGCTGCAGGGATTCATCCGTAAAGCGAAACCATTCCAGATGTCCGAACATCTGAAGCGCTTCCTTCGCCCGTCTCATCTGGTTCTTTGTAAAATAGTCCAGAATCGGGAAATGCAGTTCATGGAACTGCCGAAGCGCCGCCTCATAGTCCTCTCCATACAGATATGGAAACAAAATCTTGACAAAGAGCGCCCGTCTTTTATCCTGCGGCCCCGCATAGCGGATGCCATAATGTCTCTGCGACTGGATATCATCGGGATACTTCTTCATAATGGCGGACAACTGCTTCTCCGCGTAGGACTTGCTCACCAGAAGCTGGTCGGCAATATCCTGGATAATCAGAAAATTATCATGGAGCGTGAGCAACAGAAGAAACCGCCTCTCAAACTCCAGCTCAAAACGGGGGATGCTCATGTTCAGTACATCGATAAACTTCTCCCGCCCGTGAATCCGTACCTGGTTTCCGGACAGGAACTGAATCGTGACGCCGTATTCCTCCATCTCCTCCGATAAATCTCTGAGATGATTCCTGAGAGTCTTCACGGACACTTCCAGATAATCGGCCATGGCGTCAAGCTCCACTTCCGCGTAATCCTTCAGATATCCGAGTATTTCCATATCTCGTTTTGTAAACTTCATGACCTCACATCACCTCTCCAATTTAACAGAAATGTTCGTAAGATAAAACTCATTGTTTTTTCTTTCTCTGACAAAAACATGTGCTTAACTTACAAATTTATTTCATCATAATTACGATTTTTTTGCAAGCTTTTTTTCACATTTTTTGCAAAAAAGTGAGAGTTTTTTTTTATTTTTTTCAGACTCTCATGGCATTTTTTCAGGAAAGAATCCTCATCGGCTTTTCTTTTTGAGGAAAAGCACCATGGCGGTGGAAACCGCCGTCCCGGCGAATATGCAGAGCAAGTAAAGCATCAGATGGTTCGTCGCTCCGAGAAAGCCCACGATAGGACCTCCGTGCGGCGCTGCCGAGGTGACCCCTGTGAGCGCTGCCGCCGCTCCCGCCACAGCGGAACCGGTGACAACAGAAGGAATCACATGCTTCGGGTCCGACGTTGCAAAAGGGATCGCCCCCTCACTGATGCCCAGAATCCCCATCAGTACAGTATAGATTCCCATTCCCCTCTCCTCGCCGGAAAAACGGCTGACCCCGATCATCGCCGCCACCCCCATGGAAAGGGGCGCGACTGCGATGGAAGAGGATGCGATGCCCATGATCCGGAGATTACCCTCCGCGATGGAAGCCACACCGAAGAAGAACGCCATTTTATTGATCGGCCCTCCCATATCCACCCCGATCATGGCGCCGAGTACCAGACCGAGCAGGAGCGCCGTCGAGGAACTGTCCGCCAGATAGACGAGCAAACTGTTCAGACTCCGCATAAGGGAGGCGATGGGCTGCCCTAAAACAAAAATAAAAAGAACCGACACAAGGCTGACGCCGGAGAGCGGAATGATAAAGATGGGCATCATCGGCTTTAACGCCTTCGGCGTCTTCCAGGTATTCATCCACCGGACCAGGTATCCTACGACATAGCCCACCACGATGCATCCCAGAAAGCCGGTCCCCTCCCCGGTTCCCAAAAGCTCCCCGTTCGTCACGATCATCGCCCCGATCATCGCCGGCGCCAGCGCTGCCCTTCCCGCAATGGAAAAGGCGAGGAAGCCAGACAGGATCGGATACATCAATTCAAAAGCCAGATAACCGATCTTATGCACCTTGTCCCAGAATACCGAATTAATAAACAGACCGGAAGAGGAACTCTCCCCGGCAAAGGACTGCGCCAGCGCGATAAAAAGACCGCCCACTACCACAAAGGGGATCATGTAAGAGGCCCCGTTCATCAGCTGCCGCAGCATCTCCGACTGCTCTCTTCCTTTTTCCGCAGAAAAAGAAAATACCGGCGTTCTCCCTTCTTCAGGAAACGCCGGCGCCATCACTTCTGCCTTTTCTTCCATATCCCGAAATATCTTCTCCGTATCCCGCAGAACCGGTTTGATGGGCGTCCGGAACACCTTTTTTCCGACAAAACGTTCCGTTCCGTCCACGGCGATATCCGCAGCGATGATGACATAATCCGCTTCCTCGATTTCTCTGTCCGTAAGCATATTTTCCGTTCCCTGTGACCCCTGGGTCTCCACGTACATTTCATGTCCCAGTTTTTTCCCCGTCACCTCCAGACGTTCCGCCGCCATATAGGTATGGGCGATGCCCGTGGGACATTTGGTAACGCCCGCGATCTTCACTGCATTTCCTCCTATCTCATCTCACGCATCATATAATAGTAAAGCTGCGACCGGTTTCTGCACAGTCTGAGTCCTTCGACAAATTTTTCATTCATCAGTTTCCGCGCCAGCATGGCAAGCATCGGAAGATGGCTGTCCTGCTCCGGCTCCGCCGGCGTCACAGCGACCACAGCCAGATCTACCGGCTGCCCGTCCACTGCCTCCCATTCGACCGGCACGGCAAAACGGACCAGCGCAAATACCGGCTCCGTAAGTCCCCGGACTCTGGCATGCGGGATGGCAATGCCGTCCCCAAAACCCGTGGAATACATGTTCTCTCTTTCCTGAAATGCCTGAAACAGGAGAACTTCCCGGGCCACGTTTTTCTTTGCGCACAGATGACTGATAACCTTTAACGCCTCTTCCTTGGAGCGAACTTCTATTCCGTCAAAAATCATATCTGGTCTCACCATGGTGTTCACTGTCTGTCCGCCCCCTTTTTATGGATATATTTACAAGATATTTATGATAAGTTCCGCAATCAGCACTGCCGCGCAGGCTCCCGCCGCCACGATGATAAGACTCTGGCGGCGAAATGCCAGCCATACGGCCACGATCAGTCCCGCCACAGCGGAAACGAGCGTCCCGGTGGCCTGCAGGATGGCCGGAAATGTCATCGCCGCCAGGACAGTATAAGGAATATAATATAAAAATGAATTCAGCATCCGGTTCTTTATTTTTTTCTTCACCAGAACAAGTGGGATGACCCGGATCAGATAAGTGACTCCTGCCATCACGATCAGATACGGCAGAAATTCCATAAAATCCATCTGCGCTCCCTCCTTCACAAACTGATTTTTCACTGCGCTTCTTCCACAGGGAAGAACACCGCCCCCACTGCCGAGGCGATGACTGCGCAGAGGATGATCGCAAATCCGCTGGAGATCCCGGCAAACGCCGGCACAAAGTTAAGCAGAACGCTGATGGCGACTGCCAGAAGCACCGTAATGCAGACGTGCCTGTCCTCCACTGATTTTGGCACAAATACGGCGATAAACATGCCGTAAAGCGCCACGCCCAGCGCATTGGTGAGAATCTCCGGAAGGATGTTTCCGAGAAAGGCCCCGAGGAAAGTACCTGCCGTCCATCCCGCAACGGGCAGGAGCATCAGTCCGCCAAAATAGCCTTTTCGCACCGGTCCCTCGCTCTGGATCGCCGCCGCAAAAATCTCATCGGTGACGCCATAACCGAGGATCCACCGCCAGATACCGTGAACGTCCTCGTCCACTTTCTGAGAAAGCGCAATGGACATGAGCATATACCGGGCATTGATCACAAGCTGCGTCACTGCTGTCTCCAGAAGACTTCCCGCCTGCGCAATGACCGTCAACCCGGCAAACTGCCCGGCGGAGGTCAGATTGGTGAGCGAGATCAGTGTTGCTTCCAGAACCGTGCATCCGCTGTCCACCGCCAGAATGCCAAAAGCGAAGGATACGGCAAAATAGCCCAGACAAATGGGGATTCCGTCACGGAGTCCCCTTTTGAAATCGCTGTGCTTTTTTCCGGCCGCCTGTTCCCATCCCACGGATGGCTTTGCCGACGTCATGCTCACGCCTCGTCGATGGCTTTGCCGATGTCATGCCGCATGTACTTGTTCGCAAAGTTCACCCACTCGGTAGCAGCGTAGGCATTTTTTCTCGCCTCTTTCAGGTCTGCTCCCTTGGCAGTGATGCCAAGCACCCGGCCGCCGTTGGTGACGATGCCTTTATCGGTCATTTTGGTACCGGCATGGAAACAATAATATCCGTCCTTATCTTTGAAGTTCTCCAGACCTTCAATGACAAAACCTTTCTCATAGGAAACCGGATACCCGTCAGAAGCCAGTACAACGCAGACTGCCGCATTGTCCTCAAACTGCAGGTCAATCTCATCCAGTCGTCCGTCGATGCAGGCTTCCATCACGTCAATGATATCGTTTTTCATCCTCGGCAGCACAACCTGCGCCTCCGGGTCGCCGAAGCGGGCATTGTATTCCAGCACCTTCGGACCGTCTTCGGTGAGCATCAGACCGGTAAAGAGCACGCCCACGAACGGACGTCCTTCCGCTGCCATGGCGTCCATGGTCGGCTGATAAATGTGTTTTTCACAGAAGTCCTGCACTTCTTTTGTATAAAACGGGCTCGGAGAGAAGGTTCCCATACCGCCGGTGTTCAGTCCGGTATCTCCGTCCCCGGCTCTCTTGTGATCCTGGGCGCTGGTCATACATTTAACCGTTTTTCCGTCGCAGAAAGCCAGAACGGATACTTCTCTTCCCGTCATAAACTCTTCAATGACCATCTTGTTGCCGGCATCGCCAAACTTCTTCTCCTCCATGATGGTCTTAACGCCTTCTTTTGCTTCCTCCAGCGTATTGCAGATGAGCACGCCTTTGCCGAGAGCCAGTCCGTCCGCCTTCAGCACGATCGGCATTTTGGCAGTCTCCAGATAAGCGAGGGCTTCTTCTTTGGAAGTAAAGTTCTCGTAGGCTGCCGTCGGAATGTGGTATTTCTTCATCAGATCCTTGGAAAATGCTTTGGAGCCCTCGATGATCGCCGCATTTTTACGCGGACCGAAGACACGCAGTCCTTCTGCCTCAAAGACATCCACAATACCGCCCACCAGCGGGTCGTCCATTCCGATGATCGTCAGGTCGATCGCATTTTCTTTTGCGAACGCCGCCAGTTTTTCAAACTCCATGGCTCCGATATCCACGCATTCCGCGTACTCCGCGATGCCTGCATTTCCCGGCGCACAGTAAATCTTATCGACTTTATCACTCTTGGCAACTGCCCACGCGATGGCATGTTCTCTTCCGCCGCTTCCAACTATTAATACTTTCATCCTGCGTCCTCCCTTACTCGTCTATGGTAACCTTTCGTCCGTCCACATGTACCTTTCCGTTGGCAATGAGGTCAATGGCCTTTGGCAGGATCACCCATTCCGCCTGTTCCATGATCCTCTTCTGCAATACCTCCGGCGTATCGTCCTGCTCCACCATCACCGGCTTCTGCAGGATGATCGGTCCGGTGTCCGTCCCCTCATCCACAAAGTGCACTGTGGCGCCGGAAACCCGCACGCCCCGCGCCAGGGCTTTTTCATGGACATGCAGACCGTAGCATCCCGTTCCGCAGAAAGACGGAATCAGCGACGGATGGATGTTGATGATCCGGTTCTCGTACTCCTCGATGACACACGGAGGAACGACGACCAGATAGCCGGCCAGCACCACAAGATCGATCTCTCTCTCCCGCAGCGCCTCCAGCAGCTTCTCATTAAACTCTTCTCTTGTATCAAAGCTCTTCGGTGACAACAGCAGCGCTTCCACTCCATAGTTTCTGGCACGCGTGAGCGCATAAGCGCCCGCGTTGTTACTGATGACTACGGAAATCTGCGCGTTGGTGATCCTGCCGTCGTCAATGGAATCCATGATCGCCTGCAGGTTCGTCCCGCCGCCGGATACAAGAACCGCAAGTTTTAACATATGGTCACTCCCTTTTCTCCAGCTTCCACTTTTCCGACGATCCATGCTTTTTCTCCGGCGTCCGTCAGCGCCTGCACTGCCCGATCGGCATCTGCCGCATCCAGAGCCAGCATCATACCGATTCCCATGTTGTACGTGTTGTACATCATCTCTTCCGCGATCTCTCCCTCTTTTGCCAGGAGACGGAAGATGGCTGGTACCTCATAACTGTTCTTATCCACGACCGCACGCACGCCTTCCGGCAGCATCCGCGGAATATTCTCATAAAATCCACCGCCGGTGATATGACTGCATCCCTTGATGACGATGCCGGCGGCTTTCACTGCCTTTAATGCCTTCACATAAATTCTGGTCGGAGTGAGCAGCGCCTCACCGAGCGTCATACCAAGCTCTTCTTTATATTCATTCAGCGCCTCTTTCTCCATCGGGAACACTTTTCGCACGAGAGAATATCCGTTGCTGTGCACACCGGAGGAGGCGATACCTACCAGCACGTCACCGGCTTTGATATTTTCTCCGGTGATCATATCTTTTCTGTCACAGACGCCCACAGCAAATCCTGCCAGATCGTACTCATCCTCTTCCATCAGACCCGGATGCTCCGCAGTCTCTCCGCCGATCAGCGCCGCCTCGGACTGCAGGCAGCCTTCTGCCACGCCCTTTACGATGGATGCGATCTTTTCCGGATAATTCTTGCCGCAGGCAATGTAATCCAGGAAAAACAGAGGCTCACCTCCGGCGCAGGCAATATCGTTGACACACATGGCAACACAGTCGATGCCGATGGTATCATGCTTATCCAGTATCATGGAAAGCTTCACCTTCGTGCCGCAGCCGTCGGTGCCGGATAAGAGAACCGGTTCCTCCATCTCCTTAATCTTGCTCAAAGAAAAGGCGCCGGAAAATCCTCCCAGTCCGCCTAACACTTCCGGACGCATGGTCTTTTTTACATGTTCCTTCATCAGTTCCACCGACTGATAGCCGGCCTCAATATCCACGCCTGCGTTCTTATAATCCATAACAGACTCCTTTCCTCTCTGACGTATCTTGTTCTACATCTGTTTCAGATATTCTTTGTATCCGATGGATGCCAGCTTGTCCGCCTTCTCCACGACCTGATTTTTCAGCTTCTCAGAGTATGCTTTTAATCTGTCAAGCAGCGCGGCGTCCGATGTGGCAAGAATCTTCGCCGCAAGAATACCTGCGTTTGCCGCTCCGTTGATGGCAACCGTAGCCACCGGGATACCGGTCGGCATCTGTACGATGGAATACAGAGAATCCACACCGCCAAGATCGGAGGTCTTCATCGGAACGCCGATCACCGGCATCGGAAAGATAGCGGCGCACATACCCGGCAGATGCGCTGCCTTGCCGGCGCCCGCGATGATCACCTTATAACCTCTCTCTTCCGCAGACTTTGCATACTGAAAGAACTCATCCGGCTCTCTGTGCGCAGAGATGACTGTCATCTCAAAATCAATTCCCAGTTCCTCTAAGATATCCGCTGCCTTGCTCATGATCGGCATGTCGGAATCGCTTCCCATTACAATACCTACTTTTGCCATGTTTTTTCTTCCTTTCTATATAATCTATATGATATAAATGTAACAAGGTTATTTTTTCACTGAAAAGCCTTCGTGATTTATGCAAATATCACATGTCCTGTGCCGTTTCTCACTATTTTACAAAGGCGTTCTTCAGGTCTTCCTTCATGTCAAGAACCGCCTGACGGCTGGCGTCCCCGAAATTCTCCGGTCCGTACACATCTGACTTCTGGTATGCGCAGATGATGCCGCGGCTGGAATTTACGATCGCACCCAGACCATCCTCGTTAAAGAACGGTGCCAGGTCTTTTCCGGTTCCTCCCTGTGCGCCGTATCCCGGCACCAGAATATAGTTTTTCGGCATCAGCTTGCGGAGCACAGCGCCCATCTCCGGATAGGTCGCGCCCACAACAGCTCCCACATAGCTGTAATCTTCACCCATGTGCTCTTCGCCCCACTGTGCCACCTTTTCCGCCACGATCTCATACAGAGGACGTCCGTCGATGAGACGATCCTGAAACTCCCCGCTGGACGGGTTGGAGGTCTTCACAAGAATGAACATACCCTTCTTTTCTTCTTTGCACACCTTGATAAACGGCTTCACTCCGTCAGAACCCAGGTAAGGATTTACCGTGATAAAGTCCTCGGTAAACGGAGAATACACCTTCTCTCCCACCTGCACTCTGCCCACATGACCGATGGCATAAGCCTCGGAGGTGGAACCGATATCGCCGCGCTTGATATCGCCGATGATGACAAGTCCTTTACTCTTTGCATAGTCGCAGGTACGCTTAAATGCCTGCATTCCCGGGATACCAAACTGTTCATACATGGCAACCTGCGGTTTCACTGCCGGGATCAGATCGTATGTCGCATCGATGATACCTTTGTTAAACTGCCAGATGGCTTCCGCCGCTCCCTCCAGCGTCTCGCCATATGCGGCAAAGGCATCTTTTCTTATGTGCTCCGGCACATAGGAAAGCATCGGATCCAGACCGACAACGATCGGAGCGTCTTTGTCTTTGATATTCTTAATTAATTCCTGAATCATCTTGTCCCTCCAGATATTCTTTTCCTTTGTTTTCCATTTGCAAAAGAAGCCAGCATCCTGATCTCCTTTCGCATCTCCGTATGCCGGCGGTCGCTGTCCGCCTTCACACACCGGAAAACTCATTGGTACATTCTAGCATATTTTTATCTCTCTGTATACTTGCGAATCTGCCAAAATCTCCGTCGGATTCTCTCCCCACTGGCTTTGGGTCCCCGGTTCCTTGTCCTATTTACCGTATACGATCTTTCCGCCACAGATGGTATAATGCACCTTTCCGCAAAGCTGCGCTCCCAGAAACGGAGAATTGCTCGCCCTGGACGCAAACTTTTCCACCTGCCAGACCTCATCCGGATCAAAGATCACCAGATCCGCCGGCCGCCCCTCGGAGATATCTCCGCAGTCAAATTGATACAGTCTTGCCGGATTCACCGTCATTTTGGTCAGAAGTTCCATCATGGACAGATAGCCTCTCTTCACCAGATTGGTGATTCCAAGCGCCAGCGCCGTCTCCAGTCCGATGATACCGCTCGGCGCAGCGGCAAACTCTCTCTCTTTCTCCTCTGCCGAGTGCGGCGCATGGTCGGTGGCGATCATATCGATCGTGCCGTCCATGAGTCCTTCGATGATCTTTGCCTTATCCCAGCTGGTCCGCACCGGCGGGTTCATCTTGCACATCGTGCCGTAGTTTGGCACGTCCTCTTCCGTCAGGGTAAAGTGGTGCGGCGTCGCTTCCGCGTACACCTTCGCTCCCTTACTCTTCGCATAGCGCACCAGATCGACCGATCTTCCCGAGGAAATGTGCTGGATATCCACCTTCGCGCCGGTCTCCAGAGCAAGCATCACATCCCTTGCTACCATCACATCCTCAGAGACTGCCGGCGCGCCGCCCAGTCCCATCTGCTCGCTGATCGTCCCTTTATTGATCCCGTTGAGTTCGTTCAGCGTCGGGTCCTCCTCGTGAAGACTGATCGGCATATCCACCTTTGCCGCCATCTCCATCGCTTTTTTTATAAAACCGGCATCCGTGAGAGGGATACCGTCATCGGTAAAGCCGCAGGCGCCGTGGCGGGCCATCTCCTCAAAATCCACCAGTTCCTTTCCCTGAAAACTTTTCGAGACCGCGGAGGCCTGTTTCACATGGATCGGCAAAGCCTTTGCCCGCTCCAAAATATCGTCCAGAACTTCCGGGCAGTCTACGATCGGCTTCGTGTTCGCCATACAGACCACCGTCGTATAGCCGCCCGCTGCCGCCGCGGCGCTTCCCGTCTCCAGATCTTCTTTGTAAGTAAGTCCGGGATCCCGAAAATGTACATGCACATCCACCAGTCCCGGCGCAACGATACATCCGGAGGCATCGATCACCTGCTCCGGTTCCCAGTCGGCTCCCCCGCTTCCAAAACCGGCGATCCGTCCTCCTTCTGTCCACACATCCGTCACCATATCCATACCGGTGGCCGGGTTCATGACTCTTCCATTCCTGATAAGAAACATATCAGCCCTCCTCTTTCTCTTCACTCTGTCTGACGCTTTTCCTCTCACAGCGACTGTCCGCTCTCCTCTTCGACACTGTCGCCGTCACTTTCCTCCGTCAGGATCTCTTCCACCAGTTCACTGGAGGTTCCTTTTATCTCCAGTTCTTCCTCTTCCTCGCTGGCAAACGGGTCATTTAACCGGAACGTACCATCCAGCACAAAACGACCGTCCAGGATGATCGGCACCTCCACCCGGTCTTTGTTCACCGCCACGATGCGGCCCAGCGCCTCGTACGGTATCGTGATATCCGTGTGGCAGTTAAAGTATGCCTTTTTCGGATTCTCTTTTCTTAAAATGGAACATTCGTTGTCCTTTGCCATGATCTCTCTGCCGTCCGGATTGAACACCCGCACATCCTCACAATAGGAATAACAGGTATCTCCCAACGCTACATGCGGTCCCATTTTCTCCGCAATGAGTATCGGCAGCTTGGACATGATATCATATTTTGCCGCCATCACATAAGCTGTCGTGTTCGTTCCGATGGCAAACTCTCCCATCGGAAGAGTATCCCGGTTAAAGAGAAGATTCTCCTTGATGAACTTCCTACCCTCTTCCTCATCCGGGAAATTACTGCAGGAGTAATCGGTCACCATGCCATCCTCAAACTGCAGCCGCAGGTTTTTATAGAACAGCCCGTTCAGGTACACATTATCTACATGCAAAAGACCGTTTGTTCCCTTGAGACGCGGAGAGGTGAACACCTCGCCCACCGGGATATTGACATCTGCCAGACAGTTCTCGAACTTGGTCTGCGTTTCCGGGTCTTCAAGATCAATGAGAGCAATGGTCAGATTCGTCATATTGCTGCCCCGTCCCATGATCTTCACGTAAGCGGAGCGATCCAGCACCTGGATCATGTTCTGCTGAATCTCTTTGTATTTCTCCTTGTCGAGCGTGTTGACCTTCCGCACTTCCTCAAAGATCTCCTCGAACTTCTCGCCGATGGATGGCAGCGGATAGGCAATGATCGTAAAACTTCTCTCGTCCTGGTTAATGAATTCATTGATCAGCGCGTTGGACTCTGCGGAATATTCCGTCAGAAGATTCTGCTGTCTCTCGCTCAGACGGTACGCCTCCGGTTTGCTCACCGGCTCAAACGGTACCTCCCCGAACACCTCAAAGCAGGCCGGTCCCGCAAATCCTTCCGCTTCCTCGGCAAATTCTTCATACGCCTTCCGCATACAGGTCAGTTTCCGGTCCAGCATCCTCTTGTCAAAATAGATCGCGTTGTCAAAGCGATGATCGTAATCATACTGCTCATTTGGACTCGAGGAAACGTATCCCACCTTGATATTCTGTCTTTTGTTTAATGTATTGACTGCCGCACGGTATATGACCGGCTCCAGCCCCAGCTCTCTGAACTGATAGACCGCCGCGCGGATGATCCTCTCAAATCCGATATTGTAGCGGATATTTACCGTTTTCTTTTTGGAGAGATCCACATTTTTAAGCGCAAATCCCTCCCGATATCCGTCAGTAAATGTAAATGCGATCTCCTCAATCTCTTTTTGCGGCAGACTGTTCAGGTACTGCGCCATACGGATCTCATTTTCTGATACGTACTCCCCATAGGAATACAGATAACGGATATCAGAGAGATCCGCTCCCATGACAATGTCCGTGGCAAACGAGAGGGATGTGTCAAACATCTCCCTCACACGCCAGCCTACCCAGTCCTCCGCATAATCATAGAGGAACCAGTATATGACATCCTTTACCTGATGGTAGCTGACGTCCCCGCTCTCAAACATGCAGTAACTCTCGATAAAAAGTTCATTGAGGAAGGTCATCTTCTCGAGATTCTGCTCAAAAATAAACACGCGCTCCGACCGAAGCTCCGTGTACAAAAAGCTCAGGATCCGTCCGTATTCCTCTCCGAGCGTCCTGACGGCATAAGCGGGATTCGCGTAAGACGTCTCATAATTTTCCGGAAAGAGCTCTTCATAAAACTCCCGGTTTTCCCGCTGCAGATCCTCCAGCGTACAGCGGTCCAAAATCCCGTCTTCCACCGCCGCATAGATCGCTCTGCACTTTTCGAGAAAAGCCGCCGTCTTCTTAAAATACTCTCCCAGCTCTCCACTGACCGCCGCATTCTTCGCAGACGCGATCTCCCGGATGCGGTCCGCCGCCAGCTCAAATCTCTCTCTTACCGCCTCATTTTCTTCTTTTAATACTATTCTGTAATCCATATATCTTACCTGTCCTCCCCGTCAAATTCTGTCTCTGATCCTCGTGGTATCTTCCTGCCACACACTCACAACATCACTAATGTGATACCCAGAAAAATAACAATGACATTCAGACAGATTCCTGAAATCTTAAATCTCTGATTCGTTTTCACATCATCATAGCTCAGCACACCCCAGATAACACCAAAAAAAGCCAGAATCACCAGCAGGCATCCTACCAGTCCTCCGGCAATCCCCATATTTCCACGGCTCAAAATGGAAATCAGCATCAAAATGACAAATCCAACGAGTTCCACAATTCCCATGATCAATGTGATGACCGCGTTTCTGGAAACCTTCTTTTCCGAAAACGACAATGCATTTCTTGAAATCATATTCTCATTCCTCTTTCTTTTTGCTCTTCTTCCGGCCGCGCGCCCGCACAAAGCGGAACACCCGAAGCGCCAGACAGTAACAGAGCCAGCCAGCCAGTCCTCCCAGCGTGTTCATCAGCAGATCGTCCACATCAAACACGCCGACCTTTGTCACCAGCTGCAGAGTCTCAATACAAAGTGTAAATAAAAATGTATAGATCAGAATCCGGATAAACCCGGTCTTCTTCGTCCTCCACAGAGGAACCAGCATCCCCACCGGGAAAAATACCAGCAGATTGCCCACCAGATTCAGCAGGAAAGCCCCCCGGCTCACATAATCCCGATACAGGATAAAACGACGAATCTCTACAAATGGTATCAGATTATACCGATACGTACTGTATCCTTCCACCCGGCCCAGCCGGTCACTGAACAATACAAAATATAATACAACACAGGCATATATGATCAAAAGGAAAAAACTCAGTGAGCCAATTCTCTTTCTGGTTATTTTTTTCAATATATCCATTTCCTTCCATCATATAATGCACGCAGGAACACCTGTCATACAACCTGTTGCAAAAGGCAGCATCCCCGGCATCCGCACACAGCAACACTGCCTGCCCGATCCCGGAGCTGCCGCCCGCCAGAACTCAGATCATGATATTCTTTTTGGCTGACAGCGCACGTGCACCATTGATGATAGTCAACACTCCCAGGCTGATCCCCACAGCCATGCAGAGAATACCAACGACGATCCCGGAAGCGCCAATCTGGTTCAAAGTCTTAAAAACCTTTTCATTCATAAAAGCGTCAAGCCTCCTTATTTTACACCATACTGCTCATAATAAGCGTCAATGGCAGCCTTAATCTCGTCATTAATAATTATTTGACCTTTATATGGTTTATTATACAAATGTTCCACAACTTCCGCCATGGTCACAATAGCCGTCGTCTTAAATCCGTACGTATCCCGGATCTCCTGCAGGGCGCTCTTCTCTCCCTGACCTCTCTCCATCCGGTCCACAGAGACCACCAGACCGATGACATCCACATCTCCCTGTGCCTTCACGATCGGCAGAGTCTCCTGAATGGAAGTGCCCGCTGTCGTCACGTCCTCGATGATCACAACCTCATCTCCATCCTGGATCGGACTTCCAAGCAGGATACCCTTATCTCCATGATCCTTCACTTCTTTCCGGTTGCTGCAGTAACGGATATCCTCTCCGTACTTCTCTGAAATGGCGATGGTCGCTGCCACAGACAGCGGAATCCCCTTATACGCCGGTCCGAAAAGCACATCAAAATCCAGTCCAAACTGATCCTTAATCGCCTGCGCGTAATACTCGCCCAGTCTCTTCAGCTGAGAACCCGTCCGGTAAAAACCGGTATTCACAAAAAACGGGGTCTTTCTTCCGCTCTTCGTCACGAAATCACCAAACTTCAGTACGTTACAATCGATCATAAACTCAATAAACTCTTTCTTATACTGTTCCATATATCCAAACCTCCGTATGATGAGCGCGAGGATCTCTGTCGCTTCCCAAAGAGAAACCGGCTGTCTTTCTCCCATCAGCATCCCTTTCTCTCTCAGGAACTCCATTCCTTCCGCGCTCTTATTTTTCTATCGTATTTGTTCCGTACCGCCTGTCACAAAGGCGATACGTCTTTACCGGCGCCCGGCATATTTTACCATGCCCGGCACTTCTGTTCCATCATAACATACCCGCCAGTGAATTTCAATTGAGGAAATTTATTTATGTGAAAGAAAAAACAAAATGTTTCCATCTATTTTTATCAATATGTTTCTCCCGACCGCCGTCGTAAGCCTCATGCTCCGCGGAGAATTCCAGAGCTACTGGTCACAGACCGGAAGCTATGAAGCAATCCTCCCTTTAATCAACATGAACTTTGACGGACTGAAAGCAGCCATACTGACGATGCTCTCCGGCAGCAGTGTAAAAGTGCGGGTCAACTCCTTCCAAAATGATATGGTGACTTTTAAAAACAAAGATGATGTGCTGACACTGCTCATCCATCTCGGATATCTTGGCTATGACCAGAAACAACAGATGGCATTCATCCCCAATGAAGAGATACGCACCGAACTGGCAGACGCCGTAGAGGAAACCCGGTGGAATGAATGGATTTAGTTTCAACAGGAATCCAATCATCTCCTGGAAGCAACCCTTGATATGGAGGCCGAAACGATATCAGAGGGAATTGAAAAGATACTAAGACACACCAATGTGTGATTGAGAGAATTGAAAGTTGAAATGGGGATTTGTAAAGGTGATAACAGGTTTCTCATATAACAGACGATACCATTCGTTCTCATACAGTTCCTCCCGA
>DSLMC04103__coassemble_389_pt1 | contig 42491 bp, 36 predicted proteins | sample DSLMC04103__metabat2_low_PE_013 | metagenome-assembled genome bin DSLMC04103 | reverse complement strand
ATTCGCAAAAGCTGCCGTTTTCTGTTATACTGGGATCAATGGATCACCGGGAGGAGCCGTTTAGGCTGGCAATCTGCAATAATAAAGAAAAAGTGAGAAATACATGAAGAGCTTATTACAAAACAATAAACGAAATTTACTTCACATTGAGTTACTGCGCATTATTGCAGCGTATTTTGTGATATTTAATCATACAAGTAAAAAAGGTTTCTTTTTGTTTTCTGTTTATGAGAGGGGAAGTCTGCCGTATTGGGTCTATATGTTCTTTTCTGTCTTTTGTAAGATATCGGTGCCTCTGTTTTTTATGATCGCGGGGGCGCTGTTATTGAAAAAAGATATGGATTTGAAAGAAATCTGGTCAAAGAAAATATCGAGGATACTGGCGGCGTTGGTCATTTTTACAGCGGTCACGTACATTGGGCTGGGAATCTGGAATGGGGAAGCAACGTTATCGGTCGTAGATTATGTGCAGAAGTTGTACACAAACCAGGTGACGGTGGTTTTTTGGTATTTGTATGCGTACATGGCATTTTTGATCGCGCTGCCTTTTTTAAGAGCTATAGTAAAGACCATTAAAAGTGTCGATTACAAATATCTGTTCATTTTATTTGTTTTATTTACCGCAGTGATTCCTTGCATAGAATACCGTTTTGGGCAGGGAAATATAAGGTTGTATGGCGAACTCAGTCCGTCATGGTTATTTTCCAATATTGTGTTCTGGCCGCTTTTAGGATATTATCTGGAAAATGTATGGGATATCAAAAAGTGTTCTGGCAGGATGCTGGGCGTCTGGACGTTGCTTGGTATGGCAGGCATAGGTCTTTCTTGCTATATGACGTATTATATGCATGGGGTTACCGGAATCTGTGATGAGGACAATTCTCAGATATTTCACTCTACATTTATCGTATTGCCGTGTATAGCAATCTATGTGGCAGTGAAGTTTTTTGCGGAGCGTCATGTTTTTTCGGGTGTGGCAAGGAAATGTATCACATCTCTTGGTTCCTGTACATTTGGTATCTATCTGTTGCACGTAGTGGTGAAAAAGTATCTTTCCGGTTTGTGGAGAGTGTTCCGCCATGACTGGCAGATGAATAAGATGCTGGCAGCCCTGCTTTTTTGTGCGGTTGTGTTCGTGATCTGCTATGGGATGACATGGGTGTTAAAAAAGGTGCCGGGGATAAAGAAGGTGGTGTGAGGAGCCATTGTTTTAAACCCATACAAACTTGACTGCCCTGTGGCCTGACGATAAGATAAATACATAATAAGTGGACGGCTGCCCTATTCTGCTGATACGGGAAAGGAGAGTGGAGAAGGTGAGGAAGAAACTTCCTATTGGGATTGAAAATTTTGAGGAATTCTTTACAGAAGATTTTTACTATGTAGATAAAACGCTGTTTATTAAGGAATTATTACAAAACTGGGGGAAAGTAAATCTGTTTACCCGGCCAAGGCGCTTCGGCAAGTCCCTCAACATGAGTATGCTGAAATACTTTTTTGAGACAGGGAAAGATCCGAAGCTGTTCGAGGGTCTGAAGATCATGCGGGAAAAGGCTCTGTGCGAAAAATACATGGGAAAATTTCCGGTGATCTCCATCAGCCTGAAAAGTGTAGATGGACGGAACTTCGAGTCGGCATCCGTAGCATTACGAACGCTGATAGGGAATGAAGCCGGACGTTTTGATTTTTTGAGGAACAGTGCTAATCTTTCGAATGATGAAAAAGAAGCCTATGCACAGCTGACAGAGGTGGGTTCATCACAAGGCGGGGTTTACACGATGACAGAAAAGATGGCAGAAGCAAGCCTGCAGACACTCTCCCAGCTCCTTGAAAAGCATTACGGCCAGAAGGTTATTCTGCTGATTGACGAGTATGACGTTCCACTTGATAAGGCATTTCAGGGCGGATATTATGACGAGATGGTGAGCCTGATCCGCAATTTGCTTGGAAATGTGTTGAAAACCAATGACAGTCTGTACTTTGCTGTGCTTACCGGATGTCTGCGGATTTCCAAAGAGAGCATTTTTACCGGTCTCAACAATTTAAATGTGATGACTATATCAGATCCATATTTCTGCGATAGTTTTGGATTCACGGAAGATGATGTAACAGAACTTTTGAATTATTATGGGCTGGATGATTTCCACGATACGGTACGAGATTGGTATGATGGTTATCAATTTGGAGATACATCGGTCTATTGTCCGTGGGATGTCATAAAGTATGCGCAGATTTTGTTGAAAGATAAACGTGCTGAACCGGAAAATTACTGGGCGAATACCAGTGGAAACGACCTGATTCGCCGTTTGCTTAAAAAAGCGGATCAAAGTACAAAAAGTGAGGTGGAGCAGCTGCTCAATGGCAAGACCATCGTAAAAACCATCCGTCAGGAACTGACCTACCGGGAGGTGGAAGACTCCATGGATAATATCTGGAGTGTTCTTTATTCCACCGGTTATTTGACCTGTCGCAGGAGAGTGCCCGGAAAGCAGATGGAGCTGGCGTTGCCGAACCGGGAGGTAAGGGATCTGTTCATTGATCTGGTGAAGGACTGGTTTGAAGAGACGACCCGGGAAGATTCCGTGCGGATCCGTCGCTTCTGTGCGGCGTTTCCGGCTGGAGATGCGGTTACGATTGAGGAGATGCTTAATGATTACCTGTGGGATTCCATCAGTGTGCGGGATACGGCAGTCCGGACAAATATGAAAGAGAATTTCTATCATGGATTGCTGCTCGGACTTTTGCGCAGCCAGGGGAACTGGCTGATTAAGTCCAACGCGGAAACCGGAGAAGGATACAGTGACATTTCCATCCAGACATCGGACAGGGTTGGCATTGTGATTGAACTGAAGTATGCGAATGATGGGAACCTGGAGTCCGCATGCAGAGTAGCGCTTGAGCAGATCGAGGAGAAGAAATATACAGAATACCTGAAACGCCGGAGAATGCGGAAGATTATCAAGTACGGAATCGCTTTTTACGAAAAAGAATGTATCGTGGTGCTGGCATAGTCGCCGGGATGAAGGTTGCTGGCAGCCCTACTTTCTGTTTATACTATTGTACACGGCTATAATGTCTGGTATAATCAATGAGATTAGTGATTTGTCCCCGGAGTCTCCGGTGTTTCGGCTGCCGGTGGAGCCGGTGCGAAAAGGGTTTCCGGAGTTTCGGGCAAATGCAGGTAATGTTTGTTTATGAAGGAGATATGATATGTGTGGAATAGTTGGATATGTAGGACAGAATGAGGCGGCGCCTCTGCTTTTACACGGGCTTGCGAAGCTGGAGTACCGTGGTTATGATTCCGCGGGGATCGCCGTTCGGGATGAGAGCACAGGAAATATTCAGATCATCAAGGCGAAGGGACGTCTGCATGTGTTGTCGGAGAAGACAGATGGCGGCAATTCTGTGGCCGGCACCTGCGGTATCGGACATACGCGCTGGGCGACGCACGGGGAGCCGTCTGAGGCCAATGCGCATCCGCATTGCACGGAGGATAAGTCTGTTGTGCTGGTGCATAATGGTATTATTGAGAATTATCAGGAGTTGAAGGTGAAGCTGACGAAGGCGGGATACAGTTTTTATTCCGAGACAGATACGGAAGTGGCTGCGAAGCTTATCGACTATTATTATAAGAAGACAGGGGAGCCGCTGGAGGCGATCACGAGAGCGATGCTCCGTTTCCGTGGTTCTTATGCGTTCGGTATCCTGTTCAAGGATTTTCCGGGCAAGATCTTTGCGGCGCGCAAGGACAGCCCGCTGATCATCGGCAAAAATGCGTCCGGACGGTTTATCGCGTCTGACGTGCCGGCGATCCTGGACAGTGTGCGTCATGTATATTATATCGATAATATGGAGATCGCGGAGCTCTCTGCGGAGGAGGAGCATTTCTATGATATCGATAAAAATGAGATTGAAAAAGAGCTGGTGGAGATCAAATGGAATGAGCAGGCAGCGGAAAAAGGCGGTTATGAGCATTTCATGATGAAGGAGATCTTCGAGCAGCCAAAGGCAGTGAGAGATACCTTCCATGCGTACTTTAAGGAAGGACAGATTGATTTCTCCGCAGTTGGCCTGGATGATGAGACCCTCCGCGGTCTGGAGCGTATGTACATCGTGGCCTGCGGTTCTGCCTACCATGTGGGCATGGCGGCCAGATATATCATCGAGGATCTGACGAATATCTCGGTGGAGGTGGATCTGGCGTCTGAGTTCCGGTACCGGAATCCGAAGCTGGCGAAGAATTCGATCGTCGTGATCATTTCCCAGTCCGGGGAGACGGCGGACAGTCTGGCTGCGCTGCGTCTTTCCAAAGAGAAGGGGGCGCCGGTCCTCGGCATCGTCAATGTGGTTGGCTCCAGTATCGCGCGGGAGAGCGATTATGTGCTCTATACGTATGCGGGACCGGAGATTGCCGTTGCGACGACCAAGGCGTACAGCACGCAGCTGATCGCTTCTTATTTGCTGGCGGTGCAGGCCGGTCATGTGCAGGGCGTGATCACGGATGAGCAGTACGAGAAATATCTGCAGGAGATCGCGGCGCTGCCGGATAAGATTCAGAAAGTGCTTGATGATAAGGAGCGGATCCAGTGGTTTGCCAGCAAATATGCAAATGCAAAGGACGTTTTCTTTATCGGGCGTGGTCTCGATTATGCCATCTGTCAGGAGGGCAGCCTGAAGATGAAGGAGGTCAGCTATGTACATTCGGAGGCCTATGCTGCCGGCGAGTTAAAGCATGGCACGATCAGTCTGATCGAGGATGGTACGCTGGTTGTCGGCGTGCTGACGCAGAGTGACCTCTATGAGAAGTCTGTCAGCAATCTGGTCGAGGTGGGCAGCCGCGGCGCTTACCTGATGACCGTGACCTTCTATGGCAACTATAATATTGAAGATACGGCAGATTTCACGGTGTATGTGCCGAAGACCGACGAGCATTTCGCGACCAGTCTGGCCATCGTGCCTCTGCAGCTGCTGGGATACTATGTCAGCGTGGCAAAGGGACTGGATGTCGATAAGCCGAGAAATCTGGCCAAATCAGTTACTGTGGAGTAATCTGGAGGAGTATACCGGTGTATAAACAGAACAGGAGCGGTTGGAGCAAACATTTTGACTTCTTCTTTTTGGATGTCATTTTACTGGAACTGGCTTTCTTCTTGTGCTACGGTCTGCGCCATGACTGGATATTCTTTTATAATATGGACTATTATCGGCGTGCGGGTCTGTTTCTGGCGTTTATCAGCATCTGCACGGCGATGTTCCGGGAGAGTTATCACGGCATCATCCGCCGGGGATATCTGGAGGAGCTGAAGGCGGTCGTCGTCCACGTGAGTATCGTGGAGATCGCGCTGATCGCCATCACATTTTTTATGAAGGATCTGTATTATTCCAGAGAGGTATTTACCCTCTTCTGGCCGACGGGCGTCTGCTTTTGCTGGGCGGGACGGTGTGTCTGGAAATATTTCCTCCGCCGGCAGATGATGATGAACCGGGAGAAACGGCAGGTGCTTGTGGTGACGACGGAGGAGCGGGCGGAAGCGATCATTCAGAAGCTCGTTTCCAGTGAGTTCTTTGATTATGCCATCGTGGGCATCGTGCTGACGGATGCGGACCGCACCGGTGAGAAGATTGCAGGATATCCCGTTCTCGGTATTCTGGACAGGAGTGTGGAGTACATTCATGAAAATGTGATCGATGAGGTTTTTGTCCACCTGAATCCGGGAGAGTTTCTGGCAGACAAGTATACGGACTTGTTCCTGCAGATGGGACTGACGCTGCATTTTGACCTGGATGGGCTGACCGGTCTCAACAGTCCGGCTTATGTGGAGGCGTTCTCCGGGCGGACGGTGGTCACCACGAGCATGAAGATCGCCACGCCGGGCAAGATGTTTGTTAAGAGGGCGATGGATATCGTCGGCGGTCTGGTGGGCATCATTTTGACGGGAATCGCCTGCATCTTCGTGGTGCCGGCGATCAAGCTGGCAGACCCGGGTCCGGCCTTTTTCTCGCAGGAGAGGATCGGGAAGAACGGCAGGCGGTTTAAGATTTATAAGTTCCGCAGCATGTATATGGATGCGGAGGAGCGCAAGAAAGACCTTCTGGATCAGAATGAGATGCAGGGGCTGATGTTTAAGATGGAAAATGACCCCCGCATCATCCGGGGGGTGGGTAAGTTTATCCGGGATACAAGTATTGATGAGCTGCCGCAGTTCTGGAATGTGCTGAAGGGTGATATGAGTCTGGTCGGCACCCGGCCGCCGACAGTGGAGGAGTACGAAAAGTATGAGCTCCATCATCTCAAGCGGATCTCCATCAAGCCGGGTATCACCGGTATGTGGCAGACCAGCGGCCGAAGTGACATCACAGATTTTGAGGAGGTCGTCAGACTGGATACGCAGTATATCACAAACTGGAGTATCAGTCTTGATATCAAGCTGTTATTTAAGACGATCCTGGTGGTGCTGAAAAAGGAGGGCTCCAGGTGATCTGCCCGGAGATTGGCCGCGTTTGCGGACAATACTGTAGGCATACATTTCTATATTGGGGATAATGCTATAATTTTTCCATTTTTTGTGTAAATTTTGATGTTTTTGTGTTATACTAGAAACTAATAGGAAACTATATCTCAAAAGATGAAGAGAGGAGAACATTTATGCAAAGTACAGGTATTGTTAGAAAGCTGGATTCATTAGGAAGGATTACTCTGCCGATGGAGCTTCGTAAGAGCTTCGATATCGGAGAGAGAGAACCGCTGGAGATCTTCACAGAGGATGATAAGATCATCATTAAGAAGTATAACCCGAGCGACATCTTCACCGGCAAGTGTGAGGATCTGATCGAGTACAAGGGGAAAAAGGTATCCAGAGATTCTATCCGTGAGCTGGCAAGGATCGCCGGATTTACATTATCCGAGTAAGCAAAGAAGGGGAGGAAGCATTGGCGCTTCCTCCTCATTCTTCTTCTCCGTCGATCAGGTAGACATAAGAGACTTGGAATATCTCGGCGAATGCCTTGAGTTCCAGGTCAGAGACATATCGTTTGTTCGTTTCAATTCTTGTGATAACGTTTTTATCCATATCATAGCCGGCCAGCTGCAGCTTATTGGCCAGGTCCCGCTGGGACATATGGTGAATCTGGCGAAGTTTGACCAGTCGTTTGCTGATCAGGTTTTTCTCCCCGGATTCGGTTCTCGGTTTCGGCATTCTTCCGTGTTCCTCCTGTGTAAAGAATAGTTTGGCTCATTTTATGAGCCAGTATTCTTTGATTGTAGTAAGAAGAGAAGATATGCTTGGTTGCAAAAGTGAGACGAACCGGAATAAATTTGTTCTGTTATCTTCTATATGATTCGCAGTTCTTCTTATTCATAGTCTTCTTTCCAGACTTCTGTTCTCAGACAGTGTACGAGACTGTCGATTTCCTCCGGTGAGAGGAGGCACAGGAGGCGGCAGATGGTTTTGCCGCTGAAACCGCTCTTTCCCTTTTCCTGCTCCCAGTAGCTTCGGGGAGAGATGTTGAGCTTCTCCGCCATAAGTTCCTGCGAGTAGGAATTCTGGATCCGATATTCATAGATTTTTCTGCTGATGAGATGATTCAGGTTTGTGTCAGATTTTTTCATTTGTATCCCTTCCTTTCAAGTACCATTTTTTCGTTGACTCGGTATAAGGAAATATTATCTGTAGGAAAGGAATCTTGTTATGATTTATACCTCAGTATAGGTTTTATTATTTAAAAATATATTATATTTTAATATAAGAGGCGCGTTTTATGGTGATTTATTTTAATAAATAATAAAAAATTTATGTGAGAAAATGCAGATATTGCCGGAAATCTATTCTGCAGAAAGACGGCAAATAGAAAAACATTTTTTGTTCACAGAAAGTTCACAAAATAATTAGCACTCAAGTGTTGACATGGCTAATAATGAGTGTTATATTACAGCTAGAACAAAAGAGAGGGACAAAAAAGAAAGAAGAAGATCCCGAACCGGAGTTCCAGGAACATGAAGTTGAAGCGCAGAGCGGAGATATCCGCAGCGGCGATGATCGCCGCCGGCAGATGCGAAGCGGATTGCGTGAGCAAAAGAAGCAGAGCGGATTCCTGATATCCACTTGTCTGATGAAAAAGGAGCGATGATTTATGTTGATGCCTAGTATTTTTGGAGAGAATTTATTTGATGACTTTTTCAATGATTTTCCGTTCTATGATGACAGAGATATGAAGAAAGCGCAGAAGAAACTGTATGGACGGAAAGCAAATCATATCATGAAGACAGATATCAAGGAGATGAAAGATGGTTACCAGCTGGTTGTTGACCTGCCTGGATTTACGAAAGATGAAGTGAAGGTTTCCCTGGAGAATGGTTATCTGACCATTGAGGCAGCCAAGGGACTGGATAAAGATGAACAGGAGAAAGACACCGGACGTTACATCCGCAGAGAGCGGTATGCAGGCACCTGCCAGAGAAGCTTCTATGTGGGCGAAGATGTGACACAGGAAGACATCAAGGCAGAGTTCAAACATGGTATCCTGAAACTGTTTGTTCCTAAGAAGGAAGCAAAACCAGCGGTAGATGAGAATAAATACATTAACATTGAGGGATAATTGCTCCGCAGGGATGTGCGTGACGCGAAGGAGTGTCCGGGTCGGCTGAGTCCGACCCGGATCCGTGCGGCGACTTGCCCGCGAGTGTTAAAAAGATCATGATAAGACAGCCGGAAGACCGGCGGCAATGGATACAGATATGGGAGGTATCTTGAGATGGATGTTTTAAAAGCGGAAAAAAGAGATATGGCGGTAAAGGCCAGACGCCTGAGAAGAGAGGGCTATGTGACAGGTAATGTGTGCGGAAAGGATATTGAAGGTTCCATTCCGGTTAAGATGGAGAAAAAAGCCGTCAACCATATCCTGAGCAACAATAATAAAGGAAGTCAGATCGCTCTCGATATTGACGGCGAAGTTCACAATGTGCTGATTAAAGAGATTCATTTCAATGCGCTGGACAATGTTGTGGAGGAGATAGAGTTCCAGGCACTGGTCAAAGACCAGAAGGTACAGTCCGTTGCAGAAGTAGTGATTGAAAACAGAGATAAAATAGATGGCGGCGTCGTACAGGAACAGCTGGAAGAGATTGAGTACAGAGCTCTGCCGGCCGACCTGGTGGAGAAGATTGTCCTTGACGTCGGAAACATGAAGGTGGGCGATGTGATCAGAGTGAAAGATCTGGATATCGCCAAGAATGAAGCCGTCGATGTCCTCACAGATCCGGAGTCCGAAGTTGTGGCAGTCACCGCAGTGAAGAAGGAAGCTTCCGGAGAAGAAGAGGATGAGGGCGAAGCAGAATAGTTTTCTCAATAAGCTTTTGTTGGGAATCGAATCTTAAAAAAGGAAGGTGATAAATATGGCAGCGAAAAGAGATTATTACGAAGTGCTTGGCGTTGGAAGGAATGCCAGTGCGGCTGAGATAAAAAAAGCCTATCGTAAGTTGGCAAAGAAATATCACCCGGATACCAATCCCAACGATAAGCAGGCAGAGGAGAAGTTTAAAGAGGTTTCGGAGGCCTACGATGTGTTAGGCGATGAGGAGAAACGGAAAATGTACGACCAGTTCGGTCATGCGGCCTTCAGTGAAGGCGGAGCCGGTAATTATGGCTACAGCCAGAATAATGGAAACGGATACCGTGAGTTCCATTTCCACAGTGGCGATGGCAATATGGACATGGACGACTTTTTCAGCGATCTCTTTGGCGGAGCCTTTAAACAGAACGGCTTCGGCGGTTCGAACTTCCACGGCTCCGGATTCCACCGTTCCGGTTTCGGCGATGGATTTGGCGGAAGCTACAGAAGTTCCGGTTTCGGAGACCATTTTGGAAATGGATATTCCGGCAAAGGAGCCGATTTGAATGCCGAAGTGGAGGTTACCTTTGATGAGGCGGCCTTCGGAGGAAAGAAAGTCATTCATCTGCAGGACGGCAATGGCCGGGTGCAGTCTTATGAGGTCAATATTCCGGCGGGCATTGAGTCCGGAAAGAGTATCCGTCTGCGGGGCAAGGGACAGCCGGGCGTCGGCGGCGGACAGCCGGGAGATCTGATCCTGAAAGTAAATGTACGGGAGAAACCGGGATTCCGCCGGGAAGGCGCGGATGTCTACACGACCGTGTCCGTTCCGTTTACCACAGCGGTATTTGGCGGAGAGGTTTCCGTGCAGACGATTGACGGAAGGGTTTTATGTAAGATCCGTCCGGGTACCCAGTCCGGGGCGAAGATCCGTCTGCGGGGCAAAGGTATCGTGAAGATGGGAAGACCGTCCGAGCGCGGCGACCAGTATGTCACCGTTCAGATTCAGGTGCCGACCAATTTAAGCCGGGAGGCACAGCGCAAGTTGCGTGAGTTTGAGCAGGCGTGCAGAAAGTCTGACAGCAGCAGATTTGGACGGGGAAGCGCAGCCTGACAGGAGGCGCAGGATAAAAAACAACAGCTTTCGGGCGTTTATATAGATACAAATAGTTAATAATATAATAATTAATAATTTATTTTATATAAAGAAAGATAAAAGATAATCATATTGGAATATGCATTTACTGAAAAAATATGAATAGATGTATTTGATAGAAAAAGGAGCGATGATTTATGTTGATGCCTAGTATTTTTGGAGAAAATTTATTTGATGACTGGATGGATTTTTCATTCCCGTCCTTTGACAGAGCATTTTATGAGAGCAACACCCGGAATATGATGAAGACGGATGTCAAGGAGACCGATCAGGGTTATGAACTGGATATCGAGCTTCCGGGATATAAGAAAGAAGACGTGAGAGCACAGCTGAAAGACGGTTATCTGACCGTACAGGCAGCAAAGAATATGAATAACGATGAGAAGAACGAACAGGGCGCATACATCAGAAGAGAGCGTTATGCAGGAACAATGAGCCGGAGCTTCTATGTGGGTGACAATGTAACCGAGGAAGACATTCATGCGAAGTTTGAAGACGGTATCCTGAAACTGTCCGTTCCGAAAAAAGAGGCGAAGAAAGTAGAAGAAAATAAATATATCACGATTCAGTAGTCTGAGAGAAGATTCGTCAAAGAATATCAACAGGTAAAACAACGATTTGATATAGCGATAATGTAAATACAGAATTCCTGATAGCTTTTCTTTGCAATACGATACACCCGCCGGGAAAGAGGTAACAACCTGCTCCCGGCGGGTGATTTATTTTTGTTCTTATTCCCGTATGTAGGCGCCTTTCTGTTCCCAGTGGCCGACCCATTTGGCCTGTCTGCCGGTTCCCTGCGGTCGTTTGCCGGAGGCAATCTGCAACGGATCTCCGACGGTCTGAGCGTTATGGATCAGAGAGTCGTACACGGACTCATCCAGGGCAGACTTCTGCAAGGTGACATTGACCATGGCAAAGGAGCCGTGGATTTTTTTGACGGACAGGACAGCGGCCTTCATGGCGGCGGCAAGCCCTCTTGCCTCGATCAGTCCGATGCATTTCTTTCCCATGCTGTTCACCTGTCTTTTCAGATATATCAAAGGGATAAAATATCTCTTAACCCCAACATTCTATAAGTCATTATAGTATTTTCACAGAGAGAGTCAATGCAATTCCTTTTCTGTCAGAGGTGTTATTTTGTCCCGATACCGGTAATCTGTTTTCGTGTAAAAAATTTTGTCAGATTCCCGGGAAAGAAGGGGAAATGGTTGACAAAAAAAAGGGAACATTATATAGTAGTACCGACTGGTACTACGATTGTGATAAATACTTCCACAGAACAACTTGTTTTGCTGGAATTATTTTTTGGAAAGGCGGGGATGCTTTTGCTGGAAGAGAGCAGATTTTCGGACAATATGGAGAGGCTGACCTGCTTTGGTCTGACCAGGCAGGAGGCAAAGATTTATCTGCTGCTGCTGACGGAGGGCTCTGTGAGCGGCTACGAGGCGGCGAAGCGGGCGGGGATCTCCCGTTCCAATGCGTACGGGGCGCTGGCAGGACTTGTGGATAAGGGAGCCGCGTATATTCTGGAGGAACAGTCCGTGCGCTATGCGGCTGTGCCGGTGAAAGAGTTCTGCGGGAATAAGATTCATTTCCTGACGGAGACGGCAGAGATGCTGGAGGAACAGATTCCGAAGGAACTGCACCGGGAAGAGCATTATATCACCATCTGCGGCCGGAGAAATGTGGAAGATAAGATCAGAAACATGCTGGAGGAGACCAGAGAAAGGGTCTACTTTTTCAGTGAGGCGGAGGTGTTACAGTCTTTTGAAGAAGAGCTCAGGCGTCTGATCCGGAAAGGGAGTAAGGTGGTCCTTTTAACCGAAGAGTCCTGGGAGCTGCCGGGAGCCACCGTGTATCACACGGCGAAGCGGGGCGGATCTGTCCGGCTGATCACGGATTCCAGCTATGCGCTGACCGGAGAGCTCCGGGAGGAGACGCACACCACCTGTCTTTACTCGGCCAACAGGAATCTGGTGCAGCTTTTAAAAGACGCCCTCGCCAATGAGATTCAGTTAAATGTCATGAAGCAGCAATAAAAGTTGTGCGGCTCATGACTAAGGGGCCTGTGCGCAGGAGCAGATGTGACAGCAATAAAAATTGTGCGGTTCATGGTCGAAAGAATTGTGCACAGGGGCATGATGACAGAAGAAGATAGTACAATACAGACAGTATAAAAATATGGAGGATGAGTATAACATGGAGAAAAAACCTTTTGTGACAAAAGAACAACTGGAAGAAATTGTGAAAAAATACCCGACCCCGTTCCATCTGTATGATGAGAAGGGCATCCGGGAGACAGCCCGGAACCTGTACAAGGCATTTTCCTGGAACGAGGGATTCCGGGAGTATTTTGCGGTGAAAGCGACGCCGACCCCGGCAATCTTGAAGATCTTAAAAGAGGAAGGCTGCGGGGTGGACTGTTCTTCTCTGACGGAGCTTATGATGAGCGAGCGCTGTGGATTTGCGGACGGAGAATCCATCATGTTTTCTTCCAATGAGACGCCGGCGGAGGAGTTTGTGCTGGCAAAGAAGCTGGGCGCCATCATCAATCTGGACGATATCACTCATATTGATTTTTTGAAAGATGCCTGCGGCATTCCGGAGCGTATCTGCTGCCGGTATAATCCGGGCGGGATTTTTTCCCTGGGAACCGACATCATGGATAATCCGGGAGACGCCAAATACGGTATGACGAAGCCGCAGATCTTTGAGGCGTTCAAACGCCTGAAAGGGGAGGGCGTTAAAGAGTTCGGTATCCATTCCTTCCTGGCAAGCAACACGGTATCCAATGAATACTATCCGACGCTGGCGGCGATCCTGTTTAATCTGGCTGTGGAGCTCAAGGAGAATCTGGGCGTGCACATCGGATTTATCAATCTTTCCGGCGGTATCGGTATCCCATATACACCGGATAAGGAGCCGAATGATATTTTCGTTATCGGCGAGGGTGTGCGCAAAGCATATGAGGAGATTCTGGTGCCGGCTGGCATGGGTGATGTGAAGATCTTTACGGAGCTGGGCCGCTATATGCTGGGACCGCACGGTCATCTGGTAGTAAAAGCGATTCATGAAAAGCACACGTATAAAGAGTACATCGGTGTGGATGCCTGCGCCTGCAATCTGATGCGACCGGCCATGTACGGCGCTTACCATCACATCACGGTCATGGGCAAGGAAAACGAACCTTGCGACCATACCTACGATGTGGTAGGTTCTCTCTGTGAGAACAACGATAAGTTTGCCATTGACCGCAAACTGCCGAAGATTGATATCGGAGACCTTCTGGTCATTCATGACACTGGCGCCCACGGATTTGCCATGGGATATAACTACAATGGTAAGTTAAAGAGCGCGGAGATCCTGCTGCAGGAGGATGGAAGCACGAGAATGATCCGCCGTGCGGAGACGCCGGAAGATTACTTCGCGACTATCGAAGGATTTGATTTCTAAAATTAATTTTAAAATTGTTTTGGAAGCAGGACAGATAAAATACAGAGCAGTAAAATATAGAGCAATAAAACAGAATTCTCAGAGTTTTATGGAAGCGGGGAAAAATCAGTCGTTTGATTTTCCCCGCTTTCCTTATGCAATCGATTCAAAATATTGTTTCATCTGTTCTACTCTGGATTCCATGACATTGAATCGGATTAGAAACATTTCCTTCTCACTCTCCATCTGCAGTACATGATCCAGCTTGCGTGACAAATCACCGTGCCCTTCGGCAATGATTTTTATGTTTCGATTAGTGACATTTTCCAGAGTGGTTTCAATTAAAGCAGTCCTTACTTTCAAATCATCCACATCGGATTTGAGCTCGGAGACGTCGGACTTCAAAGTGATGACATCGGATTTAAGCTCGGAGACATCAGACTTCAAAGTGATGACATCGGATTTGAGCTCGGAGACGTCGGACTTGAGAGTGATGACATCGGATTTGAGCTCAGAGACATCAGACTTCAAAGTGATGACATCGGATTTGAGCTCGGAGACGTCGGATTTCAGAGTATCCATATCGCGTCTTATACCGTTGACCTCAGTTTTTACCTCACTCAGACCAGCCTTGACATCTTGTGTCTCGGATAAAATCATTTGTAAAAGTTCCCGTTCAGACATAATATCACCTCCTCGTTCTGTGGGTAAGCCAACTATAGCATAAACACATGTAAATGTCCACACAATATTAATAAATTTTGGAAATTTAAAAAAATACTGTAATAAAATGTGTAAAAAGATTTTTGAAAAAACTTATAAAATATATGGCTATAACAATGCAAAAAAAGAAAAAATAAGAAAGTTTGTTAATCTGATGACAATAATCTGTTGTAATTTGCACAATTCTTGATTATAATAGGTGTATATTGTGCACGTATCTTTGAGGAGTGCGGGAAAATGGCGTTGAAAGAACAAAAGCGGTTGCCATCGGGCAGCGAAAGGAGGGTTTTATGCTGGAACAAAGTTATTATGACAAGACGGATGAGATCATCGCGTCCCACGGAGCCAGGGAGTCCTCTCTGATTCCGATCATTCAGGATATCCAGAGCGAGTACCGGTATCTTCCGCCGGAGCTTTTGTCCTATGTGGCGGGAAAAATCGGTATCACCGAGGCGAAGGCGTTCAGTGTGGCGACATTTTATGAGAATTTTTCTTTTGAGCCGAAAGGAAAATATGTCATCAAGGTGTGCGATGGTACGGCCTGTCATGTGAGGAAGTCTCTGTCGATTCTGGAGCGGTTGTACATGGAACTGGGACTGTCTAAGGAGAAGGTGACGACGGATGACATGCTGTTTACGATCGAGACGGTTTCCTGTCTGGGAGCCTGCGGTCTTGCGCCGGTGCTGACGATCAATGACAAGGTTTACCCTGCTATGACGCCGGATGCGGCGGCAGAGCTGATCGAGGAGCTGCGTTCAGAAGGTTGAGAGAGGAGAAAAAAATGAGAATCGAGAACAGAGAAATGTTGAATCAACTGGCTGAGTACGCAAAGCAGGTGATCGGCGTCAGTAAATGCAGAGTTTTGATCTGTGCCGGTACCGGCTGTCTGGCGGGCGGTTCCGGGGAGATTTATAAGAAAATGTGCGAGCTGGTGAAGGGCTATCCGGATGTGTCGGTGGAGTTTGGTCCGGAGATCGCTCACGGCAACGGACCGGTGGCGGTGAAGAAGAGTGGCTGTCACGGTTTCTGCGAGATGGGTCCTCTGATGCGGATTGAGCCGATGGGCATTTTGTATACAAAGATGTCGGTGGAGGACTGTGAGGCCATCTTTGAGCGGACGATCAAAAAGGGAGATGTCATCCGGCATCTTCTGTATAAACAGGATGGTATCGAATATCAGAAGCAGGAGGACATTCCATTTTATAAGAAGCAGACCCGTCTGGTGCTAAAAAACTGTGGACATATCGATGCGGAGCATATCGAGGAGTACATTGCCTGCGGCGGTTATCAGGCCTTTGCCAAAGCGTTGTTTGACATGAAGCCGGAGGAAGTCGTGCAGGAGATCATGGATTCCAATTTAAGAGGCCGCGGGGGCGGCGGATTTCAGACCGGCTACAAATGGAAACAGGTGGCAGGGCAGAAGGAGAAGATCCGCTATGTGGTCTGCAACGGAGACGAGGGCGATCCGGGCGCGTTCATGGACAGAAGTATCATGGAAGGCGACCCGCACAAGATGATCGAGGGGATGATGATCGCGGCGTATGCGGTCAGCGCGCAGGAGGGATACATTTACGTGCGCGCGGAGTATCCTCTGGCCATCAGCCGTCTGAAACTGGCCATCCGGCAGGCGGAAGAAAAGGGTCTGCTGGGCGATCACATTTTAGGAACGGATTTTTCATTTCATTTACATATTAACCGTGGAGCCGGCGCATTTGTCTGCGGAGAAGGAAGCGCGCTCACGGCGTCCATCGAGGGAAAACGGGGCATGCCGAGGGTAAAACCGCCGCGGACGGTGGAACAGGGTCTTTTCGCAAAGCCGACGGTTCTTAACAACGTGGAGACGTTTGCCAACGTGCCGATGATCATCACAAATGGCGCGGCGTGGTACCGGTCGATCGGGCCGGAGAACAGTCCGGGTACCAAGGCATTTGCCCTGACCGGAAGCGTGAAAAATACGGGACTGATCGAGGTGCCGATGGGAACGACGCTCCGGGAAGTGATCTTTGATATCGGCGGCGGTATCAAGGGGGATGCGGAGTTCAAGGCCGTGCAGATTGGCGGCCCGTCCGGCGGTTGTCTCATCACACCGCATCTGGATGTGAGTCTTGATTTTGACTCGCTAAAGAAGATGGGCGCGATGATCGGTTCCGGCGGTCTTGTTGTCATGGACAGCAACACCTGTATGGTGGAAGTGGCACGGTTCTTCATGAATTTTACGCAGAACGAGAGCTGCGGCAAATGTGTTCCGTGCCGGGAGGGAACGAAGCGGATGCTGGAGATCCTGGAGCGGATCGTCGCAGGAAACGGAACGCTGGAAGACCTCGATCTTCTGGAGGAGCTGGCGACGACCATCACCGACACGGCGCTCTGCGGTCTTGGAAAGAGCGCGGCCCTGCCGGTCATGAGTACATTGAAATTGTTCCGGGATGAGTATGTACAGCATGTGGTGGATAAGAAATGTGCGGCAAAGAACTGTACGGCCCTGCGCCGCTTTGTCATCAGTCCGGTGCGCTGCAAGGGCTGTTCCAAATGTGCAAGGAACTGTCCGGTGGGTGCGATCAGCGGACGGGTGAAGGAACCATATGTGATTGATAATTCCAAATGTATCAAGTGCGGCGCCTGTGAGAGCGCCTGTGCATTCGGGGCTATTCACATTGAAGCGTAGGAGGGTGAGAAAATGAAATATATGACGATCAACAATCGAAAAGTTGCCTTTGATGACGAGAAAAATGTACTGTCTGTCATCCGTAAATCCGGTATCAACCTTCCTACCTTCTGTTATCATTCAGAGTTATCCACTTACGGCGCCTGCCGCATGTGTGTGGTGGAAGACGACCGGGGAAAGATCTTCGCCTCCTGCTCGGAAGTTCCGAGGGATGGGATGGTGATCTACACGAACACGCCGCGCCTGCAGCACCACAGAAAGATGATCCTGGAGCTTTTGCTTTCCTCCCACTGCCGGGATTGTACGACCTGTAAGAAAAACGGCGTCTGTACGCTGCAGAATCTGGCAAAGCAGCTGGGAGTGAGTTATATCCGGTTTGAAAATAATAAGCCGGTGCTGCCGCTGGACGAAAGCTCCGACTACATCGTCCGCGACCCGAATAAATGTATTCTCTGCGGCGACTGCGTGCGAACCTGCGATGAGATTCAGGGACTGGGGATTCTGGATTTTGCCTACCGCGGTTCGAAAATGCAGGTGATGCCGGCGTTTAACCGGACGATGGCGGAGACCGACTGTGTGGGCTGCGGCCAGTGCCGTGTCGTATGTCCGACCGGCGCGATCACGATCAAGCAGAATATCCATCCGGTGTGGCTTGCCCTTGCCGATAAAAATGTCCGGGTGGTGGCGCAGATCGCACCGGCGGTCCGGGTGGCTGTCGGCGACAAGTTCGGCATTCCGAAGGGAGAAAATGCGCTGGGCCAGCTGGTGGCAGCCCTTCGGCGCATGGGATTTGATGAGATTTATGACACGAACTTTGGCGCGGATCTGACCGTGATGGAAGAGGCAAAGGAGTTTGTGGAGAGACTGGAATCCGGAGAAAACCTGCCGCTCTTTACCTCCTGCTGTCCGGCCTGGGTGAAGTTCTGCGAGAACAGGTATCCGAATTTACGCAGACACATTTCCACCTGCCGCTCTCCGCAGGAGATGTTCGGCGCGCTGATCAAAGAAGAAGCCCGGATGGACACGGAAGATACGAGGAAGACCATGGTGGTCTCCATCATGCCTTGTACCGCAAAGAAGGCGGAAATTCTCCGACCGGAACACTATACGGACGGGGAGCAGAATGTGGATCTGGTGCTTACCACCACGGAGATCACCCGGATGATCAAAGAAGCAGGTATCGACCTGTCCCAGATGCCATCCGAGGCGCTTGACATGCCGTTTGGACTTTCGTCCGGAGCCGGCGCGATCTTCGGCGTCACCGGCGGTGTGACGGAAGCGGTGTTGCGGAGGCTCATCGACAGCAGCGCTGCGGAAGACCTCGAAAGGATCAGCTTTACCGGAATCCGCGGAACCGACGGCATCAAGGAGGCGACGGTTCCGTTTCAGGGACGGGAGCTTAAGCTGGCGGTGGTCAATGGACTCCGCAATGCCGACGAGCTCATGAAGAAAATCGAATCCGGGGAAGTTTACTATGATTTTGTGGAGGTCATGGCCTGCAAGCGTGGCTGCATGGCCGGCGGCGGGCAGCCGGTGCCGATCGGACCGCGCACGAAGAAGGCTAGATTTGAGGGCATCTACAAGATTGACAGCGTGGCGCAGATCAAGCGCTCCAACGAAAATCCGATCATCCAGAGCCTCTATGCGGGTATTCTGAAAGGAAAAGAACATAAGCTTCTTCATAATGAGTGGTAAGTCTGAAAGTGAGCTTTCAAATCCATCATGATTGACGCAGCGAATGCGTCAGGAAAGGAGAAAGTATGATAAGATACAGGGAGCAGAAAATATCTGCTCCCTGTTTTTGACGAACAGGTCAGCACACCGGAAAAAGGAAATAAAAGAAACGATAAAGTGATTCAAAAAAGTGATATAAGAGGGAGGACGGAAAGAGGAAGGCTATGCGTGAAAATTTGTTGACTGTTGTGGAAGCGGCAGAGATTTTAAAGGTAAAGAAAAACACGGTATATGACATGATAAAGAGGGGTGATCTGAAAGCCTCCAAGTTGGGAAAGCAGATTCGCATCCGGCAGGAGGATCTGGAAGCATACATCCGATATGGAAGCAGAAAACGGCAGGAAGCGAACGGACGAAAGGACAGATGTTCCGGCGGTGCTGCTTCTCCGGGAAGAGCAGGGCAGGTATGGCAACGGCCTTCGGAGAGACCGGCTGTTTCTTCCGACAGCGCGGGATCGGCATGGACTTTGCAGGAAGAAAAATCAGAACAGTCCGCAGGATTGCTGATCATCTGCGGCCAGGATGTGGTGCTTGACATTCTTGCGGACCGGCTGAGCCGTCACCCGGAGGGCTGTCCGGCCCTCCGTTCCTACAAGGGAAGCTACAATGGTCTTTATGCTATGTATCAGGGACAGGTGGATGTGGCGACGGCCCATCTGTGGCATGGAGCCACGGACAGCTACAATCTGCCCTACATCAGCAGCATGCTGCCGGGGACCGATGTGGTCGTTGTACATATGCTGAGACGAAACGAGGGCTTTTATGTGAAGAAAGGCAATCCGAAAAATATCCGGACGTTTGCGGATTTAAAGAGAGAGGATGTGCAGATTGTCAATCGGGAGGCGGGCAGCGGCGCCCGGGTACTCATGGACGAAAAGCTGAGACAGAACCATATCCTGACTGCGGAAGTGCGGGGATATCATCATATCGTGAACTCGCATCTGGAAGCGGCCGCCGCTGTCTCGCGGGGAGAGGCCGACGTGGCTCTTGGCACAGAAAAGCACAGCCAGCAGGTCGCCGGTATTGATTTCATTTTTCAGCAGGAAGAATCCTACGATATGGTCTTTCGCAAAGAAGATTTTGAAAAGATGCCTTATCAGACACTTCTTGCCATCCTCCGCTCGCAGGAATATCAGGAGGAGGTCGAAGCCTTGGGAGGTTATGATGTATCCGGGATGGGGAAAATCCTCTACACGGATTAGAGTTTTATAGTATTTCGATGCAGTACATTTTTTATGCACCCGTATTGTATATTTTTGTTGCTTTTTTATTGCGCTATAAGTATAATAAAAACGTATAAAACACAATAAAACATAATAAAACAGATGATAAAAAGGAGAAGGATATGAAAAAACATGGTGTAATAAAAAAATGTATTGCACTGGCATTGGGAACGACTCTCATTATGGGAGTGGCAGGGTGCGTTTCATCCGGGGCAGACAGTGCGGGAACGGAGACGGAAACCACACTGCTCATCGCGGCGGCTGCCAGTCTGGAGGCAACCTTTGAGGATACCCTGATCCCAATGTTTGAGGAAGCCAATCCGGGCATTCAGGTGGAGGGAACGTACGCAAGTTCCGGCGATCTGCAGCAGCAGATCGAATCCGGTCTGGAGGCGGATCTGTTCATGTCTGCGGCCACCTCCAACATGGATGCTCTGGTGGAAGAGGGACTGATCGACGAAGCGTCAGTCGTCAATCTTTTGAAAAACGATGTCGTCCTGATCGTGCCGGAGGGAGTGGAGACCGGAGTGACAGGTTTTGCGGATCTGGCGAACGCGGACGTTGTCGCCATCGGCGATCCGGAGAGTGTGCCGGCAGGTAAATACGCGAAGGAAATCCTTGACGGTCTCGGTATCTATGACGCGGTGGCTGAGAAGGCAAGCTTTGGAAACAGTGTCACGGAGGTGCTCATCTGGGTGGCAGAGGGCAGCGCCGATGCGGGAATCGTGTATTCTACTGACGCACTCACAGAAAACAGCAACGGCGACGAGAAAAAGGTGACGGTTCTTGCCACAGCCGATGACTCCATGATGGAGACGCCGGTCATCTATCCGGTGGGGATCACTTCGTCCACCACAAAGAAAGAGGCGGCGCAGGCGCTGGAAGAGTTCCTGCAGAGTGAGGAAGCGATGAACGTGTTCGTGGAAGCCGGATTTACCGTCAATCAACCGTGAAAACAAGTGAAAAGAATGATAAATGTCAGTGGTCCGGGCGGCGTCTGGCGCGTCCCCGGATATTGTCTGTTTCAGGACATGGAGAGAAAGGAAATAGTATGGACTGGTCCCCGGTAGTGATTTCTCTGAAGACGGCGACAGCCAGCATTATCCTCACCTTTTTTCTGGGTACTGCCATGGCAGAGCTGGTGTTTCGCCTGAAGAACAAAAAACTCAAGATGATTTTAGATGGGATTTTTACCCTGCCGCTGGTGCTGCCGCCGACGGTGGCAGGATTTTTTTTGCTGTACATTTTTGGCATCCGAAGACCCTTTGGCAGGTTTCTCGTGGAATATTTTTCCGTGAAGATCGCCTTCTCCTGGGAGGCCACCGTTCTGGCGGCGGTCCTCATCTCTTTCCCTCTCATGTACCGGGCGGCGAGAGGAGCTTTTGAGCAGGTGAATCCCGACTTGTTGTCGGCGGGAAGAACACTGGGGATGAGCGAGTGGAACATTTTCTGGAAAGTGCAGTTCCCGGTGGCGCGTCCCGGTGTGGTATCCGGCGCTGTGCTGGCTTTCGCGAGGGGACTCGGTGAGTTTGGCGCCACTGCCATGATCGCCGGAAATATCAGCGGCAAAACGCGGACTCTCCCGCTGGCGGTTTACGCCGCCGTGGCGTCCGGCGACACGAGAGAAGCGGCGGGCTATGTGGCGGTGCTGATCGGTATCTCTTTCCTGGTGGTTATCATGATGAACTATGTTTCCATGCGGGCGCCGGGCAGGGACCGCTGTGCTTCCACAAAGGCTCAGGGGAAAGACTGAAGATATAAAGGCAGGAAAAACAATGGCAATAGCAGTTCATATCAGAAAACAATTGAAACACTTTACACTACATATAGATTTTGAGATGGAAGGCGGCTGCATGGGATTTCTCGGCGCGTCCGGCTGCGGCAAGAGTATGACGCTCAAATGTATCGCAGGAATTGAGACGCCCGACGAAGGACGCATTGTCCTAAATGACCGGGTACTGTTTGATTCCGAGAAGAAGGTCAACCTGTCTCCGCAGAAACGGAAGGTGGGGTATCTTTTTCAGCAGTATGCGCTCTTTCCGCACATGACGGTGCGCCAGAATGTGGAGGCGGGACTGTCCGGCTCAGGCAGAACATTTTCTTCCGGAAAAGAGAAGAATGCCTTTGTGGAACGGTTGCTGGAACAGTTTCACATCCCGGAGCTGGCGGACGCTCTGCCTGCCCGACTGTCCGGCGGACAGCAGCAGCGGGTGGCGCTGGCGAGAATCATCGCCTCCGACCCGGATATTCTGCTTCTGGATGAGCCGTTTGCCGCCATGGACAGTTATCTGCGGGAACAGCTTTTGCAGGAAATGAAAGCCATGCTCGGCAGTGCTTATTCGAAGGATGTTCTGATGGTTTCCCATAACCGGGACGAAGTCTATCAGCTCTGTCCGCAGATGGCGGTCATGCGGCCGGGCGCGATTGAGATCGCCGGAAGTACGGGAGAACTTTTCCGCCGACCGCAGACGGTGGGCGCCGCGAGACTCACCGGCTGTAAAAATATATCCCGGGCAAAGATTCTCGGGCCGCATCTGCTTTATGCGACGGACTGGGGAGTGCGCCTTACCGTGGCGGACACCGTCACAGAGGACATCACCCATGTGGGGCTACGCGCCCACGACTTTATCGCAGCGAAACCGGCAGGCCACAGCGAAGACCGGCTAGAAGACATTTTCACGGAAAGTGGGGAGCGAAACAAAGAGCAGCCGGAAAATGTGATGAAATGTACTCTGGAGCGCATCACGGAAGCTCCGTTTGAGATCTATCTGATATTAAGAAATGCTTTGGAAGAAAAGAGCAGGGAACAAAACACGCCGGAGGAAGAACGCCTGCAACCGGTCTGGTGGAAAATTCCGAAAAAAGAATGGGAAGCGATGCGGGAAACCGTGCCGGAAGCAATCTGTTTCCCGCCGGAGCATATTATCCTGTTAAGGTCAGATGGGACTTAGTGAGAGGAATCGCTTCCCTTTCGCATGCTCATATGCCATGCTATCAAATGGGAGCGGCAGTGCATCAGATCAGATGAAAATGTTTCAGCGCCAGGTAAATACCGTCACGGTCTACCCGGGTCGTCACATAAGAAGTCTCTTCCATGACGCCAGGGTAGGAATTACCCATGGCGATACTGTGTTTTACATGGCGCAGCATGGAAAGGTCGTTGGAGCTGTCGCCGAACACATAGCAATCGTCCAGGGAAGCGCCCAGATAATCCACGATGAAATCAATGCCCGTCGCCTTGGAACAGTTCTTTGGAATCAACTCATTAAAATGATAGTCGCCCATCGGTTCCCTCTGTACGCAGACGAAATCATTCCCGACCGCTTTCAGAAAGCCGTCAAAATCACTGTCAGCGTCACTGAAAGCCACAAACTTGTCAAAATCCATGTCCGGGTCGTCAAAATTCCGCACAGCGCCCGGGGTCCTGGAGCTGGCATAAGTATCCCGGATCCCCTTAAGAGGAGGGATCAGCGCCGAGCGGTCATCAAAAAAGCAGGCGGAATGTCCCTCAAAGGCTCCGTGCATCCGGAACTGTCTGAGTATATCTTTCAGTCCGTGCCGCACCGAATCCGGCAGTTTGTTATGAAAAAGAGATTTACCGCGAAAGATCACTTCCGTGCCGCAGCCGCATATGTATCCGTCAAATGGAAACGACTGAATGGCCTCCGGCATAAAAGAGCAGGTGCGGCCGCTGTTGATAAAAAGAAGATGTCCGTTCTCCTGCGCCTGTTTAAGCCCGCGGATGGCGCTCTCCGGAATATAACCGGGAATCCCGCCCGCAAGCAGCGTCCCGTCAATGTCAAAAAACAATAACTTTCTATCCATCGAAAACTCCTTTGTATACAAAAATAAATCATCAGTACAAAACGTATGGCATCTGCCCCCTCGGACAATCTGCCAGAGACCTATTATAAAAAAGAAGAAGAGAAAATGCAAGGATTTTAAGCGGTGGCTTGCACGAGAAACACATTCATACGTTTCTCATGGTCGGAAAATGAAATGCAGTTGGCGCAATAGAGAGAATGTGTTATCATATATTGAAAAATGTACAGAAAGAAGGAAATATTTATGGCAAATCCAGTTGTAACGATCACAATGGAAAATGGCGGTGTGATGAAAGCGGAACTGTATCCGGAGATTGCCCCGAATACGGTCAATAATTTTATTTCTCTTGTAAAGAAGGGATTTTATGACGGGCTGACATTCCACCGCATCATCAAAGGGTTTATGATCCAGGGCGGATGTCCGCTGGGTAACGGAACCGGAGGACCTGGTTACTGCATTAAGGGTGAGTTCAGCGGAAATGGTTTTGATAATCCGTTAAAGCATGAGGAGGGTGTGCTCTCCATGGCAAGAGCGATGATGCCGGATTCCGCCGGTTCTCAGTTTTTCATCATGCACAAGGCGGCGCCGCATCTGGACGGACAGTACGCTGCGTTTGGAAAGATCATCGAGGGTATGGATGTGGTAGACAGGATTGCCTGTGAGAAGACATTTGCAGACTCTCCATATCACAAACAGGTGATGAAGAGTGTGACTGTGGATACTTTCGGGGAAGAATATCCGGAACCGGAAAAAGCAGAATAATCAGGCGGATAGCTCCGTGCAGTGGGATAGCTCTGTGCAGCGCGCAGGCGCGCGTCTGTGTCGCCGCTGTGCGGATTGCCACATACAAAAATAGGGCAGGGAATTCCTTTCCTGTCCTGTTTTGTATTTATGTAAAGATCCGGCCAAGGGCAGCGGGTGGTTAGAAGGATAATAAAGATAAAAAGGGATGCTGTCATGCCTGCGATCTTATTCTTAACATTATAAAAATATATAGGATCCTTGCCGTCGGAGATATGGCTGTGCCGCTCTCCATAGCGCTTAAATGATAAAAGCCGATATGGCATCTGTCACATAGTGTGCATTTTCATCGTTATAAATATTCAAATATAAAGGACGCGAAATATCCAGACTGAAAATACCCATAATGGACTTTGCATTTACTCTGGAACAGCCGGATACCAAATCAAAACGGCCGTTGTAGTTGTTAATGATTTTAACGAAAGCCTGAATCTTGTCCAAAGAATCAATGTTGACAGTAGCTGTGGTCATTGTTCTTCCCCTCCATGTGCTGCAATCCTCAAAATCTGTTCTGTGTGTCTTTTTAACAAAATATCCTGTAAAAGCGTCATTCAAAAGGGCATAGCACTGTATATTCTGTGCAGTGTATGCGCTGTTCTCCGGGAACGGTTTTATGTTATCACTTCGAAGAAAAAAATCAAGATGGAAAAAATAACATATTTTTTTTGCGCGGGCATAGTGTAAATAGGAAAAGTGACGGGGATTCGGAGCGTTGCTATGGGAAAAATGCAATATCAGCAGGCGGATACGACGGATTTATGCGCAGATGCGGCCTTAAATGAGGAGTGGCAGAACTATTTGATAGACTATCTTCTGGATGGAGGAGCGTTTCTGGAAAATTATCCGGAAATCTGTCTGGAACCCGTGGGCAATAATCAGGCGGTAGGCTATGTCTATCAGCCGGAAGCCTTTACCGGGGAGAGGGAAGATGTGGATTATAATAAGGTGCCCCGGCTTTACGGGCTGATGGATACGAGAGAACTGGAGGAGACCGGTGTGCTCCGGGTGCGCCGTTCTCCGCAGCTTGGCCTGCGGGGACAGGGCGTCCTCATTGGCGTTATTGATACGGGGACCGATCTTACCGACAGGATGTTCCGGTATGAGGATGGCGGCACAAAGGTGGCTGCACTCTGGGATCAGAGCGGACAGTCGAAACCGGAAACAGGGATGATTCAGGATGGACAGAGGAGCCGGGAAGCCCGGGCCGAAAATGAGCTGCCCGGCGCTCCTTTTGGGCGGGTATGGAACCGGCAGGAGATTGATGAGATGCTGGCGGAAAATCCCCGTCTCCTGCCTGAAGATGAAGAAGGACATGGTACATTTCTTGCGGCAGTGGCAGCGGGGCGGGAGGATGCGGAGACAGGATTTTCCGGGGCTGCGCCGGACAGCGAGCTGGTGATCGTGAAACTCAAACGCCCGAAAAAGTATCTGCTGGATTTTTATTCCGTCGGAGAAAATGTGTGGGCCTGCCAGGAAGATGACGTGCTGCTCGCCATCCGCTACGTGCTCGACGTGTCCTCGGCGCTTCAGCGGCCGGTGTCCATCTGCCTTGGGATCGGGACGAATCTGGGAGGACACAGCGGAAACGGCAGCCTGGAACGCTACATTTCCCAGAATTCTCTGCTGCCGGGGATTTCGTTTCATATCGCCGCCGGGAACGAAGGCATCAGCGGCCATCATTTCCGGGGAAATGTGCCGGCAGACGGAGGAGCCGAGACAGTAGAATTTAACGTTTCGGAGGGAGAGAGCGGTTTTATCATGGAACTGTGGGGAGAGGCACCGGTTACATTTTCCGTGGGACTGATCTCCCCCGGAGGAGAAAATGTGGAGCGGATCCAGTTGAAATTTAATGAATTTCGCAGCATCCGCTTCTTTCCGGAGGGGACCATTTTGCAGATCCGTTCCTTCACCGGAGAGACAGCGGGAGGCGAACAGGTGATCCGCATGAACTTCCGAAACCCCGCCGCCGGACTCTGGCGTCTTCTTGTGTACGCGCAGGGGACAGGAAACCGGACATTTAATCTCTGGATGCCGATCACAAACTTTCTGAAAGAGGACACTTTTTTTGTGAGTCCGGAGGCGGCGGACACCCTGACTTCCCCGGGCGATGCCTTCTACGGTATCACATATGTGCCTTACGATGTGGCAGGAGACAGTCTTTATGTTCGAGCCAGCCAGGGTTATACGAGAGACGGGCGGGTGAAACCGGACTTGGCCGCTCCGGGAGTGAACGTCCGCATCCCGGCGCCGACAGAGTTCCGGAGTGCTGTGCCAGGGAACCCGGCAGTTTCAGATGATGCGTCAGGAGCGGCGGATCCGATCGATCCGATCAATCCGGCGATTTCGGACGGGGGCACAGAAGTATCCCTTCCCGTCAGTGAGAGACGCCGGGAGATAAGTCGCAGCGGAAGCAGCGTCGCCGCCGCCTTTGGCGCCGGGCTGGGCGCCCTCATGCAGGAGTGGGCCATCGTGAAGCAAAATGATCTGTCTTTAAACGGACAGAACATGCGGTTTTACCTCATCCAGGGCGCCTCCCGTCCCGACGCTTACGAGTACCCGAACCGGGAATGGGGGTATGGGATGGTGAATATTTACGACGCGTTCTTGTCGATGCGGAGGTAGAAACAGGGATTTGTAAAGGTGACAACAGGTTTTTCATATAACAGACGATGCCATTCGTTTCCATACAGTTCCTCCCGACTCGACCCTCACTCGGACTACAGGTGTTTTTTGATCGGCAGGGAGAAGCCGCTTTGCATTTTCTCCCTGCTGTCCACAAGTCTTAGACAGTCCTCCCTCACAGCTCGCGGTCGGAAACTGTATGTACTCCGAATGGCATCTGGATATTGGGAAACTCTGTTTCATCTTTACAAAAATCCTGTGTATATTGGCAAAACAGCAGGCTATAGAATAGATAGTTGTTATGTCGAGGGGATAAGAAACAGATAATTTTACACAGCACAGATGACGTTCCGGACACAGACAGACTTCGACTGCGAGCTGTGAGCGAGGACGGTTATATTCCCCGCAGAGCTGATTCTGTCGTTCCGTCCGAGTGAGGGCCGAGCAGGAGAACCTGTCTGTGTTCCAGCGTCATCGTATGTGTTACAGGTTATATTACTTATCACCACGACAAATCCCCATTTTCTTGTTGACAAACCATCGCCCCGGTGCTATTATCACGGCGAAAGAAGAAAAAGGCAGTGACGGAAAAGAGTAGTTTACCGGAAGCATCCAGAGAGAGCGGCGTTTGGTGGAAGCCGCTTATGTGAAACGTTTACGAAAACCATTCCCCAGCCGCGGCGCAGAAGATTGCGGCGGATGTCCCGGCAGCCGGAGGGCGGGCAGGTGACAGAGCCGGAGCCCTGTGAGGAACAGGCAGTGATTGGTAAGTGCCGACGTATACCTGCGTTAAGGGTTAGGATTTGTTGGAATCTGAAGAGAAAAATAAAGGTGGAACCGTGCGATACGCACCCTTGGAAGATGTATTTGACGACGTCTTCGAGGGTGCTTTTTTGTTATGGAGATTGTCGTGTGAGCAGTAAAGAAGCAACGCAGGTTGTGGAACTGGAATGCATGGCAAATGGCATATCCCGCAGGAGTTCCGGCAAAAAGGTGAAATGAAAAGGAGATGCAGATTATGAAAGTGTTGTTAAGAGACGGACAGGTTATGGATGGCAAGTTTGAGCAGGAAGAGGTAAAGAAGGCGTTCTGGCATACCAGTTCTCATGTGATGGCGCAGGCGGTGAAGCGTCTGTACCCGGATACAAAGTGCGCCATCGGGCCGGCCATTGACAATGGATTTTATTATGATTTTGAGTTCTCGTTCCCGTTTACGGAGGAGCACTTACGTGCGGTGGAGGAGGAAATGCGCCGCATCGTAAAAGAAGGCCTGCCGCTTTCCGTGCGGGAGGTGAACAAGGCGGATGCGCTGGCTTATATGGAAAAGCAGAAGGAAGATTATAAGGTGGAGATGATCGGGGAACTGCCGGATGAGGAGACGATCACTTTCTATCAGCAGGGAGAGTACGAGGAGTTCTGCAGCGGCCCGCATATCACGAACACAGGAAATATCAAGGCGTTTAAGCTGCTGTCTCTGGCAGGGGCTTACTGGAGAGGGGACGAGCATAACAAGATGCTGACCCGGATTTACGGGATTTCTTTCCCAAAGGCTTCCATGCTGGACGAGTATCTGTTCATGATCGAGGAGGCGAAGCGGAGAGATCACCGGAAGCTGGGCAAGGAACTGGGGCTGTTCTTTTTCTCCGACAAGGGGCCGGGATTCCCGTTCTTTTTGCCGAAGGGGATGATCCTGAAAAATGTGCTGATCGATTACTGGCGGCGGATTCATGAGAGAGAAGGCTATCAGGAGATTTCCACGCCGATGATCCTGGAGCGGAGCCTCTGGGAGACTTCCGGTCACTGGGATCATTACCGGGAAAATATGTATACGACAACCATCGATGATGTGGACTTTGCGGTGAAGCCGATGAACTGCCCGGGCGGTATGCTGGTTTACAAGATGGAGCCACATTCCTACCGGGAACTGCCTCTGCGTCTCGGTGAACTTGGTACGGTGCACCGTCATGAGAAGTCCGGGCAGCTCCACGGACTGATGCGGGCGAGATGCTTTACGCAGGACGACGCGCATATTTTCATGACGCCGGAACAGATGCTGTCAGAGATCCAGAATGTGGTGCGGCTCATCGATGAAGTTTATACTGGATTTGGTTTTGAATATCATGTAGAATTATCTACAAGACCGGAAGACAGTATGGGAAGCGACGAGGACTGGGAGATGGCGACAGACGCGCTCCGTCAGGCCATTGAAAACATGGGTATGGACTATGTGGTCAACGAGGGAGATGGCGCTTTCTACGGACCGAAGTTGGACTTCCATCTGAAAGATTCCATCGGAAGAACCTGGCAGTGCGGAACCATTCAGCTTGACTTCCAGCTTCCGCAGCGGTTTGAGGCGGAGTACATCGGCGCGGACGGACAGAAGTATCGTCCGATCATGATCCACCGGGTGGTATTCGGTTCCATTGAGCGGTTCATCGGTATCCTGATCGAACATTATGCCGGCAAATTCCCGCTGTGGCTGTCCCCGGCGCAGGTAAGGATTCTGCCGGTTTCCGATAAGTTTGCGGACTATGCGGCGAAAGTGCAGGCAGAGTTAAAGAAAAAGAATATACGCGTGGAACTGGATGAGAGAAATGAGAAGCTTGGTTACAAGATCCGGGAGGCCAGAAACGACAGAATCCCGTACATGCTCATCGTGGGCGGCAAGGAAGAAGAGCAGGGCATGGTTTCCGTCAGAAAACGTGACGCTGAGGGCGACAAACAGGATCTGGGCATGATGAGCCTCGCAGATTTCTGCGGGATGCTGGAAGAAGAGGGACTGTCTCACCCGGTACAGAAATAAGCGGACGGACAGCTTTCGTGGAGAAAGCGCCGGAGACGGGGAATGTGTCCCAGCCGGCGATGGAAGCCGGTCAGGGACTACGTCGCATGTCGGATCATGGATAAAGAGCAAAGACAAAATATTGTAAAGAAAACAGGAGGGCAGGGCATGAAGATCATCATCTGCGACGACGAACCTTATATCTGTGATGATTTAAAGAAACGTCTCACTATGTATTATAACAGTATGGATGTTCTCATCCTCACGGTTTCCTCCGGCGAGGAGCTGCTGCGCCTTATAGAGCGGGAGCCGGAGGGGATTTCCTGCCTTTTTCTGGACATTGAGATGGGCGGGATCGACGGTCTGGAGACTGCCCGGCGCATCCGGAAGCATCATCCGGGGCTGCCCATCCTCCTTCTCACCAGCCACACCGAGTTGGCGATGGAAGGCTACGAGGTGCAGGCGTTTCGTTTTCTGGCAAAACCGCTTCGGCAGGAGAAGCTCACGGAGGCGCTTCGGGCGGTGGAGCGGGAGCTGTCGTCGGGAGAAAAACTGCGGATCACGGCGGATGGCAGAGAAATCTATGTGGACTGCCGGGACATTTGCTATGTGAAGAGTGAAAACGTGTATCTGAATCTTGTGATGGCCGGAGCGGAAGCGTCCGGTTCGGAGCGCGGGCGATTCCTCGTGCGCGGCAAATTGAAAGAACTGTTTCCTAAGCTGCCGGAGCGCTCCTTTTGTCAGATTCATCGCAGCTATATCGTAAATCTATCTCATGTCTCTTCCTTTGACGGAAGAAATGTGCAGATGGATACAGGGGAGAGCCTGCCGGTGAGCGGTGGACGGCGGGAAGCGTTTCGGGAGAGGATGACCCGGTATTTGAGGGAGCGGTGAGATGACGCCAACAGATATTTATGAGGTGTGCAGCGGGGGCATGATGCTGCTTTTGATGATTTTGGTATATCGTTATATCTATATGGAACCGGGGTTAGTGAGCAGAAGAAACAACGGTCTGTTTGCCGTGGGATTTTTGCTGGCGGCGTTTGGTGTGAAACTGTTTTTGCGCAGGACGGAACCGGCAGAGATTCTCATTCCCCTTGTGTTTTTCTGTCTTTATGTACTGCTCACCCGCCGGAAACGCCGTATCCGGGGCATGTTTCTTCTTCTGCCCATCTCCGGCTACCTCTTTATGCTGGTGGCGGCTAGCACGTCATTTTACTGTGTCATCACCGGGGCAGATCACAGCGACGGCCTGTTTACCTATGCCATGGACGTGGTCTGCTGCCTGGCGCTGCTGGTGTTCTGGCTGCGGGGCGGACGTTTTCGCAGGAGAGCGGACAGTGAACAGGAATACCGGCGCCTTGACCGGGGAGAGCGCTGGCTTTTAAATCTGGGCGGTCTGTTTCTCTTTGTCATGGCGGTAATCCTGATCGCGGTGGCGGAAAATATGGAAGGATACGCCCTTGACGGCGGCTGGCGCGTCATGTTCTTGCTGACCGGGAGTATCAGCATCTCGCTTCTGGCGGTGGCGGTCATCGCCTTTGTGATGCAGGGCAGCCGGAAGGAATACTATCATCGGGAGGCGAAACTCACGGAAAAGTATCTGCGGGCGGAGCTGGAACATTTCAAAGCGTACCGGGAAGCGCAGCGGGAGGTCAGACGGGTCCGTCATGATATGAAGAATCATTATGCGGTTCTCTCCGTGCTGGCAGATGAGGGAAAATACGCGGAGCTTCGGGAGTATCTGGCGCAGCTTGGCAAGGAACTGTCCCGCAGCGACGTGGGAATCCGGTGCGGCAACGATATCGCGGACGCCATTTTAAATGAAAAGAATGCACGGGCGGAAAAATCCGGCGCGGTCATCGAAGTCGAAGGGAGACTGCCTCAGGACTGCGGCATCGATGTGTTGGATATCTGTACGATATTTTCCAATGCGCTTGACAATGCGCTGGAATATCTGGAAGGAGCGCAGCCGGCGGAAAAATGGATCCGGATCAGGATAAGCGGACAGGGGAATATGTGGCTGTTTCAGTTTGAGAATCCGGTGATGGAGGATGCCAAAATACTTCCGGTCGGGAAGACCGGAAAAGACCGTATGGCCGGAGCAGACCGGACATTCCGGAAAAAAGGAAGCGAACACACAGCCGGGGCGGTCAGACAAAACGATGATGGCTGGCATGGATTCGGTATCATGAATATGGAAAGAACCGCGGAAAAATACGCCGGCACTCTCAGCCGGGAGATAAAAGAAGGCGTCTACAGCCTGGAAGTGGTCTTATTCACAACAAAAGAAGAAGGATTCACAACAAAATCCGCCTGTGAGAAAGAAAGATGACATATACTGCAGACAAGAGCTGATGGCATCGCTGATGAGCGAGCCGCAGCAAATGGAGATTTCGACAAGGTATTATGCGAAAGAAAAGGGATACATACACCAGAACACAGTCATTTCGCATAAGATCAGAGAGATTGGAGGCAGTATATGAACGATAAAAGATATTTGAGAGAAATCAGTATAACAGATGACAGAGAGAGCAGGGAACCGGCAATGAGTCCACCAAAAATCCGGGAAGCAGAGACTGTGAAAAATAATCTGCGAGAGACCTGGAAGGCTGGAAAAGAAATACCTGAAAAACGACAGTTTAAAAAGCAGATCAACCATGTGATGCGGGGAATTCTTCTTTATAATATTCTCCTGATGGTGATCGTCATGGGCGACCTTCTGATACGGACGGTGAAAGTGATGCTGGCGCATCCGACCGGGCCGCAGCAGGAGGAGGCGGTCGACGCGCTGATGAAACAAATGCTTCATTCCGGCAGTTCCAGCATCGCAGCCGTTCTCATCGGAACGGCGGTGCTTCTTTTGTATTTCCGAAAAGATTCCCTGCTGAAACCGATGTTCGCACCCGGCGGCAAAAGACCGTCAGCAGGACGGTTTGTGGAAATGATCTGCTACATGATGGTGGCGCAGATCATCTTTTCCGTCATGGCGACCGGCGTCGAGGCGGCGGCCAATCGGTTCGGTTACAGTTTCATGGGTTCCATTGAGGCGGTCACAGGAACGAGCAGTACGGTTTCCATGGTCTTATATGCCGGAATCTTCGGACCGGTATTTGAGGAGATCATCTACCGGGGATTTTTGATGAAGAGTCTGCAAAGATACGGAAAAACCTTTGCCATCCTCGTCTCCGCAGTCGTCTTCGGGCTGATGCACGGCAACCCGTTACAGTCGGTCTTTGCATGTATGGCGGGTGTGATTTTCGGTTACGCGGCCATGGAGTATTCCATCTATGTGGCGATCCTTCTCCATGTGATCAATAACCTGCTCTTTGGCGATGCATTTACCAGACTTCTGTCAGGGCTGCCGGTGGGAGGACAGCAGGTGGTCTATCTTCTGGTTGTCGGCGGATTGTGCGCGGCAGGCTGCGTGCTGGCAGTGCGCCACAGAAAGAGAATCGCGGACTATTTCAGAAGAAACGGCAGCCGGCGGCAGTATTACCTCTACGCATTTACCGCCGTGTGGATGCTACTGTTTATCATCATGGAGATTCTGACCATGATGGGCGGTGTGGAAAAGATATCGTGAGAAAAGAAAACAGGCGGGAAACGCAATCTTTCTGTTGCCTTCTTTCATAAATATTTATATAATGAGAAGCGGGTTTTGCCCGCTTCTTTGCAGTTAAACAAGCGAAGAAAATAAGCCAGGAAAAAATAGTTATGAAGGAGAACAGAAATGATAAATACAAACGTGAAGCTGGTTGCAGTGGATATGGACGGGACGCTTCTGGACAGTCAGAAAAATCCGCCGGCGGATTTTGACAGCTGGGTGCTTGCGCATCCGCAGATTCAGACCGTGCTTGCCAGCGGCAGGCAGTATGCGACGCTTAGGGATGAGTTTCCGGAGATCGCGGATCAGCTTATGTACGTGGCGGATAACGGCAGTTTTGTGTTCCGGCAGGGTGAGATGATCTATTGCAATGAGATGGCGGCGGAAGACATTCACTGGTGTATCGATTATTTTGGCGCGATACCGGGACTGCATCTGGTTCTGTGCGGCGCGAAGGCGGCTTATATGAAGCATGCATCTGAACTGGTGGAAGCAAATGGAACTATGTATTATCACAGTCTGGAGTTTGTGGAATCTCTGCATGATTGTGTGGGAAAAGATATTATTGCGAAGATTGCAGTTTTTATTGAGGATTTCCGGGCGGAAGAGGTGTACAATAGTCTTTCCGGGATACCGGAGAGCATCGCGCCGGTATTGTCCGGCGACAGCTGGATTGATGTGGCAAACCGTTCTGTGAGCAAGGGTTCAGCCATTGAGGCGATTCTTGAGAACTTACATATTAAAAAAGAGGAAGCCATGGCATTTGGCGATTATCTGAATGACTACGAGCTGCTGTTAAGCTGCGGGGAGAGTTATGCCATGGAGAATGCGCATCCGAAGCTGAAAAAGATCGCGAAACATATCACAGCTTCCAATGACGAGGACGGTGTGATGAAGGTGCTGCGCCAGATTCCGGCGACGGTAGAGATGCAGCTGTAAAAAGAAAGCGGCGGCAAACCGCAGGGGCTGCCGCAAATAAATCGATATAAAAGCATTTTATAAAACAGTGGGAGAGGCGGTTACTCTGCGATCTCCACGTGGACATTGTTCCGTGTCAGGATCTCTGTGATCTCCGGAGAGATACCGGAATCTGTGCAGAGGGTGTCAATATCAGAAAAAGGTGACTGGATGACAACGCCCTTCTGGGAGAACTTGCTGGAGTCTGCCAGAATGATGGTCCGGTTGGCGGAGTCCGCCATATAGCGCATGGTCTCCACCCGCATCAGATCGTCGCAGGTGAAACCGGCTTCCGGAATGAAGCCATCAGTGCCCACGAAGAACTTGTCGACAAAAAACTCTTTGGCACATTTGCGGACGAGGGGACCGACCATCCCCTGGTATTCCTTCTGGTACTCACCACCGAGAAGGATGACCTTTCGGATGGGAAGCTCCCGGATCCGGATGGCGATGTAGGCGGAGTTTGTGACGATGGTGATATCTTTTTTCAGCTTTGCAAGCTGTTCCGCCAGCAATGCACAGGTGGAACCGGATTCCAGCATGACAGTCTCTCCGTTTGAAACCATTTCCGCCGCCTTTGTGGCGATCTTCAGCTTGGTGTCGTAGTTGATGGTCAGGCGGGTGTTGATATCATTTGCGTTCTTGATCAGTGCGTAGCCGTGTTCCCGGGCGAGCAGTCCTTCTTCTTCCAGATGGTCGAGGTCTTTGCGGATCGTGACCTGAGATACGTCAAGCAGTTCTGCCAGACGGCTGACTTCAATTTTTTGATAAATATTTACCAATTTTATGAGTTTAGACTGTCGTTCTGTCATTTGAAACACCTCTTTCTTTCTAACAAAAGTATAGCATATCGAATCAAAAAGTAAAAGAGATATTTATTTTATTTCACAGGAAATTCCACAGGGATTTCACAGGGATTTTCAGACTGTAAAAAACGGGTAAAATTCTTGCGGGCGGCAGGGGAATCCGGTATAATAAGAGACATACTATGCAGAAAGCGAGATGAGGCAGATGAGCCAGGCAAAGGTGGACAGACAGAAAGAATATAAAAGGAATCGCAAAAAGATCATAGCAAAGGAAAAGAGAAAGAGCAGGGCAGTCAAATGGATTGGCTACCTGTGTCTGGTCTGTGTGATCGGCGGCGTGGGATTTTCTTTTTATCAGAAGTTTAATCCGGCGCCGGAGGAGAATTCCAGCGCCTTTTATAATCTGATCGCGACCGACAGCTACGGTATTCTTGACCCGTCGCTGTCAGAATAACATTTGCAAAGGACGCGCCCGAACCGCTGTTTTTCGCAGCCTGTCTGGGTGCAGATGGATGCATATCCGCTCTGAAATACCTGCGTAAAAAGTTTCTGATTCACTGGCAGGATTCAGGGCGGATTCTTTTACAACATAAGAGGAATAAAACCACAACATAAGAGTGATAAAACCACAACGTAAGAGTGAAAAAGAACACAGGAGGTGGATTGGTTGGCGTTTACACATTTGCACGTGCATACGGAGTATAGTTTGCTGGACGGTTCCAGTAAGATCAGTGAACTTCTGCCCCGGGCGAAGGAGCTGGGCATGGACAGTCTGGCGATCACGGACCACGGGGTGATGTACGGTGTGATAGATTTTTATAAAAAGGCAAAGGAGGTGGGCATCAAGCCCATTCTCGGCTGCGAGATTTATGTGGCGCCCGGTTCCCGGTTTGACAGGGAGCAGAGCCGCGGGGAGGATCGTTATTATCATCTGGTTCTACTGGCAGAGAATAATCAGGGATATAAGAATCTCATGAAGATCGTCACCCGGGGATTTACGGAGGGGTATTATTACCGTCCGCGGGTGGATTATGAGATACTGGAGAGATACCATGAGGGGATCATCGCGCTGAGCGCCTGCCTGGCAGGAGAGATTCCCAATAAGATATTAAAGGAAGATTATGAGGGCGCCAGAGAGGCGGCCAGGAAGATGAACGCGCTGTTTGGTCCGGGGAACTTTTTCCTGGAACTGCAGGATCACGGGCTGCGGCAGCAGACACAGGTGGATTCTGTCATCATGCGGATGTCCAAAGAGCTGGATATCCCGCTGGTGGTCACCAATGATGTGCATTATATCAGGGAGGAGGACGCTGTCCCACACGATATCCTGCTCTGTATCCAGACGGGGAAGCTGGTCACGGATAAGGACCGGATGCGGTACGAGGGCGGTCAGTTTTTCTTAAAGTCAGAAGAGGAGATGCAGAAAGTATTTCCGTATGCCAGAGAGGCGATGGAGAATACGCACAAGATTGCGGAACGCTGTAATGTGGAGATCGTCTTCGGGGAGCAGAAGGTGCCGAAGTTTGATGTGCCGGAAGGATACGATGCATTTTCTTATCTGAAAGAACTGTGCGAAAAAGGTCTTGTCAAACGGTATGGGGACCCGCCGCCGGAGGAATTGAAAGAACGTCTGGCGTATGAACTTGACACGATCAAGAATATGGGATATGTGGATTACTTCCTTATTGTATGGGATTTTATCCGTTTCGCCAAAAGTCAGGGGATCGCCGTGGGGCCGGGGCGTGGATCCGCGGCGGGGAGTATCGTGTCCTACTGTCTGGAGATCACAAATATCGATCCGATTCGATATCAGCTGATCTTTGAGCGTTTTTTAAATCCGGAGCGTGTATCCATGCCGGATATAGATATCGACTTCTGCTATGAGAGACGGCAGGAGGTCATTGATTATGTATATGAAAAATATGGCAAGGACAAGGTGGTGCAGATCATCACCTTCGGTACGATGGCCGCCCGCATGGCGGTGCGTGATGTGGGCCGCGCCATGAATATCCCGTATGCGCAGGTGGACAAGGTGGCGAAAATGATCCCGATGGAGCTGGGGATCACCATTGAAAAAGCGTTAAAACATAATCCGGAACTGCGCCAGGCTTATGAGGCGGATGAGGTGACGAAGAATCTGATCGACATGTCCATGCGTCTGGAAGGGCTGCCGAGACACACGTCCATCCACGCCGCCGGCGTGGTGATCGGCTCGGAGCCGCTGGACGAGTTTGTGCCGCTTTCCCGTGGCGCGGATAATGTCATCACGACTCAGTTTACCATGACGACCATTGAGGAGTTGGGACTTTTAAAGATGGATTTCCTCGGCCTTCGGACGCTGACGGTGATTCAGGATGCCGTCCGCATGGTGGAAAAAAAGACCGGACAACCGCTGGATATCAACGCCATTGATTACAACGACGCGGCTGTCTATGAGATGATCGGGCAGGCGAAGACGGAGGGTGTGTTCCAGCTGGAGAGCGCGGGCATGAAGTCTTTCATGCGGGAGTTAAAACCGGGTAATCTGGAAGATATCATCGCCGGGATCTCCCTTTACCGTCCGGGACCGATGGATTTTATCCCGAAATATATCAAGGGAAAAAATAATAAAGAGAGCATCCGTTACAGCTGCCCGGAGCTGGAAGAGATTCTGGAGCCGACGTACGGGTGTATCGTCTATCAGGAGCAGGTCATGCAGATCGTCATGAAGCTTGCCGGTTATACCCTTGGGCGAAGCGACCTGGTGCGCCGTGCCATGTCGAAGAAAAAGGCGGATGTGATGGCGAAGGAGCGGGCAAACTTTGTTTACGGTAACGAGGAAGAGGGTGTGGAAGGCTGCATCAAACGGGGGATTCCCGAGGATGTGGCGAACCATGTGTTTGATGAGATGATCGATTTCGCGAAGTACGCCTTCAATAAATCGCATGCGGCTGCCTACGCGGTGGTGGCCTACCAGACGGCCTGGCTGCGCTGCCATTATCCGATGGAATTTATGGCTGCGCTTCTGACTTCCGTGATCACGAACCCGAAGAAGATCACAGAGTATATCAACACCTGCCGGAGCATGGGCATCCGGATCCTGCAGCCGGACATCAACGAGGGGGAGAGTGGTTTCTCCGTTTCGGGAGATGCCATCCGCTATGGTCTCTCTGCTATCAAGAGCCTCGGAAAAAATGTCATTGACGCCATGATCGAGGAGCGGGAAGCCCACGGCAAGTACAAAAACCTCAAAGACTTTATGGAAAGACTCACATCGAAAGAGATCAATAAGAGAACGATCGAGAATCTCATCAAGGCGGGAGCGCTGGACAGTCTGGGGGCGACGAGACGGCAGCTGATGATGGTGTATGCTTACGTTCTCGATGAAGTGAGCCGGGAAAAGAAAGAAAATATTACGGGGCAGATGTCTCTGTTTGATTTCTTTTCGGAGGAAGAAAAAAAGGAATACGAAATCCAGTATCCGGATGTGGGAGAGTTTGAGATGTCCCAGAAGCTGGCTTTTGAGAAGGAAGTGCTGGGAATTTATGTGAGCGGACACCCGCTTCAGGACTATATGGCGTCCATGGAGAAGCAGATTACAGCAAAAACCACGGATTTTGAGCCGGACGAGGAGAGTGGTCTGGCTGTGGTGAAGGACGGACGTAATTATATTGTGGGTGGATTGATTTCAAACGTAACGGTAAAACTTACCAAAACGAATCAGAATATGGCGTTTATTACGCTGGAGGACCTGTATGGTACGGTGGAGGTGATCCTTTTCCCGAGGGACTATCAGAAGTACCGGGATCTGCTGGTCATGGATACCGGGGTCTATGTGAGAGGACGGGCTTCCGTCTCGGAGGAGAATGGCAAGCTGGTGGCGGAGACGGTCATCGCCATGGATCAGGTTCCGAAGGAAGTATGGATCCAGACGCCGAATATCGGATATTTTCAGGAAAAACAGGAGATGCTCTACGATGTGATACGCCGACATCCGGGGGAGCAGGGCATCGTCATTTATTCCAGAGAAGAAAAGGCGGTAAAGCGGCTGCCGTCTTATGAAAATATCTCCGGAGACGCCGTCTCTCTGGGAGAACTCCGGGAATTGTTCGGCGAAAAAAATGTAAAGCTTGTTGAGAAGAGTATTGAAAAATTCCACAAAAAGAGATAATATGACAAGTGAGGGATCGGATGGATTTTCCAGACGTCCGGTTTTGCTACACTGTTTAATTTAAGGGAATACACTGAATTTATGGAGGTTAATTTATGGGTAAGACGAGTGCAGTAGACACAATTGGTATTTTAACAAGCGGCGGCGATGCATCCGGTATGAATGCAGCCATCCGTGCCGTGGCAAGAACCGCATGGGACAGAGGAGTTAAAGTAAAGGGCATCAGACGTGGATACAGCGGTCTGCTCAATCGTGAGATTTTTGATATGGACAGAACTTTCACCGGAGATATCATTTCCAGAGGTGGTACCGTACTTTTCACCGCAAGATGTGAGGAGTTCAAACAGGAAGAATATCAGAAAAAGGCAGCGGACATTCTTCGTGAAGAGGGAATTGACGGTCTGGTCGTTATCGGCGGAGACGGTTCCTTCCGCGGTGCGCAGAAGCTGGCAGCGCACGGTGTGAATACGGTTGCTCTTCCGGGAACCATAGACTTGGATATCGCCTGTACAGAGTACACGATCGGTTTCGATACCGCCGTTAACGTAGCGATGGAAGCGATCGACAAGATCCGTGATACTTCCACCTCTCATGAGAGATGCTCCATCGTTGAGGTTATGGGAAGAAATGCCGGATACATTGCTCTCTGGTGTGGTATCGCAGCGGGCGCCGAGGATATCATCATTCCGGAACGTTTTGACGGCAACAGACCAAAACTGGAAGCAAAACTGATCGACAGCATCCTGGAGAAAAAGGCTCTCGGAAAGAAACATCATCTGATCATCAACGCAGAGGGTATCGGACATTCCTACGGTATGGCAAAACGTATCGAGCAGGGAACCGGTGTGGAGACAAGAGCAACGATCTTAGGTTACATGCAGAGAGGTGGAGCTCCTACAGCAAAAGACCGTGTATATGCTTCTTACATGGGAGCACTGGCTGTGGATCTGCTTTGCGCAGGCGCAACAAACCGTGTCGTAGGATACAGAAATGGTCAGTACATTGACTACGATATCGAGGATGCGCTTGGTATGTCCAAAGACGTGGATGAATACGAATTCCAGATCGCACAGGTACTGGGTAAATAATCCGGCGTCGGAACAGAAGTATCGTAAAAGTTCATAAATGCAAAAGAAGGCTGTTTGCACCGAAGGAGAGCCGGGTGATTCCGGATCTTTCAGTGAGACAGCCTTTTGATATGTGGACTGCATGCACCGGACACAGCAAATGTATCGTCGGCGGGGATACCCGCCGGTTCACCGTTTACCGGCAGGCACGGCAGTAAAATTATGCCGTGATCTCAAGAGAGTGCCGTAAGATAGCGGCGATGGCGTCCCGGTCGATGGCAAACGGATAGGTGGCGAGTTTGGAGGCATTGGCCATGACATTATCTGCATAGAGAGAAAGATCTGCCTCGGAAATGCGCACCGGGCCGAGAATCTTTGCCAGGAAGGCGCCAAAGTCTTTCGTGGAGTCAAAGCCCAGCAGAGAGAGTACGCGGTCTGTGTCTTCCGGCCGGTTCTTCGCATACTCCTCCATGTAGGCAGCCAGAAAGATACCGCAGGCTTTTCCGTGCGGCACACCGTGATTGTAGGTGATCTCGTAGCTCAATGCATGCGGCAGAGAGGTGCTGGTCTGCGCGATGGCCATACCGGCTACGGTGGAGGCGAGCATCATGGTCTTAAAGTCTTCTTCGGTCAGCAGGTCGGAAGGAGCGGTCTCCGGGTGTTCCGCAATCTTTGTGAGAGCCGGGACGATCTTTTTCCAGAGTGTCAGTCCGTACTCGGAAAACATGTGATTATATACATTTGCCTTCACATGGAGACGGCTTTCCACACAGTGTGCCAGCGCGTCCACGGCAGTGTTGATCAGAAGATGCCCGCTGGCGGAGGCCAGGTACTTTCCGTCCACGAGAGCCAGTTCCGGATAGATATTGTAACTGATACTCTTTTTGGTCTTAAACGCATGGCGGGTCAGCACGGCGTTTGGCGTCACCTCAGAACCGGTACCGCAGGTAGTCGGTACCGCGATGACCGGCAGAGCGGTAAGCTCTTTTGACTTATACAGACAGTCGGCGTCCTCCTGAGGGTTGGCAATGAGCAGAGCGATGGCCTTGGCGGCATCCAGAGGAGAGCCGCCGCCGATGCCGATGACGACATCCGCCCGGAATGCCTTCCCTTCCTCTGCGGCAGCTGCCACGGTCTCCACGGAAGGATTTTCCTCAATATCATCATAGATCATGTACGGAACCTCCGCAGCCTGCAGCACGGAAAGAACATCCTGCAGAGAGCCATTAGCCCGGGAGGAATGCTTTCCGGTGACGATCAGAGCCCTTGTCCCGAAGGAAAGCAACTCCTTCTGATGATTCCGGACACAGTCTTTTTCAAGATAAACTTTTGTCGGAGCAAAAAATTGCATAAAACTTTCTTCCTTTCCTAAACATAAGATACAGCCATTATAACACATCCTGCCGGGGAAGACACCGGAAATCCACCACGAAAGATAGTTCATTTCTGAACTTTCTGTGATTTTGTGATTTTCGACTTGCAGTATCGATGATTTATGTTATGATGATACAGGGCTCAGAAAGTCCATCTTCCATGCTTGCATGGAAAGATGACTTTGGGACCCGCCCGAACATGAGCGGGGAGCTCGGAAGAGCGGAACGCGAATGGGCG
>DSLMC04103__coassemble_386_pt1 | contig 42664 bp, 41 predicted proteins | sample DSLMC04103__metabat2_low_PE_013 | metagenome-assembled genome bin DSLMC04103 | reverse complement strand
CTGCTGCTCGATCTGTTAACCTTTTACAGTACGACTCATTATCAATGCATTCAAAGGACATAAAATATCCATAGAAACCCTGAAAACCATGTTTAATTAAACTTTGCATCACATTTATATCATCTAATATAAAATATAATGTTCTCTCAAAAGAAACTCTATGTATTTTTTCCAATGATGCTCCTTTATCAAACAAACTTTCCATTTCATCAACATTTTTTTCAATTATTGCTCTTAAAAGCCTATTGACAATTGGTCTCGGTTCTCCATATCCTTTTTTATCCCAACCAAACTGCCATGTATAATTTATTTCTTCGTTAATATCCATATACTATTCACATCCTCTCTTTTATCTTGGGGTTTCATCAAGTAACATTCTTTTCATTTCATCATCTACAAATTTTCGTCTTAATTCAGCCACTCTACAGAAAAATGGATCTACTTTTTCTTCATCATCATATGCTAATTTAAAATTAGCAACACAATGTTCACAAAAACGAATATTATCACACGAATGACATTTATAGTTTAGAGATGCTTTTTTATCTACAAATTCCTTTTGTAGATAGTTCCAACCTTCATCAAAATTTCCTTTTTTTAAATCATATTTACGATATGAAGCTCTAACACATCCTTGCATCTTGTAATCTGATGTAATAAAAACATGTTGATTAGCAATAGAACATGGATATAAATACCCTTCATCAAATCTTTCAATTGTTCTCTGCGGCCTTATCTTAATTTCGCCTGTCAAAATATCTTTAGCAACATTTTTCCAAAAATCCCTTCTTCCTTCATCTTTTATATCAAAATCAAAAGCCTCTTCAGGTGTTAAACGAAAGGACATTGGAGCAATACAACCATCGCTCATTGGATGTACATCTAAAATAACCACCATTGGAACCCCCAATTCCTTTCCAAACTGTCTCACTTTATATAAATCATCAATATTTTGTTTCATTGCCACAAATTTTAATTCATATTTTATATTATTTTTTGTAACATTTCAAGAGATTTCATAAATTGTCGATAACTTCCTTTTACACCGGTTACCTCTTCATAAGATTTTTCAGAATAACCATACATAGATGTACTTATTATCTCAACTGGATATTCTTTGAACAATTCAATATGTCTTTCATTCAATAAAGTAATATTTGACAATAATGATATTAAAACCCCTTTCTTTTTGGCATAAACATACATTTCCTCAAAATCAGGTCTTGTAAATATTTCTCCACCTGTAAAATAACAATCTAATAATCCTCTTTCTATTAAAATATCAAATATCTTTTTGAAATTATCTACAGAAAAATCTTGATGATTTCTGTCTGACTTTGCATAGCAATGTACACAATTCAAATTACACTTTGCTGTCAATTCAAAGCCCGCAGTAAAAGGAGCTCGTATTCCTTCAAAATTGTTATCGATAAAATCATTCATCAATTGACTATGTACACAATATCTATATGATGGCATTATATTCTCCTACTTATTCAAAAAGTAACTTGTAATCAATTAACTGCAAAATATAATTTTTTACTGCCGTTTCTTCTACCGAACCCGATTGAAGATTATACAATTTACATATTTTTACTATCAGTTCTGTTACATTATTTGTATTTTCTGCCATTTTCCATATAGCAACAGCCATATCATTTAAATAAATAGGATTATTATTAGCATTATTCTTTCTTATAGGCATTAATATTGCTTTCCCATATATTTCCCTTAAAATAAAATCTTTATTTCTCTTCACTATTTATCTCCCGTATAAAGGGCTGCTACACAAAAAATATAACAGCCCCTTTGTCACTAAGTACTATTATTTCCCCTGATAACAACATGACTTAAAAGTACAATGATATGGGTTTTCTGGGCCATATGCTGCTACTCTGTCACTTTTACCTAAAATAATCATTTGAGGAAATTTAAACTTCATCTTTATCACTCCTTCCATAAAAAATTGAAATATTCTTTACAAGAGTAAAGATTATTATTTCCTATACAGTTTTCCAATATCACTATGATTTTGTCTATTTTGACATCTACTAAATGTCATTACACTTCGCATTTTATCATAAACTATCAATAATGACAATCACTGAATGTCATTTTTTTAGATTTTCATTTGATTTTTTAAATATAAAGGAGTTCATATGTACAAAAATAAATCAACTGATGGAAGCAATAATATTTGTGGAAAAAAATTATATGTATTAAGAAAACAGTTATCCCCTAAAGTATCTCAGCGTGCTTTCGCAGACAAATTACAACTTAAAGGAATTGATTTAGACAAAAATGCTATTCAGCGCATTGAATGTGGAAAACGATTTGTGACTGATATCGAATTAAAGGCATTTGCACAGATTTTGAATACTACAACTGATGAATTGTTAAGCGACAATTAATAAGTTACTGTCCTATCCCTTTTTAGCCAAATAAAAAAGGACTGTTATATGAATCTTTCTCCAACTCTCTGAATTTTGATTAGAATTTCGTAGAAGCATCACAATACAGTCCTTATATTTATATTTTTTTCGTATAATTGTATTTTTACATATTATTTTACAATCCGAAATACTCATACCATCTGGCGATAATGTCCGCCCGGTTAGCACAGATATATTTCTGAATTCTATTTAAATCTTTTTGAGGAATATTTCCTCTTCTTTCCAACTCGATGGAATCTCTTTTTATCCAGAATTTAGCTGCATTATTTGATGGTTTTCCTTTTGTCACATGTACCGGCTCATTGCCTTCTTCTGAATAAAAATAAAATGTATACCCCATAAAATCTAACAGCGCTTTAGGCAATTTCTCCACCTTCCTCTCTGGCAATCTCCCAGATTAAAAAGCTGTTATTTCTGAGATATTTTTCCATTTGCATCATTTCGTCTTCTGAGAAACCATAAGATTTATAAATCATATTTTCCGGGAGACGTCCTTCCGCAAAATCAAATCCCTGTTCGTTGGGACGTTCAAAACGAAATGTAATGGAATCAAATCCATCTCGTTCTTCAATATCCGAAAATATCAATGTGATATTGTCAATCTTACTGTAATAATTTTTCATAAATAACACCTGCCTCTCTACCTTTTCTTTGACAGCAATGTTTCTCTTATCCATTACCTTAATGGAATAGTCTTTATCTTTCTCCATCATTTTATCATGCCGGGGGCTGACGTAAAAGATAAAAATATATTCTTTACTCCGGCACATCTTTACTCCGGCATAAAGTATGCACCGCCGGATTCCGCTCACACCGACGCAGCGGTCGCCTGCGTATGCCATTGCCTGACCCTTGTTAAAGCATTCTGCCTGTACCAACGCAGCGGCTGTCCTTGGGGTGTATCCGTATCTCGCAAAAAAAGACATGGCCCTTTGACGTTCTTCCCACAACATCAGAGCTGCCGTCTGACGCAGAAAGAGTCGTTTCATCTGCCATGTCTTTTTCATTACACTATTAACTTATCAGCGGTTTGGCCGCCTACATACACCCGATGATCTCATTGATATCTTCGATCTGGTATCTTTCCATGTACTCTTTGATGCCCTGAAGCACTTCCATGGTTGCCCGTGGATTGTGGAAGTTAGCGGTTCCGACTGCCACCATGGTGGCGCCTGCCATCATCAGCTCGATGGCGTCCTCGCCGGTCATGACGCCGCCCATGCCGATGATCGGCAGGCTGCAGGCTTTGTGTACCTGATAGATCATGCGGACTGCCACCGGTTTGATGGCCGGGCCGGACAGGCCGCCGGTCTGGTTGGCGAGGATGAACTTCCGGCGGTGGATGTCGATTTTCATACCGGTGATGGTGTTAATGAGGGAGAGGACGTCGCTGCCGCCGGCCTCCGCTGCCTTTGCCATCTCGGTGATGTCTGTGACGTTCGGGCTTAACTTCATGACGATCGGCTGTTTTGCTTTCGCTTTGATGGCTTTTGTGATCTCATAGAGGGCGTCCGGGTTCTGTCCGAAGGCGATGCCGCCCGCCTTGACGTTCGGACAGGAAACGTTGATCTCCAGCAGGTCCACCGGCTCGTCAGCGAGACGTTCCACCACTTCCACGTAGTCTTCGACGGTGCGGCCGCAGACGTTTACGATGATGGACGCATTTTTCTCTTTTAAATGCGGGATATCTCTCTGGCAGAACAGCTCGATGCCCGGATTCTGCAGGCCGACAGCGTTTAACATGCCGCCGTAAGTCTCCGCGATACGCGGCGTCGGGTTGCCTTCCCATGGCACGTTGGCAACACCTTTTGTGGTGACTGCGCCGAGAGCGGAGAGATCGACAAATTCTTCGTATTCCGCGCCGGAGCCAAAGGTTCCCGAGGCGGTTGTCACTGGGTTTTTAAAGGTACGTCCTGCCAGCTTTACTTCTAAATTCATGAAAATACAACCTCCTTTGCGTCGAATACCGGCCCGTCTTTACAGATCCGGGTGTTGTTCACGTTGGTGTGATGGTCTTTTTCTTTTGTCTTACAGATACAGCCAAGGCAGGCGCCGATACCGCAGGCCATTCTCTCCTCGAGAGAAATCTGCGCTTCCATGCCGTACTCGTCCGCATATTCTGCCAGAGCTTTTAACATCGGCATCGGTCCGCAGGCATAAATGATGTCTCCGCTTACCTGTGCGGCTTTGATGGCATCAATAACGGTTCCTTTTGTACCGCAGCTGCCGTCCTCCGTGGCCACGACCACATCCGCGCAGGAGTCAAACTCTTCTTTTAAGAACAATTCGTCCCGGTAACCGAGAACGACGGTCTTCTCACAGGAGAGCTGTCTGGCAAGTTCCAGCATCGGAGGGATTCCGATACCGCCGCCCACGATGACCGCTTTCTTGTCTTTCATCGTGAAACCGTTGCCAAGAGGACCCATCACTTCCAGGGAGCCCCCCTCCTTCATCTCAGAAAACAGGCGGGTTCCCTCTCCGGCAATCCGGTAAACGACCCGGAGTGTTCCTTTTTCCGCGTCAATGCCACAGATACTGATCGGCCGGGGCAGAAGTTTTGTGCCATCCTCACAGTACATGGCAATGAACTGTCCCGGCTTCGCTTCCTTTGCTCCTTTCGGGAACGACAGCACCATATCATAAATATCTGTGCCGATACATTTCTGGCTGACGATCACTGCCCTTTCTTTCACCATATGCATACACCTCCATTTTTTCATCTTTATCTTATGATCCATTTACTATTTATTTCATTCCACGCCGCTACCAAAACTTCCGCACAAATACCGGGAGCGGCGGGTGATTCGGTCTGTTATAAAATGCTTCCACCAGCACCATATATCGCTGTGGATCGAGGTCTTTCAGCCACGCGAGCACCTGCTTCTTTTCCTCAAAGCCGGAATCGCCGCCGCTGTAGATCATCAGCGATAAAAGTCCTCCGGGTTTCAGCAGCCGAAGCGCTTTTGTAAGCGCCATGAGCGTGGTTGCCGGCTTTGTGGCAAGCCCGTGGTCGCCGCCGGGCAGATAGCCCAGGTTAAACATGATGAGATCTGCCAATCCTTCCGGGACATACTCGTCCATATGCTCATGTCCCCGGAGCAGGAGACGAATCCGTTTCCTGCCCGCGGCGTCCTGAAGAACTGCCCGGTTTTTCTTCTCGTCTTTCTGCTCCACCGTCTTTTCCGGACAGCCAGGCACATCTTTTCCGCACCCGGTGACATGCTCCGCACCGGGACGTTCCATATCGCCGACATTCTTCTTCCCGTCAGAACATCTGCCCGGACATTCTGTATACCCATTTTTAAGAAGTCTTTCTCTTGTCTTTTGCAATGCCATTTCCTGAATATCCATGGCAAGGATCTCACCACCATTCTCTCCCAGCAGCTCACTCAGAAAGAGCGTGTCTTTTCCCGTGCCCGCCGTGGCGTCAATAAAGAAAGCCTTCTCTTTCCCTTGTCCCTCATGATCCGGGCTGTCGGACGGAGATGCAAATGCCGTTCCGCACGCATCCGTATTCCCATCCGGCAGGAACATCTGGCGAATCCGCTCATGGCACCAGTCTGTGATCACAAAACGCTTCATTCTCGTTCCTCCATTCTCCCCGCTCAAACAGCCTGCATCCCTAGGCGTTATACCGATTGATGGCAACACCGCAGATGGAAGCGCAGGACAGTCATTATGCGAAATGTGGGCAGGTCAGTACACTACGCCAGCAGGAAGTACCCGGCCACAAGGATACCGAGCACGATCCGGTACACGCCAAATGCCTTAAAGTCATTTTTCTTTACATAGTTCAGCAGGAACTTGATGGCGAGGATAGAAACCACAAAGGCGACCACCATGCCGACCAGCAGCACTGCCACCTCATAACCGGTGTAATGGAAGCCGAACTTCACCATCTTTAAGAGGCTGGCTCCGAACATGACCGGGATGGAGAGGAAGAACGAGTATTCTGCCGCCACATACCGGGAGGTTCCGATGAGCACGGCGCCGAGGATCGTCGCGCCGGAACGGGAAGTTCCCGGTATGAGCGCAAGGATTTGAAAACAACCGATGAGGAATGCTGTCTTTACGCTGACAGATTCCAGCGTGGTCATGGACGGCGTTCTCTTTTTGTTATAGTTTTCCACTACGATAAACAGGATACCGTAAAGGATCAATGTAAATGCGACTGTCTGTGGATTATAAAACAGAGCGTCCAGCGTATCATCCAATGGCAGTCCGATGATCGCCGCCGGCAGACAGCCCACGATCACTTTACCCCAGAGCCGGAAAGTGTCTTTCTTTTCTACGGCTGTCTTCTTTGGACTGAACGGGTTTAACTTATGGAAATATAAAATGCAGACAGCCAGAATGGCGCCAAGCTGAATGACAACCCGGAACATCTCCATGAATTCATGGGATACGTTAAGCTTTACAAATTCTTCCACCAGGATCATGTGTCCCGTAGAACTGATCGGCAGCCACTCTGTGATACCTTCCACGATACCCAGCAAGATTACCTTTAACATTTCTAAAATCATTTTGTTATGTACCTCCTGTAAACATACGACAATTCTGAAAATACAGTTTATTGTATCACAGATGACTGCCTTTGTGGACAGCGATTTTTTTACATCTCTCGCGCACGCATTTTCACACACATTTCCGCGCAGTTCCGGCAGCGCCGATACCGCCGGAAACCTGTATGCCACCGGCGTCTTTTATATCTCTTCTGTTTGTATCAGGCCCTGTTCCGTCAAAAACTGCAGAGAAAAGATTTTTTTCCGCCCGCCTTTATCAAATCGCAGGGTGATCTTATCCCCATCTATATTGACGATGGTTCCCTCTCCGTACTTTTTATGGCGGATCCTCTGTCCCGGTCGAAACCCTTCTTTATCATACTGTATTTCTGCCAGATAACGGGAAGGTTTCGCCGCTTTCTGATAGAGTTCCTTCACCGAGTAGAGGAAGAGATAGGTTTTTGCTCTGGTGAGCGCCACATACACAAGACGACGCTCCTCTTCCAGGTCTGCAGGCTTCACTGCCTTCTTGTGCGGCGTAATCCCCTCATTCATATCCATAACGAAGACCACCTCATACTCCAGTCCCTTGGCGCTGTGCATGGTGGTAAGGGTGACTCCGCTGCTGTCATTTTTCCGCCCGGCTTCCAGCTGTTTTTTTAACTCTTCCCCATACTCCTCGATATAGGCAAACCACGCCTCCACCGTAGGACAGTCTCTGGCCGTCTCCTGAATCTGGTCGAGAACTTCTGTCAGATCATCGGGGTTCATCCGTCGGAAAGCGGCGTATTCCGCCAGATACTCCTCATAGCCGATACCGTTTCTTATGTAGGTGATGGCGGCGTAGGGATCCATTTTTTTCAGCAAATATAAATCCATTTCCAGCTTGTCGATTTTCTCATAGAGCCATCTCTTCCCGAACGTCTGCTGTTTTAAAGCCGTCAGATCGACTTCCGGTTCTGTCAGCATATTTCGGGAAATGTACCGTTTCGGCCGGTTCATGACCTGTAAAAACAGTTTCCGGTCTCTCGCTCCCATGGCGAGCTTCAGATAGGCAATGATGTTCCGGGCGATCCAGTGTTCAAAAATGTTTGGCAGTACATCCCGCATCTGAAAGGGAATGTTGTATTCCATCAGACGCCCTGCCAGCAGTCTCGGCTGGGTGTTTGTCCGGAATATGACGGCAATCTCCTCCGCAGGAATCCCCTTTTTCATGTAAAAGCGGATGCCGTTTACGATATCACTGCATTCCGCGCTGGTGTTTTCCATCTTCCGGTATACAATAGGCACTTTGCTTCCCCGGGCGGCTGTCAGTTTCTTTTCAAATCGCTTCGTGTTATGTGCGATCAGTCTTCTGGCGCCCTCCACGATCTCCTGACTGCACCGGTAATTGATATTCAGTATCATTCGTCTGGCCCGCGGATAATCTTTTTCAAATCCAAGCATGATCTCCGGTTTTGCTCCCCGGAAGCGGTAGATAGACTGGTCATCATCTCCCACGATGAACAGATTCTCCCGGCTGCCCGCCAGCAGTTTTACGATCTCATACTGGATACGGTTGATATCCTGAAACTCATCCACCAGGATGTACTGAAACCGCTCCTGCCACATCTTTAAAATGTCCGGCCGGTCCCGCAGCAACTCATAGCAAAAGACCAGCATATCGTCAAAATCGAGCATCTGATGGCTCCGCAGTCTTTTCTCATATCCCTCGTATAATTCCCGGAATAACTCGTCCGCACAGTTGCTGCTGTGATAGAGAGACAAATCCATCATCTCTCCCTTGACAAAGCTGATCTCATTGAGAATACCCGTGAGAAACTCTCCCTCGTCCTCAATCTCCAGCTCTTTTTCGTCCACCATCTCTTTTATGTATCTTCTCCGGTCTTCTTCGCGGATGATATTGCTCCCTGTATATCGGTACGCATAACGAAGAATCCTGAAAAAGACCGAGTGGAAAGTACCGAAGAGAACCGGCGTCCGTTCTTCCCCCATCAGCTTCTCAAAACGCTGCTGCATCTCCTTTGCCGCCGCTCTGGTAAATGTAATGACCAGTATATGGGACGGATGCACTCCTGCTTCCTCGATCAGCCATTTGACGCGGTAAGTGATCACCAGTGTTTTTCCGGAACCAGGTCCCGCCAGTACCATCGCCGGCCCATCCTGATGGGTTATGGCTTTTTTCTGTTCTTCGTTAAATTCTGCGCTCATTTTCTCCATCCTCACAGAGAAAAAGGGTGTTTTTATAAACACCCTTTCTCCTTCGTCTCAGAAATATATTCTGATATATTCTTTATTTTGCAACTGATTCCAGATATGCTTTTACTTCTGCTTCTGTAACCAGAGACATTGCTTTCTCAGCTACAGCGTTGGCCTCTTCCATCGTCCAGAGAGAAATCGTCTTTCTGGTCGCCAGAATGGATGTAGCACTTACACTGAACTCGTCCAGACCAAAGGAAAGCAGCAGCGGTGTCAGCAGCGGATCAGCAGCTGCCTCTCCACACATGCCTACCATAGTTCCCTCTGCCTTGCCGGCCTTGATGACTCTCTCAATGGAGCGGAGCACAGCCGGATTGTAAGTAGAATACAGATAAGCCACATCCGGATTACCACGGTCAGCAGCCATAGTATATCCTGTCAAGTCATTGGTTCCGATGCTGAAGAAATCTGCTTCTTTTGCGAAAGCATCCGCCATCAGGCTGGCTGCCGGTGTCTCCACCATGATACCAACCTTGATATCTTTGTTATACGGAATACCTTTTTCATCAAGTTCCGCTTTGATCTCTTCTAACATTGCCTTTACTGCGCGGAACTCATCCACACAGGAAATCATCGGCACCATGATCTTAATCTCACCGTAAGCGCTCGCGCGAAGCAGGGCTCTTAACTGTGGACGGTATAAATCCTCTCTCTTCAAGCAGAGACGTACTGCACGGAATCCAAGGAACGGATTCTCCTCTTTAGCAAGGCCAAGATACGGAATCTCCTTGTCACCGCCGATATCAAGAGTACGGATGATGACCGGCTTGCCCTTAAGCATCTCAGCCACTTTTTTATAAGCCTCAAACTGCTCATCCTCTGTAGGTACCTGTGGACGGTCCATGAACAGGAACTCTGTACGGAACAGGCCGATACCTTCTCCGTCACATTCCACTACTTTCTCTGCGTCTTCCGGTTTTCCGATGTTTGCGCACAGCTCAACGACATGTCCGTCGGCCGTTGCGCTCTCTTTTCCGATGAATGCCTGCAGAGCGGCCTTCTCAGCCAGATACTCTTCTCTCTTTGCAGTATATTTCTTAAGAAGCTCTTCGTCCGGAGAAGCAAATACCTCACCGGTAGAGCCATCCAGGATTACGGTCTGTCCGTTTTCCAGCTTGCTCACGATCCCTTCAATACTGAGTACTGCAGGAATCTCCAGCGCTCTTGCAAGGATCGCGGAATGCGAAGTCTTTCCGCCGATCTCAGTCAGAACACCAGCCACGTTGGCAGGATTAATCCCTGCGGTCATGGACGGCGTCAGATCTTCTGCCACAAGAACTGTTCCTTCCGGAACGCTTGCCAGATCGAGATCTTCCACATCAAGAAGGATCTTTAAAAGTCTTGTCTTGATGTCGCAGACGTCTGTCGCTCTCTGCTGGAACATCTCATCCTCAATGGATGAAAACATCTGTGCGTACATATCGCAGACCTGCTCAACAGCGGCCTCCGCGCACATTTTCTCATTTTCAATATTTGCGTTAATCTGTCCGGTCATCTCCGGATCCATTAACAGCAGGACATGTCCCTCTAAAATTTCTGCCTCTTTTGCCCCCACGCGAGTTTTCATGTCTTCTGCCATAGCCTGCGTCTTAGCAATACATTTCTCCAGTGCATTGTTAAAACGTTCTTTTTCAGCAGCAATGTCGCTGACTGTAACGTTATCATATGCCAGAGACGGTTCCTTTACGATCACTACGGAACCGATACCAATTCCGGCAGATGCACCAATACCAGTATACATGATTTCCACCTCTATATTATTAACTTACTCTCCAAGACCGGATTCGATCAGCTCTACAGCTGTCTTTAAAGCTTCCTCTTCGTCTGGTCCGTTACATTCCAGTTCGATCTCGGAACCGCATTTGATACATGCGCCAATAATATTAAGAAGGCTCTTTGCATTGATGTCTTTGCCGTTGAAGTGGATCGTTACATCGCTCTCAAACTTTGCAACGCCTTTGGCAAAAACGCCTGCCGGTCTCATGTGAAGTCCCTGTGGATTAGTGATTGTGATTTTTTGTGATACCATAATATTCTTCTCCTTTTCTTTAAAAAGTTGTAAAACAGCCGGAAAAGCTGTTTTCATGTTATAGAATAACAGAATTAAAAATAACCGGTTCAACTCACTGCTGGTAGATGCATTTTGATTAGTATTATACGTACTGCCGTCAACAGACTCCGCAGACAGTAGCGGATACGTGCGATCTCGCAGAAACCCCCTAGTTATTTTATAGGACTAATTTTACCATTGATTGGGTAGAGTGTCAACCAATTGACAGGGATAAACTTATATCCTCGTGGATAAAAACGTCATCTCCCGCTGTCCTGCCTCGTCTTCCGGAAACAGTTCACAGTACTCCTGTACCGCCTCGTAGGCGGCCTCATAATCCAGAGAACGCTCATAGATGACGACCTTCTGGAACATAAAGGTCTGCTTGCTCTCTCCTCCGGCCGCAATCCCCTGCTCGGTAAAGGCAAGTGCATTCTCATAATCTTCCTGTTCGAGATAAATATCGCAGATCAGCTGTAAAAACACACTGTCCTCCGTCTTCTCCCATCCTTCGGAATATATGGTGAGCGCCCGCTCATGATCGCCTTCCTCTCTGGCGCATCTTCCCTTGAGCTCATAGTAGCGAGGCTCTCTGGAATCCGACGCGATCAGCCTGTCATAGATGGTCTCCGCCTGCGCGTAATCCTCAAGCTGATAATAGCTCTCCGCCAGATAACAGGTCATATCGTGATTCAGACCGCCGGCAAAAATGCAGTGCCTGTCCAGAGCACTCTCCAGATACTGGATCGTCTTGGAGTAATCTTCCTCCGCAAAGTATAAGAGCGCGTCGTCCCGAAGCTCCTGCTTCCTGCCGTATTCTCTCCACTGCCAGATGCCGCTGAGAAGAAGAAGGACAACCGCCGCTGCGATGATTCCCCGTAATAATCTGCTCATATACATACCCTCATTGTCAAAAAATTGTTATGTTTCGTTCTGTTTTTCTGTTCTATTTTATCGTATTCATACTGAAAAAACAACCGGAAGATTTTTTCTGTTTCGCTCTCACTCCGCCGCAGTGTGATCCCCGCGCCGGCCGCGGTCGCTTTAGCGACCAAATTCTGTTTTGCGCAAATGCGCATCCTTTCCGGAGGGATTTTTATCTTATCAAAATTCCGACGAAATTTCCTATAAGCAAAACGAACGCCGCTCCCGGAGGATGCGGCGTCCTATCTTTTGTATTATTTTCTTAAGCCTAACTGCTCGATCAGAGTTCTGTAACGCTCAATATCTTTTGCTTTCAGGTATGCGAGAAGGTTTCTTCTCTGACCTACCATTTTAAGAAGACCTCTTCTGGAATGATGATCCTTCGGGTTCGCCTTGAAGTGATCCTGCAGGTCGTTGATTCTTGCTGTGAGAATCGCTACCTGTACTTCCGGTGAACCTGTGTCTCCCTCGCTTCTTCCATATTTTGCGATCAGTTCTGCTTTCATTTCCTTTGTGATCATGTTCAAATCCTCCTTCAATGATAAACACCTTTACGAAGACAAGGTCGGAGTAACTCCATATCCTGGCAAAGGTTATTTCGGCCTGCGCTTTCTTCCCGCACAGACACTTTAGCAAGTTTACCATACGGAAAAATGTTTGTAAAGAATTTTTTTCACGGATCGTTCTCTTTTTACCCTGCTCTCTGCCGCCTCAGCCGCCAAGTTTACCGAGAAGCTCTCTGAAATATTCCGGCAGAGGCGCCTCGAACTCCATATACTCTCCCGTTCTCGGATGGACAAAACCGAGCACTCTGGCATGTAGACACTGTCCCTGCAGCCCCTTTCTGCCGCTTTTCGGCCCGTAGATCTCATCGCCTAACAGCGGGTGTCCGATACTTGCCATATGGACGCGGATCTGATGCGTCCGTCCCGTCTCCAGCTGACATTCCACATGGTTAAACTGATGATTCAGATGGCTCAGCACCCGGTAGTGGGTGACTGCTCTCTTTCCGTTTTTGTATTCCACCGCCATCTTTTTTCTGTCAACAGGGTTTCTGCCGATGGGAGCGTCGATCACGCCCTCCTCCTCCGGAAAATTGTTGTACACGATCGCTTCGTATTTTCTTGTGATGGAATGTTCCTTCAACTGTTCTGCCAGACTCTGATGGGCGATGTCCGTCTTACAGACGACAAGCACTCCCGTGGTATCTTTGTCAATGCGGTGCACGATCCCCGGCCGCAGCACGCCGTTGATGCCGGAGAGATGTCCCGCACAGTGGGCGAGCAGTCCGTTGACCAGCGTCCCCGAATATCTGCCCGGGCAGGGATGCACCACCATATCTTTCGGCTTATTGATGAGAATGACATCCTCATCCTCATATAAAATATCCAGATCCATCTCTTCCGGAAGGACGCTCAGTTCCTGAAGCGGCGGCACTGTAAGCACGATCCGGTCCTCCGTCTGGATACGGCTGCCCGGCTTCGCCGCCTTCTCATTTAAAGTAACCTTTCCGCCTTTTATGAGTTTCTGGATATACGAGCGGGACTGTCCGCTCAATTCCGCCGCCAGAAACTGATCCAGCCGCAGTCCCTCCTGCTCCTTTTCCACTGTATAAAAATAACGCTGCTCCTGTTCCATATCGTTTCGTTCCCTCTGTTTTTCTTCTTTTCTGACCGGCATTCTTCTTTCTGGTCACTGCTCTGCTTGCGGGCGTCCCCGTCATCCCGCGGTTCTTATTTCTTTCCGGAGAAGATCCGGTCAAAGTCTTCCTCCCGGTACAGCACTATAACGAGGATGATCAGCACAAAGGAGGCTGTCGTCACATAGATATCCGCCACGTTAAAGACCGGAAAGTCGATAAGTTTAAAGTACAGAAAATCCACCACATATCCCCGGAATATCCGGTCTGCCATATTTCCGACAGCTCCGGCTCCGATCAGACAGAGACAGACCTTCAGCGGAAGAAAATGTTTCTCCTTCGGAATCCTCGGCAGCACCCACAGAAGCGCCGCAAGCACAAGGACTGTGATGATCAGGAAGAGCCACTGTTTATTCTGCAGGATGCCGAAGGCAGCTCCCCTGTTTTCCACATAGAGGAGCTGAAATACGCCAGGCAGGATGTCGACCGGCTCTCCCCCTTTCAGCGTCTGTAATGCCAGCAGCTTGGTGAGCTGGTCGAGAACGACCAGCAGGACACAGCCGACAAATGCTTTTACTCCCTGTTTCATGGCTGCCCTCCTTTATACTGACGCGCTGTCCGTGGAAACGTCCGGAGATTTTTGTGACTGTATTGTATTCCTTCCGGACATTTTCTTTTCCTCTTCCAGAATCCCCGTCATCTCTTCATCCGTCACATCGCGGAAAATGTCTGCCACACCGACTTCTTTCAACAGGATAAACTTGATGGTCCCATGTTCCATTTTTTTATCGTGTTTTGTCTCCCGGACGATGTCCGCCGGACACAGTTCTTCCGGCAGCTCCGGAAAATCAAAATACCGGAAGATCTCCCGGATATCCTCATACTCTTTTTCGGAAATGTAACCCCTCTTGCAGGACATGCCGGCGGCGAGCACAGCGCCGATACCCACACACTCTCCGTGAGTCAGACGAAAATCCATCATTTTCTCGACAGCATGGCCGAAGGTATGACCGAAGTTCAGGAGAGCGCGGATCCCCTGCTCCTTCGGATCTTCCTCCACGACGGCACGCTTGATCCGGCAGCTTCCCTCCACCGTCACGGCGAGTGCTTCCGGCTCCCGCGCGGCGATGGCTTCCTTATTCTCTTTTAACCACTCATAATATGCCCGGTTCCGGATCAGTCCATGCTTGATGACCTCCCCGAGTCCGCTGTGAAACTCCCGTTCTGACAGAGTATGCAGCGTGTGAATGTTAATGTAGACGAGTTTTGGCATATAAAATGCGCCTACCATATTTTTGTAGGACTGAAAATCCACGCCGGTCTTTCCTCCGATGCTGCTGTCCACCTGCGACAGCAGACTGGTCGGCACCTGCACAAAGTCAATGCCCCGCAGGTAAGTAGCTGCGGTAAAGCCCGTCAGATCTCCCACGACGCCGCCGCCCAGAGCGATCAGCATATCTTTTCTGTCATATTCATGCCGGATCAGATACCGGTAGAGCTGGCTGACCGTATCCAGATTTTTGCTGGCCTCCCCGGCCTGAAAAATAAAGATATCCACTCTGGCGCATACTGTTTCCAGAATCTCCTGCACCTCATTGAGATAATATCCCGCAACATTTCTCTCTGTCACGATGCAGAGCTTTCTCTTTTCCGTTTCAAAAGGTTTCAGCTCTTCCGCAAGCCCTCCAAAAGTATCTCTGATCACAATGTCATAGGCCTTTTTGCCCTCTGCTTTTACTTCCAAACGTTTTTCTAACATAATGTCCTCCTGTTTCTACCTGATGCACTGACCTGCCTGCATTTTCATCTGCGGCGCTGTCATCAATCGACGCACTGACCTGTTCCCATTTGTGAATATTACGGTGACAAAACTTGTCCGGTCTGCGCAAATGTCCGGCCGTTCTGCCGGCATAAGAAATGGCAGAGTCCGCCGCTCGGCCGTCCTGCTGTCCTCAAACAAGACCGTCTGCCGCGCAGCTGCTCTGCCTGCCATGAAAAGATGTTCTCTAAAACTTCGTTAATTCAGGAGAAAGCATACTGTCACTGATAATCTCATCCCGCAGATCTCCGGACACCTCGATATTGCCCGGGGCCACGATGAAAATATTGTTGGAGATAGCCTTCAATGTTCCGTCAATGGCAAAGCAGGCTCCGCCGACAAAATCAGCGATCCTCTGCGCCTCTCCGATCTCAATGCCTTCCAGATTCACAACGACGGTAATTCCGTCTTTTAAAAACTCAGCGACAACGCGCGCCTCATTAAATAACTGTGGTTTTACAACTTTCACGACTTCACCTTCTTCTTGTCTTCCATGAAATGGGATTACTCTTCTCTCTGCTGCCGGTTCTTCTTCCGGTTCCTCCTCTTCCTGCTCTTTTTTCTTCCGTCGGAAGGAAAGAATCGGTTTCTTATGCTGCTGCGCAGGCTGCTCCGAAGTCTCCTCTTCGTCAGTGTCCTCCGTCACCTCTTCGTACTCTTCTTCGAACTCTTCCGGTAACTCTTCATCAGAATCATTGAGCGTCATCATGTTCAAAAACTTCTCTGCGAACTTTACCATTCCTTTGTTCCTCCCTGTTATTTATTGTAATTACGCTCGCCAAAGATACCGGTTCCCACCCGGACCATGGTGGCTCCCTCCTCGATGGCAACTTCATAATCATTCGTCATGCCCATAGATAAAATATCCATGGTTACATTATCAATGTTTTTATCTCCAATGTCAACAAATAATTTATGTAATTTTCTAAAATAACAGCGATTTTCTTCAGGGTCTGCCACGTACGGAGCGCTAGTCATCAATCCACGGATGTGCACATGCGGGAAATGGCTGATCTCCTCCGCCATTTTTATGACTTCATCCCCATCCACGCCAAACTTGGTGTCTTCCTGCGCGATGTTCACCTGCAGAAGAATCTGCGCGGTCACACCTTTTTTGGCAGCTTCCTTCTCAATCTGCTTTGCCAGATGTACGGAGTCCACCGAGTGGATGAGAACCGTCTTATCCACGATATATTTTACCTTGTTCGTCTGCAGATGCCCGATCATATGCCAGTGCACCGGCTGGCTCACATGCTCGTATTTATCACAGAGTTCCTGCACATAGTTCTCACCGTACTCCATCTGTCCGGTCGTGATGAGTTCCTCGATATCTGCAAGAGGCTTCATCTTGCTGACCGCCACCAGAGTGACTTCTGCGGCATCCCTGCCCGCTCTCTGGCAGGCAGCCTTTATCTTTTCCTGTACATTTTCCAGATTTTTTTTCAAATTTTCCTCTGACATTCTGATCTCCTCCATTCCTCTGCTCACAAGTGTGCTGACCCGTTCATTTTCCGTACATCAGTAAATGACCTGATCTTCCTCTATGGTATCACTGTTTAAGATGACTCTGTCATAAAGCTCCACTTCGCTGTCCTCCGCAGAGATGATACAGTAATCCTCTGTCCTCTCCAGGATCTTTACCGGTTTAAACTCGGCATAGCCCCGGTTTACCACATAAACGCCCTGCAGGACGCTGGTCTCTTTTAATGTATAGGTTCTGGCCTTCTCCACATCGGAAATGCGGTCTCCCGCTTTCAGTTTATCCGACGCGATCAGGACGTTATTTCCCTCCGTCCGGTAACGCGTCACTGTCACCTGCGTGAGGATCTCTTCCCCATCTTTGTTCTCTGACAGAACATTGACCTGATTCTCCGCGCTGCTGTTGCTGCCTCTGGTCAGATATTCTTCCGGGACTGTGAAGACATCCTTGCCCACCAGCGAGCTGGACGGGATCTGCAGGCCGCTGGTCTCCGAAAGTTTCAGGCGCACGGAAAGATACCGCTGGTTTATATAACGCTGCACATAGTCCTCAAAGGAAAGGATCACATAACATTCCCCTCCTTTTTTCTGGCAGGCAAACGGAGCGGTCGTGACAAAGTTATCTTTCCGGAAAGTCACCTGCACGGTGCGGACTTCCTTCTTTTCCAGTTCCTTCATGCGGTTATATTCGTCCTCATTGACCGGAAGTACCAGCTCCCAGTTCTGCCCGGTGACGATACGGTAAACCGGAGAACCGGCTGCCACCTCCTCCCCGCTCCGCAGGTCTTTCATCCGGGAACTGCTGCCGAAATCCTCGCTGGTAAAGTTTGTGGCACTCACCTCTTCCATACCGTCGGAGAAAAAGGAGACCAAACCGGACTCTCCCGCCTTCACTTCCAGGTAACTGCCGCTCCCGTATTCTTCTTCCAGATTCTCTCTGTTATCGGCAAGGATCGTGTCCGTATAGGACATCAGATCATGGTCGATCTCGCTTTTCGCTTCATAGATCTCATAAAAACTGTTATCGGAAAAACTGTCGGAGAAGGTCAGCAGATCCTCATACACTTTCTGCTTCTCCTCATCGCTGACAGCGGTTTTCTCTTCCAGCAGCTTGTCCAGATACGACTGCAGTTTTCCTGTCGTATCGAGAGTGTAGACCACGCCGTCCTTTTTTACCCGGGAGCCGTCTTTTACGTAATAATTGACGTATCCCTTTTCCTCCGTATTCACCAGAGCTTCCTGGCGGAGGATCAGTCCGGTCTTGCTCATCTCCTCTGACACATCGCTGGCGCTCACCTCGTATATGGCCAGCGTTTCCTTTCCCAGATACTGGATCACATAGGCTGTCAGATAGATGATGATCACCAGAAAGACCAGAGTTCCGAGATTGATGACCGATAATCGTTTTTTCTTTCTTTTCTTTTCCATCTTTATAATCCCCATCTGTTCAATGCCGCACCGTTCAGATACTGACAGTGGATCCCCTGCACATAGTTCTTCTCTTCCATCAGTGCTTTCCACTCATCCATCAGCTTCCACCAGCTGCAGCCCCAGTTACAGAAGGCGGAGTCTTTTTCCGGTATTCTGGCAAATAGTCGTTCCACCGCGATATCCGGACGCAGCAGGGCGATAAATTCTGCCAGCCGCTCCAGATATTCCTCTTTTGCGCATACGCTTATTCTACCATTTCTGTATTCCTGATACAACACAGATTTTTTGGGAATATAGAGAGAGTGAAGCTTTACCATGGACACGGGCAGCGCAGACAGTACTCTCGCCGATTCTCTGGCATCCTCCATCGTATCTCCCGGCAGATTGAGGATCATATGCACGCAGACCGGGAATCCGTAAGGAGCGATGGCAAGTACGGCATCTAAAAATTCCGCCAGGCCGTGCCCCCGGTTTACCGCCCGGAGCGTGTGATAATTCACCGTCTGCAGCCCAAGCTCCAGAGAGACCTCCATCCCACTTTTCTCCCGAAAGACAGCCATGGCGTCAAGATAATCCCGGCGGACACAGTCCGGTCTCGTGGAAAGACAGACCTCCACCACATTTTCTTCCCGGGCCGCCTCCTCCAGATAACCGAGGAGTTCCGGAAGCGGAAGAAATGTATTGGTATAGTTCTGAAAATAGGCAATATATTTTTTGGCATGATACCTTTTTTCGACTTTTTCTCTCGACGACCTCAGCTGCTCTCTCACAGAGATCCGGGCATCTGCGGACTCAAATCCGGTTCCCTCCTCCGCACAGAAGGTGCATCCCCTGCCCTCTCTCCGGTTGGGACAGGATACCGGCAGATTGACCGGCAGCTTATACACTTTTTCCCCGTATTTTTCTTTCAGATATTCACTGTAGGAATAATACATTCTCTCTTCGGCCATAAACTGTCTTTTTATCCTTTCTTCCTGATTCAGTACTCCGATGCTTTCCTTCCCATACGGCGGACAGTCATTCAGATAACTTTGTCCACCGCACCATAAACATACCTGCTTTTCGGACGGAAGTATGTTGTTTTATGGCATCAGACAAAAAGAGGGTGTTCCAAAATCCTGTCCGTCCGCTCTGCCGGAAATGTATCTCTCCTGCAAGTCGGCATCCTCTTTTTTGCAACACCCTCATCCATTTTATCCACATTTTATTATCCGCTCTCCCAAATCCACGGAAAAGCTGGTTTCCAGTATACACCGGAGCGTTTCTCTCTGATACGCCTCTTATGTACTCCTATAAAGAAACCGTTACATACTGCTGTACGGACTCCGGCATATCGTCCTTCTCAGCAGATGCGCTGATGACGAAATCCACATCGTATTTCTCAGACAGTACGTTCAGTTTGCCAACGGCATAGTCCAGATTGCCATCGATGCATGCTGTTGTTAAGAAGCTGTCTAAGTAAATCTTATCCAGGTCGTGATCCTGAGACAGGATACCTGCGATAAATCCGATGAACATATCTGTATTCTCAATGTTGAATTCAGGAACCACAATGAGACGAATCTGATTACTCAGCTCGTACATATGTTTATTATTTTTGTCCAGATAGACGATCGTACCTTTGGTAAGCTTGATATCATCATTGACCTTCTGAATTAATATTTTGGTTTTACCGTGTCCTTTCAGTCCTGCAATAATTTCAATCATGTTGGTGTCCTCCTTAAATATATATTCTTGTCTGCCTGTCAGGAGGCGGAGCTCTTCTTCATCCGGAAGAGCACTGCCTTCTGACAGGCAGCTATTGTACGGATTATACATACATTATAGTTGAAACGCCGTAAAATCACAACCATTATTTCAATTGTTCACAATATTTTCTAACAATTTCGTCATGGATTTGTATAAATCATCGTGCGTCTCCGCTCCCATCACCACGGAAAAGAATCTTTCACCCTCATCATTCTCCGTGAGCAGGATCAGACAGGCTTTCGCCATGGATGTGGTACCTGTTTTTCCTCCGTACAGAGTGACTCCCTCCGGGACCGGGTAATTGTTCAGAAGGAACTCGTCCGTACTCTGCATATACTCGCTGACTTCGCGGCCGTCTGCCGTCACATAGGTCATGGTGTAGTCCTTAAGAGCCGCCGTCTCAAGGAAGGCATCATGTTTTACCACTTCTTTAAAAATAAGATACAGGTCGTAAGCGGTCGTATAATGATTGTCGTCATGCAGACCGTGAGAATTGGCAAAGTGGGTATGTGTCGCGCCCAGCTCTCTGGCTCTCTCGTTCATCATATCCACAAACTTCTCCTCAGTCCCCGCGATGTATTCCGCCAGAATAACGGCACAGTCGTTGGCCGATTTGACCAGCAGACCGTGAAACAGGTCGTTCACAGACACCGTATCCCCTTTGGACAGGGTGCTGGCAACCGCGCCGTCCTCGTTTAAGTCGATATCATGCTCCAGCGTCACCTCATCATCCAGATCACCATTCTCCATCACAAGGAGCGCTGTCATGATCTTTGTGACACTGGCCGGATAGACACGCTCAAAGCACCGGTATGATTTGAGTACTTCCCTGGTATCATCATTGATGAGCAGGTCTGCGTAGTCGTTGCTCTGGAATCCGGGCGTATTCTCGCTGCCGGCATCGATCACCGCCAAATCCTCCGCCATTCCTTTTAGTTCTTCCGTCTCCGCCTTCTCCTGCTGTTCATAGTAGGAGTCGTATGAATTCGTAATCTGAAAAGGATTCTGTATACATCCGGACAGATTTACACTGAGGATGACCAGCATCAGAATCCAGCCCAAACGGGCAAATCTTCGTTTCTGTCTCATATGCCTCTCTTTTCGTTTTTGTTATTTTTGCGTGCTGTCATATCTGTGAATATGTCCCCGTCGCTGTCACTGTTTTCACCGGATTTTACAACGATCAGCGGTACATCTCCCGCCATTCCAGATCTCCGCGGTCCAGAGCCATGATCAAAAGCTCCGCTGTCGCCAGGTTCGTGGCCAGCGGGATATTGTGCATATCGCACAGGCGCATCACATTAAATAAATCCGGTTCGTGGGTCTTCTGGTTCAGAGGGTCTCTCAAAAAAATCACCATATCAATAAGATTATGTTCAATCTGTGAGCCCAACTGCTGTTCGCCGCCCAATGGACCCGCCAGATATTTGTGCACAGTCAGGTTGGTCACTTCTTCAATCAGCCTTCCGGTTGTCGCAGTTGCAAATAATTCGTGTTTGTTCAGTATGCCTCGGTACGCGATGCAAAAGTTCTGCATCAGTTTTTTCTTGCCGTCATGTGCAATCAATCCTACATTCATCAAAACCCCTCCTAGTATTAATAATGTCGCTGCAGACCGATATTAAGTACCAGCCCGATTCCTGTCATGCAGCTCAGCAGTGATGTCAGCCCGTAACTTACAAACGGAAGCGTCAGTCCTGTATTCGGTAGAAAATTCGTCGCAACTCCGATGTTGATAAAGGACTGAAATCCAATCCAGGCAGCCACCCCGGTCGCGATCAGTCTTCCGCTCATATTCTTTGCCCGTTGGGCTATTACTAAACATTGTATCACTATTATTGCCAGTAATGCAATAACAATAACACTTCCGATGAATCCGGCTTCCTCTCCGATCACGGAAAAAATAAAGTCGGTCTGCTGCTCCGATACGAGCCCGGTATCCGTCACCGTCACCTCGGAGATTGTATTGTTATTCAATCCTTTTCCATAGAGCTGTCCGGAACCGATGGCCATCTCTGAATTCTGCTGCTGGTAAGCGGTCGTGTCCGCATACTCCGAAGGATTCAGAAATGTCATGATCCTTGTTACCTGGTACGGCTGCAGCAGAATCTGATTTGGCGTCTGGATATACCAGATAAACAACGCAAAAAGCGGGACACCGATAATAATGCACCGGCGGACCAGTTTCATATTCAGCCCGCCGACAAAAATGACCGCCAGCAGGATGACAGTGATATCAATGGTCGTGGAAAGATTCGGCTCGATCAGAACGAGAATGATCGGAACCGCACACAAAACTGCCAGTTTTACAAGGTTCTTCCACTCATTAAAATCTTCCTCATGTTCCTGAATATACACTGCCACCACTATGATCATAAATATTTTGGTCAGTTCCGAAGGCTGGATCCTGGTAAATCCGAGATTCAGCCATCGCTTTGCCCCTCCGGCGCTGGAACCGACAAACTCCACCAGCAAAAGGAGGATCAGGTTCACTATATAGAAAATCCTGCTGTAGTCACAGATAAAATTATAATTGATCAGCGACAGGAAAAACATTACGGCTGTACAGAACAAAATCCCCAGAAACTGCCGGCTCGTGTAGCTGCTGTCCGCACTGTTGATAAACACCACGCTCAGAGCACATAAGATCAAAACGGCAGCTACCAATGTCCAATTATAATTTTTAAACTGGTATTTCTGTCTTAACATACAAGCCTCCTGTTATCATCTGTGAAAACGGACCTCTTTAATGGGAATATTAGCGTAGAGCGCCGGACCGTTTCCACCGCCTTCTTCTGTTTCTGTCTGGGTGATCTGAATGTCCAGACCCTGGGTATCAATTTCCATATATTTGGATATCACTTCGATGATGTCGTTCTTTATCATCTCCAGCGTCTCCGGCGAGCAGCTCGCTCTGTCGGAAACGAGCACCAGCTTCAGCCGGTCCTTGGCCATGGTTCCGGATGCTCTTTTTCTGAAAAATGTATCTATGAAACCCATGTTTCTTCCTCCTTTAGTAACCCCGCTTAAATAAGCCGATGATCTTTTTGAATATGCCATCTACATCGAACTCCATAAACGGCACCTCCTCACCGAGGATTCTGCGGCAGATATTCTCAAAAGCCCGCCCTGCCTGGGTATCCTTTCCGACCAGCGGTTCTCCTTCGTTGGTTGCCACCACGATACTCTCATCATCCGGTACGACGCCGATCAGGTCAATGGCAAGGATATCAATGACGTCATCCACAGACATCATATCGCCGCGCTTGACCATATCCATTCGGATCCGGTTTATGACCAGATCGATCCGTTTTAAGTCATTGGCCTCCAGAAGGCCGATGATCCTGTCGGCATCGCGGATGGCGGAAACTTCCGGCGTTGTCACGATGAGCGCCCGGTCCGCGCCGGAGATCGCGTTTTTAAATCCCTGCTCAATGCCCGCCGGACAGTCAAGCAGTATGTAGTCAAACTCATCCCGGAGCTCGTCCACCAGCTTTTTCATCTGTTCCGGATTCACAGAACTTTTATCTCTCGTCTGTGCGGAAGGGAGTAAAAAGAGATTAGAGTATCTTTTATCTTTGATCATCGCCTGCTTTACTCTGCAGTTGCCCTCGATCACATCCACAAGATTGTAGACAATCCTGTTCTCCAGTCCCATGACCACATCCAGATTTCTCAGTCCGATATCCGTGTCGATCATGACAACCTTCTTGCCCATTTTCGCGAGCCCTGTACCAATGTTGGCTGTGGTCGTTGTTTTTCCCACACCGCCTTTTCCCGATGTAATTACAATTACTTCACTCATCTTCAATCTCCTTTACACCCTTAACTAATACTTATTTCACTGATCAACGACCGGGTGATCGTCTCAATAAAAATGCTGTCGTTTTCTACAAAAGCAAGCTTTGCCTCCAGCTGCTTCTGATTCTTTTTTCTTCCCGCCTTCTGTTTCTTTGCCTTCTGGTCCGGAGACCGGGCGATGCAGTCACCGATTTGAATCTGCATGGGCTCCATCATCAGAGAAGCCACAAATGCGCTTCGATCCTCGGGATATCCCGCATAGACATTGCCTTTCAGGCAGCCGAGGACGACCACATTGCCCCCGGCGATGATCTGCGCGCCGGGATTGATATCCCCCAGGACGACAATACTGCCGTCCACCTCTATCTTCTGTCCGGAACGCAGGGTCCCGCGGTAGAACTGTCCGTTCTTTCCGATAAGACTCTCCGGAAAAGAAATCTCCTCCCCGTCGTCCTCTTCTTCCTCCGGGTTTTCCTCCTCTTCCCTGATACCGGACAGCGCTTCCGCAAATTCAGTCTCCACGGCCTTTCCTCCATTGATGATATAATTAATCTTCAGACCGCTGTTCTCCACGATGGTATCTACCAGTAAATTCTGTTCTCCCTGTGTAAGATCTCTTCCCTCAAAGCTTACTGCGATAGACTGGCTGAAATCAAAGAACCGAATGGACTCTTTGAACTTCTGCGCCACCTCGCGTAGTAGTTCCTCAAAAGGAAGGGTAGGATTCAACACAATCTGAAATCCATACTTATTTCCTTTGATGATAACGGAACTTTTCATACTTCCTCCTGTCTTAGTCGTTGCTGCTGTCTCCTCCGGTCGGCATCAATGCCGTCGTCGCCTTCTTCTCCTCTTTGCTGGCCTTGTTGAAATAGTACTTGTAAATGTCTCTCGCCACTGCCGCTGCATTGACAGAGGTATATCCGTTTGGCATAACTACCGTCATGGTGATCTCCGGATTGTCGTATGGCGCATAAGAGATAAACAGTGCGTGGTTTGGCCGCTCCGTATTTTCCTGCGCGGTACCGGTCTTTCCTGCCACCTTCAGTCCCTGTTTGTCATAGAGAGAACGGATGGTACTGTTCGGCCCGCTGACCACGTTGATCATACCCTGTCTGATCAGGTTGAAAGTCTCGTCTGATACGTCAAGCTTATCCTCCACTTTTTTTTCAAAGGTTGTCAGGTCGTTGCCATCCGTATCCGTGGTCTTCTCAATGAGAGAAAGTCCCAGAAGATTATCCTCATTGACAAGCGAAGTCACATAGCGGGAGAGCTGCACCGGCGTATAACTGTGCGTGCCCTGTCCGATGGCGGAACGCACGGCGTCTTCATCGGAGATATGTGGCTCATACTCTGTGATCTCCACACCGGACTTGTGGTCCAGTCCATAATATTTCGCATATTTCTCCAGCTTTTTAAGACCTGCCTCGCTGCTGTAAGAGCCGTGTTCTGTTCCCAGATTATATCCCATCTGATAAAAGAAGCAGTTACATGACTGGGCGATGGCTCCGCTCACATTAAGCTGCCCGTGCGCGCTCGGATAGATCCAGCATCGCGGGCTCGGTGTGATCTCCTCGAAGATACCCGTACAGCGGACATAGCTGCCTGCATCGACGATCCCTTCCTCCAGAGAGGCGGTCGCTGATACCGGCTTAAATGTGGAACCCGGCGCCGTTCTCGTCTGCGTGGCACGGTTCAGCATCGGAGAAGACTTATCGCTGTTCAAAGACGCGTAATAGTCTGAGTCAATGCCGTTGGCCAGCCGGTTATTGTCATAGCTCGGATACGATACCATCGCCCGAACTTGTCCGGTCTCCGGGTCCGTGATGACGACGGAACCGGAACACGGGTCAAGAGCCAGCTGCGCCGGAGTGATCTCAATATTTCTTATTTTTTCATACATGAAATTGTAAGCGGACATCTGGTCGCTGCGAAGCGCCTCATAATCTTCATCTTTTTCTTTGTCAAGGACTCCCTGGTCAAAGAGAAGCATGCAGACCCTTTTTCCGCTCAGCTCTTCGCTCTTTATCATGTATTTGTATAAAATTTTATCAAATGCTTCATCATTTTTCAATGTATCTACAATATAATCGATCAATTCAGCATAAATTTCATCGCTGGAATAATAATCCGAGGCGATGTCCAGAGCGGAGATATCTACCCAGCCGCTGTTGACTGCATACTGTAAAAACTCTTTCGGGCTGATGCTGCCCTCCTCCCAGTCTTTGTAGACGTCGTCATTTTCATCCACGAGAGAGGAAGATACTATTTCACTGTCCACCAGCATATCATAGATATAATCCATGTATTCCTTCCGCTCTTCGCTCAGCTCCTCACGGGAAGTATTGCCGTCGGAGAGTTCTTCCCGGAGCATCTTCATGACGGAATCCTGCTTTCGCACATAGATCTGGTAGACTTCTTTTTCATTCTGCTCCGCTTTTTTACGGTTCAGTTTTGTTATATCAATAATATTATTGTCAATCAGCGCGAAATATACATCTTTTATCGGAATCATGTTGGAATCTCCGCCGTCATCCGCCGTGGTCAGATGCGCCAGCACGATACCGGCAAGTCTCCGTTCCAGAATGTTATAGGCATATTTCTGCAGGTCAAGGTCGATGGTCAGATACACATCGTTACCGGCTTTCGCCTCGGTGGAGCTCACCTCCTGGATAATCTTGCCCAGATTATCCACCAGCACCTTCTGTTTCCCCTTTGTGCCCTGGAGAGTCGCCTCCATCGTCTTTTCAATACCGGTCTTTCCGACCACATCGTTGGCCTCATAGTCGCCGCCGGCGCTGTTGTATTCAGTGAGCTCATCCTCAGAGATCACGCCGGTATATCCGACGATACCCGCGATATATTTCGCATCATTATACTTTCGCAGAGAATCCGTCTTGATCTCCACACCAGGAAAAGAATCCTCCTGTTCCGAGATGGCTGCGATGCTCTGCTCGCTGATATTCGTTGCCACCGTGATCGGCGTTGTCTGGGAATATCGGTTCATATACTGATCATAGCGGACGGACATAATCTTCAGGGTATCTTCCATGGAATAGCTGTCCGCGATCTCAAACATCAGTCCGGTACCGGTCGGTCCGTCTGTTCCCATACGCAGGTATTCGTACACTTCCTCCGGAGAAGAATTCAGCCATTTTTCGGCCTGTTCTTTTTCCTCTCCTGTCAGATCATCCAGGTTGACGATACCGTAGATATCCATCTTGAAACGCCGCAGGGAACTTCCCGTCTCTGTAAAGACCAGCTTTCCCTTGCCGTTGATCTCCAGCGGAAGATTATACTGGATCTCGTCCCCGTTTGCCTCCAGAAGCTGAATGAGACGATAGATCACCTCGTTCCTGATCTCATTTTCCGACACATCCCGGCCTTCCGCCCTTCCGCGCTCTCTGGCCAGCTCCGCCGTCTCATCCGTGGATTCCAGTGTGACCGAGTACGCCAGCTGATTGTAGGCGATCAGCTTTCCGTTGCAGTCATAGATATTTCCCCGGGAGCCGCTGGTCTCGATGGTTCTTTCCACCTTATAATTAAAGCTCTCCAGATGTTCCTCCCCCTGTACGATCTGGAGGACGAACAGCCGGTAGACGAGCAGGCAGAATAAAAAGAGTACCACAACTCCCACCAGCACAAGACGATTCGTGGCGATCTCCCTGCACAGCTTTTTTATTTTATTTCTGTCTATCTTCAGGCTTTTTTTAAACAAAATCTGCACTTCCTTTATTTTTCTTCTCAAGCCAGTCGTTGATGCGCAGCAGGATCTGATAAAGAATCAGTCCCACCGCCACCGTGTAGACCATTTCCGGTAATATAATGCTTCTGATGTAAAACAAAATGCCCATATGATTCTGCAAAAGACCGTATACGAGAAACATGACGAAACCGTATACCAGGTCGTTGACGCCGATGACGATAATCGGAAGAAAGTTATCGTCCGAATAATAAATCTCGTGAAACAGTCCGTCCACAAAACCAAAGAACATATATAAAAATGCAAATCCTCCCAGCCAGGAACCATAGAACATATCCAGCAGCAGTCCGCTGAAAAATCCCGTCAGCATGCCTTCCTTCTGGCCCCTCATGACAGACACGGATGAAACCAGGATCAGCAGCACGTTCGGCACGGTATCCGCCAGTCTGAACAGGTCAAACACCGACGTCTGCAATAAAAAACACACCAGGATGGTAATGGCTGTCACAATTATCCGCCTCATAAATTACCCCTTCTTATACAATCGGCGGAAAAGACGGCATCTCCTGCGATGCCGGATTTCCGCCGAAACAATTCTAATCTGCACTTTCACTGCCGGCCGGCACCTCTTTTAACTGGGTGATGACCAGTACCTCATCAATATGCTGAAAATCAGCCACCGGCGTGATGACCGCCGACTTTGTCAGATTGGAGGAATCCATCTCAATGCCGCTCACTGTGCCGATGCGCAGCCCCGGCAGATATTTGGAACTGATATTGGATGTCACCAGTTCCTGACCGTCCACCATAGTCGCATCCTTACTGATGTAAGTGACGTCGATGACGCCGTCCCTGCGGGCGGACTCGCTGTTGCCCCGCACCACGCAGGTATCCGCCGTCGTCGCGGACATGGCGCTGACGTTGCTGTCGTCGCTGATGATGGTCTGCACTTTCGCGTAGTTACCTCCCACCTCCGTGACGATACCCACAAGGCCCTCGCCGGCGAGCACGTTCATATTGACGGCGATCCCGTCGTCTGCGCCCTTGTTGATGATAAAATTCTCATACCAGTTGCCGCTGCCGCTGCTGATGACTCTCGCACCGATCTTTGTGTAACTGGCATACTGCTGACTCAGAGAGAAAAGATTGCGCAAATCGTTAAGCTCCTGCTGGTCGCTGGCAAGTCCCGCATTCTGCTCGGTCAGATCCGCCACCTGCTGCCTTAACTGCTCATTTTCCTCCCGGAGCTCTTCCATGCTCTGCATGGAACTGAAACGGTCGCTGACCCACACACCGACAGAATTGATCCCGTCCTGCATCGGTATGACCACCGCCGCCGCTATATTGGTAAACGGTCTGGTCACATCCTTAAAAATGACGCTCACAGACACGAGCAGCATACAGATGACCGTCAGCAGGATCAAAAGCATCTTCGGTGAGAACTCAAAATTACGGCGATGTTTCATAATTCCACTCCCAACTCTATCTCACGACTTCTAACGGAAATCGGTTCCCAGAAAATCGTTGGCAATTCTCTCGTACTCCGGATTCTCCATGATCATTCCAAGACCTTTGACAACAGTAAGTTCCGGCTCATCCATCTTCATGATAGACAGACCGGTCTCCTGCTGGATGAGCAGATCAAGGTTCTTGATATGGGTGGAACCGCCTGTCATGCAGATACCGTCATGCATGATATCCATGGATAATTCCGGCGGAGTCTTCTCCAGAATGAACTTGATCGCGTCGATGACAGAGGACATACTCTCAGACATGGCGTCAAAGATCAGATGATTGGTCACCGTCACCCTGTTCGGCAGTCCGGTGATCAGATTCCGTCCCATCACATCGTATGTCACTTCCTCTTCTTCCTTGATGCCGCTGGCCAGCTGCATTTTCAGACGCTCCGCGCTCTTCATTCCGATCACGAGATTGTGTTTCTTCTTTACTGCCTGCTGGATCGCCTCATCAAACTTCGTTCCTCCGATCTTAAGGAGACGGCTCTGCACGATCCCGCCGAGACTGATCAGACTGATCTCCGTCGTATCCGCACCGATATTGACGATCAGACGTCCTGTTGCATCCATCACATCAAGTCCTGCGCCCAGAGCGTCCGCGATCGGTTTCTCCACAAGACGGATCTTTTTGGTCTTCAAAGAGGAGCTGGCGATGAGATCGTGGAACGCTCTCTTCTCCACCTCCGTGATATCCGTCGGAACCGCGATATAAAACTCCGATGTTCCGTTGGCAGACAGGCCTTCCGCCGCCTTCTTGCCTTTAAATCCTTTAAAATACAGCTGGATCATGGTCTGCATGGCAGAGAAATCCGCAATGACTCCGTTGACGATCGGATGCTTCACCTCTATGTTCTTCGGCGCCTTCTCATACATGGAGTAGGCCTCATCTCCCATCGCCATCGGCTCATTTTTCTTCACCATGGCAATCATGTTCTTCTGATGTACTACAACACCTGCGGATTTTTGATAAATTTTAATGGAATTCGTTCCCATATCAATTCCATATATTTTCTCGGACATCGGTATGTCTCCTTTCCTAAATCTTTATGCATCGCCGGGGCAAAAATACTCCGGACGGTTTCTTTCCTGTTTTATTTCACTTTCAGTATCTTTACGGCAAATGTACGGCGCTCACATCATCTTCTGTTCCCGGAGACTGGTAAAACACTGGTCTCCGATGATGATATGGTCGGTCAGCGGAATGCCGAGAAGCTCTCCCGCTTCCCGGATCCTTCTTGTGAGGACCAGATCCTCCCGGCTCGGTTCCGGGCACCCGGACGGGTGATTGTGCAGCAGAATGATATGCACCGCTTCATGGCGGAATGCCTCGGTAAAGATGGACTTCACCGATACATAGGCGCTGTTCGCCGTCCCCTGGGAGAGAAAGATCTCTTTCATGAGACGGTGCTTGCCGTCAAGCAGCAAAAGAAGCACCCGTTCTTCCTCCAGATGCCGCATACTCTCCATATAATATGCCGCAATGTACTCCGGCGAACTGAAATCAGCCTCCCTCGCCACCGAGGCGCGGGACAGTCTCTTGGACAGCTCCAGAATACAGAGAATCTCAATAGCCTTGACATTGCCGATCCCCGGTATCTCCTTGAGCATGCCTATCTTCATATGATACAATCCTGCAATGCCTTTGTAAACCGGATGCTTTTCAAGGATTTTCCATGCAAGCTCCAGCGCGCTGCACTCTCTCGTGCCGGACCGCAGGATAACGGCGAGAAGTTCTCCGTCGCTCAGCGCTTCCGGGCCGTATGCCAGACATTTCTCATAGGGCCGTTCTGAGACCGGCCTCTCTTTCATAGTCATAAACTGTTTTTCCATCCTGCCTCCTCCGGTCTCTCCGCGCGCAGGCCGGCAAAACAGCTTCTGTCTCTGTAGTGTGCCGACGCTCCCGGAGCGCAAAGCACACTACACTAGTAAATCATTTTATCATATAATACACGGTTTGTATATACTTTCCCAACAGCGGTTTCCTTAATTTTTTGTGTATTATGTTACAAAAAAATGACGGTTTCCGACGCCTGTTTCAGGCTTTCTGCTCTTCCAGCTGAATTTTTCCCGTCTCATAGATCTTCTGCAGAGACGTCATGATTCCATACTTGGCATGTTCCCAGGTAAGTCCGCCCTGAAAATAGACCGCATACGGCTCCTTCATCGGTCCGTCCGCAGAAAGCTCAATGGAAGAACCGGACACGAAAGCGCCTGCCGCCATGATGACCTGGGCGTCATACCCCGGCATATCCCACGGTTCCGGCCGCACGAAGCTGTCCACCGGCGCCGCCGCCTGGATTCCTTCGCAGAACGCCGTCATCAGCTCCGGATCATGGAACTCCACCTCCTGAATGATGTCATGCCGGCTCTCCTTTCCGTCCGGAATCACGGTATAACCGAGCGCCCCGTAAATATTGGCGGCAAAGATCGCGCCTTTCAGCGCGCCCTTTACCACTGTCGGTGCCAGAAACAGGCCCTGCGTCAGCGTGGACGTCACGCCCAGCGTCGCGCCCACTTCTTTTCCCAGACCCGGGGAAGTCAGGCGGTATGCCGCACGCTCAATACATTCTTTTGTGCCGCACAGATATCCGCCGATCGGTGCCAGGCCGCCGCCCGGATTTTTGATGAGCGAACCTACCACCAGGTCTGCGCCCACTTCTGACGGTTCTGTCAGTTCCACAAACTCTCCATAGCAGTTGTCGACCATGCAGAGTACGTCCGGCTTTCTTTCCTTTATAAATGCGATCAGTTCTCCGATCCTCTTCACAGACAGCGTCGGTCTTGACGCATATCCCTTGGAACGCTGGATCGTCACCAGCTTTGTCTTTTCGTTCAGAGCTTCCGCGATCCCGTCCCAGTCAAAACTTCCATCCGGAAGCAGATCCACCTGCCGGTATGTAATGCCATACTCGGCCAGAGAGCCGTTGGAGGGCCGGATCCCGATCACTTCCTCCAGCGTATCATACGGTTTTCCCACCGGCGAAAGCAGCTCATCACCCGGCCGCAGCTGACTCATCAGCGCCAGCGCCAGCGCATGGGTACCACAAGTGATCTGCGGGCGAACCAGCGCGTTCTCCGTCCCGAATACATCCGCATAGATTTTCTCCAGCGTCTCCCGGCCGATATCATTGTATCCATAACCGGTCGTCGGAGCAAAACACGCCTCGCTGAGCCGATTATCGCGCATCGCCTTCAGCACCTTCATCTGATTACACTCCGCCACCTCGTCAATGCGGGCAAAGCGTTCCTTTAATCCCTCTTCTATCTTTGAACAAAACCGGAACACCGGTTTACTGATCCCCATGGATTCATAATATTCTTCCAAAATCTGCTTTTCTTCTTTCATCCTAGTATCTCCAGACATTCTTTTTTTTATTATTGTTTATTGCGATTCCCTTTGCCGCCGCAGTCCTGAGCATCGTATCGAGAATCGCATCCTCACTGCCATAGTCGCCCCTGTTCAGCCAGATCACTTCTTTTTCCCGGCGAAACCAGGTCAGCTGCCGCTTGGCAAAATGTCTCGTGTCAAGCTTAATCTGTTCCACCGTCTCCTCCAGCGTCTTTTTTCCGTCAAAATAATCAAAAAATTCTTTATATCCGATCCCCTGCATGGAGACGAACTCTCTTTTACAGCCGGAATCCAGCAATCCCCGCACTTCTTCCGGAAGACCTGCCTCCATCATGGCATCGACCCGGGCGTTGATCCTCTCATACAGGATCTGCCGGTCCTCGTGGAGGACAAAACAGGCAAACTGATACGGAGATTCTTTTTCCCTCTGGCTGGCATTATGCGCAGACAGTTTCTCTCCCGTCTCGTGAAAATACTCCAGCGCCCGAATCACTTTTTTTACATTATTGGCATGGAGAGACGCCGCGTACTCCGCGTCCACTTTCCGGAGCATCTCGTAGAGGTATTCCTTCCCTTTCTCCTGCGCAAGAGCGGTAAGTTCCCGGCGGTACGTCTCCTCATCCTCATGGACAGAAAAATCAATATCGTAGAGAAGCGCCTGAATATAAAAACCCGTTCCTCCCACAACGATCGGGATGTGGCCTCTCTCATAAATGCCTTCCATAGCCTCTTTCGCCATCTCCTGAAAGCGGACCACATTAAACTCTTCCTCCGGTTCCAGCACATCCACCAGAAAATGGGGGACGCCCTGCATCTCTTCCGGACGGATCTTCGCCGTTCCTATATTCATTCTTTTATAAACCTGCATGGAATCCGCGCTGATGATCTCTCCCCCCACCGCTTTCGCCAGCCGGATGGACAGTGCTGTCTTTCCGGCTGCTGTCGGCCCTGTGAGGATGAGCAGCGGTTTTCTCTCTTTCTTATTCATATTCCTACCCATTCCCATTTATTCTGCATTTTCTTTCCATATTCCACAAAATGTCTCAGACGATTCTCTTAAATTTCTTTTCCAGCTCATGCTTGCTCATGGAAATGATCGTCGGCCGGCCGTGCGGGCACTGGTATGGATTCTCCAGTTTCAAAAGCTGGTCCATCAGACTGTCCATTTCCTGAAAACTCATTTTCTGATTCCCTTTCACCGCCGCCTTGCAGGCCATGGATGCCAGCTTATCTGTGATCACATCAAGGTTCAGCTTACTGCTTCCCTCATCCAGGCTGTCCAGCAGTTCAATAAACAGATCCTGCTGGTTGAGTCCGAAAAGATTGGACGGCACCGCACGGATGCAGTACTCGCCGCCGCCGAATTCTTCTATATGAAATCCCAGCGCCGCAAAGGCATCCTGAAAGAGCAGATATTTTTCCTGCTCCTTGATGGAGAAAGAAAGAATGATCGGCGGAGCCACCATCTGCTGTTCCATGGTCTTTTCCTGCAGATTTTTGCGCAGACGCTCGTACATGACCTTTTCATGCGCGGCATGCTGGTCCACAAAGAAGAGCTGTTCCTCGTACTCCACGATCCAGTATGTCTTAAATACCTGTCCGATCAGCCGGTGCTTTGGCCGCGCCTCCTCCGAAAGGAGCGGGATGTCAGTAAGACTCATCTGCTCCCCGACCGTATAACTGTCCGCCTCTTTTACCGGAAGCACACTCTTTTGCTCTGCCTGTGCCGCCAATGAGTTCTCCGGCTTCTCCTCCGGACTCATTGTCGAATTTTTTTCCGGACTTTTCCTTTCCGGCTGCTCCTGCGTTCCGGTGATGGCTCTGTCGATCTCTTTTTTCACCTGCGACAGTTCGCCATCCTTCAGACTGGCGATCCTTCTTTCCTCCGCTTCCCGGCCGCTGCTCTTTTGCCCGGCAAATTGTCCGGCAAAACGTCCGGCGGCGTCAGCCTCCGGGGCGCCTGCACGATCTCCCGGAGAGCCTTCCCCGTGGAAGCCGGTTTCCCCTTCCTGTTTGCGCCGCGCGATCTCATCGATGCGCTCTCTGGAAAGATTTGCAAAATGTTCCTCAATCTCCCGGCGTTTTTTTTCAAAAGGCTCCGGTGTGTTTTTCCGTTCCGGCATTTTCCCTGCTTTCTGCCCGGACAGCGACACCTTCGGGATCAGATCCTTTTTCACAAAACTGTCCCTCACCGCGCTGACGATGGCAGAGTAGAGCTCCTCCCCGTTCTTAAAACGCATTTCCATCTTGGCCGGATGCACATTGACGTCGAAAAGATGAGCGTCCATCTCGATCATCAGCGCGGTAAACGGAAACTTATGCACCATGGAATGTCCCTTGTAGCCTTCCTCGATGCCCCTGGTGATGATCGTATTTTTCAGGTATCTTCCATTGACAAAATAATTTTCATAATTCCGGTTTCCCCGGGATATGACCGGCTTTCCGACAAAGCCGTCGATGGAGATGCCGTTTTCTTTATGATGTACTTCCAACAGGTTCATGGCGATGTCTCTGCCGTAAAGATGGTAAATGACATCTTTGAGATGACCGTTTCCGGAAGTGGATATTTTATTTTTATTGTCACAAATAAATTTAAAGGAAATATCCGGGTGACTGAGCGCCAGCCGCTGCACAAAGGCTTCCACATAGCCGGACTCCGTCATGGCGGATTTTAAAAACTTCCGGCGGGCCGGTGTGTTATAAAACAGATTGCGCACCACAAAAGTCGTTCCTTCCGGGCAGCCGATCTCCTCGAAGGAGATCTCCTCCCCGCCTTCCATCACATAGCGGACGCCGGAAATGCCTTCGTCCGTCTTTGTGATGACTTCCACTTTTGCCACTGCAGCAATACTGGAAAGCGCCTCTCCCCGGAACCCCAGAGAGCCAACCGTCTCCAGATCTTCCGCGGAAGTGATCTTACTGGTAGAATGCCGTAAAAATGCCTTTTTAATCTGATCCTTTTCTATACCGCTGCCATTGTCCGTGATGCGGATAAAGTCGATACCGCCGCCCTTTATCTCGATGGTGATCGCCGTCGAGCAGGCATCCACCGCGTTTTCCACCAGCTCCTTCACGATAGAAGCCGGTCTCTCCACCACTTCCCCAGCGGCGATCTGATTGATCGTATTCTGGTCCAGTACATGTATAACCGCCATGATCTCTCCTTTCCGTACATCTGTTTTTCCCTCGTATCTATTTATTACCCACAGATTTACTTTCTGCACATCGATATCGCTGTGATGCCGCGGGAACTACCGGCATTTCTGCTGCAGTTCATACAGAACATTGAGTGCCTGGATCGGCGTCATATTTCCCAGATCCATTGCTTTTAACTCCTGCTCCACCGGACTTTCCTTCACTTCCACCGGCATGATGCCCATGGTATCAAAGAGGGACAGCTGCACCGGTTCTTCCTCCGGATCTCCCGCTCTGGAAATGTTTCCGGTATTGGCAGCGATATCTGAGCGCTCCAGCTCCTCCGCGATCTCCTTCGCTCTCTCAATCACCGCCTCCGGCACACCGGCAAGCTTCGCCACCTGGATGCCGTAGCTTTTGTCCGCGCTGCCTCTGATGATCTTTCGAAGAAAAATGATATTATCGCCCTTTTCCTGCACGGCAATGCAGTAATTATTGACGCCAGAAAGCTTGCCTTCCAGCTCCGTCAGCTCATGATAGTGGGTCGCAAACAGCGTTTTCGCTCCCGCGAGACTGGAACCGGCGATATATTCCACCACTGCCCAGGCGATAGACAGACCGTCGTAAGTGCTGGTTCCCCGGCCGATCTCATCCAGGATCAAAAGACTGTCCTTTGTGGCGTGGCGCAGGATATTCGCCACCTCGCTCATCTCCACCATAAACGTACTCTGTCCGGACGCCAGGTCATCGGAAGCACCGACTCTTGTAAAAATGCGGTCCACCAGCCCGATGCTCGCTGACTTTGCCGGCACAAAAGACCCGATCTGCGCCATGAGGACGATAAGAGCCGTTTGGCGCATGTATGTGGATTTTCCTGCCATGTTTGGCCCGGTGATCACATTGACCCGGTTCTTCTTGTGGTCAAGCAGAGTATCGTTCGCCACAAACAGCTCTCCCCGCATCATTTTCTCCACCACCGGATGCCGTCCGTCCTTGATATCTATGACGCCTCTCTGATTAATGGATGGCCGCACATAGCCATTCTGTTCCGCTACCACCGCCAGAGACGCAAACGCGTCCAGCCAGGCTATCACGTGCGCAGTCTTCTGGATCCGTTCCATCTCGGCAGCCAGTTTCTCCCGGATCTCCACATATAGCTCATATTCCAGCGCGCAGAGTTTTTCCTCCGCGCCCAGGATCGTCCGCGCCAGCTCCAGCAGTTCTTCTGTCGTGTAACGCTCCGCGTTAGCGAGTGTCTGCCGACGGATATAGTAATCCGGCACCAGTTCCTTATAAGAATTGGTAACCTCTATGTAATATCCAAATACCTTGTTGTACCGCACCCGGAGGTTCTTGATGCCGGTCTTCTCCCGCTCCCGTTCCTCCAGCTCAGCCAGCCAGGTTTTTCCTTCCGTCTTCGCCTTTTTCAAGTGGTCGACCTCTTCATGATAGCCCTCTTTCAAGATGCCGCCCTCCTTGATCGGGATCGGCGGATCTTCCTCAATGGACTCTTCCAGAAGCGTATACAGATCTTCCAGAGGATCCAGTTCTTCTGCCATCTTTGCCAGCAGACCTTTGCTGAACTGCCCTAAAATGTCTTTGATATACGGCAGATACTGAATGGAAGTCTTAAAAGAGATCAGATCTCTCGGGTTTGCGGAACGATAGCTGACCTTCATGGTCAGTCTTTCCAGGTCATAGATTGAATTCATGTACTCCCGCAGTTCTTCCCTCGCCATCACATTTTCTTTGAGCATCTCCACAGCATCCAGCCTGTCTTTAATCCCCTGCTTGTGAATGAGCGGCTGCTCCACCATCTTTCGCAGCATCCGGGCGCCCATGGCCGTTTTCGTCTTGTCGAGAACCCAGAGAAGGCTTCCCTTCTTGCTCTTTTCTCTTAACGTCTCGCAAAGCTCCAGGTTTCTCCGGGTGGAACTGTCAAGGACCATATAATTCTGTGTGGAATACGGAATCAATTCCATGAGGTGGGACAGGGAGGTCTTCTGCGTCTCATGCAGATACTGGAGAAGACCACCGCTGGCCACCACGCCAAAGGGATAATCGGCGAGCCCGATCCCCTCCAGGTTTGCCAGATGATACTGCTCCTTTATCATTTTCTCACAGTGTTCCGTCTCAAAATAATAGCTGGCCACCGGAGTGATGACCGTCCCGATTTTTTCCTTTATATATTCAAAATCCACACCGCAGATGCAGAATCCGTCGTTACAGATGATCTCTGACGGCTGAAACTTGTTGATCTCGTCTAAAAGCGCATCCTGATGCTCGATCTGCGTGGTCCTGAACTCTCCCGTCGACAGATCGCACACGGCGATGCCAAACAGTTCATTTTCACAGAACACGCACATAATATAATTATTTCTTGTCTCATCAAGGCTCTGCAGGAGAGTGTTCGTTCCCGGCGTCACCACCCGGATAACGTCCCGTTTTACGATCCCCTTTGCCGCCTTCGGGTCTTCCACCTGCTCACAGATGGCGACCCGATAGCCTCTCTCCACCAGCTTGTTGATATAAGGCTCACAGGAATGAAAAGGAACGCCGCACATTGGCGCCCGTTCCTCCTGTCCGCAATTTTTTCCCGTCAGGGTGATCTCCAGCTCTTTGGACGCCGTCAATGCGTCATCATAGAACATCTCATAGAAATCTCCCAGCCGGTAAAATAAAATGCAGTCTTTATACTGATTTTTTATCTCAAAATACTGTTCCATCATGGGGGTCAGTTTAGCCATTGCTTAACCTCCCCAGATAATAAAATCCTTTCGCTTCTTCCAGTACGACCGGCACGATCTTTCCGATCACGGACGGATCTGCCGTGAAATGTACCACGTTATTATTGGAAAGCCGTCCGGTGATCATGGACGCGTCCTTCTCATCAATACTCTCCGCCAGCACCAGTTCCGTTCTTCCCCGGAGTCTTGCATTTCTCTCTTTTGCCACCTGGTTGACCACTTTCAGTAAACGGTCAAAACGGTCATGCACCACGTCTTCCGGCACCTGATTCTCCATCTTTGCCGCCGGGGTGCCGGAGCGTTTGGAATAGATAAATGTGAACGCGCTGTCATACTGCGCTTTTCTGACGATATCCAGCGTCTCCTGAAAATCTTCCTCCGTCTCTCCCGGAAATCCCACAATGATATCCGTGGTCAGAGACAGATCCGGCATGGCCGCACGAAGCTTCTCCACCAGCGTGAGATACTGCTCTTTCGTATATTTCCGGTTCATCAGTTTTAAAATACGGCTGCTGCCGGACTGCACCGGCAGGTGAAGGTGACGACAGATCTTATCCGAAGCCGCCATGACCTCGATGAGTTCGTCGGATAAATCCTTCGGATGAGAAGTCATAAACCGGATTCTCTCAATGCCGTCTACCTTTTCCACCATCTGGAGCAGCTTCGCAAAGCTCACCGGTTCTTCCAGATTCTTTCCGTAGGAGTTGACGTTCTGTCCGAGAAGCATGACCTCTACCACGCCTTCCGCAGCCAGTTTCTCCACTTCCGCCACAATGTCTTCCGGGCGGCGGCTTCTCTCCCTTCCCCGCACATAAGGGACAATACAGTAGCTACAGAAATTGTTGCAGCCGAACATGATATTGACGCCCGCCTTGAAGTTAAACTTCCGGTCGCTTGGCAGGTCCTCGATGATCATGTCCGTACCTTCCCACACGTCAAAGATACGTTTTTTGCTGCGCAGCGCTTCATACAGAAGTTCCGCCAGCTTGAAAATGTTATGTGTGCCGAAGACAATATCCACAAAAGTGAAGACGTCCCGCACTTTCTGTACTTCTTCCTCCTCCTGCATCATGCAGCCGCACATGGCAATGACCATATCCGGATTCTTTTTCTTGTAAGTCTTCAGCGTACCCAGCCGGCCATACACGCGGATGTTGGCATTTTCCCGCACGGTGCAGGTGTTGTAGTAGACAAAATCCGCCTCCTCATTCTCCGTCGGCACGTACCCGATCTCCTCCAGAATACCATTCAGCTTCTCTGAATCTTTAAAATTCATCTGACACCCGAACGTCTGGTCATGAAAGGTCAGCTTCCGCCCCAGTTCCCGCTCTCTCCTCTGTACCAGTTCCCGGCATTTCGCCATAAAATACCGCTGTCTTTCCGGCTCCTGTACCGGTACAGATTCATTTATATCAATGTTACTGTGATTTGCAGTCATATTACACTCCTTCACTAAATCAGGATTGCTCTCCTGATGGGATTTTTCTTTTGATCTGCCGCTCTGCATCCGTTTTATACAAACGGAACATAAGCAGAATAATTATAGGCTAACCCTCTGTTTTTTTCAAGAAAAAGTCTCTGCTTTTTCTTTTTTCTTCTCCCTACGCCCATTTCTGACGTTATTCTTCATTTTTTTCATCCAACAGCATTTCTGCTCTGCCAATGGATCTCTCCCCGTATTTACTTCGTATTTTATCCATGGCCGCATCCAGCTTCTCCATCTTCCGATGGCGTTCTCTGTCCGGTTTCTCCTTATGAGCTTTTGTCACGTTATCCACAGCGCTCTGTTTTCTTTCCACATTTGTCCACAAAAAATCCATCGTGATCTGTCCTGACTGTTCATTTTCGACCAAAAACGGCGTTGGCGCTTTCTCCGCTTCCTTTGGCTCTATTTTCTCTTCTGTCAGTTTCGTACAGCGCACACCCAGAAGCCGGATCGGCGTTCCATCCCACAGCTCTTTAAATAACTGACAACTGATCTGATAAAGATCGTCCGTTGTGTTCGTGGAGTAATCCAGTACTTTTTGATGCGAACGTTTCCGAAACTGGCAGTCTTTAATTTCCACGTCGATTGTCTGGGCATAAATCCCGTCTTTCCTCAGTCTCCTTGCCACCGTTTCACTGAGCTTACGCAGTATTTTTGCTGCCTCTTCGTATTCCGCAACATCTTTGCTGAGTGTTGTGGAATTGCCGTATCCTTTTGCCTGCTCCCTCTCCTGGCGCACCGGCGAATCATCCAGACCATTGGCATATCTCCATAACACTTCTCCCTGACTTTTCAAATGCGATTTCAGAAATGCCACATCACTTTTCGCCAGATCGCCGATCGTCTGAATCCCCAGGCTGTTGAGCTTCGCTGCCGCGGCAGCTCCGGTGAAAAATAACTCCCGAACCGGAAGCGGCCACATTTTCTCCTCAATCTCGTCCGGAAAAAGAGTATGGATCTTATCGGGTTTCTCAAAATCAGACGCCATCTTTGCGAGAACTTTACAGTTTGAAATACCAATATTGACAGTAAACCCCAACGTATCCCTGATCTCTGTTTGTATCAGCCTGGCAGCATCTGTCTCATTCTCATAAAAATAATGAAGGCCGCTCATATCCAGATACGCCTCATCAATGGATACCTGTTCCACCACCGGCGCATATTTTTCCAGGATCTGTATAAATGCGTGGGAATATTTTTTATATAAAGCAAAATCGGGAGAAAAACTCTTTAATCCGGGACATTTTTTCAGAGCATCCGTCACCGGTTCTCCCGTCCGAATCCCGTACTTTTTCGCCGGAATAGATTTTGCCAGAACAACCCCTTTTCTCTTCGCCGTATCTCCACCGATGATCGCCGGAATCTTGCGGATATCCGTCTCTGCCCCATGTCTCAGCTGTTCCGTGGCTTCCCAGCTTAAATAAGCGCTGTTCACATCCACATGATAAATCAAACGTTCCATCGTATCTTCCTCACATTCCTTATACAAAAGCAGGGCCGTTGCAAAAGCGTCATCTGCACAAAAACATTGTACTTGTTGTCAACAAGTACTGTTCTTCGCACAGACGGCAAATCTGCAGCAGCCCTGCCCGGGACAATATTCCTTTATTCATCTTCAAAAAAATCGTCTTCTATATCATCCTCTTCTTCCTCGGAAGCAAGAACCTTTTCTTCTTTTAATTCTGTCTCATAGGCAACTGCCGCGCCACACTTCGGACAGTAATCATCCGACGGTGAGATCTCTGCCCCACATTCCGTACATCGTATCTTTTCCTGCATCTTCTGCAACTCTTTTTCTTTCTCAGCCAGAGCCTCTTTCACTTTTTCCAAAGCTGTAAAATACTTTTCATATTCTTTTTCATAGTCATCTTTATGCAGACTGATATACGTCTTTCCGATTCTGTAGGTGATATCCCGTATCTCCCTCTTATCCTGCCGGATCTGCTCCCGGAGTTTCAGAAGATCCGCTGCCTTCTTCGCTTTATCCACGGCTGTCTGTCCTGCCTGTGTCACATTTTTCTTCAATTGTTCAAAAAAATCCATATTTCTTCCCTCATTTTCTCAATATGTAAATATGCGCATGACAGATGCGAGCATCTGCTTTTGCCATGCCGTTTTCATCCTCTTACCGGATATTTTTCTCAAATCATATTATAGCATAGGAATATGGGGGTGTCCACAGATCAGACAGAAACAAATATCGCAGAAACGGTATAAACTTATGTTGAGCCACTTTTTGAGTACCTTTGATTTTTACAATAAAAAAATAAAACGCTAAAACCCTTTATCTATGCGGGTTTTCAGCGTTCTCATGAAATAGTCCGTAGGGGAATCGAACCCCTGTTTCCGCCGTGAGAGGGCGGCGTCTTAACCGCTTGACCAACGGACCATGTATTCTGTTGAAGGAACTTGGTTTAACAGGGGATGAGAGAATCGAACTCCCACCAAAGGTTTTGGAGACCCCTATCATACCATTTGACCAATCCCCTGTATGAAGATTTACCTTCAAAACTGCACACATTATATCAGATTCTTTATCTTTTGTCAAATCTTTTTTCTGGATTTTGGTCAAGCTTTCGACCGATTAGTAGCAGTCAGCTCCATACATCGCTGTACTTCCA
>DSLMC04103__coassemble_384_pt1 | contig 43037 bp, 32 predicted proteins | sample DSLMC04103__metabat2_low_PE_013 | metagenome-assembled genome bin DSLMC04103 | reverse complement strand
AAGGAATGTCGAGATAACGGATGAGGATGATTTTCACTTGGTCATTCCAAACAGGGAGATTCGCAAATTATTTGTTGATCTGGTGAAAGACTGGTTTACGGAGACAGCTTATAAGGATTCTGGCCGGATTCAGCGTTTTTGCAGGGCTTTCCCTGAGAAAAATGTGGCTGTGATTCAGGAAATGCTTCAGGATTATCTGTGGGATTCTATCAGTATTCGCGATACTGCGGTGCGGTCGGATATGAAGGAGAACTTTTATCACGGTATGCTGCTGGGACTTTTGCGAAGTCAGGGCAGCTGGCTGATCAAGTCAAATGAGGAGACGGGAAAAGGTTACAGTGATATCTCCATCTGCACACCGGAGCGAATCGGTATAGTGATCGAGGTGAAATATGCTCATGACGGGAATCTGGAATCAGCCTGTCAGCAGGCGCTGAAACAGATAGAGGAAAAGAAATATGCAGAAGGAATGCGCCGCAAAGGGATGAAAACAGTCATCAGATACGGTATCGCATTTTGTGAGAAAGAGTGCCTGGTGGCGACAGGGACAAATCAAAAATAACAGACAGGGTATCCCGAAAGTATTTCTGGCACTTTCGGGATACCTTTTTTGTGTCTTTGAATCACAGATTCTGTGGTATTTTATTACTGAAAATTTAATTAACAGCTTGTATTATGTAATAGATTTTAGTATAATACGAGCATGAATACAATATATAAATCAAATAACAACATCGTTTATTCTTGTAAATACCATGTGGTATGGTGTCCAAAATACAGACGAAAAATATTAACGAATGGTGTAGATGTACGATTAAAGGAACTGCTGCAAGAGTATGCTGCAGATTTGTCTGTAGACATTCTGGAAATGGAGATTATGCCGAATCATGTACATTTGCTGATGGAGGTAGATCCACAATTCGGTATCCATAAAGCTGTAAAATCCTTAAAGGGCTATACTTCCAGGGTTTTAAGGCAGGAGTTCCTATTCCTGCAGACTAAAATGCCAACCCTTTGGACAAACAGCTATTTTGTATCTACAGTAGGCGATGCTCCACGGGAAGTCATTAAACAATATATTGAAAATCAGAAGACATCGCAAAGACAAAAGGATAAGATGGGATAATGCGAAAAGGTATCAAATTTAGAATCTATCCGAACAGGAAACAGCGGAATTTAATCAATCAGACATTTGGTTGTTGCAGGCTCATCTACAACAGAGGACTTGCCATGCGTAATGAAGCCTATGAGAATGGTAAAAAGATTGGCTATACACAAACTTCCGCAATGCTGACAGAACTGAAAAGGGGTGAAGATTTTTCTTTCCTCAAAGTGGTGGATTCTATTGCGTTGCAACAGTCTTTACGTGACCTTGACAGAGGTTTTGTAAATTTTTTTAAGAAACGTGCTGCCCACCCAATCTTTAAAAGCAAGCGCAACTGCCATCAGTCGTACAGGACAGTAAATCAAAGAGAGAATATCCGCATTGTGGGAAGATATATCAAACTTCCCAAACTTGGTTTTGTCAAAATACGTCAGTCAATGGAAGTAGGAAAGATCAATAACGTAACGATTGAACATACTCCTACAGGTAAATATTTTGCAGTCCTTAATGTGGAATTTGAGCCTGAGTCAAGAAAAAATAATGGTGGTGTGATAGGTATTGACGTTGGTATCAAAGAATTCTACTCCGACAGCAACGGAAATATCCAGCCAAATCCAAAATATCTGGAAAGATCCATGCGTAAACTTACTCGTGAACAGCGCAGGCTTTCAAGAAAACAGAAAGGTTCTAATAACCGCAATAAACAGCGTGTCAAGGTTGCCTTAGTCCATGAAAAGATCACAAACCAAAGAAATGATTTCTTGCAGAAGCAGTCTACCATGCTGATTCGTGAAAACCAAACAATTTGCATAGAAGAACTGAAAGTAAGGAATATGATGCGCAATCATAAACTGGCACAACGTATTGCTTCTGCATCATGGGGCAAGTTTTTTGATATGCTTATATATAAATCTGTCTGGTATGGAAATAAAATTGTAAAAGTACCAACCATGTATCCAAGCAGTCAGATGTGCTCTTGTTGTGGATACAAGAACCCACTGATAAAAAATCTGGCAGTCCGTGTATGGGAGTGCCCGAACTGTCATACCGTTCATAACAGGGATACCAACGCAAGTATAAATATTTTGAAGAAAGGACTGCAAATGCAGCTAACATAATGGTAAACATATCGTTATGATTAAAGAAAAGACTGCACCGTAGGGCATACGGGAACAGTATAATCTAGCTTGTGGACATTGTGTAAGTCATTGTAATACCGTAAGGTATGGGTCAATGCAGTGGTGGCAGAAACAAGAATCCCCTTGCTTTAGATATGGGGAGTGTCAAGATAACAAAAGTATTGCAGATACTATGAGAAAATATGTTCAGGAGGTTTTATATGCTGAATATTTCAGAGTTAAAGGGTTACATGCTGAAAGAGCACAGAAAGATAGACGAGTTACACGGCGAGGGATATGTGCTGGAGCACCGGAAGTCCGGCGCCAGGGTGCTGCTCATTGACAATGACGATAATAATAAGGTGTTCAGCATCGCATTCCGGACGCCGCCGGCGGACGATACCGGTGTGGCGCACATTCTGGAGCACTCCGTGCTCTGCGGTTCGGCGAAGTTTCCGTCCAAGGATCCGTTTGTGGAGCTGGCCAAGGGCTCGCTCAATACATTTTTAAATGCCATGACTTATCCGGATAAGACGGTCTATCCGATTGCCAGCTGCAATGATCAGGATTATCATAACCTGATGCATGTCTATCTGGACGCGGTGTTTTACCCGAATATTTATAAGAGAGATGAGATACTTAAGCAGGAAGGCTGGCACTATGAGTTGGACAGCGCCGACGGGGAGCTGAAGTTCAACGGTGTTGTTTACAATGAGATGAAGGGGGTATTTTCCTCTGCCGATGATCTTCTGCAGAGAAAGGTGCAGGCGGCGCTGTTGAAGGATACACCGTACTTTTATGAATCCGGCGGAGATCCGGATGTCATTCCGGAACTTACCAGAGAAGGTTTCTTAAATTTCCACCGGAAATATTACCATCCGTCCAACAGCTACATTTACTTATATGGAAATGTAGATTTTGCGAAGGAGCTGGCGTTTATTGATGAGGAGTACCTGAGCCATTTTGAGAGAAAGATCATTCACTCGGAGATCGCGCTGCAAGAACCGTTCGCGGCTCCGGTCACGGTGAGGGATACTTATCCGGTAGCGGAAGATGAAGAAGAAGGCGAGGGTATCTACTTAAGCTATAATGCGGTCACCGGGCTGAGCAGCGAGAATGAAGAGATGCTGGCGCTCCAGATTCTGGAATATGTGCTGTTTTCCATGCCGGGCGCGCCGGTGCGCAAGGCTATCATTGACGCCGGGATCGGCAAGGATGTCGACAGTTATCTCGATGCCGGTATTCAGCAGCCGGTTTTTTCTGTCACTGTAAAAAATGTACAGCAGGGTAAGGAAGAAGCATTCCGGGCAGTGATAGAAAATGCATTGCGGGAGCAGGCGGAACAGGGTTTGAACAAGAAGGCCGTGTACTCGGCCATCAATAACTTTGAGTTTAAATACAGGGAGGCAAACTTCGGGCGGTATCCGAAGGGACTCATTTACGGGCTGAACTTTTTAAATACCTGGCTGTATGACGACAGCCGCGCCATGGATCTGGGAGATACGCTGACGCCGCTGGCGCATCTGAAGAAAAAGGTGGAGACCGGGTATTTTGAGGAACTGATCCGGAAGTATCTGCTCGATAATCCACACAAAGCGTTTGTGAATCTGTATCCGGAGAAAGGGAAAAATGAGCGGGCGGACGCGGAGCTGAAACGGCAGCTGGCGCATATCAAGGGAACCCTCGATAAAAAGCAGCTGTATTTTCTGACGGAGCAGACGAGAAAGCTCAAAGAGTTTCAGGAGACGCCATCCACGCAGGAGGAACTGGAGAAGATTCCTCTTCTGAAGCTTTCCGATATTGGAAGGGAGGCGCTTCCGTACAGAAATAAGGAGATGACCATCGGCGGGATTCCTGCGGTCATCCATGATTATCACACCAACGGTATCGTGTATATGGATTTCTCTTTTGACGCCACAGAGCTTCCAAAAGAGCTGATTCCTTATGCGACATTGCTGGTGGAGCTGTTCCGCTACGTGGATACGGAGCATTACAGCTACAATGAACTGGCGACGGAGATTAATTTAAAGATCGGCGGGCTGTCCTTCCAGACCGGTATTTACCCGCTTCTCTGGAAGAAAGACGGGTATCGTCCGTATTTCAGCATCCGCATGAAATGTCTTGGCGGACAGACAGAGGACGGTATGGCTCTGATGGAAGAGATTTTATTCACCTCGAAGCTCGGCGATGAGAAACGTTTAAAAGAGATCCTCTCTGAGCTGCGCACCAGAATGGATACCCGCATCCCGGCGTCCGGTCATGTGTATGCGGCAAACCGCGCCCTTTCTTATGTGGACCCGATGATGAAGTATAAGGAGATCGCGGAGGGCATCGATTTCTATGATTTTGTAAAAAATCTGGACAGCCGGTTTGAGGAAAAGAAGCAAATGCTCATGGACAACCTCATGCATACGGTACAGTGTATTTTCCGAAAAGAGAATCTCATTGTGGGGCTGACCGGAGAGTTCCATTTCAAAGACCTGCTGGAGAACTCTTTCGCTCACTTTGGAGCACAGCTGTATGACATGCCTTGTGTGAAGGCCGTTCCACAGATGGAGATGAGAAAGTGGAACGAAGGATTCCGCACCTCCAGCAAAGTGCAGTATGTGGCCACTGCCGGACGGTTTGAGAGAGAAGGACAGGAATACACCGGCGCGCTGCGGGTGTTAAAGACCATCTTTTCCTACGATTATCTCTGGGTCAATATCCGTGTGACCGGCGGCGCCTACGGCTGTATGTGCGGTTTTTCCAGAAACGGTTACGGTTATCTCGTTTCCTACCGGGATCCGCATCTGACTTCCACGCTGGAAGTCTATAAGAACGCGGCAGAGTATGTGCGAAACTTTGAGGTGAGCGACCGGGATATGACCAAATATATCATTGGTACCATCAGCACGATGGATCAGCCGCTGGAACCATCCGCACTCGGCGACCGTTCCTTTATGGGATATCTTACCGGTATCACACCGGAGATGCTGCAGAGAGAGAGGGAGCAGGTACTAAATGCCACGCAGGAAACGATCCGTTCTCTGGCGCCGTATATGGAGGCGCTCATGGAGGCCGGAACGGTCTGCGCCATCGGCAATGACAAGAAGATACAGGAGGCAGATATCTTTGCCAATACACGGACGCTGCTGCAGTAAACCGGCGCGGCAGCCAGGGAGAAAATGTGTCGGCACACGCTGATGCAGTAAAAATAAACACAAGGTATCGCTCTGACAGTGATCGTTCCCCGTGATTGCTGCCAGAGCATTTATGAGAGGAGCAGATATGAGTAATTTTAAATCCGGATTTGTGACGATCATCGGGAGACCGAACGTCGGCAAGTCCACTTTGATGAACCGCCTGATCGGACAGAAGATCGCCATTACTTCCAGCAAGGCGCAGACGACCAGGAACCGGATTCAGACGGTCTACACCTGCGAAGAAGGACAGATCGTCTTTCTGGACACGCCGGGCATCAATAAAGCAAAAAATAAACTGGGCGACTATATGCTGATGGCGGCGGAGCGCACCTTAAATGAGGTGGATCTGGTGCTGTGGCTGGTGGAGCCGACGACATTTATCGGCGGCGGCGAGCAGTATATCATTGATAAGCTGCAAAATGTGAAGACGCCGATTTTTCTCGTCATTAATAAGACGGACATCGCGAAGGAAGAGGATATTTTAAAGGCAATCGTCGCTTACAAAGATAAGGTGGATTTTGCGGAAGTCATTCCGGTCAGCGCGCTGGAGGGAACCAATACCCAGGATCTGATCGATACGATCTTGAAATATCTGCCGGAAGGACCGATGTATTATGACGAAGACACCGTGACCGACCAGCCGGAGCGTCAGATTGTGGCGGAGCTGATCCGGGAGAAGGCACTGCGCCTTTTAAGTCAGGAGATCCCGCACGGTATTGCGGTGGTCATTGACCGGATGAAGATCCGCCCGAAAGGGGATCTGGTGGACATTGAGGCGACCATCATCTGCGAGAGGGATTCTCATAAGGGTATTATTATCGGTAAGAAGGGCGCTATGATCAAGGAGATTGGTTCCACAGCCCGACAGGAGATTGAGAATCTGCTGGATATGAGAGTGAATCTCAAGCTGTGGGTCAAAGTCAAGAAAGACTGGAGAGACAGCGACCTGCTGCTGAAGAATTACGGATACAATAAGAAGGAACTGTAGCCGGAAGGGGGCGTCGGTTCTGCCGACCGGGAAGCAGCGGCAGAACCGACGCCCTGCCTGCCCTGGGACAGAACAGACAGGAGGTGAAGAAAATGAGTGAGCAGGTAAAGGTGACGGGAATCGTATTATCCGTCTACCCCATCGGGGAAAATGACCGCCGCCTGACCATACTGACGAAAGAGAGAGGGAAGATTCAGGTTTTTGCCAGAGGATGCCGCAAGCCGAATCACCCTCTTTTTGGCGTGTCGCAGCCCCTCATTTACTGTGAGTTTATGATCACGGAGGGGCGCCGGTTCAACTACCTGAATTCCGCGGAAGGGAAAAATTATTTTCCGCACCTCAAAGAAGATCTGGAGGATATCTATTACAGTACTTATTTTGCCGAGCTGGCAGAATACTTCACTGTGGAGGGGATGGATGAAAGAAATATCTTAAATCTGCTCTTCGTGACATTTACAGCCATGGAAAAAAAGAAAATACCTCTGCCGCTCATCCGCCGTATTTATGAATTGAAGATTCTTCAATATTACGGTATCGGCATGGAGGTATTTCGCTGCATTTCCTGTGGAAAGGAAACAGAACTGGATACCCTCTCTCTGGAAAGAGGAGGTGTGTTGTGCCATACCTGTGCGCATGGCAGCGGACAGCAATCCGGCAGCCATACCGCTCACGGGGATGGGTATGGGGGCGGATATGCGCCAGGCGGCGGAGATTCCTCCGCCGGCGGCTCCGGAAACCGCGGCGGCACATATGGTGGCGCCTACAGCAGCACCCATCTGGACCCGGCGGTGCTCTACGCGCTGCAGTACGTCCTGAGCATCCCTTTGCAGCGGCTGTACAGCTTTGTGCTCAAAGAAGAGGTGTTTCTGGAATTTCAGTGGATCGTGAAACATTTTTTCCGCATCCACGTGGAGCACCGGTTTAAGGCGGGGGAGATGTTGGAGGAATTGTGAAAAAACCCTTGAAAAGAACGCATATCCACGGTAGAATAGATAGCGATTGTGAGAGGGCGCTGCCAAAAGAGAGAACCGGCCGGTTGTTCCGGGCGAGCGCTCCGTAAGTATCCAAGGAAAGCATAGAAAAACGAGGTATTTTATCATGGAAAAGACAATGGATAAGATCATCGCTCTCGCCAAGGCGAGAGGGTTTGTGTATCAGGGTTCCGAGATTTACGGCGGTCTGGCCAACACATGGGACTACGGGAATCTGGGTGTGGAGCTTAAAAACAATGTGAAGCGCGCCTGGTGGAAAAAGTTCATTCAGGAGAGCCCGTATAACGTAGGTGTGGACTGTGCCATCCTCATGAACCCGCAGACATGGGTGGCTTCCGGTCATCTGGGCGGTTTTTCCGATCCGCTGATGGACTGTAAGGAGTGTAAAGAGAGATTCCGTGCCGACCAGCTCATCGAAGATTTTGCTGCGGAGAACGGCATCGAGCTGCCATCTTCCATCGACGGCTGGAGCCAGGAAGAGATGAAGGCGTTCATCGATGAACACAACGTGCCATGTCCGAGCTGCGGCAAGCATAACTTCACCGATATCCGTCAGTTTAACCTGATGTTCAAGACATTCCAGGGCGTGACCGAGGACGCGAAGAACACCGTGTATCTCCGTCCGGAGACAGCCCAGGGTATCTTTGTCAACTTTAAAAATGTACAGAGAACATCCAGAAAGAAGGTTCCGTTCGGTATCGGCCAGATCGGTAAGTCCTTCCGTAACGAGATCACACCGGGTAACTTTACCTTCCGTACCAGAGAGTTCGAGCAGATGGAGCTGGAGTTCTTCTGCAAGCCGGACACCGACCTGGAGTGGTTTGCTTACTGGAAAGATTACTGCGTGAACTGGCTCAAAGAGCTGGGGATCAAAGACGAGGAGATGCGCATCCGCGATCACGAGAAGGAAGAGTTGTCCTTCTATTCCAAGGCAACCTCCGATATCGAGTTCCTCTTCCCGTTCGGCTGGGGCGAGCTGTGGGGTATCGCAGACCGTACTGATTACGACTTAAGCCGTCATCAGGAAGTATCCGGCGAGGATATGAGCTACTTCGACGACGAGGAGAAGAGAAAATACATCCCGTATGTCATCGAGCCGTCTCTGGGCGCAGACCGTGTGACATTGGCGTTCCTGTGTTCCGCCTACGATGAGGAAGAGATCAAGGAAGGCGACGTGCGTAACGTCCTGCATTTCCATCCGGCCATCGCACCGGTGAAGATCGGCGTGCTGCCGCTGTCCAAGAAACTGGCAGAAGGCGCAGAGAAGATCTATCAGGAACTGTCCAAGACATACAACTGTGAGTACGATGACAGAGGAAACATCGGTAAGAGATACCGTCGCCAGGACGAGATCGGTACTCCTTACTGCATCACCTACGACTTCGATTCCGCAGAAGACGGCGCTGTGACTGTCCGTGACCGTGACACCATGGAGCAGGAGCGTATCAAGATCGAGGATCTCCCGGCATACTTCGCGGAGAAGTTCAATTACTAAAATACAATCAAAAGCCCGCGCCATGACACGGCGCGGGTTGCAGAAAATGCGAAGATAAGAAATGCGAAGATAAGAAAGACGAAAGGGGCATAGCACACCACAATTGTGCTATGCCCCCTTCTAATATGATTTACAATCTCAATGCGATGACATAAAACTATAGCTTTTGCAACAGCAGTATGATATGATGGACTTACTAGAAAATGCGTTTAATTCAAGAAAATACCGGATAACCGCTTGTGTAGTGGTTATCCGGTACTTGTCTTTATTTCAGCGTGATCGTAAATGGTTCGCCAATCTGCTCGTACTCTCGCTCGTCGTTTTCGCTATGATCCGGAATCATGCTGCCGTCGGTATCCGGTACGACAGTGTTGTAAGCATACGGTGTGAGCGTCAGCGATTCGGCTTCGGTGGCGATGGTGTAGGTATCGTTCAGAGTATCATTGACCATCTCTCCGGAGCCCTTTCCTGTGTCCGGATCGTAGTTGGTGGAAGAGGTGTAGAATTCCACTATATGTCCCAGGTTATCCTCGCCCTGCAGGATGAGATCCCAGTGGGTAAGATCTGTATTACCGGAAGAGAGGAAGGATATCTTCTGGCTGACCGGGTTGCCCGCATATTCGGTGAGAGTGATCTGCGTTCCGTCCGGCAGGGTGACGGAAGTCTGTAATGGTATCCGCTTTGTGTCAGCCCGCAGATTGTCAGCCGATGCGGTAAAGGTCAGGCTGCCCAGCCGTTTGCTGGGTACGCTGAAAGGGTCGTCCGGATCGTCCAGATAGAAGATAAGCTCCATCTCCTGTTCTCCGGTCAGAGACACGGCGTCCGGTACGGAGAAATTGTACTCGCAGACAAAATCTTTGGTGCCGCCGGAGTGATGGATGGAACCTCCGGCGCCTTCGACCATTTTTTCTCCATTTATGTGAAGAGACGGCGTGATATGGAAGTTATCCTCGTTGAACGCCGGGTCGGCGTCTTCGCCAAGGGTGGCGACGAAGGATACCAGCAGTGCGTCGTCGTCCCAGATCACATCGTTTACGGTGACGGTGACGCCGTCTTTTGTGACGGATTTTCCCACGATCGTCTGATACGGGCTGATATCCCCGTGGATACCGAGAAGGATGGACAGCGAGTGAAGGATATCCAGGGATTTGGCGTACACGCTCTCGCGGACAGGCGGGCAGGCGGCCCCGAACAGCAGGAGAAGGACGGCGGCGGCAGCGGCGTATCGTTTCCAGCCGCGGCGGCTTTTCTGCGGCTGTTTCCCGTCTCGCATCCTGCCAGATGGAAGATCGGCGCCGATGGAGGAATCGGATGCGGGAACTTCCGTGTTTGCTTCCCCTTTGCTGCGGGAGAGGCGCTCAGAAAATGCCCGCGTCCACGCTTCCAGTTCTTCGGCGGATACCGGAGCGGTCTCGTAGCTGTCAGCGTGATGATCTATCTCATTGAGTAAGGTATAAATATCTTCTCTCATTTTTTCTCCTTTCCTGACACATTTCCTGTGTCAATAATGGCAGATCTGAAAGTCTACTTTCAAACTTTTCAATCTCCTCTGTGATTGATGCGGTTGGCTGGATGGGCGGAGAACAGGGTCCGCAGCTTCCGCTTGCCCCGGGACAGGCGGTTGTAGAGAACGGATTTGTCGGTGCCTGTCTCCGCCGCGATCTCATCAAAGGTCTTTTCTTCCACGTAAAGTTTCAGAAAAAGTTCCCGGTCTCTCGGTTTGAGGCATGCGAGCATCTCCTCGGTTTCCCGGGAGAACTCCTGGGAAGCCGCCTCGAAAAACGATTCGGCAGACGTTCCGCTATACGGTTCCGCACCTGCTCCGGCACCTGCGTTGGATGACCGAGGGGAACCCTCCTGCGCCGCGTGAAGGAATGGTTCGGTTTGTTCCAGACTCCGTTCCTGAAGCTGTCTGGCGTATTTTCGTTTGTAATCGAGCGCTTTTAAGCGGGCGATTCCCGCGATCCAGTTGGCGAAAGGGTTTCGCTCCGGCTGGAAGGAGTCGATGTGAGTCCACACGGCAAAGAATACATCGCTGATGCACTCTTCTTCGTACCGGGAGAGTACGTTCAGATACCGGCGGGTCACGGACTTCACAAGACCGCCATAGTGGAGCATCACATAGGAGAGCGCCTCCTCATTTCTTTTGGATAGTTCCTGTACAAAATTCTGTTCTGTTATCTTCATAAGCATCACCTTCTTGCGGATGGCATCAGCATGTCGCGGTTTCGTTTTCTGCGGATGATAATTCGCCTGTTGTGGTTTCGTTTCCTGCGGATGGCATCCGTCTGTTGTTGTTTCGTGCTGCTGCATGTTTTCAGTATATCGGTTCTATTATAGATTCGCAAATAAAACGGCAAATCTATCAGTTTTTCCATATTTTTTTGTGAAATGGATTGAAATTACCCGGGAGGTGCGGTATCCTTTTTTCAGAAAATGTACGGTGGAGCGGGCAGGTTCCGGGGGGATCCCGACGGTCTGTGCGACCGCTGTTATGACCGCACCCGATGTGTATTCCATACGATACCGGATGCGTATCATGTATAAGAAACAGGAGGAGTAAATTATGGCTTATCTGCGTATGGACTTTTTGTCGCAGGCATTAAAGAAGATCACCACCATGACCGTCGTAATCCCGAACGACGTGCCGGAGGAGGAGAGACAGGGAAATCCGTATTATGAGAGGGGCATGAAGACGCTTTATCTGCTTCACGGGCTCACGGGTAACGATACCGACTGGGTCAACGGCACGAACATTCAGACTCTGTGTAAGCAGTACAATTTTGCGGCGGTGTGCCCGTCCGGAGACAACAGCTTCTATGTGGACCGGGAGATGACCGGATGTCAGTACGGTACGTTTATCGGGGAAGAGCTGGTGGACTATACGAGAAAGGTGTTCGGCTTTTCGGACAGACGGGAGGATACTTTTATCGGAGGGTTCTCCATGGGCGGCTACGGCTCTCTTATCAACGGTATGAAGTACCACGATACTTTTGGGAAGATCATGGCCTTTTCCTCTGCGCTTCACATGGATGAGATGGCCAAGAAGGGAGAGGACTATGAGCATAAGGAGCTGAACGGAGCCTTCATCCGGGAAGTGTTCGGCGAGCCGGGCGGGATGAAGGAGAGCGAGAAGAATCCGCGGTATCTCCTTGCGAGATTAAAAAAGGAGGGGGCTGACCTGCCGGAACTTTACATGGCCTGTGGCACGGAAGATTATCTGATCGAGAAGAACCGGAACTTCCTTGCGTTTTTGCGTGAGCAGCAGATTCCGGTCCACTATCACGAGCAGCCGGGCATCCACGACTGGGAGTACTGGAATAAGGAGCTGCAGCTGGCAGTGCCGTGGCTGATGAAGTAAGGTATGGTCTTTCGCAGAGGCGCCGGACATGTCGGCATCAGGGTACATTTTCTGTGAAATGTGCCGGGGACGACCGGAAAATTCCGGACATGTAAAAATGCGCCTTATAAAATAAAGTAAAACACGATAAATACTTTATAAAATAAATCTGCAAAAATTGTACTGTGGTAAAAATATAAGAAGCGGATTAAAAAAAGTAAGCGAAAATCGTCAATTCTTATGAATCTGAAAAAATGCACAAAAAACACTTGCTTTTTTGAATGGATGGTTGTATTTTATATCTAGCAATTGCGAAAGACACATAAACTTAATCTTAACGAGAACAAGGGCGTTCGTGAATCATCAGATTCTCGGACGCCTTTCTGATTTATGAAGGAAAGGATAGTATGACTATGAAAACAGATGTCAAAGAAATCTTTGGTTCCAACGTGTTCAGCGATGCGGTCATGAAAGACCGTCTTCCAAAAGCTGCTTATAAAAAACTGAGAGCGACGATCGACGCGGGCGCTGAGCTTGACCCGGATGTGGCAGATATCGTTGCTCATGAGATGAAAGAATGGGCGACCGAGAAAGGCGCAACTCATTTCACTCACTGGTTCCAGCCGCTGACCGGCATCACTGCCGAGAAGCACGACGCATTTATCGATCCGCAGAGCGACGGTACCACATTGCTTCGTTTCTCCGGCAAAGAGCTGATCAAGGGGGAGCCGGACGCGTCCTCCTTCCCATCCGGCGGTCTTCGCGCGACATGTGAGGCGAGAGGATATACCGCATGGGATTGTACATCACCGGCTTTCATTAAAGAGACGCCGCATTCCACGATCCTCTGTATCCCGACCGCGTTCTGTTCTTATAAGGGCGAAGCGCTTGACAAGAAGACTCCGCTTCTTCGTTCCATGCAGGCGCTGGACGTACAGGCGATGCGTATCTTACGACTGTTCGGCAATACGACCGCGCAGCATGTTTCCACATCTGCCGGACCGGAACAGGAATATTTCCTTGTAGATAAGAACATGTACTTAAAGAGAAAAGACCTGATCTTCACAGGACGTACCTTATTTGGTGCCATGCCTCCGAAGGGACAGGAGATGGACGATCATTATTTCGGAACCATCCCGGAGAGAATCCTCGAATTCATGAGCAAGTTTAACGAAGAACTCTGGAAACTGGGTATCTCCGCGAAGACACAGCACAACGAGGTTGCTCCGGCGCAGCATGAGATTGCTCCGATCTACGACCAGAACAACGTGGCGACCGACCACAACCAGCTTGTCATGGAGACAGCACAGAGAGTTGCCGATGAAGAAGGACTGAAATGCCTGCTCCATGAGAAACCGTTTGCCGGCATCAACGGTTCCGGTAAACATAACAACTGGTCCATGGCAACTGATACCGGCGAGAACCTGTTAGACCCGGGCAAGACCCCTCACGAGAACATGCAGTTCCTCTTATTCTTGGCAGCGGTGATCCGTGCCGTGGATGAACACGCCGACCTGCTTCGTCTGTCCGCGTCCACACCGGGCAATGATCACCGTCTGGGAGCCAACGAGGCGCCGCCGGCCATCATCTCCATCTTCCTCGGCGAACAGCTGGAGGATGTGGTAGATCAGTTTGTGGATGCCGGAGAGGCAACCAGCTCTCTCGAAGGAGAAGAATACGTTTCCGGCGTACATTCTCTGCCGCACTTTAAGAAAGACGCTACAGACCGTAACAGAACTTCGCCGTTCGCCTTCACAGGAAATAAATTTGAGTTCCGTATGGTCGGCTCCACCCAGTCCATTGCAGACCCGAACACAGTCCTCAACACCATCGTGGCAGAAGTACTGTGCGATATGGCAGACAAACTGGAAAAGGCCGAAGACTTCGGCATGGCAGTCCATGATATGATCAAGGAGACGATGGCAGCACATAAACGTGTAATCTTTAACGGTGACGGTTACTCCGAAGAGTGGATCGAAGAGGCAGAGAGAAGAGGTCTCCCGAACATCAAATGTATGGTGGACGCGATCCCGGCCCTCACAAAACCGGAAGCCGTTGCCATGTTTGAAAAACACGGCGTATTTACACAGGCAGAGCTGGAGTCCCGTGCGGAAGTTCTGTACGAAACATATTCTAAGACTATCCATATCGAAGCTCTTACCATGATCGATATGGCGAAGAAACAGATTATCCCGGCCTGCATCAAGTATCAGACCAGCCTGGCAGATTCCATCAACGCCATCAAGGCAGCGACGCCGTCTGTGGACACTTCCGTACAGGAGAGTCTGATGAGCGACATCGCATCCAATGTGAAGGAAGCCTTCGGCGCATTAAAAGAACTGGAAGAAGTGACAGCCAAAGCAGAAGCTGTGGACGATGTGGAAGCACAGGGACATTACTATCACGACGTGGTATTTGCCGCTATGGGCGCCCTTCGTGCTCCGGCAGACCGTCTCGAGATGCTCGTAGCCAAAGAAGCATGGCCATTCCCAAGCTACGGCGACCTGATCTTTGAAGTGTAAGACATAAAATATAAGTGATAAAAGCAAAACGCAGGGCTGCCGCATATGCGCGGCAGCCCTCATTTCACATAGATGGAATTATGGATCCACTATAATCTTTCCATTGAATCCGGCGTCTCTTACCTGTTTTTTTACCAGCTGATTTTTCACATAAATGGTACAGGTTTTCGGCAAACCATTCACCTTGATCTTTTTTAGTTTCTCTGCCTTTATATACATTTTTTTCAGTCTGCATCCATACTTTCGTCCAAAACTTCCCTGAATAATGCGGATTTTTTTAGGATAAGTGATCGTTTTCAGTTTTGTTGAGCGAGCCAGCAGATGATCTTCCGCAATCTTCAGATTTTTGCTGAGCTTGACAGATTTCAGATTCTCCATATTGCCAAAGGCGTAGGCCGCTATCTTTTTGACAGAAGATGGTACCCGGATATGCCGGATGTTTCCGTTACCATAAAAGGCATAGACGCCGATTTCTTTTACTGATTTTTTTACTTTGTAATTTTTCTTCCCTTTTGGAACATCATAGAGGATTTTTCCGTCTTTACTGTATATATCGCCGTCAACTACCATGTATTTCGGATGATCCGGCGCAAAGATAATATCCGCATTTGGACATTGACGTACCCTTGGCAGTATATCTACATCAGCAGGAATATAGATATCTTTTAATTTGGGACAATCATAAAAGTACAAACCGGCTCTCTCCATATCCTTCGGGTCTTCAAAAACAACCTCTTCTAAAGCGGTGTAGTGAGAAAAGCCCATATTTAACGAGAAAATGCCTGCTTCCACAGTAACCTTCCTCAGATTTCTCCGATGATAATTTTTTTGGACAGGTAATGGGCCACGAAACGTTACATATTCCATTGCTCCTTCATTATCAAAAGAAAGGTCAAAAAAGTCTACACTGTATGTAACGCCATTATAGGTGATCTTATTTGGGATAACGATTTCTGTTGGGTAAATCTCTCCTTCCTCTGGTTCATGCTCCGGAATAAAAGCCGACGCAAATAAAAGATCATGATTGAGATAGTATCCCACGCCGTCTATATAGATGGTGTTTTCTGCTGTCCCTTGTTGTTCTCAATGATGCTGTCTTTGAAAACATTGTTTGAAAGTATTGTTGTGATAGGAAAAAATATGGTAATGTGATAAATAGATTTGTTAATAATATATCATTATATTGTTCTTTTATCAATACAATGCTTGAATTTTACAAAAAATTTATACTGTCCTTACATTATATCAACTGGAGACAAACAGGATTGCGGAGTGGAAAGATGTGGGGAGGGAACGGCGTCGAGAAAATGCAGGAATTTTTGTGGAATCCGTCAGAATAATTGACAAAATGTACATCCTTCGCTATAGTTATATGCTATGAGATAAACGCGAAAAGAAAACTGGTGAGAACATGGAATATCATTATCATAAAATAATCGAAGAACTGCAAAAGAGGGGAAGTTCCCCCGGACTGGATGCCGTCCGGGGGCTTCTTGACGTACTGGGGCATCCGGAGGAGCGGCTTAAGATCGTGCATATTGCGGGAACCAATGGAAAAGGTTCCGTCTTTGCCTTTCTGGCGTCGGTCTTAAAGGAGAGTGGATATCGGGTGGGCCGTTACATTTCTCCGACCATCCGTTCCTATGAGGAGCGGTTTCAGATTAACGGTGAGGAGATCCGCCCGGAGAAGCTGGAACAATACTACGCCCGGATGGAACGCGCCATGGAGCAGATGGAAGAAATGCAGACAGAGCAGAGCCGGGAGAGGATAGAACAACAGTCGGGCCAGTCTTCTGCTGGAGGGCAGCCGGAACGTCTGCCAACTTTATTTGAGGTGGAGACGGCGCTTGCCTTTCTCTATTTTGCGGAGGAAGGGGTCGATTTTGCGTTGATCGAGACGGGCATGGGGGGAACGTTTGACGCCACCAATGTCATAGAGCATCCGATCCTTACCGTGATCTCTTCCGTGAGCTACGACCATAAGGCGTTTCTGGGCGATACGCTGCCGGAGATTGCCGGGCAGAAGGCCGGAATCATGAAGGAAGGCGTTCCGGTCATCGTCTCGGAAAATGTACCGGAAGTCTGCGAGATCATCGGGGAGAAAGCCAGGGAGAAACACGCTTCCTGCATCTTTTTGAAAGAGAACGATTATCAGGTGGAGGAAGAGACCGCGACAGGAAGTACATTTATATGGAAGAAAGACCGATTTACGATCGCTCTGCCGGGACGCCATCAGATTTCCAATGCGGTGACGGCTCTCGCGGCGGCAGAGATGTTGTGGGTGATGGGGGAGCTGTCACAGAGAGGTTGTCAGGGAGGAAAGATGTCCGAGCATGGACAGACGGGGGCAGAACCACGGTCCGTATCCGGCCATCCGGCCATCGATCAGATGCCCGCATCCGTCTGGGATGCCATGGGGAAAGGTCTTGCCAACACTCGCTGGCCGGGGCGTCTGGAACTACTGAGCGAACACCCGTACATTTTCCGGGACGGCGCGCACAATCCGGATGGCGCACGGAAATTAGGGCAGTTTCTGGAAAAACATTTTACAAACCGGAGAATCCTCTATATAATGGGAGTGTTGAAAGATAAAGAGTACGGGAAGATGCTGGCGGAGCTTCTGCAGCCTGGCGCTGCGCTCTATACCTTTCGCCCGGATAACGCGAGGGGACTCCCGGGAGAGACGCTGGCAGAATGTGCCGCGGACTTCGGCGTCCGGGCAGAGTCTTTTGGCGACGTCAACGAGGCGTTGCGCCGGGCGCTTTTGGAGGCGGAGGATGAGGATGTGCTTGTCGTCTGCGGCTCTCTTTCCTTTATGGAAGAGATGGACGAGTCCATATGGAAAGATTGACGGCGGGGATGATAGATGGTCCGGGATGAAAGGCAGATTTTGCCAGAGAAAAACATTTGGAGGAAGACATCATGCGGATAGGAAACTATGATCTGAATCTGGAGCGCCAGGGATACATCATGGGGATATTAAATGTCACGCCGGATTCCTTTTCTGACGGGAGCAGATACCAGTCGCTGGATGCGGCTCTTTTTCAGGCGGAGAAGATGATCGGGGAGGGAGCCGCTATTCTGGATATCGGCGGAGAGTCCACGAGGCCCGGTCATGCGAAGATCACGGATGAGGAAGAGATCGCCAGAGTGGTTCCCGTCATTGAGGCGGTAAAAGAGAGGCTGGATGTTCCGGTTTCTCTCGATACGTACAAATATGCTGTCGCAGAGGCGGGGCTTGCCGCAGGCGCGGACATGATCAATGATATCTGGGGACTTAAATGGGACGGACGGCTGGCAGAACTTCTCGCAAAGAGCGGAGCCGCCTGCTGTCTGATGCATAACAGAGAACAGAGTGACTACGGGGATTTTCCTGCAGATTTTATGGAAGATATGCGGGAGACGCTGCGCATCGCCGATGCGGCCGGGATCTCCAGGGATAAGATCATGCTGGACCCGGGTGTAGGATTAGGATTTGCCAAAAGTTTTGCGCAGAATCTTTCCGTCATAAAGCATCTGGACAGGTTGCAGGCGTTCGGACTCCCGATCCTTCTCGGTACTTCCAGAAAGTCTGTCATCGGCACAGCGCTCTCTCTGCCGGTGGATGAGCGGGAGGAGGGAACGGTGGCGACGACAGTCATCGGCCGCATGAACGGAGCGACCGTGTTCCGTGTGCATGATGTGAAGAAGAATTACCGCGCCATGAAGATGGCGGAAGCGATCCTGGCGGCGGAATAGGACGGCGGGGCTGTCTGCCGCGGAAGGTGAAGAAAGACTGGGAACGGATGCGGGGAGAACAGCCAGGAGCCGGCAAAAGGGTTGGAGTGGAATATGGATAAAATAATGATAAAAAATCTGGAAGTGTTTTGCAACCATGGTGTATATAAAGAAGAAAATGTGCTGGGCCAGAAGTTTGTGGTCGATGCAGAGCTTCGGCTTTCCACAAGGAAGGCGGGACGTTCCGACAAGCTGTCGGATTCCGTCAGCTACGGCGATGTGAGCCGCCTGATCACGGCGGAGATGAAAAAACAGAATGACAGGCTGCTGGAGCGGGTGGCGGAACGGCTGGCGGAAGCGGTGCTTCTGCAGTTTCCGCTGGTACGTTCGGTGTGTATCACGGTAAAGAAGCCGTGGGCGCCTGTGATGCTGCATCTGGATTACGCGGCAGTGAGTATTGAGAGAGGCTGGCATATGGTCTATGTGGGAGCCGGTTCCAACATGGGCGACCGGCAGGCGTATCTCACACAGGCGCAGGAAGCGCTGTGCGCGGACGGCTGGATCCGGAACTTCCGGGCAGCTTCTGTCATAGAGACGGAGCCGTATGGGTATCTGGAACAGGATAAGTTTTTAAATACCGTTTTTGGATTTGAGACGCTTTATGAGCCGGAGGAGCTTCTTGCAAAGGTGCAGGAACTGGAGCAGAACGCGCACCGGGAGCGGAAGATCCACTGGGGACCGCGGACGCTCGATCTGGATATTCTGCTGTTTGACGATTTGGTGCTGGAGCGCGAGGATCTGATCATCCCGCATCCGGAACTGACGAGGCGGATGTTTGTGCTGGAGCCTCTCTGTGAGCTGAATCCTTACGGGGTGCATCCGCTGTATCGGAAGAGATTCCGGGAGTACCGGGAGAATCTCGGAAGAGAGAGTATACCGGAGTAGACAGCCGGGAGAGGAACGTCCTGAAAGGGACGGCATTTTTCAAAAGAATGGAAAACCCGACGGGAACAGAGTTTTAAAAGGCGGGGTGGAAAGTCCCCGGAAGATGGAAAAGAGAAGTATGATAGAGGAACTGTTACATGGATAAGATAAAAAGGGATATTAAACAGGTAAGAGAAGATATCAACGATGTTGATTATCAGATTGCGGAGCTGTTTGAAAAACGTATGAAATATGCGGCCGAGCTGGCGGAAGCCAAAAAAGAGATCGGCGCTCCCATCTATGACAAAAACAGAGAGGATGAGAAGCTGGCGGACATAACGAAGAACCGTTCCAATCCGTTTATCGTAAAAGGTCTGGAAGAGATCTTCATTCAGATGATGTCCATCAGCAGAAAATACCAGTATCATCTGGTGCATCAAAGAGACCGATATATTGAAAACTATTTTACAGAGGTACCGGAACTGGTCATGTTCCCGGATACGAGAGTGGTCTATGCCGGTGTGCCGGGCTCTTTTACCTGCATGGCATGTGAGAAGTTTTTTGGCGAGGATGTGGATCATTACGGCGTGGCCAAGTTTAAGGAAGTGGCGCTGGCGCTCAACAACGGCGATGCGGATTACGGTGTATTGCCGATCGAGAATTCTTCCGCCGGAGATGTGACAGGCGTCTATAATATCCTGTTGGAGAATGATGTCTGCATTGTCGGAGAAGTTTTTGTGAAAGTCGACCATTGCCTTTTGGCCTGTCCGGGTAGTAAAATAGAAGAGATTAAGACGGTATACTCTCATCCGCAGGGGCTGATGCAGTGCGCGCCGTTTCTGGAGAAAATGGATGTGGAGCAGAAGAGCGTGGACAACACGGCAATCGCGGCGGAGATGGTCGCAAAAAGACAGAACCCGGAGGAGGCGGCGATCGCCAGCAGAAGTGCGGCAAAGCTTTACGGGCTCACAATCCTGAAGGAGAGTATTAATTTTGAGGACAGCAATGAGACACGTTTTGTCATTCTCTCCAAAAAGCGCCAGTATACGAAGGATGCGGGCAAGATCAGCATCTCCTTCTCGCTTTTACATGAGAGCGGAACACTTTATAATATTTTGTCTCATTTTATTTACAACGATCTGAACTTAAGTCACATCGAATCGGTGCCGCTGCCGGATAAGCAGTGGGAGTACCGCTTCTATATTGATATTACGGGTAACCTTCATGACGCGTCCGTGCGAAATGCGCTGCAGGGTGTGAGGACGGAGGTTGCGGATTTTAAAATTCTTGGAAATTATTGAGCGCCGGAAGGAAGAAACTTTCTTTTGCGCAGCCGTTCGTGAAAAACGGCTGTCGGCCGCAGAGATGATGTTGGAGTAGGATAACAGATGGATTTTAAAAAGATTCGCAGCTTTGTGCTGCCGGAAAAAAAACCGTTTGGGAAAAAAGAAAAGATCATTCTGGGAATACGGATCGTCGCCGTGGCGGTTCTGTTCTTTCTCATGTGGTATCTTTGTCATAATTTCATGGATTATCAGAAGAATGCGACCAGCCAGGTCAACAAATACCGGGTCGATCAGGTGTGCATGCTTTCTGACGGCAGCATGGTCGTGCAGAAGTTTGAGGCAAAGCATACCCACTTGAAGACGGTCAAGCTGTATTTCAGCAACGATTACTCCGGTGTGGCAACGGGAAAGCTGATCCTCAATATCGTTGACATGGAGACCGGAAAGAGCGTCGCGAAGGTCAGCCGGAAGATCAGCAATTTAAAAGACTTTGACTACACGGACTTTAACACGGATGTGCAGCTGCAAAAAGGGAATCATTATGCCATTCAGATCTCCACGGTGGGGACGGAGTCCGGAAAAGAACCGATCGTCTATCAGTGGAGTACGAGGGAGACCGGCTTTGAAGGAAAGCTGCAGGTCAACCGGGTGGAACAGCAGAAATATCTGGTGGCACAGTTTTATTACCCGGTGACGATTTATCAGCAGTGGCTGGGCATCTGTGTGCTTCTCGGTCTGGTCATTCTGCTGGTACTGTTCCCGATTCCTGTTCCGGAAAAGGGAAAGGCGGCGTTCGGATACCTTCTTTTTTATGCCGCGCCGATGTTTACCTTCTGGTTTGTGGAGCGATTTACCAATAATTCGGTGACCAGGCTGAATCCGGGCGAGTTTCTGCTGAATGTACTCGTATACTATCTGTTCTTCGGGATACTGTACCTGATTTTTGTGTCAAGAAAGGCGGCAGTGACCATTGGGACGATCTTTTTCTTTGTGGTCGGTCTGGCCAACTACTATGTTCTGAGTTTTAAGGGCTCTCCGATCGTGCCGTCGGATATCATGTCCGCCACGACGGCGGCCGGTGTGGCGGGTAATTATGACTACACCATTCAGCCGGTATTTGTCTGGAATGCCCTTCTGCTTCTCTTGTATCTCGCCGTTTTATGGCGCTGTCCGATGCGAAAAAAGACCGGATGGCAGAAGAGACTGATCATGGGCTGCGTGATCGCGCTTTCCGTGGGCGTTCTGGGATATTTCGTGGTGGAGGAACGGACGCTCCGGAGTGTCGGCATCAAAAACAATGTCTGGGATCAGAAGAAGGGCTATGCAAAGAACGGCTTTTTCTTCGGGTTTGTCCTCAATATGAATTCTCTCGTGCAGGAAAAGCCGGACGATTATTCCGTGGAGGCAGCGGAGGATATCGCCGCCCGCTACGAAGAGCAGTTCGCCAATGAGGAGGAGAAGAAAGACGGTCGTCTCATGACGGAGGATGGCGAAAAACCGAATGTCATCGCCATCATGAACGAAGCATTTTCCGATCTGTCGGTGGTGGGAGACTTCACGACGAATCAGGATTATATGCCGTTTATCCATAACCTGAAAGAGAATACCATCCAGGGACATCTGTATATGTCTATCTTCGGCTCCGGTACCTGCAACTCGGAGTTTGAGTTCCTCACGGGCAATACGATGGCTTTCCTGCAAAATGGCATCATCGCCTACACGCAGGTCGTAAAGGATAAACTCCCGAACCTGACCTACACCTTAAAGCAGCAGGGATACAAGGGCAATCTGGCGCTTCACCCGTATCTGGCATCGGGATGGAACCGCCCGGAAGTATACGGCTATATGGGATTTGAACATTTTTACAGTGAGAGTGATTTTACGAATCCGCTCATGTACCGGAAGTATATTTCCGACCAGTCCAACATGGAAAAGATCATCTCCCTGTATGAGGAGAGAAAAAATAAATCGAAGCCGTTTTATCTGTTTAATGTGACCATGCAGAACCATGGCGGCTTCAATAAAAGCTATGAAAACTTTACCAATGACGTGCAGATTACCGATAATCATAAAAATGAACAGGCAGAGCAGTATCTTTCTCTTGTGAAGAAGACTGACGAGGCGTTTCAGTATCTGGTGGAATACTTCTCGCAGGTGGATGAGCCGACGATCATCGTCATGTTCGGCGATCATCAGCCGGCGGTGACAACCCGGTTCTACGACAGCCTGTTTGGAAAGTCCTCCGATGAGCTTACCGAAGAAGAACTGATGAAAAAATATCAGACGCCATTTATCATCTGGGCAAACTATGACATCGAGGAGACGACCATCGATAAGATGAGCGCCAACTATCTGAGCGCCTACGTTCTCCAGGAGGCGGGGCTTAAGATGACGCCGTATCAGAAGTTTCTGATGAAGCTTTACAAAAAGCTTCCGGTGATCAGCGCCATGGGCGCCTATGACAAAGACGGTTATTATTATGAATCTGCGAAAGAGACACCGTATGAAGATATGGTGCAGGAGTATCAGATTCTTCAATATAACAATCTTATTGATACTGAACACACAGTAAATTCTTTCTTTTATTTGAAAGAGTAAGGAGGAACAAATGAGATATTCCAGTTATGCAGCGATAGTGATCGGCTCAAAGAATCTTCTGATGAAGATTTACGAGATATCACAGACGAATGGCATTCGGGAGATTGACAGAGTATGTCATGAGTATGAGCTGGGCAGGGAGGCCTACGGCATAGGCCGGATTTCTTTCCCACAGATTGAGGAGATCAGCGATGTGCTGAACCGTTTTCTTCAGAAGATGAAGGAATACGATGTGAAAGAATATCAGTGCTATGCCACGAGCGCTATCCGAAATGCCAAAAATCAGCTCTCCGTCCTCAATCAGATCAAGATCCGGACGGGAATTGACGTACAGATGCTCTCCAATTCAGAGCTGCGCTTCTTAATGTACAAAGGTATCCAGGTGTCAGAGATCGATTTTGATCATATCATTGAGAGAAATACGGCTATTCTGGACATCGGTTCCGGCAGCGTACAGGTATCTCTGTTTGACAAACAGGCATTGTATCTGACACAGAACGTGGCAATCGGCACAGCAAAGATTCTGGAGATTTTGGAGTCGGTGGAACATAATGCCCTCGACTATATCTCCGTCATGGAGGAGTACATCCAGTATGAGATTGACATGTTCCGAAACAGCTATCTGAAGGATAAGGCCATAAAAAATGTCGTGGCCATCGGGGACGAGATCAAAAATCTTAAAAAGATCGTTCCGGAACTGAATCCTTCCCGTACATTAAACTACGAGGAAATCTGCTACATTTTCAAGAAGATCAAAAAAGCATCGTATCAGGATCTTGCCGTGCAGTATGGCATGCCCATCGAAGATGCGAGGATGACACTGCCATCCGTTATCATTTACAAGAAGTTTCTGGAGCAGTCCAAGGCAGACACCGTCTACATCTGCGACACGGACCTCTGCGACGGAAGCGTGGTGGATTATGCGCTTCAGACAAACAAGATAAAGATCAAACATGACTATTATCAGGATATCATCGCCTCGGTAAAATATATCGGAAAGCGGTACCGCTCCAACAAGGTGCATGCGGAGTATGTCTCCGGTCTGGCCTGTGAGATTTTTGACCGCACGGTGAAGTTCCACGGCTTGTCCAAGAGAGACCGTCTGGTTCTGGAGATCTCCGCTATTTTGCATGACATCGGAAAGTATGTCAATATGAATCAGCCGGGACAGAATGGATATCAGCTTATCATTTCCACGGAGATCATGGGAATCTCCCATCGGGAGAGACAGGAGATCGCCAATGTGGTGCGCTACAATACGGAGTTTCTGCCGGAAACCGATCAGCTCGAGAGTGTTTTCCTGCGGGAAGAATATCTCCGCATCGCAAAGCTCTCCGCAATCCTGCGGCTGGCCAACGCCCTGGACCGGGGACATGGACAGAAGTACAGAGAGCACACGATCGTCCGCAAGGGCAAGGAACTGATCATCACTGTAGAGTCCGATAAGGATATCACACTGGAAATCAGCCTTTTTGAGAAAAAGGCCAAATATTTCAATGAAATTTTAGGTGTGAAACCAGTACTGAGACAGAAAAGAGCATTTTAAGGAGAGGTATCGTCATGGCAGATAAAGTAATTTTTGATACACCAGGCAATTTTTATAACCGCGAATTAAGCTGGATGGAGTTTAACAAACGAATTCTCGGAGAGGCAAAGGATAAGCAGAATCCTCTGTTTGAGCGGATGAAGTTTCTGAGCATCACCGCTTCCAATCTGGATGAGTTTTTCATGGTAAGGATCGCATCCTTAAAGGATATGGTAAATGCGGAGTATGAGAAAAAGGACATTGCGGGCATGACGCCGAAGGAACAGTTGGATGCTCTGCACGAGGTTACCCACGAATTTATCGAAAAACAGTATTCTGTGTACAACCGTTCCATGACGCCGAAGCTCCGGGAGGCCGGCTTGTGGATCGTCAAATATGAAGATCTCACAGAGGATGAGGTAGAATATCTGGATCAGTATTTCCACAAAAATGTATATCCGGTCCTGACGCCGATGGCCATCGATTCCTCCCGTCCTTTCCCGCTCATTCAGAACAAGACGCTGAATATCGCAGCGCTCATTGAGAATAAGGGCAAGAAGGCGAAAAAGGAGTTCGATGTGGCCACGGTACAGGTGCCATCCGTGCTTCCACGGATCATCACTCTCCCGAAAAATGAGGAGGGAGTGACGAGGATCGTTCTTCTGGAAACCCTTATCGAGCACTTCCTTCCGGATCTCTTCCTGAATCATGAGATCATCTGCTCCAGTTCCTACCGCATCATGCGGAATGCTGACCTGGACATCGAGGAGGATGAGGCGGAAGACTTGCTGAAAGAGATCGAGAAACAGCTGAAAAAACGTCAGTGGGGCGAGGTCATCAAGTTTGAGTACGAGGAGCGCATGGACAAGCGCCTTGTGAAATATTTAAAGAAGCAGTTTAAAGTGCACACGGACGATATGTATCCGATCAGCGGTCCGCTGGATCTGACGTTCCTCATGAAGTGTTACGGACTGGACGGTTTCCAGGAATACAAGGTAAAACCGTATGTTCCGCAGATCACACCGGAGCTTAGGGCGGACAGAAATATCTTTGAACAGATCCGGAAAGGGGATGTGCTCCTGCATCATCCATACGAAAGTTTTGACCCGGTGGTCGCTTTCATCCGTCAGGCAGCGGAAGATGAGGACGTGCTTGCGATCAAGCAGACGCTCTACCGTGTCAGCGGACATTCCCCGATCGTCTCCGCGCTGGCTCTCGCGGCAGAAAACGGCAAGCAGGTCACGGTGCTTGTGGAGTTGAAAGCGAGATTCGACGAGGAAAATAACATCAACTGGGCAAAGAAACTGGAAAAGGCAGGCTGCCATGTTATCTACGGTCTGGTGGGACTGAAGACTCACTGTAAGATCGCTCTGGTAGTCCGCAAGGAAGCGGACGGCATCCGCCGCTATGTCCATCTGGGAACCGGTAACTACAATGATTCCACGGCAAAGCAGTACACGGATATCGGTATGTTCACCTGCCGGGATGCGTACGGTGAGGATGCGACGGCTGTGTTCAACATGCTGAGCGGATATTCGGAGCCGGCGAGATGGAATCGCCTTCTGGTGGCTCCGATCTGGATGAAGAAACGGTTCCTGCAGCTGATCAAACGGGAGACCGAGAACGCGAAAGCAGGAAAAGAGGCACATATCATCGCAAAATGCAACTCTCTTTGTGATAAAAAGATCATCCTCGCTCTCTATGAGGCTTCTGCCGCAGGTGTGCAGATCGACCTGATCGTCCGCGGTATCTGCTGTCTGGTGGTCGGTATTCCGGGCGTCAGCGAAAATATCCGCGTCCGTTCCATCGTCGGTAACTTCCTGGAGCACGCGCGGATCTTCTCTTTCTACAATGACGGACACGAGGAGATCTATCTGGGCAGCGCGGACTGGATGCCGAGAAATCTGGACCGCCGAGTGGAGATCGTTTTCCCGGTAGAGGATGAAGAGCTTAAGAAGAAAGCGAGACATATCCTGGATCTGCAGCTGGCAGATACCATGAAGGCACATTGTCTGATGCCGGACAACACCTATCAGAAGGTGGACAAGAGAGGCAAGGTTCTTCTTGAGGCACAGATGGAGTTCTGCAAAGAAGCCATGGAGAGAAATAAAGAACAGCCGACAGTGCCGAAACGCCGGTTTGAGCCTGGAATGGCGCCGGAGAATCAGTAATACGGAGGCAGGGAGTTTTGATGAGAAGAAGAATTCGTGCCGCAGTCTGCTGCCTGCTCGCCTGTCTGTTGCTGTTATCCGGCTGCGGACAGGAGATAAGAGATAGCGTCGATCATGCGGAGAACAGTACCTCCATTCTGGAGGCAGACCCGGAAAGCCTGGATGATATCACCATGGAAGGGCTGGTCTCGGAAGTTCTCGGCGAGATGACGCTGGAACAGAAGATCGGACAGCTATTCATTGTCAGTACCGATTCTCTTGATTTCAACGCGGAAACAAAGATGACGGATGCGATGAAGACCAATATAGAAAAATACCAGCCGGGCGGTGTGATCTTCTTTTCCTTTAATCTGACGAACACGAACAAGGTGGCAAATAACAGGAAACAGCTGCAGCGGTTTATCCGAAAAATGCAGAAAAATTCGACGGTCCCGCTCTTTATCTCTGTGGATGAGGAAGGCGGAACGGTCGCGAGGATCGCCAACTCGGGAGGAATGGGAACGACAAAGTTCCCGTCCATGTCAGAGATCGGCGCCACCGGGGATGCCTCCCAGGCGTACAACGTGGGGGCGACCATCGGACAAGAGATTTCTGCGCTGGGCTTTAATCTGAATTTCGCGCCGGTGGCGGATATTTCCACCAACACGGAAAATACGGAGATCGGGGCGAGAAGTTTTGGCAGCGACCCGGCACTTGTCGCGGATATGGTGAGTGAGGAAGTGAGAGGTCTTCAGGAAAACGGAGTCAGCGCGACGCTGAAACATTTTCCGGGACAGGGAGATTCCGGCGACGACACCCACAAAGGGTTTGTCAATCTGGATGTGACCATTGACCGTCTCCGGGATGTGGAGTTCCAGCCTTTTGAGGCGGGAATCGACGCCGGGGCGGATCTGGTGATGATGTCCCATGTGGCTGTCCGGAATATCACGCAGAATGAAGTTCCGGTTTCGCTCTCTTCCCTGATGGTCACGGATATTCTCCGGGAAGAACTGCAGTTTGACGGCGTCATCATCACGGACGCCATGAATATGAAGATCATCACAAAGTTTTACGATGCCGGGGAGGCGGCCGTCATGGCCATCGAGGCAGGCAACGATATGATCCTGATGCCGGACGATTTTGTGAGTGCCTTTGAGGCAGTGCGCGACGCTGTGGAGGAGGGAAGACTGACGGAAAGACAGATCGATCAGGCAGTCTCCCGGATCCTCACAGTGAAGATCCGCAGAGGGATCCTGCCGCTGACGTCGCCGCTTCTGGCAGATATCGTTCAGTAAGGTTTGTTTGTATTGCGGGGAGAGACGGCCGGTGTCAGAGAAATCTGGCGCCGGTCAGATAACAGGATGCACGATAGGAGGAAAATAATGGTATTTGACAGCAGAGGTTGGTTAGACAGTAAGACAGAGAACAGAGAAGCAGATACAGCTCCGGACTGTCCGTGCACAGAAAACAGCAGGGAAGAGGACACTGGCATCCACGAAGAATGCGGTGTCATGGGAGTCTACGATCTGGATGGAGGCGATGTGGCTTCTACCGTCTATTATGGTCTGTTTGCCCTGCAGCACAGAGGACAGGAAAGCTGTGGTATCGCCGTTTCTGATACAAACGGCCCGAAAAAAAATATCCAGGTTCATAAGGGAATGGGCCTTGTAAATGAAGTGTTCCGCGGGGAACATCTGGAAAAACTGAAAGGAAATATCGGCGTCGGTCATGTGCGCTATTCGACAGCCGGTTCCAGCACGCGGGAAAATGCGCAGCCGCTCGTGCTGAATTATTATAAGGGAACGCTGGCGCTCGCGCACAACGGAAATCTGATCAATGCGCTGGAGCTTCGGGAAGAACTGGAAAAGACCGGAGCCATCTTCCAGACGACCATTGATTCAGAGGTGATCGCCTACCATGTGGCCAAAGAGCGTATCAGTTCCGATACTGCCGAGGAGGCGGTGCTTGCCGCCATGCGGAAGATCAAAGGCGCTTATGCCCTCATCGTGATGAGTCCGCGAAAGCTCATGGGAGCGAGAGATCCTTTCGGTTTCCGCCCTCTCTGTATCGGAAAGAGAGATAACGCGTATCTGCTGGCTTCGGAGACCTGCGCGCTGGATGCGGTGGGTGCAGAGTTTGTCCGTGATGTGGAGCCGGGAGAACTGGTGACGATCACAAAAGAGGGCATCCTTTCCAACAAAGATATGTGTTTTGCCGACCCGAAAAAGCAGGCAAGATGTATTTTTGAATACATTTATTTCTCAAGACCGGACGCGGTCTTTGACGGTGTGGGCGTCTATGCCAGCCGTATCCGCGCCGGACGGTTCCTGGCGATGGATTCGCCGGTGGAGGCCGATATGGTCGTGGGTGTTCCGGAGTCCGGAAATCCGGCGGCGCAGGGATATGCCATCGAGTCAAAGATTCCTTACGGGATCGCCTTTATCAAGAATTCTTACGTGGGCAGAACCTTCATCAAGCCGAAGCAGAGTATGCGGGAAAGCAGCGTGCAGGTCAAATTAAATGTACTGAAGGATAACGTGCGGGGCAAGCGGATCATCATGATCGACGATTCCATCGTGCGGGGGACAACCTGCGGACGGATCGTGCAGATGTTAAAAGATGCGGGGGCAAAAGAGGTTCATGTGCGCATCAGCTCGCCGCCATTTCTGCACCCGTGTTATTTCGGTACGGATATCCCGACGGAGGACCAGCTCATTGCCCACGGAAAGACTGTGGAAGAGATCCGCGAGATCCTGGGTGCGGACTCTCTGGCTTACCTGCGCATGGAGCGCCTGCCGGAGATCTGCGAAGGACTTCCGTTTTGTGACGCCTGCTTCAGTGGAAACTATCCACTGGAACCGCCGACCCACGATATCCGTGGCGAACAGGGATGAGAAAAGAGGAGGCCTGCGGACGGGATGAGAGAGACCCGGAAGCCGGACTCCTGCCGGGAACAGCAGGAGTCATCATAGAATAAAAAGAGTATCTGACAACGATCAGAAGAAGAGAGACAGGAGGAAAACGATGTACGACAGATATCAAAGCCCGCTTTCCGAGCGCTATGCCAGCAAGGAAATGCAGTATATTTTTTCACCGGACAAAAAGTTCAAGACATGGAGAAAGCTCTGGATCGCGCTGGCGGAGACCGAGTATGAGCTGGGACTTGACAGCATCACAAAGGAGCAGATCGAGGAGCTCAAAGCACACGCCGACGACATTAACTTTGAGGTGGCAAAAGAAAGAGAAAAAGAAGTCCGCCATGATGTTATGTCCCATGTATATGCCTACGGGGTGCAGTGCCCGAACGCCAAGGGAATCATCCATCTGGGCGCAACTTCCTGCTATGTGGGAGATAACACCGATATCATCATTATGACGGAGGCATTAAAACTGGTGCGCAAAAAAGTGCTGAACGTCATCAGCGAGCTGGCTTCCTTTGCCATGAAATATAAAGACCTGCCGACGCTGGCATTTACACATTTCCAGCCGGCACAGCCGACCACCGTGGGCAAGAGAGCGACACTCTGGCTCAACGATCTGATGCTGGATCTGGAAGACCTTGACTATGTCATCAGCACCATGAAGCTTCTCGGTTCCAAGGGAACGACCGGAACACAGGCAAGTTTCCTGGAGCTGTTTAACGGCGACCATGAGACCATCCGCAAGATCGACAAAAAGATCGCGGAAAAAATGGGATTTGACGCCTGCTATCCGGTTTCCGGGCAGACGTATTCCAGAAAAGTGGACAGCCGTGTGCTCAATGTGCTCTCCGGTATCGCGCAGTCCGCGCATAAATTCTCCAACGATATCCGTCTCTTACAGCACTTAAAAGAGATTGAGGAGCCGTTTGAGAAGAATCAGATCGGTTCTTCCGCCATGGCGTACAAGAGAAACCCGATGCGCAGCGAGCGTATGGCGTCCCTGGCAGATTATGTGATGGCTGACGTCATGAACCCTGCCCTGGTGGCTTCCACTCAGTGGTTCGAGCGGACGCTGGATGATTCTGCCAACAAACGTCTCTCTATTCCGGAAGGTTTCCTGGCCATCGACGGTATCCTGGACCTTTACTTAAATGTGGTGGACGGTCTTGTCGTATACCCGAAAGTGATCGAGGCGCATCTGATGCGGGAACTGCCGTTCATGGCGACAGAAAATATCATGATGGACGCCGTAAAAGCAGGCGGAGACCGTCAGGAACTGCACGAGAGGATCCGTCAGCACTCCATGGCAGCCGGCCGCGTGGTGAAAGAAGAGGGAAAAGAAAACGACCTTCTGGAGCGGATCGCCGGCGATCCGGCTTTCGGCATGAACATCGAGCAGCTTCGCGCTATCATGAAGCCGGAAAACTTTGTGGGACGCGCGCCGCAGCAGACGGAAGAATACATCGAAGAATATATCCGTCCGGTTCTGGATGCTAACAAAGAGGTCCTCGGCATGAAGGCGGAGATCAACGTTTAGACCGCTGTCTGATAAAAAAGTCCATGAGCGGGAAGGGCTGGCAGACGGCAAAAGATACGTAATAAAAAGAGCAGGAAGGGTTCAGAGAAAACTCTGAGAGGAATGATACAGTGGGAAGAAAAAGTACGAGTGAAAAAAATGTATTAGCGCAGGCCTCCATTTTGATGGCGGCGGGGATCCTGGTGCGGATCATCGGTGTGTTATACCGCAGTCCGGTCACCAGCATCATCGGAGATGAGGGAAACGGATATTACAGCATCGCCTACAATATTTATGCGATGGTGCTGCTGATCTCCTCATACAGCATACCGATGGCGGTGTCAAAAGTAGTGTCAGGAAAACTGGCGTTAAAACAGTATAAGGAAGCGCACAAAGTCTTTCGCTGTGCCCTGATCTATGTGCTGATCGTGGGAGCCATTGCCAGTCTTTTCACATTTTTTGGCGCGTCCATTCTCGTTCCGGACAGCCAGACCAATGCTATACCGGTACTCAGAGTGCTGGCTCCGGCTATCTTCCTCTCCGGTTTTCTGGGCGTGCTGCGGGGATATTTTCAGGCGCACTCTACCATGATGCCGACGTCCATCTCCCAGATCATCGAGCAGGTATTGAATGCCATCATCAGTATCGGAGCCGCCCTCCTTTTCATCCGGCTGTTTGCCGGAGACAATGAGGACGGAGTGCCGGTTTTTGGCGCCATGGGAAGCGCGGCAGGTATCGTGGCGGGCGTGGCGGCCGGTCTTATTTTCATGATATTTATTTACCGGCAGAACCGTCCGTATTTTCACAGACATTATATGCAGGACGCCGCGAAGGAGGAGAGTTCCTACCGGGAGATTTTCAGGATCATCTTTCTCATGATCACACCGGTCATCTTAAGCACCTTTGTGTACAATATCAGCACAACGATCGACCAGACCATTTTTATGGATGTGATGGATTACAAGGGGATGCTTTCGGATACAGCGGCGGCGCTCTACGGCGTTTTCTCCGGAAAGTACTGGGTACTCATCAACGTGCCGGTGGCACTGGCCAACTCCATGTCCACGGCCATGATCCCGGCGGTATCGTCCGCCTATACAATCGAGGATTATGAGGAATGTAACGCACAGGTGAAGCAGGCGATACACTTTACGATGATGATCAGCATTCCGAGTGCGGTGGGGCTGTCTGTATTGGCCTATCCGGTCATGCAGGTACTCTTCCCGCAGAAGGCGACCATCGATCTGGCCGTGATGCTGCTCCACATCGGATGCATCAGTGTGGTATTTTACAGTCTTTCCACGATCACAAACGGCGTCCTGCAGGGAATCGGCAAAGTCAATGTTCCCCTTCGCAACGCGGCGCTGTCGTTGTTCATCCACGTTCTTGTGCTTGCCGGTCTTTTGTACTTTACGAACATGGATCTGCTGGCGCTGATCTTTGCGACCATGCTCTACGCTTTTCTGATGTGTCTGTTAAACAGCATCAGCGTCCGGAAATATCTGGGCTATCGCCAGGAGGTCCGGAAGACGTTTGTGATCCCGGCCATAGCGGCTGCGGGCATGGGTGTGCTTTGCTACATTTTCTATCAGGGACTGTATTTTATCCTGGGCGGCGCGCTGGGGGCAGTGCTTCCTGTCCGCCTTCTGGTATTTGTCTGTCTGATGGTTTCCATCGCATTTGCAGTTCTGGTATATTTTGTGTTGCTGCTCAAGTTGAAGGGAGTTTCCGAGCAGGAACTCCGGAACTTCCCGAAAGGACATGTGCTCGTGCGCTACGCGAAACGGTTCGGTCTGTTATGATCCGATCGGCGTCAGAAGCAGGATTTCTGCCGGCGGGTTCGGCGGCAGCAGAGTGATTTTTTACTTATTTCTTTACTTATACAGGAAAGTGGGCTATAATAAGGACGTTGTTTTTTGAAGATTTTTAGATAACTGGGAGGAAAAAACGCATGGTAAAAGCAATTGTGGGCGCCAATTGGGGCGATGAGGGAAAAGGTAAGATTACAGATATGCTCGCGCAGGATTCTGATATCATTATCCGTTTCCAGGGAGGCGCCAATGCAGGCCATACAATCATAAATAACTACGGAAAGTTCGCGCTTCACACACTGCCGTCCGGTGTGTTCTATGGACACACGACCAGCATCATCGGCAACGGTGTGGCTCTGAACATTCCGGTTCTGTTTAACGAGTTAAAGGAGATCGTGTCCAAGGGTGTGCCGGAACCGAAGATCCTGGTTTCTGACCGGGCACAGATCGTGATGCCGTATCACATTTTATTTGACCAGTATGAGGAGGAGCGTCTGGGCGGTAAGTCCTTCGGTTCCACCAAGTCCGGCATCGCGCCGTTCTATTCGGATAAGTACGCAAAGATCGGTTTCCAGGTCAATGAACTGTTTATGGAAGAAGATGCGCTCAGGGAGAAGATCGACCGGGTACTCACACAGAAAAATGTACTCTTGGAACATTTATATCATAAACCGCTCATCGATGCCGACGAGTTATACAATACTCTGATGGAATACAAAGAGATGGTTGCCCCTTATGTGTGCAATGTATCTTTATATCTGGACAAGGCGCTGAAAGAAGGAAAGAACATCCTTCTGGAGGGACAGCTCGGAACACTGAAGGATCCGGATCACGGTATCTATCCGATGGTCACTTCTTCCTCCACGCTGGCTGCCTACGGTGCGATCGGCGCAGGGCTGCCTCCGTATGCCATCGAGAAGGTTGTGACTGTCTGCAAAGCTTACAGCAGCGCAGTGGGCGCCGGAGCGTTTGTCAGTGAGATCTTCGGTGACGAGGCGCAGGAGCTTCGGGTGCGCGGCGGTGACGGCGGCGAGTTCGGCGCTACCACGGGGAGACCGAGAAGAATGGGATGGTTCGACTGTGTCGCTTCCAAGTACGGCTGCCGGATGCAGGGTACCACCGACGTGGCGTTCACTGTTGTGGATGTACTCGGCTATCTCGATGAGATTCCGGTCTGCGTCGGCTACGAGATCGACGGTGAGGTGACCACAGAGTTTCCGGTGACACCGCTTCTTGAGAAGGCAAAACCGGTGCTCAAGACACTGCCGGGATGGAAATGTGATATCCGCGGTATCAGGAGATACGAAGATCTCCCGGAGAATTGCCGGAAGTATATCGAATTTGTGGAAGAACAGATTGGGTATCCGATCACCATGGTCTCCAACGGACCGGGAAGAGACGATATCATTTACCGTACCGTATAGAGCACTTTCCATGCGGACTCATAGAAAAAAGAACGAAAAAACAAAAAAGATGACAATTGTCAGAAGGAGATTATTATGAAACTGCTTTCCATAGCAATCCCAAGTTACAATTCACAGGATTATATGAGGAATTGCATTGACAGCCTGCTGACCGGCGGCGAGGAAGTAGAGATTCTCATTATTGACGATGGTTCAAAGGATGCGACGCCGCAGATCGCGGATGAGTATGCAAAGAAATATCCTTCCATCATCCGGGCGGTACACCAGGAGAACGGCGGTCATGGAGAGGCGGTCAACGCCGGCATCCGCCATGCCACAGGATTTTTCTACAAGGTGGTGGACAGTGATGACTGGGTAGACCAGGAATCTTACAAAAAGGTGCTGGATTTTCTGCGCCAGGCTGTGAAGGAAGAAGAGCCTCTCGATATGCTCATCTCCAACTACGTGTATGAGAAGCAGGGAGCCAGACGGAAGAAGGTTATCCATTATCACTCCATCCTTCCGGAGAACCGGTATTTTGGCTGGGAGGAGATCGGACATTTCGGTGTCAGTCAGAATATCCTGATGCACTCGGTCATTTACCGCACACAGCTTCTCAGAGACTGTGGTTTTGAACTGCCGAAGCACACATTCTATGTGGATAATATTTTCGTGTACTGGCCGCTTCCGTATGTGAAGAAGATGTATTACCTTGATACAGACTTTTACCGGTATTTTATCGGAAGAGACGACCAGTCCGTCAACGAGAAGGTCATGATGTCCCGCATCGACCAGCAGATCCGGGTCAACAAGATCATGATCGATATTTACGCAAAACATGAGGGCAGTTTTTCCTGTCCGCAGCTTTGCGAGTACATGCAGCATTATCTGGAGACCATCATGATGGTGACTTCCGTTCTGCTCATGAAGATGAACACGGAGGAGTCGATCGCCATGCGGGATGACGTCTGGAACTATCTGGAGGAGAAGTCTCCGGAAGCGTATCAGATCGTAAAGAAAACACTGCTGGGCAGATTTTCCAGCTCTCATGGAAAGCTTTCCCATAAACTGACCATGGGCGGTTACAAGATCGCGCAGAAATGGATCGGATTTAACTAGTGTACGGAGTGGAAGGCTGCGATGAGAGTCTGATGCATGGCAGAACAGGGTAGAAAAGATTGAAAAGAACAGGATCAGATACCTCAACAAAAAAAAGAACAATACGAAAGGCGGATGTGATACTGATCTCCGCCTTTCTTCTCATCGGTCTGGCCGGGCTGCTGTTGTTTGCGGCCTGGAGAGACGAGGGAGAGTTTGTCCGGGTGACAGTGGATGGCACAGTCTTCGGTGAATACCCGTTGGACCGTGACGACGTCATCGACATTGAGACCGGAGAAGGAACAAATACTCTCACTATTGTGGACGGACAGGCGGATATGACGGAGGCGGACTGCCCGGATAAGATCTGCGTGGATCACATCGCCATTTCCCGGGCGGGAGAGTCCATTGTCTGTCTGCCGCACCGGATCGTGGTGGAGATCATCGCCGGAGAAGGCAGGGAAGATCAGGATACGGGATATGATGGGATTACTCGTTGACAGAAGGACGGAAGGTTCTTCTGTCTTTTTTTGTTTTAATTTGTGTACATTTCAAAACACGCCTTGATTTTCCTTTTTTTTTACTATATTATTAAGGTTAGCTTATCTGAATCTGACAGATTTCTTTTTTTTCGGAAACATTTCGATGATTTTTCCGGAAAAAGACATACTGCCGCACAGCAGCAAAATGCGGTGGAAAGAGTAAGCGAATGAAAGAAAGAGGGTAAAAAAATGGGACTACTTACATTTAAAGGTGGCCTGCATCCTTATGACGGCAAGGAATTAAGCAAAGACAAACCGATTGCTGTATATATGCCGAAAGGAGAGATGGTCTATCCTTTGAGCCAGCATATCGGTGCACCGGCTGTCCCTTGTGTGGCGAAGGGAGACCGGGTGCTGGTCGGCCAGAAGATTGCGGAGGCCGGAGGTTTTGTTTCCGCGAATATTCACAGTTCCGTTTCCGGAACCGTGAAGGTCATTGAACCGAGAATGACAGTTTCCGGCGCGAAGGTGAACTGCATTGTGGTGGAAAATGATGGACAGTATGAGCAGGCTTCTTTTACACCGGTGAAGGAACAGACACCGGAAAATCTGATTGCTGCCATCAGAGAGGCAGGTATCGTCGGACTCGGCGGTGCAGGTTTTCCGACACACGTAAAGCTTTCCCCGAAAGAGCCGGAGAAGATTGACACTGTCATCATCAACGGTGCGGAGTGTGAGCCGTATATCACTGCAGATTATCGCTGTATGATGGAGATCCCGGAGCAGGTGATCGCCGGTCTCAGGATGATCCTTTCTCTGTTCCCACATGCAAAGGGTGTGATCGGTATCGAGGATAACAAACCGGATGCCATCGCGAAGATGCGCGATCTGTGCCAGAAGGAGGCACGTATGGAGGTTGCGGAGCTTAAGACCAAATATCCGCAGGGTGCGGAGCGTTCCCTGATCTACGCGGTGACCGGACGCGCGGTCAATTCCGGTATGCTTCCGGCTGACGCCGGCTGTATCGTGGATAATGTGGCCACGGCGATCGCCATCTATGAGGCAGTAACTTTCGGCAAACCGCTCTATGAGAGAGCGGTCACTGTGACCGGCGACGCCGTGAAAAGTCCGGGTAACTTTAAAGTAAAGACCGGGACAAACGCAGCAGAGCTTGTGGAGGCAGCCGGAGGATTTAAGACCCGTCCGGAGAAGGTGATCTCCGGCGGTCCGATGATGGGTATGGCCATGGGAACACTGAATGTGCCGTGCGGCAAGACATTTTCTTCCCTGCTGTGCTTCACCAGAGACGAAGTGGCTGCCTGTGAGCCGGGCAACTGCATCCGCTGTGGCCGTTGTGTGGAGGTCTGCCCGGCCGGACTGATGCCGACAAAACTGTCTGAGGTTGCCGACCACGGTGATTTTGAATTGTTTGATAAACTGAACGGATGTGAATGTGTGGAATGCGGATGCTGTTCCTACGTCTGTCCGGCAAAGAGAAGATTAACCCAGTCCATGAAGACCGGACGCCGGGAGGCGCTGGCTCTCAGACGGAAGAAAGCATAAGGAGAGGTGAAAAATGAACGAACAGTTATATAACGTATCAGCCAATCCTCATGTAAGGGATAAGGCTTCGACACAGAGCATTATGCGGGATGTGATCATCGCCCTGCTGCCGGCAACGATTTTCGGTTTCTGGAATTTCGGTGTGAAGGCGATCATCAATACGGTCATCTGTATTCTGACCTGCGTGGTCAGCGAGTATGTATGGCAGCGGTTTATGCATAAACGGATCACCATCAGTGATATGAGCGCGACGGTGACCGGTCTGCTTCTGGCGCTGAACCTGCCGCCGGAAGTACCGTTTTTTATTCCGGTCATCGGCGGTGTGTTTGCGATCATTGTCGTAAAGCAGATTTTCGGCGGTCTGGGACAGAACTTTATGAACCCGGCGCTTGGCGCCCGCTGTTTCCTGCTCATTTCCTTTGCGGGGATTATGACAAACTTTTCCTACAACGGTTTTGGCGGCAGCTTTGACGCAGCGACATCCGCGACTCCTCTGGCAGCGCTCAAAGCCGGGGAAGCGGTCAATATCACAGACATGTTCCTGGGTACGATTCCGGGGACCATCGGAGAGACTTCTTCTCTGCTGCTGATCATCGGCGGTATCTATCTGATCGCCCGGAAGGTCATCAGCTGGAAGATCCCGGTGTGTTATATAGTAACCTTAGGTATTTTTGTCCTTCTCTTTGGCGGACATGGTTTTGATATGACCTACCTTGCGGGACACCTGTTTGGCGGCGGTCTGATGCTTGGAGCCTTCTTTATGGCAACGGACTATGTGACCTCTCCGATCACACCGAACGGAAAGATCGTGTTCGGTATCCTGCTTGGTATTTTCACAGGGATCTTTCGTCTGTTCGGGGCTTCAGCAGAGGGCGTATCCTACGCGATTATCTTCTGCAACCTGCTCGTGCCGCTGATCGAGAGATTTACCACTCCTGCCGCATTTGGAAAAGGAGGTAAGAAGAAATGAATGCATTGATCAAAGACTGTATTAAGCTGGTGACGATTACCGTCATCGCCGGCGCGGCTCTGGGCGCCGTTTACGGCATCACGAAAGAGCCGATCGCCGCACAGGAAGCAAAGACACAGATGGAAGCATATGCGGCTGTTTTTCCGGATGCGGCAGAGTTTGAGGAAGTGGCGGATTTTACGCCGGAGGCTGCCGCGGAGGCGCTCGCTTCCGGAGAGAATCCGATCGAAGGACACGAGGATGATGAGATCTCTTCCGTGGTGGAGGCGGTGGATGCTTCCGGAGAGGTGATGGGATATATTTTTAACGTGACGACAGCAGAAGGTTACGGCGGAGATATCTCCCTCACTGTCGGTATCCAGGCGGACGGAACTGTCAACGGCTATTCGATCCTCACCATCAATGAGACGGCAGGTCTTGGTATGAACGCTCAGGAAGAAGAGTGGGCGGACCAGTTTGCCGGAAAGAACGTGGAGGCTTTTACCGTAGTGAAAGACGGCTCCGGCGCCAATGATGACGCAAAAATCGACGCGATTTCCGGCGCCACCATCACCAGTGACGCTGTGGCTGGCGCCGTCAACAGCTGCATCATCTATTTCCATACATTAGAAGGGGGGAACTGAAGATGAAAAATAATCCGGTTGAAAGACTGATCAACGGTATCATCAAGGAAAACCCGACTCTTGTGCTCACCCTTGGTATGTGTCCGACGCTGGCGGTTACCACATCTGCCATCAACGGTATCGGTATGGGCCTGTCCACAACAGCCGTGCTGATGTTTTCCAACCTGGTGATTTCTCTTTTAAGAAATTTTATTCCGGACAGAGTCCGGATTCCGGGATACATTGTCGTTATCGCGTCTCTGGTCACGATCGTACAGTTTCTGCTGCAGGCCTACGTGCCTTCGGTCAATGACGCGCTCGGCGTATATATCCCGCTGATCGTTGTAAACTGTATCATCCTCGGCCGTGCGGAGGCCTATGCCGGAAAGAATGGTCCGGTCAATTCCTTCTTCGACGGACTCGGTATGGGACTTGGTTTTACGTTATCCCTGACCATTCTTGGCGCCTTTCGTGAGCTGCTTGGCGCGGGAACTGTTTTCGGATTCACCGTATTATCAGAATCCTTCTACACACCGATCACCATCTTCATTCTGGCTCCGGGGGCATTCTTTGTGCTGTCCTGTCTGGTCGCCATCCAGAATAAGATCAAGAACCGGAAGCCGAAGGCACCGGGACAGCCGAAGACCACCGGAGGCTGTGGAGACTGCTCCCAGTGTACCAACAGTGCCTGTGGAAGCCGCAGTTTCTTTGATATGACTGTCGATCAGAAAAAGGATAACGAATAGGAGGGAAATATCATATGGAAACTTTATTATTGATCATTATCAGCTCCGCCATTGTCAATAACGTTGTCCTCAGTCAGTTTCTGGGTTTATGTCCGTTCCTCGGCGTGTCCAAGAAGGTGGACACGGCGCTCGGCATGGGTGTTGCCGTTATCTTCGTTATTACAATATCGGCGTTTATCACTTCGCTGATCTATAAATTTATTCTTGTGACTCTGGGTCTTGAGTACCTGCAGACCATCGTGTTTATCCTGGTCATCGCCGCTCTGGTGCAGTTCGTGGAAATGTTCTTAAAGAAGTCCGTGCCGTCTCTTTACGAGGCGCTGGGCGTATATCTTCCACTGATCACCACAAACTGCGCCGTGCTCGGTGTCGCACTGAATTCCGTAACTTATGGTTATAACATCCTGGAGTCCACCATTTACGGTTTTGGTATTTCCTTCGGTTTTACCATTTCTATCGTGATTCTGGCAGGTATCCGGGAGAAGATGGAATACAACGAGATCTCTGCTTCATGGAAAGGTATGCCGATCGTACTCGTGACAGCGGGACTGATGTCCATCGCGTTTTTCGGATTTTCAGGTATCATTTAACAGGAGGGAAAAGGTGCGGAAGTTATCGACGCAGTAAATGCGTCGGGAAAGGAGAAAAGATGAGTGTAACTGGAATTATTCTTGCGGCAGCGGTTGTCGGAGGAACAGGTCTTGTGATTTCTATTCTTCTTGGTATCGCCTCCGAGAAGTTTAAAGTACCTGTGGATGAAAAGGAGATTGCGGTAAGAGAATGTCTGCCGGGCAACAACTGCGGCGGCTGTGGATTTGCCGGCTGCGATGCTCTGGCAAAGGCTATCGCACAGGGAGAAGCACCGGTTTCCGCCTGCCCGGTGGGAGGACCGGCTGTGGCGGCAAAGATAGGCGAGATCATGGGCGTGGAGACCGGAGATATGGAAAAGATGGTCGCTTTCGTCAAATGTGCGGGAACCTGTGAGAAGGCTTCCTCCAAATATAAATATTTCGGCAACGAGGACTGTGTGTCCGCCATCAGTGTGCCGGGAGGCGGTCCGAAGGCCTGCGAGTACGGCTGTACCGGATTCGGAAGCTGTGTGAAAGTTTGTGACTTTGACGCTATCCACATCGTGAACGGCATTGCTCTCGTCGATAAAGAGAAATGTGTCGCCTGCGGCAAATGTGTATCCGTCTGTCCGAAATCTCTGATCGAGCTTGTTCCGTACAAGGCAGAACATAAAGTGGCATGTAACTCAAAAGCGTTCGGAAAGGCAGTCAAAGAAGTCTGCGCTGCCGGATGTATCGGCTGTAAGCTCTGCGTCAAGACCTGTGAGGACGGAGCAATCACTGTGGAGAATAATATTGCCCACATTGATTACAGCAAATGTACCGGCTGCGGTAAATGTGCGGAGAAGTGCCCGGCGAAAGTCATTCTGTAAGTAAGCATGCTTTTTGGAGAGTATGCTTATTGCTACAGGTATAAAAGCAGGACTTTCGGGGTCTGGTGGCTGAATATTACAATTTTATAACATTTTGTGAAATGTTTCATAAAAAAGGCTGTTTCCCTTAATAAAAATGCAAGAGAAACAGTCTTTTTTTTTCACACTTTGGGTGTATGATGGTAATGTTTGAAAATCCGGGCGGGCGATTGCCGACAGACGGAAAAAAGAGAAGATGGAGAAAACAATGGCATATTCAAAATTTCGCGGTACGTACCGCAGCGCAAATCATAAGAACAGAATTCATTATTATATATTTGAACCGGAGACAGATCTGAGAGCGATCCTGCAGATCACGCACGGGTGGAAAGATTATATAGAGAGAAACGAGGAACTGATCCGCTTTTTCACCGATCATGGAGTCATGGTCTGCGGCTGTGATTTTATCGGTCATGGCCGCTCCTCCCGGGAGGAGGACCTGGGGCAGCTGGAGGAGGAGGACGGATGGTCCTGCCTGGTAAAAGATGTCAAGCGTCTGACTTCTTACATAAAGCGGGAATATCCGGGCGTTCCGTTTTTCCTCTACGGGCATGGGATGGGTTCTCTGGTAACGAGACTTTGCTGCCTGCATGAGTCTCACTGGAACGGCGTAATCCTTTCCGGCACCAGCAGCCGCCAGAAGTACTGCCGCCGTGCCATCCTGTTCACGGCGATCCTGCGCCGTTTCAAAGGACTCAATCACCGGAGCAGTCTGCTGGAGAAGTTGATCTACAGAAGACTGAACCGCCGATACCGCCGGGAGAAAAATTATCTCTCCTGGTTCAGTGCGGACGAGGAAGTCCGGGAGCGCTACGGCGCTGACCGCCGCTCACAGTTTCAGTTTACATTGAGCGCCTATGAAAATATTTTTAAGATGCTCGGCCTGGTATCCACCAGAAAATGGTACCGCTCTATCGACAAAGACCTGCCGATCCTCCTGATCAGCGGAAAAGACGACCCGATTGGCAACTTCGGAAAGGGAATCGACGAGATCTTTCAGAGACTGTCCGGGGAGGGCTGTCCGGTGGAAGAGAAACTATATGAGGGCGTCCGCCATGAACTGCAGAGTGATCCGGACAGAGAGCGCATTTTTAATGATATGCTGACTTGGATGAAAAAATATGTACAGGAACCATCGGAGGGCAGTTTCATATACTGAAAAAAAGAGTATTTTTATGCACGTTCGATTCTGGGACCTGGGAAACCGGGAAGTGATCAACTGTAAAGACGGGAAAAAACTGGGGTGTGTCGGCGATGTGGAGATCGACCTCGGAAAGGGCTGCATCACCTGTCTCTTCGTCCCGGTGGGGAGTAAATACTGCGGCTGTATGGGGAAAAAGGGCGAATACCGGATTCCCTATGGCTGTGTTGTAAAGATTGGGGTGGATATCATCCTCGTGGACATAGAGGAGAAGAAATGTTTTGTGAAGCTGTAAATGGGGATCTGTAAAGGTGACAACAGGTTTCTCATATAACAGACGATGCCATTCGTTCTCATAC
>DSLMC04103__coassemble_342_pt1 | contig 49454 bp, 29 predicted proteins | sample DSLMC04103__metabat2_low_PE_013 | metagenome-assembled genome bin DSLMC04103 | reverse complement strand
AAAATTTAATAGCCATCTTCCTGTGTAGGAAATGGCTATGTATAAAAATGGGCATGAAAAAAGCCGGACGATTTTCGTAATTGAAAACCTTCCGGCTATGTAAGTTTGTGTTTTTTTCACTACTAATATTTTAAATAGTAGATTTAAGTTTTTCACATTGGATAATTTCCTGTCTGTAATAAATATTTTAAGGCATTTGGTATAACACTATTGTTGATTACTTCGTTGTTATTAAAAAAGAAATCACGGCTAAGTATTTTTATACAATCATCTATTTTTTCAACCAAAGAACAGTGCATCTTCATCTCTGCACTATACTCACATTCAATATATCTATTTTTATTAGTTCCATTAATCAGAGTCAAATCAAATAGTAGTTTTGCCTTCTCTACTTTTAACTCTTTTCCAATTTCATCAAACAAATGTAGAGGGTTTTCATAAGACGTTGCAATAATAAGGAAATCATATGGCTCATCATGTAATCTAATTATTTGAAACTTATTCATAACGAACCCTCCTTTCTTATCATTACGCATTAATATTCGTATATGAAGTTTCAATCAAATTTAATACGCTATTAACTATTTCATCTGCCTCACGTTTATCTTCTAATATGTGTGTTCCAATTAGCACCTGTTCCGCATGAAAAATCACATGTCTATTCCCTCGTAAGTATTGATACAACTTTTCCACTTCTTGCTGATATGTAACATCTGCTATTTGAGATTGCCATTTTGGAAGTAATGAAGTTCCATTAAATACTGAACCAAAAGAATTACCTACTACAATCCCCTTATCATTAAGCAGATATTTTATATATCCTTCTAATGCTCTAAGCGCAGAAAATGCATAACATGAATAATCTTCTAAAGGAATTTGAACCCGTCTTAGTGAAATTGATGGAGATAATAATTTTAATATCATGTCATCAATATTCCCATAAGCACGAGGTAATAAAGTTTCCATTTCATTTCTAACTTCATCAATTCCAATGTTAACTTCATGGAAACTATTAACTGTATCCACAATATCGTCAACAGAAACATCCTTGCAGTAGGAAAGAAGTGATATTGCCTCTCCATATAAATATGCGGGCTTTCCCTGCAAAGTTACTGTTCCTGTTGCATAATGATTGATTGTTAGTCTATCTCCTATTTTGCTACTAAATTTATATATCTTATGTTCTGGAGCTGTACAAATATCTGTAGTCTCAACATCTACTCCTTCCAGAGAAGATAAGTAATCAATAAGCTTTTTCGCCCATTCAGTTGAAAGATTTCTAAAAGAGTATGTTTTTCCGTTTAGTTCTCCTCTATATTGGCATTTTTCTTCAATCTTTACTTTTATAATAGAAGAAACATCTTTGTTTACTCCCGTAGGAAAAATAGTCGTTGTTCCATCATTGTTAAAATAAAAATCTAAAATCGCTTTTTTCCCATCAGCACAAATATTACATCTATACTGATTTCCTACTTTCTTCAGTGGCTCCGCTGTAAAATCACTCCATTCCTCATTTCCAATTTCCAGTATCATATCATTAATTTTGTCTCTGTCGATAAAAACACTTTTTTTCTTTGCCATTGTTTTTTCCTTTTCTACGGTATCATGTATAATTGGTGTAACTTCTAAATCAAAAGCCTCTCTTGCTAATTGGTCTGCAAGATCGTTATATTCATCTCCTGAATGTCCTTTTACCTTAATAAATTCTACAGTTAATTTACCTTGTAATGAATCAAAAAAGTTCTTATACTCTTTTGTCCCTGTCTTTTTTGCTTTCCATTCACCAGTACACCATTTTGCAATTCCTTCATAGTCATGATATATCTTTAATGATTTTATTTGATTATCTATACAGTATTGCATAGCTATTTCTGCTGCTTTAATTTCTCCCGCTACATTATTCATATCAGCAAGTAACTTATCATCATATAGTCTCGCAAAATGTAACTCCTGATTGTCCCAAAAGAACACTACACCACTAGAAAAACGATTAGTAGTCTCATCATAACTTCCATCCACGTAAGCGATTGCCACAGATTCTTCAGTATTAATTTCAGCTATTAAATTGCTTTTTTGAGTATCTTTTAAATAATGCATAGCTTCATCAAGTGATGAAAAACCTTTATATTCTGCTCCAGAAAATCCATTTATCTGGTTCTGACATTCTGCCCAAGTATAATAAATCCCCGGCTCTCTCCCTTTTTTTACTGCATATATTTTTTTTGCCATAATTATCCTCTTCTAAAGTCAGACACTTTATCACATTTTTTTCTACATGTCAATAGCTACAATCATAAAAAAATGTGTTTCAATATCCTTTTTATTTTTATTCTTCCCGTTTTTTTCAATATTACTCGATTATTATATAAAGTATATCAAAAAAAAGTAACCAGGAAAAGATAGTATTTTTGATTGAAACAACTCGTTTTCTCTATTATTTTCACATATGAAACTATATGCAAGATCATCTATTACGATTTTTTCTGCAAAAAGTCACAAAATCATTTTGTCCTCCTAGTATCAGCTAATCCGTTCCATCCTGTTCCCTCCACAAAATGTGGACAAATCAGAGCCAAATAACACCAGATATCCCCCATTTTCCGGCCCCGGCACACTAGGAGACAAAATATTCCACCGCATTGTGTGGAAAAAATGCCTTAAACTCACTGTAAAGCTGTGCCGCCAGCGTCTTATTGTGCGCCAGGATCAACGTCGGCTTGTTGAGCGCCTGAATGACGTTCGCCATAGTAAATGTTTTGCCGGATCCCGTCACACCCAGCAAAGTCTCAAACTGATTGCCTTCTTTAAACCCCTGCACCAGCTTCTCGATCGCCTGCGGCTGATCGCCGGTCGGGGCAAAATCTGATACTAATTCAAAATGGTCCATAAATCATACTCTCCTATATGGCTTTTTATATAATGCTGCCTGCATTATAGTGATTCACCAAATCGTTTTTTTCCATTCATTTCCGATTTCTCTTGTTTCGCACATTATAGCAAAGAAAGCGTCAAAAGTATATACGATGTCGCACAAAACCCCCTCAGAGCAACCGTTCTGAGGGGGTCGTTTTTCTTTTATGTCTTACATGGCAATACTGTTCTGTTATCGGGCAAAAGCCACGATCTTAATAACGGAAATCCAGATCCAGGATGGACTTCCAGTTTTCTTTCAGCTTTGGATAGAGAGCGTCAAATTCCTGGTATACTTTATCATAGATGAACGCCATCTCTTCATCCGGCTGATATACTTCGTCGCGCATCTTGATGATGTGGTCGCAGGCATCCACAACGCTCGGGTATTCTCCGGTTCCCACCGCTGCCAGGATGGCAACGCCCAACGCCGCACTGTTTTCGGAGTTCATATCCGGCAGGATGACCGGCATGTTGTAGATGTCCGCCATAAGCTGACGCCAGAACGGACTCTTGGAACCGCCGCCGCACATCCGCATCGCATCCGGGCGAACGCCGCAGTTGCGGATTCCGGTCAGAATATCACGCAGGGCGTAGGTTGCGCCTTCCATGACCGCTCTTGTCATATCCGCCTTTGTGTGGATAGCAGCCAGTCCCACGAAGGAGCCACGGCAGTTTAAGTTAAAATGCGGTGACTGCTCGCCATTTAAGTATGGCAGGTAGATCAGACGGTTGGCGCTCGGCGCGGAGGAAGCCGCGTCCTTGTTGATCTGTTCGTATTCCAGATCGTCCGGGTAGAAATTATTTCTCCACCATTTCAAGGATGCGCCGCAGGAATTCACGCTGCCCATGAAATGCCATGCGCCCGGCACCGGCATACAGAACGTGTAGACCGATTTGTTTACGTCAAGCACCGGTTTCTCGGAAAATGCAAAGACCGTTCCGCTTGTACCGATGGTCGTCATGGCGCGTCCCGGCGCTACCACACCGGTTCCCACGCCGCCGGCAGCGTTATCGCTGGCGCCGCCCACAACGGCACATTTTTCTGTGATGCCCATGAGTTTTGCCACCTCAGGAAGCACATAACCGGTGATCTCCTGCGATTCATAAACTTTACCGAGCATATCCTCCGTAAGCTCCATGGCAGTCATGATCTCGTCGGACCATTTCCGGTTCGGGACATCGAGAATCTGTGTGGCGGACGCGTCGGATACCTCTGTGGCATACTCGCCGGTCAGACGGTAACGCAGGTAATCCTTCGGCAGAAGGATATGGGCCACTTCGCTGTAGATCATCGGCTGATTCTCTTTTACCCACTGAATCTTTGCGGCGGTAAGGCCCGGTCTTGCCGGTGTCAGGGAGTATTTCATGAACAGATCGTCGCCGACGATATGGCGGACATGCTCACAGGACTCCGAAGTACGGCCGTCATTCCAGAGAATCGCCCGACGCAGTACTTCTCCGTTTTTGTTAAGCATAACCGCGCCCATCATCTGCCCGGAAATACCAAGCCCCCGGACTGCCTCCGGCGCAACCCCGGACTGATCCATAACATTTTTTACGGTGGTAAGAGCAGCCTGATACCAGTCTTCCGGGTCCTGCTCCGACCAGCCGTTGTGCGGCTGGTACAGCGGGTATTCCACTGTGGAAGCGGCGATCTCCAGACCTTCCCGGTCAAATAATACGGTCTTTAAACTTCCTGTCCCCAGATCCAAACCTAAGTAATATGTCATATATGTAACCCTCCTGTATAATGATGTCTCCTCAACGTTTTTACTTCATAACAGTTCCGCCAAGCATCGCTGCTTTTGCTTTACCAGGCGCATGGCCGAACAGTTCCTTTACATTCTCTTCTCAAACTTTTTCCACGGGATGTTCAGCTTGCCGTGCTCATTCAGAAGCTCGTTGACATGCATGAGCAGCGGGAAGTCATCCTCGCTGACCTTACCGGCCTTCGCCAGAGCTTTCACCGCCCGGGCGGTTCTCGTGGCGATGACAACCGCTTCCAGCGTCTGCCCCTGCAGCTGCTCGAGCGTCTCCTCGATGGTGTAGCCCTTGCCCAGCAGCAGACCGACGGTCCGGCTCCGTCCGGCGGAAACCGTCACATCCAGGTCGCCGGCCGCAAACATGATGTTATCCACACCGCCGCCGACAATCCGCAAAAGCTCAAGCATCTCCTTGACACTCTCCTGGAACAGAGCGGACTTCATATTGTTGTGGTCGATGCCGTCGTCGCCCAGCTTCTCCTTGATACCGATCGCCAGAGCCGTTCCCAGCGCATAGCCATTTTTCAGCGCCACCGCACACTCCAGGCCAACGACATCCAGCGTCAGGCTGATAATATAATAATCGGTGGAAAAAATGCTCCGAATCCATTCCAGCGTCTCAAAATCCGGTCCGCAGTAAGCCACGAAAGACGGATCATGGTCGGCCAGATCTCTGGCGGTACACGGACCGCCGATGGCGTACAGTCTTAACTTACTTCCCTCCGGAAGCTTCATCTGCCAGTACTCCGGATACGTCTGCATCGTGCCGTCCTCATAATCAAGCATCCCCTTTGTCACGGAGATCATCGGCACGTTCTCATCCAGAATCGGAAGAATCTCATCAGCAAACCAGTCCACACCGAAACTGGACACACCGCAGACAACCAGGTCCGCTCCCTCAAGCGCCTCTTTTACATCGGCACATTTGATATAGTGGATCCCGTCATGCAGTGTTCTTCTCAGATTCACATGATAATTATCCTCCCTGAGCCGGTCAATGATCTCATCATCCAGTGGACTTCCCACCAGCCGTACCTCATGTCCGTTCTCAAAAAGAGGAAATGTGAGGGCGGACGCCATCTGTCCTGCTCCAATTAATGTAACAACACTCATCGCAAATACCTCCTCCTGTACTGTCATATCCTCACTCCGAACTTTCCACATTTCTCCACATGTCACTGCTCTTTGTGAGAATTATTTCAAATATTATGAGAATTATTTCATACTTCTAGTATAAAAAAAGACGAGAGAAATGTCAATTGTCAAATGAAACAAATCTCACCTCCGGACTTTGGTAAAAAGTTCTTTTTTCATTCAATGGAATTCTCCCTGTCGTAAAGGGATACGGAATATGCTATACTACTGTCAGATTCGGTCAGCAGCCCGCTTACGACAGGCTTAGGCACAGGAAACGCGCGGACAGCACTGCTGCCCTGTAAAAGAGAGGAAACGCAATGGATACCAATAAATTAACACAGATGATCCGCATCGCCAAGATGCATTACGAGCAAAACTATACCCAGCTGGAAATCGCCAGCAAAGAAGGCATCAGCAAAGCCACGGTCAGCCGGATTCTCAAGTCGGCCATGGACATGGGCATTATCGAAGTACGCATTAAGGATTCCATCCTCAATGACACGGAGCTGGAAAAGGAGCTCATCGCCGCCTACCCCATCAAACGGGCAGTGATCGTGCCGGACCTGGTAGGAAATGAACAGATTCTCCTCCAGGATGTGTGCGCGGCCCTCATCAACGATCTTCCCCGCTATATAAAAAACGACAGCATTCTCGGCGTCTTTTACGGACACACCCTGACGGTGATGGCCAGACAGCTCCCAAGGCTGAAACGCCACGGCGTCTCTGTCATCCAGCTCGCCGGGGGATTTTCCCGCGCCATGTACGAATCCAACGCCCTTTCTATCTTAAGCAGCTTCGCGGAATGTGTCGGCGGAACCGCCTACCCGATCCCCGCCCCTGCCATGGTGGAAAAACCATTTATCGTGGAAGCGCTGAAACAGGACTCCCAGATTGCCCGGGTTCTTGACATGGCAGAGCGCTGCGACACCGCCATCTTCTCCGTCGGTAACCTGGAACGTCCGTCCATTTTATTTGAAATGGGTATGATCACCCACGAGGAATACCAGGATATGATACACAGAGGAGTGATCGGCGACTGCTGCTCTCATTTTCTGAACCGGGACGGCAATATTTTCGATCAGGAAATGGACGCCCGGGTTGTTGGCGCCTCTCTCTCCACCATCAAAAAAATTCCAAACAAGCTGCTGGTCGTTTCCGGCAAAGAGAAAAAAGAAGTCATTCACGCCTCCTTGATCGGCGGACTGGCCGACAGCCTCTATATTGACGCGCCGACCGCACGGGAACTTCTGAAACCTATTTCTTAACTTCCAGGAGCTTTTCCCCAGTATACCACCGGACAAATCCCGCCGCAAGAAGCATGTTAACTTTTGTTGCTTGCCTTTCCGGCTCTTACGGATATAATCAGAACTGTCAAATATGTCTTATGGCACATAGATGCACTCTGATATATGCAGATGTGCCGTCTGTGCAAAAAACAAAGCAGAACATCGGATGAAGGCCGTAAATAAGAAGCGGGGGTTGATTCTCCTGCTCTGCTTTGCCGCTGTCATTTTTTCTGCGAATATACATGATCCGGCGCTGGCCTCCTGCGTGACCGGCGGATGTTCCATCGCCGCGCTCCTGGTTCTTTACAAGAATCTTGCGCTGTTTACCAGCGTAACTACGGAGGAAATGTATATTCGGTCGCTGACAATCACTACATTTTTTAATATCGGTATGATTCTTGTGGTGATCTCGGCGACTGCGCTGACAGAATCCGGCATTGTCACCCTGTCTGCCAGTGGAGAAAATGTTTTCGCCACTGCCGTTGTCGCCATCATCATTATTTTTTCGGGAATGATTTCTCCCCGGCTGCCTTTCAACCGGCATACGGGACTTCGTCTGCCATGGACAGTTCAGGACGAAGACACATGGAAGGTGGCGCACCGCATTCTTGGCATTACGGCATTGCCCGTTGCGCTCTGCTATATCGCCGCGTCCATCATTGCGGATGATCCAAAAACCGTCACTCTCTGCGCCGTGGCGTTCTGGATTGGACTTCCGGCTGTCCTTTCTTACATTTATTATTACCGGAAAATGCATGGCGATGTGTCGTAAGAATCAGGCAGACTCTGTACTCCTGCTATCCTGCGCTTGCGTCGCCCGCAGACTTTCAGTTTCTGCGACAGACGCAGCTGAGAGCAGCAGCACCGCCACATCGTTGACATTGGTTCCGGTCGGTCCGGTCATGATAAGGCCGTCGCAGGCTTTCAGTGCTTCGTAAGCGTTGTTGTCTTCCAATATCTGATAGATGTCCATACCTTTCTTTGCCAGACATCCCTTCGTGCTGCCGTCCACATAACCGCCGGCGGCGTCGGTAGGCCCGTCGGTGCCGTCGCTGCCAATGCTGAACAGGGCGGCATTTTCCATTCCTGCCAGTCCAGGAGCGGCACTAAGCGCCAGCTCCTGATTACGTCCGCCCTTTCCGCTTCCTTCCAAATGTACCACCGTCTCGCCGCCGGCGATGAAGGCCAGATTTTTTGTCGTACCGCAGTGTGTCTTTGCGATGGCGGCGAGGAAGCTTCCGGCCTCTCTTGCCTCGCAGCTCAGCTGGTCTGTCAGCAGAACAGGCTCGTACCCGAGCTTCCGGCAGGAAGCCGCCGCTGCCATCTGCCATGCCGCCTTGCCCACGGCGACAAGATAGATTCTGCCGCTCTTCTTCCCAAACAAATCGCTTCCCATCAGGACCCGCCTCACCGCCTCGTCGGGAAGCACCCGGTTTATGGACTCTTTTATGATCTGATTTGCATCCTGTCGTAAATTCATGTAAATATCTCCTTTCCTGCACCGGGAAATATATGTCCCGCACATTTTTGTCTGTTCGCAGACAGGACAATGAGTCCTCCTCCTTCTGCGAACAAAGGACGGCATGAAACGCTGCCGTCCTTAAAAGCTGTCCTGTATATTTACAGATGGTATCTGTAACTCGCCGGATTAATGCTCCTGCACAAATTCCGCTACTTTCCGGTTGAACCTGCCCGGTTCCTCCCAGAAAAGCATATGACCGGATTCCTCAAAGAAGACCGTTTTCGCGCCAGGAATATTTTCTCCAACCCAGGCGCTTCCGTGCCAGTATACCGTGCCGGTGACTGATCCACACAAATCAGACCACTGATACGGTGATTGCCGAACAGTTCGATGTAACTCCACAGAATAGAAGCCCCCATGGACCATCCAAGCACCGTCACATCCTCCACTTTATATGATATTTTTTATTTTACCAAAGACAAAAGCGGAAGTAAACACAACGCCGCATAAACAGACACCTTTTCCTTATACCATCTTCATTTTCTCTTGACACCCCTGTTTTCTCATGATATATTTTCTACAAGCAATGAAAAGGGAGTAGCGAAACGTTTCTTCACTTCTCCGGTCAGGAAAAGTAAGAAGCGGGTTTGAGATCGTCAGCCGATGCCGGATGGCATCCGTATCAAATGAGAAAGCAAGACTTTTATTGTGGCTCATGTCATGATAAGGGTCTTTTTTAGTATCTGTAATCGGAAATCAGACGACAGAACGGCCATTCCCCTTTTCATCATTGTATCCTTATCGGACAGAGCCTGATCATCCAGTCTGCTGACAGGAAAGAGAGGATAACTTTATGAGTAATGAATTAATGAGAAAAGAAGTACAGGAAGCCGTACAGGCGGGAGAACGCGCACTTCAGAGCCTGTACACCGCGAAAGAACAACTGAACAGCGCAAAAAACTGGGGGATTTTTGATATGCTGGGCGGCGGACTGTTTGCCAGCATGATCAAACATTCCAAACTCGGTAATGCCTCCGCCTCACTGGAAGAAGCCAGATATGATCTGCAGATTTTTCAGCGGGAGCTTTCCGATGTTCACATTCCGCAAAATCTGCAGATCAATGTCAACGGTTTTCTTTCTTTTGCAGACTTTTTCCTTGACGGTCTGATCGCCGACTATCTGGTGCAGAGCCGCATCAACGATGCCAGAGAGCAGGTGGAAGACGCTATCGAAAGGGTGGAAATGCTGCTTCGTGATTTAAAATCTTATATCTGATACACAACCGACTCATGCAAGAACCCGGCTTACCAGCCGGGTTCTTTTTTAATTTTCCCTCTTGCATTTGGTCCGAAATCATACTATAATAGAACCAAACAATACTAATTGTCTGTATTTGCAGGGCATTTTTGTTGCCTGCATACGATTATGACATGATAAGGGGGAATTCTATGCATGCGGAAAAAGAGCTGCTCCGGAATTTTTATTCTTCCTGGGCGCAGAGTATCTCTTTATATACCGGGTGGGCAGATCATCATAAGATCAGTTACTCTGTCCTGATGACACTCTATGCCCTGTACAGTAGGGGCAGTCTCACACAGAAAAATATCAGTGGATATTACGGTCTTCCCAAACAGACCGTCCACTCTTCCGTCCGGTATCTGGAGGACAGGGGATACATTTCCCTGACGGCCGGCACAAAAGACCGGCGGGAGAAAATCATTTCTCTCACCAAAGAAGGCAGCGACTACGCCGGTGAGATCATTACGCCGCTTCTGGAAGCGGAAGAAATGGTCTGTCAGAATGTCGGCTATCAGCGTCTCAGAGAAATGATCGCGACCAACGACCTTTATAATATTCTTTTTGAAAAGGAAATGAAACGGAGGTTTAAAGATCATGATACATAGTCATGTACATGCCGGGAGATCTTCCCGGTTTGCAAATGATACACTTTTTTTACGTTTTGTCATCCCGTCCATTCTGGCTTTTGCCCTCTCCGGTGTCTACGCCATTGTGGACGGCTTCTTTGTGGGAAACAGCGTGGGAGATAACGGTATTTCCGCCATCAACATCGCTTTTCCGATCATCGCTCTGATCCAGTCTTCGGGAACGGGCATCGGCATGGGCGGCGCCGTCTATTTTTCCATTTTCCGCGCGGAAGGGAAACCGGAAAAAGCAAGAGAGTTTGTGGCGGGAACACTCTGGCTCCTGGTGGCGGCAAGCGCGATCATGACAGTATTTGTTCTTCTTTTTGCCACACCGCTCCTTAAGCTTCTCGGCGCCCGGGGCGAACTTCTTGCGATGGGAGAACAGTACATTTTCATCATGGCGCTTGGCTCTGTCTTACAGATCTTCGGCACCGGACTGGTCCCTCTGATCCGCAATAACGGCGGCGCCATCTTTGCCATGGTCACCATGTGCGCAGGCTTCTTCACCAATATCGTCTTTGACTATCTGTTTGTGTGGATTTTCAATGGCGGTGTGTCCGGAGCTGCCTGGGCTACCATCATCGGTCAGGGCGTTGCCATGGCGGGCGGTATCGGATACCTCTTATACAAGAAGCAGTTGACTTTTGCCATATCATGGCAATCCATGAAGCAGGTGATCAAACCGATCATCCGCATCGGGCTGGCGCCATTCGGACTGGCTCTCACCCCAAACTTTTCGCTGATCCTCATCAACCGCTTTTCCGCCTCCTACGGAGGGGAACCTGCCATTGCCGTATACGCCTGCGTCTCCTACATCCTCACCATCGTCTATCTGGTGCTGCAGGGAGTCGGCGACGGGATGCAGCCGCTGATGAGTCAGTTTTACGGGGCGGGAAAAAAGGAAGAACTAAAGCGTGCCAACCGGTTCGCTTACCAGTTTGCTCTGCTATTGTCCCTCCTCAGCATACTGTTATTATATCTATTTCGCGGGAGTATCGGAGCGATCTTTGGCGCATCTGCCGCCGTCACGCAGGAAGTAGCCGACATAATGATCATCTTCCTCATCGCCATCCCGTTTATCTCCATCAACCGGGTGACAACCGCCAGCTTCTATGCCACGGAAGAAAGCACCCTGGCATATCTGCTGACTTACATCGAACCGGCAGCCATGCTCGTGCTCATGCTCATTCTTCCGCCGCTTTTCGGCGGACAGATGATGATCTGGTGGAGCGCCACCTGCGCGAGAATCCTATCGGCGGTTCTGGCATTGATCTTACTGTCATTACAAAAAACGAAATTTCCTGTAAAGTGAAAATATGGTCGGAAATTTTTTCCGCTCTGCCTGATAGCCGCTTTTCTTTATAAGGGCGTCACGTGGACGGAAAAAAGGTTGAGCCGCTGAGGTGAATATAGTATAATCTCTGTAATTCAATTTGTCGAAAGGAAAGAGGGGATATTATATTTATGGAATTCCGTGCAAAGACAGTAGCCGAATCCCGGGTGGAGACCGTGCACATCATTCGTCCGGCTGATCTGAATGACGCAGGTCGTCTTTTTGGCGGCGTTTTGATGCAGTGGATCGATGAGGTCGCTGCCCTGGTGGCAAAACGCCATTCGCAGATGAATGTCACCACCGCGTCGGTGGATAATCTGCGTTTTCTGCAGGGCGCGTTCCAGCGGGATGTGATCGTTATCATCGGGCGGGTCACCCACGTGGGGAACACTTCGATGGAGGTAAAGGTGGAGACTTATGTGGAGCACACCGATGGCAAAAGGGATCTGATCAACCGGGCTTTTCTGACAGAGATCGGCCTGGGTGAAGATAACCGGCCTGCCACTCTTCCCCGCCTTATCCTGGAAACGGAGGAGGATCGCAAGGAATGGGAGCGCGCGGAAATGCGCCGCAATCTCCGGGCGAAACAGCGAAAAGAGGGCTTTCATTTTTACGGGGAATGATTTCTATGAAACCAAAAGGGCTGCTGCCATCATGGTATCTCTCTTTCCTGACTGACAAAACATGCGCACAGGTCTTGTCGCTGGGAAGTGTAAGATCAACCATCTGCAGCTGCCCTTTTTTATTATCTGAAAATCTTTATTTACTGTTCTCTTTTATATGCAGAAGTCTTTTACAAAATGTTTTCTCACATTTTCTACTGATCGAAGGACCAGCTTCCATCATCGTTCTGCACGCCGCCCAGTACATTTTCTCCGTCTACAGAGACGAGAACATCTGTGGAAGATACGCTGTCTCCCTCTACGGCGAAGTCATAGTACTCATAATCACCGATGGTGACGATATCCTTAAATGTATATTCCGCTTCATCGCCGTAATACTCCTCAGCAAGAGCGAGGGCATCGTCCTCGGAGATCTCTTCCTCTGTTGTCTCCGAAGAATCGGCATCGTCTGTACTCTCTTCCTCGGACTCTTCCTCCGTGTCATCAGTCTCGTCGGCATCTTCTGTTGTCATTTCCTCGGAGGTATCCTCGTCAGCGTCGTCGCCATTCTCTTCTGTCGCTCCCTCGGAGAAGTCCACATCATTTTCTTCCTCATCTGCCTCCTCAAAATCGGAGACTGCGTAAGCAAATGCATTTTCTTCGCCATCATAGGAATTCTCTGTGATCGTGATCTGATAACGGCCGTAAAGGTCTTCGGAATCGGTATCCCGGAGTTCTGCTGTCAGCACATAATCGCTGCCGTCTTCTTCACAGTCCGTGATATATGCCTTCATCGTGCCGATACCGCCGGAGAGGAAACCGTACGTATTGTCATCCTCATTATATACTGCATAGGTGTCATCCTCAGCCAGCTCCGGAAACTCCAGATTCCCCTGCGCATAGGCATCATAGAGAGTGGAGGCGTACATATTGACCGTGTCTTCTTCCAGATACAGATAGTTCTCATCGGTATCAACGGTGAAATCCTTCACATAGTCGTTCATCAGAGACGCCAGCACCGCCATGGAGAACCAGAAAGAGTCTGCCTCATCCTCCGTGGAATCCTCACTGTAATATGGCAGGCCCTTGGCGGAAGCCTCCACCATCAGAGAAGTCAATGGATAGATCATGTCGCCAAAATCGGACGGCAATGTCACGCCGGTATCCACAAAATCTTCGGAATCATCTCCGGTATCCTCAACAGCAGCTTCCGTTGTCGCTTCCGCCGGCTCCGGACTTGTCTGTTCTTTCTCGTTTCCTCCGCATCCCATGAGGGAAACTGCCATCACTCCTGCCAGAGCAACGGCGCTCCAGCGTTTCATATTTTTTAAATGCATCTTAACCCCTTCTTTCTTTTTGCATTCCATCTCATCCTAAATGATAAATCCCATAAAGTCAATAACTGCTCTTTTCGCATAATACCCGGAAACCTTTTCCGGCAAAAAATGTCCGGATCTGCTCCCGCTCTGCCTGCAGAGAGCCCTGCGCAAAGAAAGGTCTGCCGCCTCCTCTGCCCTGCAGTTTTCCGTTCATTTCCTGCACCAGCGCCCGAACGTCGCCATCCCGCTGTCCGACGGCATACCTGGCAGAACCGCCCTTTCCCTGTCCGTTTCCTTCCAGAGAAATCACCGCACAGATGCCGCCGCAGTCGTCAAGAACCGCATCCGCTTCTTTTTGGATATCGGAACTGGAAAGTCCCTGTTCCAGTAAAAGGACATTGCCTTTTCCGGCGCATTGCTCTGCCCGGAGAGCAAAACGCTCCTGACGGAAATGTGTGATCTGCCCTTTCAGGGCGAAAATCTCTTCCTGCAGACGGCGGACGGCTTCCGGCGTCTCTTCCGGCTTCACGGAGAGTGCCGCTGCCACCTGACTGTTTGCCGTCTTATGCTGATGCAGAATCCGCATCGCCCGTCCTCCGGCCACCATCTCCATGCGGACTCCCTGTCGGAAATGTTTGACAGAGAGCAGTTTGACCAGCCCGATCTCTCCTGATGCCTCCACATGGAGTCCGCAGCAGGCACAGAGATCTCCACCCGGAAATTCTACCAGGCGCACCTCCCCGGTCAGTTCTTTTTTGCTCCGGTACGGCAGTCGGTTTCTCTCTTCCTCGTCGGGAAAAAAGACCCGCACAGGACGGTTGCTCCAGATATAGCGGTTGACCTGTTTTTCTATCTCCAGAAGCTGCTTCTCATCCAACAGACCGTTTACATCCACAGTGATGACGTCCTCTCCCATATGAAATCCCACGTTATCATAGCCGTATCTGCTGTGAATGCACCCGCTCACCAGATGCTCACCGGAATGCTGCTGCATCAGATCAAACCGACGGTCCCAGTCAATACATCCCCGCACCTGACTTCCCACTTCCGGCAGCACGTCCACATAGTGACGGATCTCGTCTCCGACGTACTGTACATCCCGGACAGATATCTTCGGATTCTTCTCCCCGACCATCCTGTTTTCCGCAGCCGTTCGTTCCCCTGCCACATTTCCGGACCCAGCCTCTGCTTCGGCCGACGGGATCAGCAGTACGCCCGTATCGGCGGGCTGTCCGCCGCCTTCCGGATAGAATGCCGTCCTGTCCAGGATAACGTAACAACCTCTTTCCTCTTCCCCGCAGAAGAGGACCCGCGCTGTAAACTCTCGCAAATATACATTTTCATAAAATAATCGTTCTGTCTTCATGCTCATTCTTCATTCTGCTTTACATAGAGAGTAAGGTCTGTCTCCGGATTCTGCACCTGCATCTGGTACTCCGTAAACTCGCTCTCACAATCCTCGTCAGAGTAAACGGTATAGCCTTCATGCTCCAGCACGTTGAAATAAACGCCGCCCGGGATATCAAAGGTATACGTTTCCTCATCATTGCCCTCATAGTCAAAGTATACCGTACACTCTCTGCCCGGCTCTTCCTCTTTGATATTCTGATAGAACTCCGGATTTCTGTCTTTGCCGTCAAACTCCACCGTGTAGCTGTGGAACTCTTCTCCATTGCAGGTCTCCACCGCAGTGAGCACGATCATGGAGTCTTTATCCAGCGTCAGCGTCTGTGTGATCTGGTCCCCTGCCTGGAAACCGTAGCGGGATGCGTACTCGTCTCCCTCTGTCACATCATAGGTTGCTTCCACCTTGAGGAAATCACCGCTCTCCTGTTCACTGGTGATCCGCACAGCGTCATTTGCCTGGAATACCTCACCCTCGATCTGCGCGATACACACATCCTCGTAATCGTTTCCCAGCAGACCATAATAATATACATATTTTCCGTCATACCGGTACATCTGCTGATTGCGGATCACTTCCCGGTAATCTTCTTCCATGCCGTCTGTCCGGTAGTAGGAATAATACTCCCCATTGTTCGTCTTTTTCACAAACCGGGTCGTCTTATAATCTTCCGCATTGGCCAGATGAGAGTAATTGACCGTGATCTGTACATTTTTATGATCTGTCAGAAGATTCTCCATCGTATTTGCCCCGTTAATATCGGAAATATAGCCGGCTCTCCTCTGATTGCTCCTGAAAACCACACCGCAGACCACAAGCAGGACACAGGCCGTACACAGCAGGCTGATACCGAGAATCTTCCAGAACCACGGTCTTTTGTACCGTTTCTGAATCGTCTTATCCAGGTCGTACCCCTGATACCGTTTTTCCTTTCTCCATTCTCCACCTGTCTGTTCGGCAGTCTGGCTGTCTTCCATATTTCTGTTCGTATCCGACATCTGTTTTCTCCCTTCCACATTTGTAAATCGGACCGTCGGCATCTGCTACTGCTGCTGCAGATTTTTGGTCAAAATATAGGTGATCGCGCTGGTCTCATTGTGCTTCTTCTCTTCCTCTGTCAGGGGGCGGATCACCCTAGCCGGTGAACCGAAAGCGAGCATTCCATCCGGGATCTCCGTCCCTTCTGTCACAAGACTCCCTGCGCCGATGATGCAGTCCTCGCCGATCTTCGCGCCATTCATCACGATGGAACCCATACCGATGACCGTATTATGTCCAATCGTGCAGCCGTGAAGGATGGCGTTATGCCCGACAGTCACACTGTTTCCCACCTTACACGGGAAATCCTTATCCGTATGCACCACCACGCCGTCCTGCACATTGGAACCGCAGCCGATGACAACCGGCGCCATATCGCCCCGGATGACCGCATTGTACCACACGGAGCTCTCATCTCCCACTGTCACATTTCCAATCACAACTGCGCCCTCTGCGACCCAGGCATTGCCCTGTATGTCTGCATTTTTAATATACGCCATATTCTCTTTCCTTTCCGGGCAGCCCTCCATCCGCTGCCGCTCTCTTCGCCACAACGGAATCGCTGCCTGCCCATTCTACTATTTTTACCACTTCTGAAAATGCAATTCTCTCATCAAAGCACTGCATTTTCAGCCATGGTAACATCTTATCATGAAACAGAGGATTTGTATAGATTGAGCTGGGTTTCTAATACACAGACGATGCCGTTCCTTCTCATACAGCTCTGCCCGTCTCGACCCTCGCTCGGACTTCTGATTTTTACTGAACAGCAGGGAGAAACCGTTTTCCGGTTTCGGCTACGCCTTACAGGATAAAAAAGGGCTGCTCCTTCGTGCAAGCACGGGAGCCATCCCTTTTCAATCCTGCTCCCTGCTTTTTCTCAGTCTTAGAAAGTCCTCGCTCACAGCTCGCGGTCAGATTCTGTATGAGATCAGAACGGCATCTGTGTATCAGAAAACCACCGTCTTATATCTACAAAGTTCTCCTGATCCCGATCTCTCTTTCTGATAAACCGGGGTAAATGCATAGACGTGTAATCTGAGAATAAGCAATCTGCCAAAATAGCACAGAGGACGTTTTTTGGCCGTGGACAGGATTCGACCGCGAGCTGTGACGGAGGATATGGCACTGTCTGTAAAAAAGCAGGGGGCAGGTCAGAATAGAATGTCCCGTCCTGTGCTCGCACAAGAGACGGGCTTTCTATTCTGCCCGGACGGCGTAAGCCGGAACCGCTAAATGCGGTTCGCCCCTGCACATCAATAACTATCGGATATCCGACGGAGGGTCGAGTCGGGAGAACCTGTCTGCGGTCTCACGTCCTCGTCTGCGTTTCTGTATCATCTGTTTTGTTATCTCTCCGGATTTTAGTCAGGCCTCTCTGCAGAATCCTTTTTTCAGACCGCCAGAAAGTCCGCCAGGGACAGCTGATCGCTTTCCGGCAGTCCGATGAGGATTCCCAGTTCCACCATTTTATCCACGTTGGTCTTGCTGACCTTCGCCTGATTGCGGAAGTTCTCCAGCGAGGTGAATTTCCCGTGGCGGGCGGCTTCCTCCACCTGCTCGCAGGCCTTATCGCCAAGGCCCTCGACGCTGGACAGCGGCGGCATGATCTTGCCGTCGATGATCTGACAGTCACGGGCTTTGGCGCGGTAAATGTCGATCGGCATGAACTCGAATCCTCTGGCGTACATTTCCTGGGCGATGCGGCCGTCCCGGATGGTATCCTGGTCTTTTTTCGTCTGCTGCTCCTTCGGCATGGACGTAAGCTGCGCCAGATATTCTTCCAGGATGGCGCGGCCCCGGCACATGATCTCGTAGGAGAAGGCGGAGGCGCGGATGCTGAAATAGGCGGCATAGTAGGCCAGCGGCTTATGCACCTTAAACCAGGCCACACGCCATCCCATCATAACGTAGGCGGCGGCGTGGGCCTTCGGGAACATGTATTTGATCTTGCGGCAGGAACCGATGTACCATTCCGGCACGCCGTGGGAGAGCATCGTCTCCACCCACTCGTCCTTCAGCCCCTTTCCCTTCCGGACGGATTCCATGATGGTGAAGGACTCTTCTTTATCCAGTCCCATATTAATAAGATAAGTCATGATATCGTCACGACAACAGATGGCTGTGGAAATCTCCGCCTGCCCGGTCTCGATGAGTGTCTGGGCGTTGCCAAGCCACACGTCCGTTCCGTGGGACAGACCAGAAATGCGCACCAGGTCAGAAAAGCACTGCGGGTTCGTGTCTTTTAACATCTGCATGACGAAGTCCGTGCCGAACTCCGGCACGCCGAGGGATCCCATCTCCACACCGCCGATATCTTCCGGGGTGATTCCGAGGATCTCGGTCCCATGAAACAGCTCCATGACGTCCTTGTCATCGAGGGGAATCGTCTTGGCGTCTATGCCTGTCAGGTCCTCCAGGCGCCGGATCATGGTGGGATCATCGTGTCCGAGGATATCAAGTTTTAACAGGTTGTGGTCGATGGAATGGTACTCAAAATGTGTGGTGATGATGTCCGTGTTCACATCGTTGGCGGGGTGCTGGATGGCGGTAAAATCATAGATCTCATGCTCATGGGGCACGACGATGATTCCGCCCGGGTGCTGCCCGGTCGTCCGCTTTACGCCGGTGCACCCTTCCGCCAGCCGTTCCATCTCACAGCGTCGCTTGTGAATACCCCGCTCTTCAAAATATTTCATCACATAGCCGTAGGCGGTCTTCTCCGCCAGCGTACCGATGGTCCCGGCGCGAAAGGCGGAACCTTCCCCGAAGATCACCTCCACATATTTATGGGCTTTCGCCTGGTATTCACCTGAAAAGTTCAGGTCGATATCCGGCTCCTTGTTGCCCTTGAATCCGAGGAATGTCTCGAAAGGAATATCGTGTCCTTCTTTTAAAAGTTTCGTGCCGCAGACCGGGCAGTCCCGGTCCGGCATGTCGCAGCCGGACATACCTTTCATGGTGTAAGGTTTCACATACTCGGAATCGAAGTCCACAAAGTGGCAGTTCGGGCAAATGTAATGGGCGGACAGCGGATTGACCTCCGTGATGCCCGACATGGTCGCCACGAAGGAAGAGCCGACGGAACCCCGGGAGCCGACCAGATAGCCGTGGTCGTTGGAATCCTTTACCAGCTTCTGGGCAATGATATACATGACGGCGAAGCCGTTGGAGATGATGGAATGAAGTTCTCTGTCCAGTCTCTCCTTCACGATATCCGGCAGCGTCGGCCCGTAAATCTCGTGCGCCCGGTTGTAGCAGATCTCTGCCAGCTCCTTATCCGAATTCGGGATGACCGGAGGACATTTGTCCGGATGCACCGGAGAGATTTTCTCAATCATATCCGCGATCTTGTTGGTGTTAGTGATAACCACCTCTCTCGCCTTCTGCTCTCCCAGATAGGCAAACTCATCGAGCATCTCCTCGGTGGTGCGGAAATAAAGCGGCGCCTGATTGTCGGCGTCGGCAAAACCTTTCCCCGCCATGAGGATACGCCGGTACTGTTCATCCTCGGGATTTAAGAAATGGACGTCGCAGGTGGCGACCACCGGTTTATGATACTGTTCTCCCAGCTCCACGATCTTCCGGTTATAATTTTGCAGATCCTCCACCGTCTTTGCGTCATACCGGTCGCTTTCCAGCATGAAGGCGTTGTTGCCGATGGGCTGAATCTCCAGATAATCATAAAAATTTACGATCCGGGCGATTTCTTCCTCGCTCTTTCCCCGGATGATCGCCTGGCACAGTTCTCCCGCCTCGCAGGCGGAACCGAGGATCAGCCCCTCCCGGTACTTTTCGATCAGACTCTTCGGCATCCTCGGACGCCGGTTAAAATAATCCAGATGGGAGGCAGACACCAGACGGTTCAGGTTCACCCGCCCGGTCTCATTTTTGATCAGGATGATGCCATGGTAAGTGGCCGCCTTCTTGATGAGATCCGCCGATGTGCTTCCCATGCCGTTTAATTCTTCCAGAGTGTGTACGTCCCGCTCCCGGAGCATTTCCACAAAACGCAGAAAAACTTCCGCCGTCACCCGGGCGTCATCCACCGCCCGGTGGTGATGCTCCTGTTTGATGCCCAGATGTTTGCAGACCGTATTTAATTTGAACCGGTTCAGCTGCGGCAGCAGAAGTCTCGCCATCTGCACCGTATCAAGCACTGTGAAATCGTGTTCATACCCCAGCCGGTCGGCGTTCGCCTCAATAAAGCTCACGTCAAACTCCGCGTTGTGGGCGACGAGAGAACATCCCTCACAAAAGGCAAGAAACTCCGGCAGAATCGTCTCGATATCCTCCGCTCCCGCCACCATGGCGTCGTCAATGCTCGTCAGTTCCGTGATCCGCAGCGGAATCGGGCGTTTCGGGTTGACAAAGACGCTGTAGTGATCCACAATCTCCCCGTTTTGTACTTTGACGGCGCCGATCTCAATGATGGCGTCATGGACCGGGCTGAATCCCGTCGTCTCCAGGTCAAATACCACAAAACTGTCGGAAAGACTCTGGCCTTTCGCGTTGGTGACCAGTTTTTTCAGGTCATCCACAAAATAACCTTCCACCCCGTAGATGATCTTAAACGGCTCGTCCATGGTAATGCAGTGATTGGCGATCGGAAACGCCTGCAGTACTCCGTGATCGGTGATAGCCATGGCCGGGTGTCCCCATTCCTTCGCTGTCTGAATGACCTTTTTGATATCCACCACGCTGTCCAGATCACTCATCACTGTGTGCAAATGCAGTTCCACCCGCTTTTCCAGGCTTTTATCCATCCGCTTTTCCCGAAAATCCGGGATCGGCTTGATACCGGTGATGGAGGACATGGTGATATCCCGCTCGAAGGTATCCATCCGCGGCATTCCTTTTACTTTATAGAACTTTCCTTTTTGAAAGGAATCCAGGAACTCCGGCAACTGTACATTTTTCAGAAACACCTTTCCCACGATCGTGTCGGTAAAATCTGTGATCCGGAAACTAACAATGGTCCTCTCCCGACGGATCTCCCGGATATCCAGACCGATGATCTGCCCTCGGATGACACATTCGCCGATCTCATCCACGATTTCCTCAATCGGAACGATCTCACCGTCACAGTCTTTTCCGTAGATGATATCCGGATCCTTCTGTCTCTTTGCGTAACCGCCGAACTCCTTCCGTCTGGCTCTCTCCTCGAAAAAGTTGGCGGAATAGCCGCCGCTCTTTTTTGCCGGCTTCTGACCGCCGTCTTCCTTCTCCCCCTCTTTTTCTTTCGAACCGCCCCGCTCGGCTTCGGCCTTCTCAATCTGTTCCATGACCATGCCGACCTCCAGGTTGAGTTTGTGATTCCGCGCCTTATAAAATGCATTTTTTGCGTCGTCGGTAAAATCAAATCCCACCTGAATCTCTTTTCCAAAACGATGCGCGTACATTTCCTCCAGATACTGCTTCAGCTTTACGGACTTATTTCTGGCGAGGAAAGAATCCTCCAGCAGAATGGTCATGATATTCCCGTCAAAGCCCCACTCGCAATGAAGGAACAGGCTGTATTCCACCTGTCCCATCCGATGAATCTCATAGAGAATGCTGTCCCAGTAATCTTTCGTGAGCTGTTCCGGTGTGTAGACCGGAGACAGCTCGTACGTATCGTCAATGGATAAAAAGAGCGAGGTTCCGCGAAAGAGCGTATTCTTCAGATCATAGGCAATCTTATTGACCAGCTTACGTCCCAGGATATGCTCGCCCTTCGTGTGCACGATCAGCTGATTTTTCCCCTGTTTCATGACGACCTTCGTGACGATGGTGTTGGAAAGCACATATTTTAAGTTGTCCGGTATGGTATAATCCGGAAATACTTCCGGAAATGTCTGTCTTTGTTCCATAATGCCCCCTCTTTCCACAGGTTTCCCCGCATCCCGAATGAAATAGTTCTACAGATACCGCAAAAGATAAATTAGTCATAAATCCTCTGTCTCAGAATAAGATTTATTAAAATTATGTATCGGAAGGACTGTTTTTTTTGAGTGCAAAAACAAAAATTATTGTCGTAAAAGCAAAAGAACTGATCTACACGGCGCTTTTTATCTGCCTCGCCGTCATCCTGATTCTTCTGCTCATCTTTATGTTTGCCCCGGAGGAAAAAAGTGTGAACACCGGCGCCGGTGTCTACACGCCAGGCGTCTACACTTCCACCATCACCCTGGGCGATACTGCCCTCGATGTGGCAGTATCTGTGGATGAAGATCATATTACCTCCGTGAGTCTGAATAATCTGTCGGAAAGCGTCACTGCCATGTATCCGCTGCTGGAGCCGTCGCTGGACAGCATCAATGAACAGCTGGACAGTATCTCTTCCATCGATGAGCTGCAGCTGGATTCCGAAAATAAATATACCGGGCTGATCTTGCAGCAGGCCATCAAAAATGCACTGCAAAAAGCGCAGTCATAGATGATGGCTGCCTGTCCGGCCACCCCGGGCTTCCGGTCTGCGCATTTATTTCTCTGCGTACTTACTGTACCAGTCCCAGTTTTTCCTTCAACGCGTCCAGTTCTGCCATCCAGACGGCCGGGCTCGCATCGCTCGGCATCCGCAGATCTCCCCGCGGTGATACCGCGATGGATCCGACTTTTGGTCCGTCCGGCAGACAGGAGCGTTTGAAGTGCTGCGCGAAAAATCTCCAGCAGAAGGTGCGAAGCCATTTGTAGAGAACCGCATCTTCATAATCCGCGCCAAACGCCTTCTTTGCCAGCCGGAAGATCTTTGCCGGTCCGAAGCCGAAACGGAGCATATAATAAAGATAAAAGTCATGCAGCTCATACGGTCCTACGAGGTCTTCCGTTTTCTGAGAGATCACTCCGTCCACCGGAGGCAGCAGTTCCGGGCTGACCGGGGTATCCAGCACGTCAAGCAGTACCTTCCGCAGTTCCTCCTCCCCGGCAGTATCCGCATAGTAACGCACCAGATGACGCACCAGCGTCTTCGGCACAGAAGCGTTTACCGCATACATGGACATGTGATCGCCGTTGTAGGTGGCCCAGCCCAGCGCCAGCTCCGACATATCGCCGGTCCCGATGACCATGCCGTTCTCCTGATTGGCAATGTCCATGAGGATCTGTGTCCGCTCTCTCGCCTGAGAATTCTCATAGGTGACATCATGGACATCGGCATCATGGCCGATATCTGCAAAATGCTGTTCCACCGCCCGGTTGATACGGATTTCCCGCAGCGTCGCCCCCAGCTTATGCGTGAGCGTCACCGCGTTGGAATATGTCCGGTCCGTGGTTCCAAAACATGGCATGGTCACACAGGTGATGCCCTCCCTCGGCAGCCCCAGCATATCAAAAGCTCTCGCTGTCACCAGCACTGCCAGTGTGGAATCCAGACCGCCGCTGATGCCGATGACAGCGTGGCGGCAGTTCGTATGTGCCAGTCTCTTTTTCAGTCCCATGGCCTGAATCGTGAGGATCTCGTCACACCGTTTATCCCTGTCTTCCTTACTTTCCGGAATGAACGGCGTCCTGGAATAATACCGGTTCAGCTCCGTCTCCGTCTCTTCCAGTGTAAAATATACTTTATAATACTGCTGTCCTACTTCATCCGGCACAAAGGTGGACGTCTTCTGCCGGTCTGCCGCCAGACGCTGCAGATCGATCTCCGCTTCCGTATAATGATTTTCAAACCGTTCGGACTCTGCCAGCACCGCTCCGTATTCCGTGATCATATTGTGGCCGCTGTATACCAGATCCTGCGTGGATTCTCCTTCTCCCGCAGATGCGTAAATATATGTGCAGACCAGTCTTGCGGACTGGGAGCTGACCAGCTCCCGGCGATACGTATCTTTTGTGGTCGTCTCATCGCTGGCAGACGGATTGCAGATGACGGTCGCCCCGGCCAGTGCGTGAAAGGTCGACGGAGGCAGCGGCACCCACAGATCTTCGCAGATCTCACAGGCCAGCACGAGGTTCTCGACATTTTCACAACAGAAAAGGAGATTCATGCCAAACGGAACTTCCTGCCCCAGCAGATGGATCATCTCCACCTCCCGTTTTCCCGGCGTAAAATGTCTCGCCTCATAAAACTCCGCATAGTTCGGCAGGTTACGCTTCGGCACCACCCCTAGGATCCGTCCTTTATAAAAAAAGACCGCACAGTTATACAGCTTCTGATGAATGAGCAGCGGCGCCCCCGCCACAATGACCACCGGGACCTCCCGTGTCTCCTCAATCAACTGCCCCAGCTGTCTCCTGCTCTCCTCCAGAAGAGGTCTCTGCCAGAACAGATCCCCGCAGGTGTAAGCGGAGATCACCAGTTCCGGCAGCACCAGAACCTTCACCTGCCTATCCTGCGCCTTACGCACAGCCTTCATAATACTCTCTTTATTAAATGCCGGGTCAGCCACCTTCACATCCACGGAGGCCGCTGCCACCCGCAAAAATCCATCTCTCATCTGCCTTTTCCTTTCTATATTCCTGCTTCCCTCTTTCTGTACTACCGCATGCGGTCACCAGAACGGATTCTCACCTTGCGGCTGCGTGCATCTGCACAGCCGCTGTCCAGGTTATTCCCCCAAAAAAATAATGGGAATCCTGATCACATCAGTCTTCCCATTATTTTAATCAATTATTTATCATTTGGCAATACGCAGAGCGAAAATCCTCCGCCCTGCAAAGCCCGGGATCATTCCAGGAAATCCTTGAGCTTCCGGCTCCGGCTCGGATGCCGTAACTTCCGGAGTGCCTTCGCCTCGATCTGGCGGATACGCTCTCTGGTTACGTTAAACTCTTTTCCGACCTCTTCCAGAGTCCTGGTCTTGCCGTCATCCAGACCAAAACGGAGCTTGATGACGTTACGCTCTCTCTCAGTGAGGGAAGCCATCGCCACCTCCAATTCCTCCTTCAGCATGGAGAAAGAGGCGGAGTCCACCGGAGACAGCAGGGATTCGTCCTCAATAAAGTCGCCCAGCTGGCTGTCTTCTTCCTCGCCGATCGGGGTGTCCAGGGATACCGGATCTCTGGATGTCTTCAGTATCTCATCTATTTTTGCCACTGGCATGTTCATCTTCTTGGCGATCTCTTCGTTCGTTGGTTCTCTTCCGAGCTCCTGCAGAAGCATTCTGGAAGTACGGAGCGTCTTGTTGATCGTCTCCACCATATGTACCGGCACACGGATGGTCTTCGCCGTGTCGGCGATACCGCGGGTGATCGCCTGACGGATCCACCAGGTAGAGTAAGTACTGAACTTATTCCCCTTCTTGTAGTCAAACTTCTCCACGGCCTTCATCAGACCCATATTTCCCTCCTGGATCAGATCCAGGAAGGACATGCCGCGTCCCACATACTTCTTGGCGATACTCACGACCAGACGCAGGTTCGCCTCAATGAGCTGCTTTCTGGCCTGCTCGTCACCTTTTTCGATGCGCTGTGCCAGAAAAACCTCTTCCTCAGCTGTCAGCAGCGGGATATTACCGATCTCTTTCAGATACATACGTACCGGATCTTCCAGGCTGACACCTTCGAGGATATCCGTATCATCAATGAGTTCCACTTCTTCCGCGTCGTCATCGATGTAGTTATCATCGTTATCTTCCTCACTGGTATTCAGAACGTCCACGCCCTGCTTCTCAAAATAGTCAAGAATCCACTCGAACTTCTCAGGGGTTAACTCTATGTCCTTAAATGCATCGTTAATCTCCTTGTATTCAAGAACATTCTTATTCTGGTGGGCCTGTTTCAGAAGTGATTCCATAATGCTAGAAAACTTTAATCTTTCATCATCCATATCTGTTCTCCCGATTCCTATTTGCTGACCTGTTACCTTACTGTTGCCTCATCTGTATAAGATAAAATTATAAAATCTTAAGTAGGCACACTACCACTATTATATAGGTAATGTCTATTTTATCCCATGTTCTCTATTCTGTCAACGTTTTTTGAGAAATTCATCTTTTTTTCACAGTATTTTGTGTTCTTTTTTCCTTATACAACATTATATTGTATTTTTTTCACTTTATGTCACACAAACCAGCTGTTTTTGCGTCATTTACCGACAATTTCCGATACCTGCTCCTTTTTTACGGCATCAAGAGCGGCACGGATGACCTTGTCCATATCATAATAACGGTAGGTACCCAGACGACCGCCGAAGATCGTATCGGTCTCCTTTTCCGCCATGGCGCGGTACTGCGCGGCAAGAGTCTCATTTTCCTCGTCGTTGATCGGATAATACGGCTCCATACCCGGTTTCCACTCCTCCGGATACTCCCGGGATATGACGGTAGACGGCTGTGTCCCGAACTCAAAATGTTTGTGCTCGATGATCCGGGTATAAGGAACTTCCCGGTCCGTGTAATTGACCACCGCATTGCCCTGGTAGTTGTCAACAGGAAGGACTTCCGTCTCAAACCGGACGGTACGGTACTGGAGTACGCCCAGACTGTAAGCAAAATAAGCGTCCAGCGGTCCGGTGTACACCGTCTTTGCCGCGATATCCGGATAGTCCTCCCGGAACTCAAAATAATCTGTCTCCAACAGCACATCGGAACCTTCCAGAAGTTTTTCAATAAGCCTGGTGTATCCGCCCTTCGGAATCCCCTGATACGGGTCGTTGAAATAATTATTATCATAAACAAACCGAAGCGGCAGTCGCTTGATGATAAAGGCCGGCAGCTCTTTGCAGTCTCTGCCCCACTGTTTTTCCGTGTAGCCTTTCACCAGTTTCTCATATACATCCCGTCCCACCAGAGACAGCGCCTGCTCCTCCAGATTCTCCGGCTCCGTGATATTCAGGTCGGCGATCTGCGCGGCGATCCGGTCTTTCGCCTCCTGCGGCGTGCGGATGCCCCACAGCTTGCTGAACGTGTTCATATTAAAAGGCAGGTTATACAACTCGTCTTTGTAAATGGCGATCGGGGAATTAATATAATGATTGCATTCTGTCAGCGCATTGACATACTCCCAGACTTCCCGGTCCGAAGTATGGAAAATGTGCGCCCCGTATTTGTGCACCTGGATCCCCTCGATCTCCTCTGTATAAATATTGCCTCCCACGTGGTCTCTCTTCTCGATCACAAGACAGGAAGCGCCTTTTTTCGTCATTTCGTGGGCAAAAACACAGCCGAACAGACCTGCGCCCACGATCAGATAATCGTATTTTTTCACAATGTTTTCCTCCGCTTTTCTCATGAATTACCCGTCATCTCCACGGGCTTGCGGCCGCCCTTTGTTCAGGGTCTTTCGTCTGCGCCGCACCTGACGCAAACATTTTAACCGTCTCTCCGACTCAGATCAATCCGAGTTCTTCCAGTTTATTGCAGAGACGCTCCATATTTTTTCCGTCGGAGAACTCATTGATGAGACGGTAGCGCCGCTCAAACTCCTCCGTCCGAAATGCGTCAAGCTGAATCTTTCCATCGGAAAGCCCCTCTTTCAAAATGGCATTCAGTTCTTCCAGAGAGAACGCTCTCTTGCCGATATACTCGTCTTCCTTCGGGATCAGCCTGCCGTTTTCCTTCTCATAAAACTCCAGATCTTCCTGGAAAAAGACTACGCCGCCGCCCTGATAAAAGCTGTTGTAGCAGACAGAAGAATAGTCCGTGATGAGAAGTTTGGCCGTGCTCAGCACTTCGGAGATTGGCTTCTTCCAGATGCTCGGCGCCAGCTCGGTCTTCTCCAGATGCGCGCCCGTTTTCGGATGGATCACCACACGGATGTTTTCCGCCGGCAGATAGGTCCGCAGCATCTTGTAGACGGCCAGCGTATTCTGATAATAGGTGGACTTTGTGAAATCCTCCATGTTGTCTTCATATGGCTTCCATGTGAGCATGATCACCGCGATATCTTCCGAATCCTGATTGAGATGCTTATACGGGATCTTGCTGAAAATAGCCATACCGGTCTTTAAGATCCTGGAAGGGTCTATCCCCATCATGCGGTGCACTGCTTCTTTTTCCTTCTCGCTGTTGACCACAATGTAATCCGGCTCCATCTCCCGCCCGGCAAGGAACGGGGAATTCGGTCCGTGACATTTCATGTAGGTCACCCCATGCTGCAGAAAGACAAAAGTATTTTCCGCGATGCTTCTCCGGTAATACTTATTATTGGAACGGATGACATTCAGATGAAACGGCGTCTCCGTGGAAATATAGGTATTGGCGCGGAACAGCAATTCATAATACTTTTTGGAATACTGCTTCACCACATTCGGGTGGTCCTTGATCTTCTGATAATCCGGCGCATTTTCATTGATGATGAAATAAGCGCCCTTCGGGTTCCTCTTCCATGCCAGATCAAAGATCTCAAAGGTACCTTCCTCCGCCTTCTGGCAAAACTTTTCATAGAACAGGCTCACCTTCTGCGAAGACTTCTCTTTCTCTTTTTTCCCTTTCCGGTACAGCCTGCTGGATACTGCCTCGCTCTCCCAGAACCGAAAGGACGGCGTTTTCTCCGCCTCCTCCATCGGCCGGCAGACAAACAGTACATTTCCCGCGCCAGTGTGCTTGATCTGCACCGCGTTATCTTTATAGAAGAAACTGATCATCGGCACATGCCGGTATTTCAAATCCTCATCCGGCACCTCGATCTTCACCGGAAATGTCACATCCATCCCATTGACAGTCAGAGCGATATCAAAGCGGGAGGACGTTTCTTCCATATCTTTCGCCATCTCATCCATGGAAAAATGAAACTTTCGGATAAAAAACGGATCGTCCTCTTTTATCTTCTCCAGACTTTTTTTGCTGACCGGAATGTCAAACGGCTGACGGATCCGCTCGCCGATCACGAGAGCGGCATTTTCAAAGGTGAACTCTCCGTGATTGACCACGCCCACCTGCAGCTGCAGGGACAATCCTGTCCGGTCCAGGGAAATGTGCTGTACCCGACAGATACGCTCCAGCACCCGCAGATACGCTCCCCTGGTCGGAGCGTAGCAGGCCTTTACCTCTCCGCCTCTTGTGTAGGCCATGAGGATATTTTCTCCGATCGGCTGCCAGAAAAGAATCTTTCGGATCTTCTTATTGCTCACCGTCAGGCCGGTGGACACATTTTTTCTGAGTTCAAAATCCTCCAGCTTTTTCTGCCAGATCTCCGCCTGCAGTCCATCCCCCTCTTTTCTGATTTCAAGAATCTGATTTTTAAATGATACCGATATCTTCATAGTTTCCTCCGAACTCTCCTGTTCCATCCGACTAACGGATGCCAAGGATTCTCTTTACTTCTTTGCACATATCTTCTTTTTCACAGACCGTATCATGAAGAACCGGTGCGGAACGGATATCTTCGATCGCCTGCGGTACCGGCACGCCGGAAAGCCGCGCAAGCTCATCTACCAGCGCAAAATCGCTCTGGGAATCATAGGACGCGTCAATGGCATTCATCACACTTCTCGTAAACTTATACGGACTTGCCGTGGAAGCGATGATCGTCTTTGTCTCGTCTTTTGTCTCCGCCGTATATTTTTCATACACGCTCTCTGCCACTGCGGTGTGCGTATCCATGATATATCCGGTCTTTTCGTACATCGCGCGGATGGCTGCCGCCGTCTCCTCCTCGCTGGCATAGTTGCCATAGAAATCTTTCATCTGTTCCCGCATCTCATCCGTGATCTCATACCGACCGGTCTCGTTTAACGCCTTCATATAGGCGCTGTTCTTCTCAGCGTCTCTTCCCGCCGTCTGATAGATCAGGCGCTCCAGATTGCTGGAGATCAGGATATCCATGGACGGGGAGGACGTGAGGATGAACTCCCTGTTTTTGTCATAGCATCCGGTGCGGAAGAAATCAAAAAGCACCTTATTTTCATTGGAAGCACAGATCAGTTTCGCGATCGGCACACCCATCTGTTTTGCATAGTATGCCGCAAGAATGTTGCCAAAGTTTCCGGTCGGAACAACCACATTGATCTTCTCTCCGTCCCTGATCTCGCCTTTTGCGAGAAGCTTCGCATAACTGTACACATAATAAACGACCTGCGGAACAAGACGGCCGATATTGATCGAGTTGGCGGAGGAGAACTGATAGCCTGCTTCCGCCATCTCCTTTGCCAGAGCGGCATCGGAGAACATCTTCTTCACACCGGTTTGCGCATCGTCAAAGTTCCCCTCAATGCCGATCACATAGGTGTTGGCGCCGCGCTGGGTCACCATCTGCTTTTCCTGGATCGGGCTGACCCCGTGTTTCGGATAAAAGACGATGATCTTCGTGCCAGGCACATCGGCGAATCCCGCCAGGGCTGCCTTTCCCGTATCTCCGGAAGTGGCCGTCAGGATCACAATCTCATTTTTTACATTATTTTTCTTCGCGCTGGTCGTCAGCAGATATGGCAGAATAGACAGCGCCATATCTTTAAAAGCGATCGTCGCTCCGTGGAAAAGTTCCAGGAAGTAAACGCCGTCCTTCTTCACAATTCTGGCGATCTCCGGCGTGTCAAACTTCTTGTCGTAAGCGCTGTCAATGCAGTTCTTAAGCTCTTCCTCCGTAAAATCTGTCAGGAAAAGCTTCATCACCTCATACGCCACTTCCTGATAGTTCATCCTGGACAGCTCTTCCATGCTGCGGTCCAGCGCCGGGATCTTCTCCGGCACATAAAGACCGCCTTCCCCGGCGAGTCCCCGCAAAATAGCTTCGGAAGCTTTCGCGGTCTCCTCATTGTTTCTCGTACTTCTATACAGCAAATCCATAATTATTATCCTCTCTTTATCCATGTTTTTTTGCACATTATAACACAGCCTTTTTTGTTCGACAAGGCGGCCCGTGCCGCCGCCGCATCTTTTTTGCGCGCTGCCGGCAGCACTGCTGAAAAAGAACGGGGCAGCATACCAGAGCTGCCCTGCTTCTTTCTCCTGTGATATACACACATTTTTCACTCACGTTTTTCTTTTTTTATCCATGTACCAGATGGAAAGGACAAGAAAGAGAATCCCGACTAAAATACAGATCAGGCTTGACACTTTATAAAACAGAAGAATAAACCATTTATTTGAAGTATCAATACCCAGATGGCTGCAAAAGGTACCGAAAATGCTGATATCTCCTGTCACGCTTCCATAGAAACCCATATATGCAGACAGCGGGTTCAGCAGCAGGCAGAGAAGGCAAAGCCCCACCACCTCCGGCGCGATCCGGCCGCTGCCGTTCATCATCAGGGAACCATTCCTGAAAATCTCCGCCAGCACCAGCGTGCCGAGAATGAACATCAGCTGTGTAAAGAGCGTCGCCGCAAAAGCTCCGACACTCTTCCGGCACACCGTGTAGAAAAAAATGGACATGGCGCCGCTCCAGAAAGCATAGAGCAGGATCATCGCACCCAGGCGAAACAGTTTGATCCCGCTGATACCCGTATAGATGCATGACAGCGCCGAGACCGGAAGTCCGGAAAAAAAGAGCAGCGCATGCACGGCAAGGACAAGCGTCATCTTCGCGATCACATACTGGACAGAGATACCCGGTATCATCTCAAACTGTTCCAGCATATTTTTTTCTTTATCCACAACATACAGGCGGGACACCGTAAACGGTGTGAGCAAAAGGACCGCCGCGATCTGAAAGGTACTGAGGATCAGAAACTGGTACTGATAGGTCGTCGTATTGTAGTAATACCCCTGCTGAAAAGATTCCTCATTAAAGACCATGAACAGGATCATGATAAAAGCCATGATGGCGATATAAAAAATAATGAGCAGCGGGAGCCGGATATTTCTCCCCTCCCGCAGCCATTCCGTTTTCAAAAAAGGGTTAATCATCTTCTACCTCCGGAAAACTTCTTCGATATTCACGCGGTCCCGCATAAAGTTCTGAATAAATGCGCCGGACGCCACCAGATCCGTGAGGAGTTCCGCCTCCTCCTGCTGTCCGCCGTTAAAGCGGAAGATCACATCCTGCTCATCCACCGTCACCCGGTCTACCAGACTGTTCTCCTTCAGGACCGCCAGCGCCTCCTCCATGCCTGCCAGGATATGCATCCGCACCGGACTTTTTTTCAGCGCCGTCTCAAAAATATCATCCGTCTCTCCTTCCACGACCACCCGGCCGTCCTCCACCAGGGCGACGTCCGTAAAAAAGTCCCGAGTCTCCGGAAACATCTGTGAATTCACCACGATCGATTTGCCCTGCTCCTGCAGCATGAGAAGCGTCTTGATCATAAAGTTGCGGCTGGCAGAACTCAGATCCGCGAACGGTTCGTCTAACAGCAGCCAGTCCGGATCGTGCAGCACGGTCTTTGCCAGACAGAGGAAGGGCAGGATCTCTGTCGGCAGTTCCGCAATAAATGCGCTCATGTACTGCCGGATCCCGAAGAGCTCCGCCACTTCCTCCATCCGCTTCTGGCGATATCTTCCGTTCACCTTATAGAGAGACAAAAACAGTTCAAAATATTCATCCACCCGAAGAAGGTCATAAAACCCGTAATCCCGGGGCATGTACCCAAACCGCCGATACGCCCGGCTCCGCTCCTGATAAATGGAAACTCCGTCCAGAAGGATCTGCCCATAATCGGGCGCCTGACTGCCGCTCGCCGCTGCCAGGATCATGGACTTCGCCTTGCTGTCAGAACCCAGCAGTCCCATGATGGCGCCGTCCGGTATCTTCAGATTAAAATCATCCAGCACTCGTTTTTCCCGCCGGTAAATAGAGGTATTCTGAAACTCAAGCATTCCCTTTCCTCCCAGTCATTTCACTTTTTTCGTGAGAAGCGACAATACAGGCGCCTCCCCGTAATCATTCCCCTCCGGCAGCGTAAAGGTGAGCGTCATCTCATTCATATCCGAGACGTACGGCTCCAGCTCCCAGCAGTTCATATAATCGTCCTCTTCCGGAAGAATCTGTTCCTGCTCCTGGGTATCATAATTATAGGCATAAATGCTGCCCGCAAACCCGTCCCTGTTCCGGAACAGTCCCCAGAGAAGCTTTGTGGTGTCGAAGGAATATACCGCCTTTGTCTCATTTTTTTCCAAAAGACCGTAGCGCAGCGAGCTTTCCGCGTTTTCCTCATCGAGATACCGGTTGATATTGATGATACAACTGCTGTCATCCTCCTCCGGCAATGGGAATCGATTGACGAAAGCGCTCAGAGAATTGCTGATGGTCTTGTCGCCGGAAAGCAGTTTAAAGTCATTGTCATCTGTGATGCCGATCACGAGAAGCGTATCCTGGTCTTCATTGACCAGCATATAGCGCTGCTTCAGATATTCCACCATGTTATTCTCAGCTGACGCACTTTCATTCTCATCTGACGGCAGACCGTCCTGATACTCTGTCCAGAAACGCACGCCGCTCTCATCGACGGACGCCGTCTCTCCCGGGTCCACATCCTCCAGCACGGCATACTGCCGGCCCCGGATCAGCAGCACTTTATCAAAATGCCAGTCGGAGATATTCTTCACATTTCCTTTGAAATAAGAAGGCGCCGTCTGAATCTGCGTCACAAAGCAGGAACTGTCATCCATATGCGCAGAACCGCCGGAGCATTTCAGTATATAGGAAGTTCCGGGGATGGACTCCTCAAAGGCAATGTCGAAACCATTTCTTGTGTTGTTCACCGTATAATTTTCTGTGATATTCCTGGTGGAAAACTCATCGGCATCCTGTATCCGGTAGTCATAATCCACCGGCTCCACATTTTCGATGGATGACACAAGGTCTACTCTGGTCTCCGTCCCCTCGTTGTCCTGATACAGCAGATAATAATCATCCTGCCCTACGACAGCGTCATTGATCCGCAGAGCCGAAAAGCTCTGTCCGGTCTCCCCGCTGCTCCCCTCCGAACGGAAGGCAAGCGAGACGGTAAAGATCACGGCGACCACCGGCACAACGCCCCAGATATACTCTCTCTTTTTTATCTTTCTGAGAAGATAGTAAGCAAAAAATCCCAGCACGCCAAGATAAACAATAAAGAATACTCCATAGTAAAACGTATTCGGACGCCGTCCGCTCATAAAAGCATAGAGCGCCGTCTTCGCATACCAGAGACTGGTATCATTTACCCAGGTACCTCCAATCTCCTTCTCCAGCTCCTCGTGGAAGATCTGACAGATCACATCTTCCCTGCCCGTCCACTGCCGGAACGTATTGTCCGTCAGGCTGCAGGCGGAGACGGTGAGACTGCCCTCCCCGTAATCTCTCCGGTAAATACAGCCCGGGGAAGAGAAGGAAAGACTCTCCCACGCTTCCTCCTCAGAAAAAAGAAGGCTGGTGGAATAGAGCCGGGCGCTGCCCGCCCGGGACATCTCGCTGGAAAATGCGTAGAGCACTTCTCCCACATCTCCGGCTTTGATCCCGAGCAGCTTTTCCAGCCCCGGCAAAACCTTCGCCGCCTCCGTGCCTGTTCCCACAAAGAGGCTGCCTCCGTCCGTCACCCAGGACTTCAGACAGTCAAACTGCTGTGCGGACAGAACCGAAGTGTCAAAAGCATCTATGAGAATCCCCGACAGAGAAGACAGCTCATCCGCCCTCGTCGGAAACTCCTGCGCCGCGAACTGTACCAGCTGCAGTGTAAACGGCTGGTTCTCCACCTCCAGTGTCAGTCCGTCAAGATACTCCAGCGAGGAATACTGGTCGCTCAGGACACCGATATACACATCCCTCGCCACGGTCTCCACCGCATTTTCCTCTCCGGTCAGCACTTTTCCGGAAAATGCTGCCGTCCCGAAAGAGTCCAGGATCTCAAAATAAAAATAGGAAGCGTTCCCCAGGAAAGGCACCTCCATCTCCACCTGGCCGGGTACTCCTTTCTGACAGTCCACCGCAACCTGATAAGAGATCCCATCGCCGTCCGCTCCCGGCAGCGTAATCTTCAAAGTGCCGGTGAAATCTTCCTTCTGGCTGGTAATGTTGACACGCACAGGAAGCGTCCGGTTCTCCACCAGATAGCCCTTCGTCCCGAAGACCACATCTCCGGTCAGCCCGTCCGCCTCAAAATGATATCCGTACCCGCCAGTCTCTGACTGCTCGGTCTTCTCCCACACCTGCGAACTCTCACCGCCCTGCTGCTGTCGGTGACAGCCGTAAAACCAGAAAATAATGGCACAGAGAACGATCACGATCAGAATAATTATTTTTTTGTACATACGAAATAAGTCATTAAGCATAGCATTCCCTCATGCTGTCCGGTGCCATCCACGCGCCGCTCTCACTCCGTCCGGCCGCCTCACTGCCGCCCTCCGGAATACGGAGCCACCACCGGCAGTTCAATCTGAAATCTGGTGCCGTACTCGTCACTCGTCGCCCAGATCGTTCCGTTGTGCAGATTCACGATATTTTTGGCAATGGCAAGACCCAGACCGGTCCCCCCTGTCTTTAAGGAGCGGGACGATTCCACCCGGTAAAACTTATCAAAGATCTTGTGCAGCTTCTCCGCCGGAATGATCTTTCCGTAATTGATGACAGCCACAAATACTTTATTCTCCAGACGGCCGGTCTTCACCTCGATCACCTTGCCCTCCGCGCCGTACTTGATCGCGTTGGACATGAGGTTGCCGATGGCGCGCGCCAGCAGTTCCCCGTTCGCCTCTATATTTAAAGCTCCTTCATAAAAGTCTGTCCGGCACGTAAGCCCGTGTTCCATCAGGCTCGGATAAAACTCATCCACGATCTGCGGCATAAAGAGATTCAGATCAAGGATCTCCTTCTTGATCTTTACCTTATCTCTGTCGTAGCGGGTATAATCAAATAAATCCTTGACGAGGGTCTCCAGCTGTCTCGCCTTGGACGAGACGATCCCCAGATACTTCTGTTTCTGGTCCTCCGTCAGAAAATCTCCCTGGGACAGAAGGTCCAGATAGCCGAGAATGGAGGTGAGCGGCGTCCGCAGATCGTGCGCCACATTGGTGATCAGCTCATCCTTCGTCTTCTCCGTCTCCTTCTGCGCCTCCAGCGTCTGCGAGAGGTTCCGGCACATTTCATTGATAGAGTAGGCGATCTCCGAGAACTCATCCTCGCCCTTCACCGGAATCTCCTCCTGAAAATCCCCGGACTTCATCTTTTCCACGCCGCTGATGATCTCACGGACATAGGTGACAAAATTATGGGAGATCAATATAAAATACATCACCAGCAAAAGCATGGTGAAGATCAGGATCACGAGAATGTCCAGCGATACTGACTCCGAGGCGGTGAACATCCCAAGGGCCAGTCTGCCCTGTCCGGATGCTCCCCACACCTTCCGGTACTCTCCCGCGAGGATCTCCGTCTCATAAAAATAGATACCGGCAAAGATCATCCCCTCCGTGAGGAAGGTCGCCAGCACACTGAGGAACATGTACATGACCATCTTAAACCGGAAGCTCTTAAACTTTTTAACCTTCAATTTTGTAGCCGACCCCCCATACGGTTTTCAGAATCTTCGGGCTTCTTGAATTATCTTCAATCTTCTCCCGCAGACGACGGATATGCACCATGACCGTATTATTTACTTCATAGACCTTTTCATTCCATACCCGCTCAAAAATCTCATCGGTGCTGAACACCCGGTCTCTGTTGGACGCCAGCAGATACAGAATATCGAACTCGATCGGCGTGAGGGCGATCTCCACCCCGTTCTTCTTCACCACATGGGCGGCCTTGTTGATCGTCAGATTCTGAATCTCGATCTCTTCTTTCTTGTCCGCCCCCTTCTCCTGCGCCGGCTCAATGGAAGTATAACGCTTCATCTGTGACTTCACCCGCGCGAGAAGCTCCAGCGGATGGAACGGCTTGGTCAGATAGTCGTCCGCCCCGGTGCCAAAGCCCACGATCTTATCCATATCCTCCGCCTTGGCAGAGAGGATCAGGATCGGGATATTGCTCGTCTTTCGAATCGTCCGGCATACCTCCAGACCATCGATGCCCGGCATCATGATATCCAGGATCAGCATCCGGATCTCCGGATGCTCGGCGAGCATGGAAAGGCACTGCTCTCCGTCTGACGCCTTCAACACCTTGTACCCGTCGTTGACCAGATAAATCTCCACCAGGTCCGCAATCTCTTTATCATCATCCACTACTAAAATACTTGCATTCTTATCCATGTGCTCTCCTCCGTACATTTCTTCTTAAAAGCCGCACCACCCCGTCTCCGGCGCCGTGCATCCGGCACCGGTTCCGACAGCTCTGCTTCTCTCAGAGTCTGCCATGACAGCCGTCGGCTTTTTGAATAGTTTACCACATTTTCACCGTCAAAGTCCTTAAGAACTTCTTACCTTGACTTTTGACGCGCTCTTTGCTAGAATGGGAAAGATTCAGAGTCGGATAAATGGTCGCTCCTTTTGACGCCGAAAGGCTTAAGGAGAGGAAAGTCCGGGCTTCACAGGGCAGGATGCCGGATAACGTCCGGTGGAGGTGACTCCAAGGATAGTGCAACAGAGATATACCGCCGCCCTCCTTCGCGGGGGCGGTAAGGGTGGAAAGGCGGGGTAAGAGCCCACCGATTCTCTGGTAACAGAGAATGCCATGTAAACCCCATCCGAAGCAAGACCGAATCGAAAGCGATAATCCGGCCCGGATTGCTTTCAGGTGGGTCGCTAAAGTCTGCCGGCGACGGCAGGATCAGACAGATGACCATTCACGACATAACCCGGCTTATCGTCCGGCTCTGGGTTTTTATTTTTATAATTCAAAAACGACAAAATGAACGAGGCAGGCGAACGAATCGCCTGCCTCAGACTGTTTTATCTGTTTTTTTTGTTTTTACATTTCTATTCGTTGTATTTCTTCCGTTTCCGGAGACTTACTGCCACACCGACGATCGCTGCGCCAAAGAACAGGATATACAGGCCGATCCGGTTGTCGTCCCCTGTCTTTGTGGAACGGGTTCTCCGGTCTGTGCCAACCGCATTTTCCGTCTTGTTCTTATCGCGGCTCTTCTGTCTGTCAGTCTCATCTGTCGGACGAATCATCCTGGTCGAACCGGAATCGGAAGACATCGTGTTGACGATGGTCCGGCTTCCCGTGGTGCTGTCCGCATTCAATGCCACGGCGCCTTCTCCACTCACACTGTAGGCAAAGGCATTTTTATCCACCTTATTGCCATTGGCATCCGTCTCGTAAATGTAATAGGTGATAGAGATCTCTCCCTGATAGGAGAATCCATCCGGCAGGCCGCCGTAGTACGTATTATTCAACTCCGTACTGCCCTCTGTCCTTCCGTCATCCAAGTCAAGAGTGATCGTTCTGACACCTCCATCGCTGCCGTCGCCACTGCAGATAAATGTGCTGCTTCCCGCTGCGTCTGCGTTCTGCATCTCCCCGTAAGGAATCACACTGCCATCCTGCCGTGTCTCAAATACATAATAGGTTCCGGCCGGAAGATCATCATAAGTCACTGTCGCCGAAGACGCATTCCGCACATGAATCTCCCGGATATGGTCATCTCCATACGGGTGCTCTCCCTGTGCGTCTGTGAATAATCCCACATAGAAGACAGCGTCCTCTGCCACCAGATCCGTGCTCTCAAAGGTCGTCTCATCAATGGAACTCAGACGTTTTGTCACCTGAATCTGTCCCAGGACTTCCGCCTGCAAAGCATCCTCCATGATCAGAGTGACCGGTTCTCCATCCTCAACAGTAAACGGAATATCCGCTGCCTGCACATAGCCTTCCGGCGCCCGCGCCTCATGCAGATAATACTTTCCGCCCACCGCCAGCTCTGCCGTCACATAGACCGCACCCTGACTGTTGACCCGACCGTCCTCTCCTCTGCTTTCTGAGGAAATCTCATAAACAGAAGGCTGATTATAAACCACATTTCCATCTGCATCGAAACTTACCAGTGGATGTCCGTCCGTATCAGTCTCGAATACGTAATAGGTCACAGCGTCTGTCTGATCTTCTCCGCCCAGCGGAACAAAGACTTCCACACTGTCATTGTTGGCAAGCCGCACAACTCCGCTTTCCACGGTCTGACCTCCAACCACTACATCCTTCACAAGCTCATAAGAAATGTTTTCTGCCTCGCCGCCGGTTCCCTGCGCATCATCGCCCTGACCGCCGACTGCGTCGCCTGCACTGTCGACTTTGCGGAAGATACCGGCGTAGAAGGTATCGTCCGTGTCGTATTCCGCGTCGCCTCTTACGACCTCCTTGTTGATCTGAATCGACGCCACATAGGCGTAGGTGTTCTCGAAGACTGCCGCATCGTCAGCTTTATCTATCGTATTATTGTTTCTCTGGTAGGTTACACCTTCTATTGTAAGTTCGCCGCCCTTATCTACTACCGGTACGGTAAGCGTCCACACAGCGTCATCGTAGGTGTAACCGAGGTCGGCGCCTGGTGTCTCCTGAATCTGGAACTTATAGGTTCCGGCTTTCTTGAAGGTAATTGTGCTGAAGTCAACAGTTTCTTCTCCGTGTGCTATAGCAGTAAGAGTGTTGTTAACTGTCAGCTCCGTGCCGACTGCGCCGTCTGTCACTCCTGTAAATGCTCCACCTGCCGGATTTTCCTCATCTGCTGTCAATGTGAACGTAAAGTCTTTGGCTGTCGGTCTGTCTACACTGTCATCGCTGAAGGTCTTCTTCACCTGTGGAGTGTAATCCGTTGGAGTGACGGAGTAGGTGTTGGTGAAGGTCGGTGGCGTCGTATTTTCGGCTCCAGTTGTCCCTTCACCCTGTCCTGTATCACCCGCGTCTTGTCCTTTATCTACTACTTTTTCATAAGTAACAGAATTGACTTTAAGTCCTGTTCCTTCTTCCCAATCTACATCGACGGTCGCCTCGTAGATGGTCGTGTCGTAGGTGATACCACCAACTGTGTACTTATTCTCTTCCGTAGCTCCCTCAGGAAGTGCCTCGGTGATATAGTAGGTATACTCACCTTCGCTGTCATAGGATATCGCATCAAAAGCTACCTTACCATCTGCGTCATTCTGCTTTGTCTGCAGAGGATTGCCAACATCAACTCCATTTTCGCCCCACAGACAGAAAGTATAATCGTTTGCTTTCAGATCCTTTCCGGTCAAGGTCTTGGATGCTTCCAGACTTGCCTCTACCGGCACTTTCTTATTTCTGATGGTGACGGAATCTTCCGCCGTATTAACATTTGCTCCTGTGTTTTTATCCGTTGCAGGTATGCCGAGAATCCATGCCGGCACTGCTTTATCCTTTCCATCTACTTCGACTGTGACACCAGATAATGATGTAAAGCCCGCTCCGCAGGTTGTTTGACCGCTTGCCGCAGCACCATCTAAGGTGTAGCCTGCCGCGGTGCTTTCTTCCACGATAACATACCTCTGATACCATAAAAGATTATCAATGGTCACTTTACCATTTGTTGTCTCATACGTGCCTAAATTGTTTTTTTCTGTCAAGCTTTCTGCTGTAATATCACCAGTCTCAGAAAACGGTCCGTATACTGTAAATTTTGCGCCATCGACTTCATTTTGGTTCTTATCCGCAGCCTGCTTCGTGATGGTCAGCGTACGATACGGTATCACACCAAAATCTTTTGTATTATCCCAGGTCTTATTAATATCTGTCGCCCAGAGATAGAACTGCTCAGAAGTAGAGGATATTGCTTTCGTATTGCCTGTATTTGCAGCCGTAAAGTTATTATCTGTCTTCTCAGCATCTATCAACTCATCCGGATGATTGGATTCTCCGCAGAATTCACCTTTCTTTGTGACACCGAAGATTCCTTTTACAAAATTATCAATATCTACATCAATTGTATATGTCGACGGGGAATCTCCTTTCAGAGCCGCCGGATCTAATATACCATTTGGATATACTTGATCCTCTGTCCGATTGTCTCTTACCATAGCCGGATCCAGGTTATCGAAGGTATAGTTCGCGCCAGCAGTAGTTAATGAACCACTATATGATGTGGAACTTCCTGACGGCACCTTACCCAGATATGTGTTCAAGCTTACGGATGTATGGCTAAGCATATCTTCAATCAACGGATGACCTGCAAAACTGCTAATGTCTTCTCCGGTCTGCCGTATACCGTCTCCATTTTTGTCAATCCAGATATGTCCTCCGACTTTTACCTGGTTTGGCATGGTGGTCGCAGATACTTCGTTGGATTCAAGTATTTTACCAAGTGGTACCGGTTCATTCGCTGCTCTTGTGTTCTGATTCTCCAACTGACTGTAGGTGCAGGCAAAGTTGTTTACCGCATTTTTCCAGGAGTTATTACTCAGTTGTTCTTCTGTCCATGGAGTTTTTCCATCATTTACTCTTGCAGTGTACTCAATATACAGGCTGTCGGTATTATCCAGCTGCACAGTGGCGTCGGTTGTCACGATAAACGCTTTGATGGATTGCATGTTATCTGTTGGCAACGTACTCGTCCAGCCAGAAGGCAACTCATTCTCCTTGGTATCAAAGGCAATCTCCAGAACATCATTGTACAGATCTGTATATTGCTGTTCTCCGGAAAGAATTCCTGTATAATAGTAAACTTTATAATGTCCAGCTCCGATATCGTCACCATTAACAGATACGCTGCCCATCTGATTATAAGTCAACCCCCATGCACTCTGTCTCGGATCTCCTTTTTGCGTATAGTCTCCTACATTCGGAAGGATATCAATGACAGATAAGTTGGTCGTCTTGTAATCGCTGGATGTATTGGATACTGCCAGTCTGTAATGCATCATACCCGAGCTGTCCTCTCCCTGAATAATATTATTGACTGTGGAGAGTACATTTGTAGTATAGCCCTGATTTGCATTTCTGTCTCCATAGGCAGATTTGACAAGTACAGACTCAGAAGCAGTTGTCCAGTTCAGGTTCTCCGTATCCATGATGAATCCATCGCCTGCTTCGTTGCCAAGCATCTCTTTCAGTGCGTTTAACCTGTCTGATGACAGGGCGTTTCCTAATAATGTGTCCACACCTTCCGCCCAGTTGCCTGTACTGTTCTTAAAGGATGCCGCGTATGGATTATCCGTACTCTGTGCCCCTTTATCCGTACTGCCGACCAATGCATAGTTGTACATCGTCGTTCCGTAAGCAGTAACCATGTTGTCAATCTTCACTTTCAAATCAACGGTCACGGACTTACCTGCACCCAGTTCGCCATTTAAGTAGATCAGAACGGCTTTCTCACCGCCGGCAGTCTGCGTAACAACATCACCAAGCGTAAGGGCAGTCTGTTCTTCCGTATCGGCTTTTTTCACTTCCACATCTACCTTCGAGTTGCTGTCAAGTACCCAGGATGTTCCCTGCGGCAGATAGTCCACAATAAATGGATTACTGAGAACCGCGCCATCGGTAGATTGATTTGTAATTTTAATGCTGTACGTTGTCGTACTGTTCAGCGTCGCTGTACCGTCTTCCTCATTGGATGTCTTATCAACAGCAATCGTTGGAGCCTTCTGTCCAGCAAAGTTGATATCAATATTATCATTGGCAGGTACCGTCGTCAGCGTACTTGCTTCCGTTCCGTCCGGATTCCATGCATAGTAGCTGAGAGTGCTTTCCGCCGCATTGTTAATCTTCGTAATCGCTTCTTTTCCTGCACCACCTTCCTGTTTCTCTATCTCTGCTGTGATCTTGATGGTTCCCGGATTAAAGTTGGCTCCGAGGGCATATCCTTTACCCCCACGAACTCCATCTTTCTTCGTTGCGTTTGCAAAAGTCGGAGACGTATAGCTGATGGACACCTGTGCGGCTTTCCCCACATTCGGTTTAAGCGTTACCGTTGCGCCATCTGATCCCAGATTCTCCACTGTCTGCGTATCAATAACCGCCCCATTGCTATTCTTGAAAGTCACCGTTACATTAATTGGCGCAGTCGGTAAATCAGAATAGTCTGATACATCATGGGACGCCGGTCCCAGTTTTACCTTCGTCAGAGAATATTTATCCTTCAGGTACTCATCAAAAAGTGAACCTTTTTCTCCATAAGCGGTAAGACCCGTATCATTGACCGTGAAATCCATGAGCGGATAAGTATTTCCTACGGTCGGCGTCAGTATATACTCCACCTCGGCTGCCTCAGTGAAAAGGCTGGTGTAGTCATTATTATCTACCGTCTTATCCAGTGTCAGAGACGCCTTGCCTTCCACATTGTAAAGATCTGCGGTCTGACCATCTTTGGTTCCCTTATCTGGCTGCACAATATCATACCACTGTACTTGCTCGTTGCCGCGAATCTGGGTTCCACCATCTGTATCATTTACAATTCCCGCTGTATTCTCTACTACCAGGTAGGTCTTTCCTGCCACGAGAGTTTCCCCAAGCGCATTCTCTGTCGTAGAATCCGCATAACTGTACGGTCTTCCATTGGTGCCGCCCGATTTTGATACGTCAATATTTTCAATCAACGGCTTAAGACCTGGGCTGGCAAGAAAATCCATTATCTTATCATCTGTTACTGCTGTGATATCACCCCAGCCGGTTACAACATCCGCCGGTACCTCGTATACGTTCGCCGTAGCAGTTAATCTCGTATCCGAGCTCTCATCGCTGTTGTACTTCCTGATGGTCAACGGGATGTACGGGATATTATAGGCGTTGTAGGTGTACGCTGTACCTTCCGTAACCGCAACTCCGCCGTTAATCTTGTGCAGGACTTTCTGCTCTGGTGTTCCGGCAGCCGTCTGTACATTTGCAGTAAACGTACCTTCTGCTACATCCGAATCTTCCTTATAGATACCTTCCAGTCCCTGATAACCATTTGGCACCGTCTCTTCCAAGGCATATACACCGCCGTCCACAACGAAACGGAGTGAACCATCCGTTCCTGTCGTCTTATCCTGTACACGTTCCCATGTATTATTCTCTGCATCTACTTGTTTGTACAGAATAAACTGTGCTCCTGACAATCCATTAGCCGTATCTGCTGCAGCATGTACGTTATCATACTTCGTAAGGTCGATGTAAGCGCCTTTGTAGTTCGGGAAGATACGATCACCAAGCATAGCAGTATTGTTTGCCTCAGTATTATCTCCTGTTGCGTACTCGCTGCTACTCCAGTTTTCTGGTAAAATTGGCTCGGTAAGCACCTCTCCCGGACTTAATTCAAACTCAATCTTCTCATCTGAGAACAGATAATTCGTCGGCTCTGTTACCTCATAGATACGGAATGTCTGCTTGTCTGTGCTGTCAAATGGAATCGTGGCGGTATAGCTGCCATCGTTATTATCTACAATATTATCCTTAGAAACAACTTCTACCTCTTGCTGTTCTTCAACACGCACAATTCGGAACTTTGCGCCTGAAAGTGCTTTGCCCGTCTCACCATCCACTTTCATGAAAGATACCTGACCGTACAGATAAGTGTTCGTTGCGGTTACGGTGATATCAGATGGCTCTTTACCAGTGGTATTTGGAACAGTAAACTTGTAATAACCATCTTCATCCTTGGTAATTTCCGCAATACTTCCTGTCATACCAGTTAACACAAATCCTGTTTCTGTATCTGTTTCTTTAAGATAATAGGTTTGACCCTGGCTTAATTTCTTAGTAAAAGACTCACTGCCACTAGCGGTACCATTTACCTTAATTGTTTGTGACTCCAGTTCTTTCTTATCTTTGTCATATAAAGTGAATGTAAACGAATGCTCACCGGTAATATTCATGCCGCTTTTCGCAATCTGTTTTGTCACAGTCAGACCTACCTGCTTCTCATTGGTAAATGTTACGGTCACTCCTTGGTTCCCAGAAGTTGTATCACGTGTTGTGACTACATCATTTCCTATCTTAACCGTTCCAATGTTCAACCCGCCGGTCATTACGATATACTGCGGCGTATTGTTGCCGTCATATTCGCTCGGCGGAACCGTTTCTCTGATGCAGTAGATAGCCGGTTCTGCGTTTGTTATCATGATAGAACCGCTAGTATCCGTTGTTACATTTTTTTCAGGCTATTCCAGGTTGCGCCATTCTCAATAGTTATTTCTGTTCCATTGGTAGCACTAAAGAGGATATACTCCACATCAAACTGCGCGCCAGACAGTGGCTTGTTCATATCCACATCTTTCTTCATGATATTGAAAGATACTTTATTCGGGTTCTTGATATTCAGGTCAATACCACTGCTGCGGTCAACGTTATAATCGGAGATATCCGTCTTCTTCGTCATGATCACACTGGTTCTGCCGCTGCCCAGGTCAGTTTGCAGGCCGTAATCGTAGCCGAGGAAGATACCGGCATCCACTAAGCTTCCAAGATTACCACCTTTATCGTTTTTATTATTATAATTTTCTCCCGAATATGTTTCTTTAAAATACTTCGTAAAGTAACTGCCCGTATACGTCGAACTATTGCCCACATTTTCTGTCAATATATGGGTTCCTGTCGCAATATTGCTGAGCGTTACGGTACCATCATCATCTGTTTTGCCTTGTACTGTTAAAGCATCATCATCCTCGTTTTTCAAAGTAAAGAAGACGTCTTTTACAGCAATGTTGCCACCCATGTTTGTTTTCTTAATGGTCAGATCCTGCTTATCCGGATTGTACATGGTGATATGTACACTGTCATCCTGTACCTTAAAATAGTAGGCAGCTGATGTTGGAGTATCCGGGGTATCCGTTGTTCCGCTACCCGGACCTACACGTGAGCCGTCATAGATTAATTCGTAATCCTCAGCCGTATCGCCTTCCGCCGCCACCTCAATAATACGGTAGGATCCCATCTGCAGGCCTTCCGGAAATGCGAAGTAACCGGCGTCGTTGGTGATAAATTCTCCTGTACCTAAGTTATCTTCCGAATCCGTGTTTTGTGCAGGCGTCTCATATGCCCAATCCTGCCATTGATTATTGACATATCTCTGAAGCTTCATTTTCACAGAAATAGGCTTTCTGTCAGTATGGCTGGAACCGGGGCCATAGTAAGCATCCAGTCCTTCGGACGTCATGTTCAGATTGCCACCTTCGACTGCTGCAGCCTCATTTACATCATATCCATACTTCTGTACGGTCACTGCCTGCGTATCTACCAGCCAGTTGACCAGACGGTACTGCTGCGGCTGACCATCTGCGTCATCCGGCGCATTGGCAACGGAAACCTTTTCATACGTTCCTTCCGTTTCCTTTGTCGGATACAGCGCCCACTGATATACTTTGGATTGTTCATCCGCATTTGTAATATCAGAAGCTGTGCCGTCATCCTGAACATAGTAGGCATCGTTGAAGATCTCCGTTGTCTTAATCAGGATCTTCCCATCCGTTCCTGTAGTTTCTTCGGTGCCAGCCAGCTCTCTGCTGAAGTACATGTACATATAGTAGATATTTTTCTCTGCCAGATATCCGTTCGGCGCATTGTCTTCCTTGAGTGCTACGCGGACAAAATATCCTGTCACCGTACCGTCAGCAGCTTTTTGCTCTGTGATAATACCTTTTTCAATTCCTGCTTCCAGACTTTCTGTCAGTTCGCAGATCTCCTGGAAAGAAAATGCTTTGGAAGAAGCCCAGGCTGTGAGCCCTTCTGTGGATTCCTCTGTCGTTCCTTCTCCGGTGCCATCAGCATCCTGTCTGCCAGTACCGACTCCGGTATCTCCTGCTGTGTCGGTATCTTCTCCGGCAGGTTTATAATCTCCAATAGTCGTATTATCCAGACCGGTGGTCAGCGTATCCAGCAACTGAATCTGCGTACCGTTCGCATCGGTCAGATACAAGGTAAAGGTTGCATTTCCCAGAGGACTAAATGTATCCTCTTTTTTTCCTTCACTTGTGCGGCTTCCCGCCCATTTGGCAATACGTACCGTGGAAAACATCTCGCCGTTGCCATCATATAACGGATTATTTTCCACCTCGCCGGTGGATACGGTATTGTCATAATACGGTATTGCTCCGATACAGGTAACTTCCGTTCCACTTCCCTCCAGTGTATATGTAGTATCATTTCTATAATTCATACTGCTACGATAAATGAGGGTATATACACTTTCCGGTTTGATCTCAGCCCCAATACCGGCTTTCGTCTCCTCCAGCCAGTATACTACGTTATCTGCCGATTTCAGAATATCAGTTCCAAACCAGCCGTCCAGCCGATTTCCTTCGCTATCATAAAGGGTTCCACTGGAATAGGTACCGATGAGTGTATACTGATCCGGATTCGCAGCCTTATCAAATGTTAATACTGCACCCGTTTCAGTTTGTCCTGCCTTTACCGTTTCATCCGGCAGAACCTGCATATAAAGGTTGAACTCGGCATTATTGATCAGACGTTCATCGCCTATCTCAATTCCTTTGTCTTCATCTGCCCGAGTCTCTTTCACAAACTTCTTAATACGAAGCTGCGTCCAGTTCTCCACATTTTTAAGGGTCGCTTCGGTTGATTCTTTCGGGTCATTGTCAGCCGCCGGTGATTTTACGACGTAGTTATAATCCTTCAATTGTTCTGTTGTAAGTATTTTCGGAGGCACCAGATTATTATTGTCATCCAGCTCATATGCATCTTTTAGATACGTATGTCCTCCGTCTGGTCCCTGCGGCTCCAGATACTGATACTTCGCGTCATCCGGGATGCTGACCTCGATGGCGACATACTTTTCGTTCTGTGCCAGCCCTGTGAAGGAAACACTGCCTGTCTCGTCAACGGTTGTTCCTATAGCTTCGTATTTATAGATTCCATCTGGATACACAGGATCCTCAGTATCCCACCGATACAGGGCAATCTCTGTGCCTGGCAGAGGATATTCCTTATTGGTAAACGCATGCTCCCAGGCATTATAGTACACCTTTTTTACCTGAAATTCTGTTACCGGCTGATTGATAAACTCCAGATCCACCGTGTTCTGACCGGACGTTGTATCCTGTGTCACGGTCTCTCCCGGCTTTAATGTTACGGTAAATGTTGCCTCGCTAGTGGTATATTTGTCAGGAGCTGCCGTCTCGCTGATGATGTATATAATCTTTTTACCATTGCTGCCATATATCGGCAGACCGGTGAATGTTACCTGGCCGTTGGCTGTTGTTTCTGTTTTTGTGATTGTCGTCGTTCCATCAGAACCGGTAATTTGAATCGTAGCGCCATCCTGCGGCTGTGTTTGACCATTATAGCCCATAGCCGATTTCTTAACCGTCACTGCGCCGGTATTGGAGTAGTTCGTGATCGTTCCAAGATCTTGCACTCCTTGCTGATCTTCCACGGTATAAGGACCGTAGTAGAAACCATCATCCTTTCTTACCCCTATTTTCTCCGTTTTCCCATCTGCATGTGTTATGTTTTCCGGATACAGATCTTGAATCCCTTGAATCATAGTAGCATCCGGAACAAACGTTTGTTGCCCCTTTGCATAGTCATAACTGTCGAACTTCTTCACCACAACCGGAATTTTATTTTTCACATTGTTGATGGTAATAGACTGTTCCAGAACAATTTCTAATTCCTGTGATTCATCCGTACCAGTATTAATCTCCTGAGTAAAATTAAATGGACCATAAGCTTCTACTGTCTCTGTTTGGTTTCCACCCTCTCCCACAGATGGTACATTTAATGTAATCTTCTCTGCTGTATTCACACCGCCTGCTTCTGATGAAATATAGTCCGTAGCAGACGGGCTGGTTTCTACCAGGTAATACTCTATTGGCTGTTCTGCAGCGCCCTCACCCGTATCAGAAAGATAAGTGCGCGGCAGGTCATTGATCGTAATCGACTTACCATCAGCGTTGTTCGTTACAGTATAAGGAGCTGTATTTACTTTCTCTACTACATCGCCCTTTTTAGCGTACAGATCAAATGAAGCGGATAAACTGCCGTCGTTATTCTGCTGTACTCCGTTAAGGCCGGCCGTGTAGAAGTTCTTCGTCAGAGTGATACTGCCATTGCGGGTATTGTCAATGGTTACCGTTTTTGAGCCTGTACCCCCTTCGCCCAGACATCCCTCCAAATCAAACTCTTTATAATATATTCCATCTTCTTCCCCTGTGGCATGATATCCTTCCGGCAGGGTCTCTTTAAAGCGATATTTGATCGGCGTTTTTCCATCTTCTTCATATGCCGGAAGAGTAAATTCTTTCTGTCCGTCTTGTTCAACGCCAAACGCCGATGTATAATTTTCAACTGCCTGCCATGTTCCGTTCAGATGATCCTCGTCTTTTACCAATTGCTGCAGTTCAAATTTACCGGAGAAATCGGTATAGTTGTTTAAACCAACATTTTCATACTGACCTGTGGTCGGATTAAGTACTCTTTTTTGCAAGACAACGTCTGCCTCGTTTGGTGTGTTATATACGGTTGCTGTCGCTTCCAGATTATTCTTGGTGATAGTAAAGCTCATCAAGTTATTTGCATCATCTTCAATCAGATACCCTTCTGGCGGAGTTATCTCCTTGACATGGTATGTTGTTCCATTTGTCTCATCATAATCAAGACGGTCAAATACAACCACTCCATCTTTTGTTTCCGCACTCTCAATTAATGTTGTGCCGTTTTTCTCATATA
>DSLMC04103__coassemble_336_pt1 | contig 50479 bp, 43 predicted proteins | sample DSLMC04103__metabat2_low_PE_013 | metagenome-assembled genome bin DSLMC04103 | reverse complement strand
CCAGATGCCATTCGGAGTGCATACAGTTTCCGACCGCGAGCTGTGAGGGAGGACTGTCTAAGACTTGTGGAAGGCAGGGAGAAAATGCAAAGCGGTTTCTCCCTGCCGATCAGAAAACGTCAGTAGTCCGAGTGAGGGTCGAGTCGGGAGGAACTGTATGAGAACGGATGGCATCGTCTGTTATATGAGAAACCTGTTATTGCCTCTACAAATCCCTATTAGGTAAAAAGAAAAGTAGCTTTTTGGAACATTTGGAAGGAAAAAATATGGAACAATACATTTCAACATTAGCAAAGACAAAATTGTTTTCCGGTATCGAAGAGGAAGAGATTGCTGCTATGCTGTCCTGTTTGTCGGCGGTGACGAAGACTTACGCGAAAGGGGAATATATTTTCAAAAGAGAGAGCCGAATCACCAGTGTGGCGATGTTGCTGGAAGGCGTCGTGCACATTCAGCAGGAGGACTACTGGGGAAATTTGAGTATTTTAAGTGAAGTGTCGCAAGGGGAGATCTTCGGTGAAGTCTATGCCTGTCTCGGTTCGGAAGAAATGCAGAACAATGCGGTGGCAGTAAAATCAAGCACCGTGCTGTTCCTGGATATCAACAGGGTATTGACAATCTGCCCTTCCGCCTGTGATTTCCACAGCCGTCTGATACAGAATCTGCTTTCCATAATGGCGCAGAAAAATCTGATGCTGACCAGAAAGATCACACATATGTCCCGGCGGACAACCAGGGAGAAGTTACTATCTTACCTGTCGGAACAGTCCGCGAAAGCCGGAAGCGAAGTTTTTGATATCCCCTTCAACCGCCAGCAGCTGGCAGACTATCTGTCCGTGGACAGAAGCGCCATGTCCGCAGAACTTGGCAGGATGCGCGACGAAGGAATCTTAAAATTCAGCAGGAATCATTTTGAGCTTCTGTAAGGAAGACCCAGATACATTGTCTCAACAGGAGAGGTATAGTAATATATAAATATATTGGGGAGGAAAGACAATGAGCGAAGAAGTATTGTATTTTTTTGATAAGCATCCCGATGCTTTGCCGCTTTATGAGACATTTGAGGATAAGGTGAGAACTGTTGTCAGTGACGTCCGTATTAAAGTGCAGAAAACGCAGATATCTTTTTATAATAAGCATATGTTTGCCTGCGTTTCTTTTGCCAGGGTGCGAAAAAAGAAAGACTGCCCGGAAAACTTTATTGTTGTGACCATCAGTCTAAACCACAAATTGAAATCGCCGCGGATTGATATTGCCACGGAACCATACCCAAACCGATGGATGCACCATCTGCTCATCTCCGACGAGTCAGAAATCGATGAAGAATTGATGGACTGGGTTGGAGAAGCAGCGGAATTTGCGGCGAGGAAATAAAGCTCTTGAGGGAAGAAACAGGTACGGTATCTCTGCTTTCTTTTTTTACAGAAACAAGCAGTCCGCCAGTGATTCCGCCGATGCCCATGCAGGCATTTACAATTCCTAAAACAACATTGTTTCCCGAACTTCTTGATAAAATCATAGGGGATAATACATTTTCATATGTCAGCCGGGAAAAAAAGTTTATCGCTGCCATGGTAAGCATGATATACAAAATTCCGGTTTTGTTTTTCAAAAAATGAAATCCAACCATTATTCCCGCAAATGGAGACGTGAGCTTCTCCTTTATGATTTGTTCCGGTATGTGGATAAAAAATAGAAGAACACAAAAGGATACAGAAAAACTCAACAAATCAAACAGCAAAATCAGCGGCAGACCACCTGCCGAGAAAAGTACAGTTGCCAGCATCGGACTAAATACAACAATCAAGTTGTTGGAAAAAGAATTCATTCCGCTTATATTCGTCAGTTTATTCTTTGGCACCATTTTGGCTATTGCCAAAGAAGATGCCGGTTGTTGAAATGCCGTAGTTGCCCCCACAATGGCATTAAAGATATAAATGTGTCCTGCCGCAAGAGTTCCGGTCATTGAAAATGCCAGAATGAGTAGTGAAGCCAATGCAGCGATACTGTCCGCAACAAGCATAACAGCCTTTTTACGGTGACTGTCAATAAATGCACCGACCAATATACTTATCAAAATATATGGCACATAGTTACAAAATGACATGATCGAAACAGAAAGGGCCGAATTTGTTTGTCCGTATGTCCATAAGATGAGAGCAAAAGCAGTCATGGAACTTCCCAACTGCGAAATACTTTGACTTACCCATAAAACGATGTATCTTTTAAAATTTCCCATTGAATTTTCTCCAATCTGATTCTTTACTTTTCAGAATAGAATTGTACAAAATCCAATGTCCGGCGAAAATTAACTCTGTACAAATGTCGCCTGATCACTAGATTTTGTACAGAGTTGATTGCTTAAATCGATTATTCTATGACATAAACATAGCATTTTAACACCTCCTAGTGCTGTGTTTTCTATTATATGAATATTTTCCAGACTGTTCAATTATTTTTTTGCCAACTGCTATTATTTCGTGCAAAATTTCCACCTTCTCTTTGCAGCATTTTTTTCCAAAAGAATTATAATATAAACAGAATATACACAGGGAGGAATCAGGATGAAGTTGGGAGAAAATTTATTTCAGGCCAGGAAAAAGAAGGGGTTGTCGCAGGAAGCGGTGGCGGAGAAGCTGGGCGTCAGCCGCCAGACCATTTCCAAGTGGGAGACGGACGAGACGCTTCCGGATATCCGGCAGGCAAAGAAGCTGGCGGTGCTATACGGATTAACGCTGGATGAACTGATTGAGTTTGACGCCGATGTACAGGAGATACAGGAAGTCATCAACAAAACCACGCAGGAAACTGTGGACAAGATTAACTGGACGAAGATGTGGGCAGAAAAATATCCGGTTCTCGCCAGGTATCAGGATGAGGTGGATGTGGCATATTATGAGGAAAAACTGCAGAAGCTGCTGGCATATATGCAGGAAATGTATCATTATAATGAGTTGGACGCTTTTCTGGTGTTAAAGGATATTCTGGGGCAGTTGTGGAATAAGCGGGTCAACAGATAATAGCCTTGGGACGTAAGCGAAAAGGTGGATCGCTTGCGTCCCTCTTTTTTGTTGATATGTAGTTAAAACCGAAACAGATTCAACCCGATCTCTTCATCAAAATACCGATCTACTTTGCCATGGATAATCTCAATCACCATCTCGCAGGTGGCGCTGACCGTCGCTTCATTCAGATGTCCGCCGAACACATGACCGTTTTCGTCGCCGGCGCTCATGTGCAGATGGCAATAGAATGCATCATTCATGGTGTTGATGGTTCCCGTGAGAGAGACGATCTCATAGCTGCCGTCAAAGGTGTTGGCGTAATACTTTTTCTCATCGGTCTTAAAGACGCCGACGGTAAAGTGATTGACAGCGCCGAGAGCATGCACGGAGGCCAGAGTGATGTCCTCTCTCAGGGCAATTTCTTTTATCTGTGCCAGAATTTCTTCTCCTTTATCGATTCTCGCGATGATCGTGTTGTCAAATCTTTTGTATTCCATCTGATTTTCCTCCTTCAGAGATTTTTATATTTTTGCTGTTTTTTCTTCGGCGCGTAATCCCTCATGCCGGGTATGGCGCCTCCGGCGACTTCCCACAGATACAGGCTGGCGACGCTGCAATAGGGACTGAAACGCCGGCGGTATTTTTCAAAGAGTTTTGGTGTGATGGCACGATGATGGTAGGTCATGCGAAGCCCCCGCTGGATCGCCAGATCGTTGAAGCTGAATACGTCAGGGCGCTGCAGGCAGAACAGAAGGAGCATTTCCGCTGTCCACACGCCGACTCCTCTCAGGGAGGACAGAGCTTTGATGGCGTCCTCATCGGACATGTGGGCGATCTGTTCCAGATCAAACTCGCCGCGCTGTACTTTTCCGGCGAAGTCGCGGATGTATTCCACCTTGCGAAAGGAGATGCCGAAGGCCTGCAGTTCTTCGGCGTCCAGCGCCAGAATGTGTTCAGCGTCTATTTTCTCGAAACCGTTCCGGAAGCGCTGCCAGATGGTGGCAAGAGCCTTGGTGGAAATCTGTTGTCCGATAATTTGATGTACGACAGACGAAAAGAGATCGGTGTCCACTTCGCGCTCGACATGGCCGATCTGTTCGATGACAGCGCCGAGAATCTTGTCTTTCTGTTTCAGATAATTGAGTTCCGTATCGCCATATTCAAAATACAAAGTCGTTTCCTCCTGTGCCTGAAATCTGTCTGTTTTCATCATAACATAATCGGCGTGGGAAGGCTATTAAGAATAAGATGGCTCTCTGCCGCTAGATGAGGAATTCCGCGAACATTTCCCCGGTCCAGGTTTCCGGCCAGTAGCTGTCTTCTGCCATTTTTTTCAATCTCTGCGAAGACCGGCGCGTTCCAGTTCATGCCGTAACCCAGCATATGAAAGTTGGTGTTTTCATAGGTGCAGTCAATCTCGATGCCGGGAATATAGGCGACGCCTGCCGCTTTGGCTGCGGATGCGGCTTCTTCCACAGCGCGGACGGTATTGTGATCGGCGATGGACATGAGGGATGCGCCGGACAACTGACATTTATTTACCAGTTCTTCCGGGGAGATTTCCCCATCGTTGCTGTAATAACTGTGCATATGTAGATCAATCATGATAACCTCCTGTGGATAATCTGAAAAATGAAGAGAAAAATGTGGCGTAATGTGGCGTTGTCCCCGTTTTTCTCTGAGAATATAATTAAGATTTACGATAAGAATATCGCCATATAAGGGTTGAAACAAGGCGATTCTGGACATATACTATAACAAAAACGACCAGAACGTTTGCTGTCCCGGTGAAAATGAAAAGAATCAGAACTGCCGCGGCACACGACCGGGCAGAAAGATGGAAGGCTGATTTAGCAGATATAAAGGACAGTATAGTTTTTATTGACGAAGGAAACGCATTTATTTTTACAGATGAATTCGCAGCAGCGATCCAGAATACGGATAATTATTATGTAATTGCCACAAGAGAAGGGATTCCATCTCTTCCATATAGTATAGAAGAAATTTACGACATCCGTAATTCAGGATAGAATAGTAATAAGAGACAATAACAAAGGGGATTGCCCAAAAGTATATTCTAAGGGAGAATATCATATGTTAGCAGCATACGATATTTTCAATCTTGTGTGCTTTTAAGGCAATCCCTGTTTTTATTTTGTATCTGATGCCTTCCCTATTTCGTACGCCGCATACGACGGCTTACTGTCACCACCATATGAATCACATACGGGATGAGGATCACCGGGATCGCCAGGTAGGCGATGGAGCTGTACGCTTTCTGAATGAGCGTCAGCAGACCGAACTGAGCGATGCCGAAATCCACGACGCAGCAGATGAGGGCGGCAAGGATTTCTTTGCCGGAGATATTCCAGCGGTTCGTTTTTTTGGCGGCTGTCTGGCGGGACGTGGTCGTCCCGGTGTTTGTGCCTTCCGGAGCGGAAGCTGCTCTTGTGTCCGCGCTGTCCTTGCAGATCCGTTTTACCATGGCGGCGACCATGTTGACGGCGGTGGATACGGCGCCAAGGATGATGAGGATGGAGATGAGAGGCGTCATGAAGGAAGCACCCACACCGTTTTGTACCATGAAGAGGGTCGGCACGTCCTGGGTGGCGGCCTCCGGGTTGGTGTAGACGGTCATCAGTCCGAGAACGACCATGATCATCATCAGGGCGTTGACCACGAAGCCGACACCCATGCTCTTTATGGCGTCGCCCGGCTTCTCAAAGGATTTGGCGTGCTGGACGAAGACCGCGATGTTGGAAAGCTGGAACGTTCCGTAGATAAATGCCGAATAAAGGGCGTCGGAAAGCGGCAGTTTCTGTGCGGTCATAGTCTGTGCCGCTCCGGTGATCTGCGGCAGGCCGGCGATGATGTTTGGAATGTATACGATCAGCAGGCCGGCGATGATGCAGATGGACAGTATGGAGGCGACACGCCGTACCAGGTCTGTGCCGAAGATGGCGACGATGAAGATAAAGACGCCGATCAAAAAGGTACAGAGAAGGTACGGAAGCCCGGTCAGTGTGCTTAAGGTCGCGCCGCCGGTGGCAAAGGCAACGGCGGGAGCCACGCACATGACGCAGATGTAGAGCACTTCAAACAAGTTGGAGAAGATTGGCGCGAATTTCCCGTAAAATGCATTGTTGTAAGAGCGGTAGTCGTAAACTTCATGTTTTCTGGCAAAGTGCAGGCTGTAAGCAAAAAATATGGCGTTGTACAGCATGGCAAAGGCAGGCATGAGGATGCACCAGATACCATACCGGACGTAATAGCTGTAGATCTGTGCTCCGGAGGCAAAGCCTCCTCCGAAGTGGGTGGTAAACCACACAAATGATACGCCAAGGATAATGGCGGTTGATTTTTTGTTTTTCATTGTTGTTTCCCTTTTCTCTTTTTATTTTTTAATGATGTTAGTGTGCTGACCCGCTCACATTTCGCATAATGACCGGCCTGCTTTCCACCTGCGGTGCTGTCATCAATCAGTGTAGCGGTCAGTACACCCGGTTTTATTTCATCAATATATCGGGGCGTGGAAACAGAAGCCGCGCAGTGTCAGCGGCTGTTGCGCGCCCGGAGCCTGTCCATGGCGTCGTGAAGCATTTCTTCTGTCACCCGGTACGGGTAATGCGCCACATCGGACATGTCCGGAATCCAACTTACACATTCTTCCCACTGTTCTTCCGTAATCTCGATTTCTTCCAGGGAAACCGGCAACCCTACGGCGCGGTTCAACTCGTACACTTTTTCAAACTCGTCGTACTGCCCGTCTGCGAGAAGCGCCAGAAGGACGCCGAAGCCCACCACTTCTCCGTGAAGATGCCGTTCTTCAATGACCGGGTAGGAGGTCATGGCGTAGAAGATGGCGTGGGCCAGCCCGCTGTTATAATCCGGCGTGAAGTCTTTGGTCAGGAAAATGGAAGCGATTCCCGTGGTCACTACGATGGCGAGGATGACCTGTTCCACATCGTAGGTACAAAGTCCCTTTTTGTGGTCGTCGAACGCTTTCGGGCCGTAGTACATCAGCGGGTCCCGGCACATGCGGCTAACCGCCACGCCGAGAGCGGTAAAATGTTCCAGACGTTCGTCCCGGGAGGAAATGGTCGCCTCATAATATTTGGCGTATGTGTCGCCGATACCCGCCCACATATACTGGCTCGGAGCTTCGGCGATGATTTCCGTGTCGATGAACGAGTGCATGACAGGGCGCACGAAGAAATGCGGCTTTAAAAATGTGCCATCGTCATTGTACATGATGGAGACTGACGTACAGGCAGAACAGTTGGAGGCGATAGTCGGGAAAGCGAACACCGGCTTGTCGTCGGTAATGCAGAGACATTTGACGGTATCGAGGGCTTTGCCGCCGCCCACGCCGAAGACCATGTCCGCTTCCTGGTAGACCGGGAGCTGGCGTAATTTCTCTACGGTCGCGTAGGTACAGTCTTTGCCGAACAGTTCCTTTCCGATGATTGTAAGATTCGTTTTCTCCACATAAGAGGCGATCTTATCATAGGCGGCAGCCAGCGCTTTCTCGCCGCCGATGACGAGAACCTTTGTTCCGTAGGACTCGCAGACCGGTCCGATTTTGTCATAGATTTTGTCGCCGATGGAATAATTCGGCAGATGAACTTCATAATTTTCCAGTTTCATATATTTTTCTCCTTTCCTGTTGCGGGACTCTGGCGTCGAGCGCGGTCGCTTTTGCGATAAATTTCTGCTTTGCGCGAGTGCGCATCCCGCCGGCGGGCTTTTTTGTTTCAAAGAATTTCCAACAGAATATTTTTTGAAATAAAAAAGCCCCTGTCCCTCGCAAAATATTGCAGGGACAAGAGCGATACATTTCTATAATACTCCTGCGGTGCCACCCGGCTTGACGCGTCGTCAGCGCGTCCACTCATGCATACTGACATATGCTTGTTTTGATAACGGAGTGAAATCTCCGGCCTGCCTACTCATGTACATTTTCAGCTCGCCCTCAGAAGCCCATTCTCCTCAGCCTCGACATACCGCAATCCCACCGCCTGCGGCTCTCTGTGACGCATCCGCCAAGGGTACTTACTCTTCCTCACAGGTTTTCGTATATTCCCGCGCAAAAGCCGGGAAACATTTTTAATCCGTTACTACACTAGCACGGAAAAGAGTAATTGTCAATGCATATTCTGGTTTAAAATATAGATTCCCAGATTGAGATACCCTGCGAAAGTCACCCACAAAAGGTAGGGGATCAGCAGATATCCCGCCAGCCTGGAGGAACGGGTAAACCAGAGAATTGTTACAAGGATCAACATCCACAGAAGAAGCAGCCACACGAAGGACAGCAGATACATTTGCAGATGGAAAAACAGGATGGGCCAGACGAAGTTAAAAGCAAGCTGAGCAAGGTAGAATTTCCACGCGGTCCGTCCCGGCTTTTCGGCGACGAGGACGAGATAAGAGGCAAATCCCATCAGAAGATAAAGGATCGTCCAGACAACAGGAAACAGCCAGCCCGGCGGCGAGAGGGGAGGTTTTTTCACCATCGCAAACAGGTCCATGCTGTTTCGGGTGAGGAAGGCGGCAAGACCGCCCACAGCCAGCGGAAGGAGCAGGCAGACAACGAGTTTTTTCCATTGAAATTTCAAAAAAATCACTCCCGGATAACGTGTTCAATGATGTGTTCTTGAATAACCGTTTTTAATATATGCAAAAAGCGGGAGTTTATGCGGCGGCCGGCTGAGATTTTTTGTTGTTTGCGGCGGAAGAAATGTTTATAATACAAGAAGAAAAACGTTAGAATATAAAGAAAAGAAGGGCTGATACCAATGATAAAAATGTTGATAGTCTGTATCGCGTCGGGATTGGCGTCTGGAATCGGCGTGGGATTTGTGGGGATGTCCGCTGCGACGGTACTGTCGCCCATGCTCATCGCATTTCTGGGCTGTCCCTGGTACGAAGCGGTGGGAATCGGGCTGATGGCGGATGTGCCTGCTGCGGCCATTGCGGCGTGGACTTACCGGAAGAACGGATATATTGATTTAAAAAACGGCAGATGGATGCTGGCAGCGGTTCTCGTGATGGTCGTCGTCGGCAGTTATCTTTCCCAGTATATGCCGGATTCGGAGATGGGACTTTTTTCCGTGGCGATGACTCTGTTTATGGGAGTAAAGTTTCTCTTCGGTTCCGCCGGGGAGAACAGGAGAAGCTTCATGAAGGATGAGAAGCGCGGAAGGCTCCTTTCTCTGCTGGCGGGCGGATACATCGGCCTTTACTGCGGTTTCGTAGGACTTGGGGGCGGGCTGATGATGCTCTTTGTCCTGAATGTGATCCTTGGTTATGAGATAAAGATGGCGGTGGGGACCAGCGTCTTTGTCATGACATTTACGGCATTGATCGGGGCGTTGTCTCATTTTACATTTGGAAATGTAACGGCCTATCTTTTGCCGCTGCTGATCAGTACCGTCGTCACCTTCCTGTGTTCCGCTGCCGCCTCCGTCATAGCTAACAAGATCTCCGCCGAAAAAGCCCGCCGGGTGACCGGAGGGATTCTGGTTGCATTGGGCATCGGAATGGTCATCACGGAGTGGGGAAATATTGTTGCTTTTGTCGGAGTTATTGCCGGAATGCTCGGAATATAAAGAGAAAGCTTCGCCCTGGCCGCGTTTTTTCCCGGATATTCCGCTGTTACAGAGATAAAACATACTGTACAATAGGCGTAATGCTCTCTTTGCTGGTGAAATCGACGCAGCCGCCGTAAGTATCCAGCAATTGTCTGTCTTCTTCCCGCAGGGAGTCCCGGTCTTTTCGCTGGAGGGCTTTGTGAAGCATGGCCATCATGGACTTGTGGACGAAGTTCAGCTTTCCGTAGTCGATGCTACCCCGCAGATGGAACAAATGGATATGTTCAAGCATTTCCGGGGAGAGCGCTTTGGACAGGGAGTCTCTGATGTGTGCGATGTTTTCCGGGTCTTCCGGGTCTGCCAGTCCGCAGGTAAATAGGATGACGTGGCGGTCGCGAAGCAGATCCCAGTTTTTCGTGAGCAGTTTGATGCCGCTGACGCCGCCGGCATAGAGTCCGCCGCCGTAGATGACAACGTCATAGTTGGAGAAATCCTCCGGTTTAAAAATGTCTTTCTCAAAAAAGGAGCAGGATAATGCGTCGGCGATCCACTCGGCATATCTTCTCGTTGATCCATATTTCGATTCGTAAATTACAACCGTTCTTTTCATAAGAATCTCCATTCCGCCGTCTCAGAGGACGGCATTTCTTTTATGATCAATGTATGTACGGAAGTCTTTGCAGATAAAATATACGAAGACGTTCCGAAATTTTCATATCCTTCTATATAATAGACGTTTGCGCGTGGAAAATCAAGGCAGGCTGTCGACAGCGAATTTCGCGGAGTGGAAAGACTGCGCCTGATTTGCGTTGCATTTATATAGGAAGAATAGTATAGTTTAAGTACACTGGCAAAAGATAACACCCAGTCTATCCATAGATTATGATATAAGGAGAAAAAATATGACAAAAGAAGCGAAAAATATGCAGGAAATCTGCCGTCTTCGTCCGGAGTGTATCACCTGCACCTGTGATAAATATCTGGCGAAGTGTCCGGAAGATGCTCCGGAGGAAGCAAAAATTACATATATGCAGAAGGTGCTTTCTCTGATCGCAGGCGCGCAAAAGAGCGACGCCATTCCGGTTATTGTGAGGGATATCAATCAGGTACGTATGGAAATGTTCGGAGATGCCGATGACTATACTAAGATCAAGATTCATTTCAATGCGGTCATGCTGGGAAAAGAGGAAGAATTCCGCCGGGAGATTGCCGGAGCAAAAGATCCTTTGAAAAGAGCCATTCAGTTGTCCATGGTCGGAAATTACATTGATTTTGGCGCCATGAAACATGTGGATGAGGAGAAACTTTCGCATCTTCTGGGAATGGCAAAGGATCAGCAGCTGGATGAGGAGACCTACGCCTGTCTCCGGGAGGATCTGAGCAAGGCCAGCCGGTTCGTATTTTTTACGGATAACTGCGGAGAGATTGTTCTCGATAAGCTTCTCATAGAAGAAATCAAAAGGCAGTATCCGCAGCTTTCTGTCTCTGTGGTCGTTCGCGGTGCGGAGACATTGAACGACGCCACGAGAATGGACGTCGCTCAGGTGGGCCTCGGAGAAGTCGCCTATGTAGTTGATAACGGAAATGATGTGGCGGGAACCTGGATGCCGGAATTGTCGGAGGAAGCTTACGCGCGGATGGAGTCCGCCGATGTGATGATGGCGAAGGGGCAGGCAAACTTTGAGACGCTGCGCTGCTGTGGTAAAAACATTTATTATCTGTTCCTGTGTAAATGTCACATTTTCTCGGATATGTTCGGTGTGGAGCCATTTTCCGGGATACTGGTGCGGGAGAGAGATGTGCGGAACCGCTGACAGATTTGTAAAAGGTCTGTGGCTGAAAAAGAACAGGGATGTAAGAGGCTGACAGAGAAATAGAGAATCAGGAAATGGGGAGGATCATGAAAACGATATTGGGAATCGACCTGGGCACTTCCAGCGTAAAAGCCATGCTTCTTAATGTGGATGCGGGAGTTGTCGGAGTCAGGGCAAAGGAATATGAAGTGGATATCCCACATCCGGGCTTTGCGGAGCAAAATCCGGAACGGTGGTGGGATTCTCTGGTGGAAGTGCTCGGATGGCTGCGGGAGCATCACCGGGATGCCTTTGATTCGGTCTGCGCTGTGGGATATTCCGGGCAGATGCACGGACTTGTGCTGACGGGAACCGATGGACGGCCGGTGCGTCCGGCAATCATCTGGCTTGACCAGCGGGCGGGCAGTCAACTGGAGCAGATCAGCGCTGTCTTGTCGGAAGAAGAGATGGGGCGGGTGTTCTGTAACCGGGTGAGCAGCGGCTTCGCGTTTCCGTCCCTTTTGTGGGTGCGGGACCGGGAGCCTGAGATCTTTGCGCGTGCCGCCCATGTGTTAAGTCCGAAAGATTATATCCGTTATAAGATGACCGGGGAGGTCGGCGCGGAAGTGGTGGACGCCTCTTCCACAACCATGTTTGATACGGCAAAGAGAGGCTGGGCATGGGAGGTCATCGCGCGGTTTCATCTTCCGGAAGAGATCTTTCCGACCGTACATGAGTCGGCGGATTTTGCCGGGACGATCAGCCCGTCCTGCGCGGCGAAAACCGGGCTGCCCGAAGGGATTCCGGTCATATACGGCGCCGGCGATCAGCCGGCCCAGAGTATCGGAAACGGCGTCATAAAGAGCGGACAGATCATCAGCAATATCGGCACCGGCGGGCAGATCTCCGCTTTTGCCGGGACGCCGGTCTATGATAAGAAGCTTCGCACCAACACCTTCTGCCATGCCATCCAAAATGGCTGGACGATCTTCGGCGCGACGCTGTGCAGCGGCATGTCCTTAAGCTGGGCGAAAAATAAAGTACTCCATGTGGACAGCTATGAGGAAGTCAACGAGTTGGTATCGGCAGTGCGTCCCGGGGCGGACGGGCTTCTTTATCTGCCGTATCTGTCCGGAGAGCGGACGCCGCACATGAACCCCAACGCCAAGGGCGTATTCTTCGGCATGACCCTCGGACAGGAGCGGGGACATTTTCTTCGGGCGGTCATGGAAGGAGTGGCCTACAGTCTGAAAGACTGCCTTGGCATTATACAGGAACTGGGCATCGACGCCCCGGAGATCATCGCTTCCGGCGGAGCCACCGCCTCCCCGCAGTGGCTCCGAATTCAGGCGGACATCTTTGGCAAACCCGTCCGGGCGAGCCGTGTAAAAGAACAGGCCTGCCTTGGAAGCTGCCTGTTAGCCGCCGTGGGAACAGGCATCCTGCCCTCGCTGGAAGAGGCCTGCGGCAGATTTGTCTCCATGGATGAGCGGATATACCTTCCGGATGAGCGAAACACGGATATCTACCGGGAAGGATACGCGAAGTACCGGAAGCTGTATGAGCGGCTGTGGGATGTCATGGGAGAATGATGGAAGAAACGCATACCGCCATTCCCGGGATCATATCGAGAAGCGGAAAACGCATTGCCACAAATATAATAACACGAAAAATAATCACACAAAAGGTATGGGGGTGTTGTTAATTATGAATAATTCTATGAAATTGATGCTGGAAATGAGTCAGGGCAGCAAGCTGTTCGTCTGTCAGGGAGATATCACGAAACTGGATGTGGACTGTATCGTCAATGCGGCCAACCGCTCCCTTTTGGGCGGCGGAGGTGTGGATGGCGCCATTCACCGGGCGGCGGGTCCGGGACTGCTTCAGGAATGCCGGACGCTCCATGGTTGTGAGACGGGACAGGCGAAGATCACAAAGGGATATAATCTGAAGGCGACCTACGTTATCCATACGGTGGGTCCGGTTTATTCCGGAAAAACGAAGGATGCGGAACTTCTGGCGAACTGCTACTGGAATTCCCTGGAGCTGGCGCAGGAACATGGTGTCAGAAGTATCGCATTTCCAGCCATCTCCACGGGAGTGTACGGATATCCGAAGAAAGCGGCGGCAGCTATTGTTGTGGAGACGGTACAGCAGTGGATGAAGGAGCATGAAGCTTACGTCATAGAAGTGATTCTGTGCGGATTTGACCGGCAGACCTGCGAACTGTACGAGCAGTTCCTGTCCTGACTTTGCAGCTATGGATGATCCATGGGGTAAATTGGGACTTTGAAAAGTCTGTGATACAGTAAATCAGAAAACGAAATACAGGATAAATGAAAGGAGAATGTTTTATGAGTAAAAGATTAGTCGCATATTTTTCCGCCAGCGGAAGAACTGCCGGTGTGGCAGAGAAACTGGCAGAGGCAGCGGGAGCAGACATCTACGAGATTAAACCGCAGACGCCATACACAAAAGAAGATCTGAACTGGACAAACCGGGATTCCAGAAGTTCCGTGGAGATGAATGACCCGACTTCACGTCCTGCCATCGAAGGCAGCGACGCAAAAGTCGAAGAGTATGATGTGATTTTCCTGGGATTCCCAATCTGGTGGTACACAGCCCCGACGATCGTCAATACATTTCTGGAAAACTATGACTGGGCGGGCAAGACCATCATCCTTTTTGCCACTTCCGGCAGCAGTGGACTGGAGGAAACCAGTCAGAGTCTCGCGGGAAGCTGCCCGGGCGCAATCTTACAGGAAGGGCGCATGATGAACGACGATCCTTCCGTTGAGGCGCTCAAAGAATGGGTGGAGAGCCTGGCAATATAACAAAAAGAGGAAGAGATGCAAGGGAGGAAGAGTATGAAGTATGAAAAAAATAAGAGTGCAGTGCATGCCATAAAGGTATTATGCAGTATCGCAGTATTCGTCTGTGGTCTGTATCTTTCATTTCCGGCAGAAGCCGCAGGGACCTATACGGAACCAGGGAGTTATAATTCAACGCAATATTGCTCAAATCCGGTCAAATGTCACACCATATCTAATGCGGATGGAAGCGTGACTATCATGTATTCTGTCTGGGATGGGACGAGTCAGACGCTCCATATCGACCGTTTTTCTTCAACAGGGAGCCGGATAAGCGGTAAAAGTGTGGCGGTTCCCGGGGAGACCTGGGGTGGTACGGTTTATCGTGGGCCGGACGGCTGCAATTACATAGCAACTGGCAATGGACCAGACGCCGCCTTTTATATCTCAAAGTACAGCGCCGACTGGAACTTTATGGGAACGGCTTCCATCGGTAAGGAAGAAAGTTATACCATGGAAGCTTTTGCTGGTGGAAATTCGGATATGACGATGGTCGGAGATTATCTGATTGTTCGTGTAGCAAGATAGCGATTGGATTATCATCAGTCGGATGCAACCTTTGTTATCAATAAAAATACAATGCAGCCGATTTATGTTGCAGGAGAGGATGAGATTGCTATGGTAAGTCACTCATTCAGTCAATTTGTTAGAAGTGATGGCAATCAGGTCATAATGCTCGATCATGGAGATGGTAATCCCAGAGGGATTGTACTTCAAAAGGGATTATTAAATCAGACGGATGGAAGTTTGGAAGAACAATATTTATATAAAGAAAATGAAAGTAATCTTACTAGATATTATTTTCGAAATATTCTTTATGATATAAAGGGGAAATTCGGTCAGAATTATACCGGAGTCACCGTGGACGGATTTGAACTGGGAAGCTTCCACCATGTGGTGACGGGAACTTCGATTCCACACGACACATTCCCGTCTAACGAAGCCTTTGGGGCATATGAAGGCGGCAATAATGTTTATGTGATTCTGGTAAATAAAGATCTTCAGAGTTCCAGTATGCGGTGGCTCACAGCATACAATAACGTGGAAGTGAGTAATCTGGAGATGGTGAAGATTAATGACGACCGCTTACTGCTTTTGTATGGAACGGAAGATGAAAAGGATAACACAGCAACCTGCTATATGCTGATTGATTCCAATGGAAATGTACAGCAGTCAGGAAGCATTCCGAAGACCTTTTACTGTACATCGGAACCGTCCGTGTATGGAAATGTGATAACCTGGTGTCATTACGTGGAATCGGAACTGGGAAATTTTCTTGTGATGAACAGATGGGATATGGGAACAGGAGCTTTCCATGTTTACAATCTGGATATAGGGATACCATCCAAAATAACTAAGATAGATAGCGTAGATTTGTCTGTTCTTCATTCTGAGCAGGAAGCAGAGCTGACAATGGATGTGTATTCAGATGTTTTCCGGGAAGAATATCCTACTGCCCCGGCGGTATGGGAGTCGTCCAATCCGGCGGTTCTTGAGATACTGGATGAGGAGAGTATACTAAGCAGCGGCGTGACGAACCGATCTTATAAATCGGTTTACACAAGAGTCCGGGCAAAAAAAGCGGGGACGGCTAAAGTGACCTGCCGGATCGGCGATAAAAAAAGTACGATAAAAGTGAAAGTTTCCGGAAAAACGGGAAAACTGTCTTTTAAGAAAAAGAAGGTTACCTTAAAGCTCGGACAGAGCTATCAGGCGAAGATTTCCGGCAGTAATGGAAATAAGGTGACATGGAAAAGCAGTGATCCGCAGATAGCGAAAGTAAGTAAAAAGGGCGTCATCACAGCGCTAAGAGCCGGAAAGGTGAAGATAACTGCGAAGGTTGGAAGGAAAAAGGCAGTTTTGACGGTTAAAGTATCTGAAACAAAGTGGAAACCGCCAAAAACGGAAATCACACGGTGGAAGAAAGCTGGCGGAAATAAAGTAAAAGTTTTCTGGAAAAAGAAAAAGGGTATTACAGGATATCAGCTCAGTTATGCTAAAAATAAAAATTTTAAAAAGGCAGAACAGATGGTAGTAAAAAAAGCAGGGCAAACCTCTGCTCGATTTAAAAAACCGGCAGGAACACCATGTTACGTCAGAGTGCGTTCTTATAAAGATGCGATGATCAATGGCAGAAAAGTACGACTGTATTCCAAATGGTCTGCGAAAAGACAGGTGAGGCTAAAATAGGAAACGGCTCCCCGGTGTACTGATCTGTTTATTTGTGCCATTATGCGAAATGTGAGCAGGTCAGTACACCATTTCCTCAGAGAATGAAACATACGGTATCCGCATTTCTGACAATTGAAAACAGGCATTAGACGGCGTCCGGGAAGCATGCTATATTGAAGGCAGCAAAGAGGGCGCCGTTATTTATTGCATAGGAAATTCCTGTGAAACAGGAAAGTTTTCAGACGGAAGCCCTTCTTAATATTACAGTGGGAGGCGGAATGATGACGATAGATGAGGCAAGTGAGAGATATCAGATACCGATGGAAGTGCTCAAAGAGTATGAGAGCTGGGGACTTTGCGGCGCGGTGAAGAAGGTGATGGGAGTCTGGCAGTGTGACGAGGAAGATTTGAAGAGGTTAAGCCTGATCATGACCCTCCATGATGTGGGGTTTGCGCCGGAAGAAGTGGAAGAGTATATGCGTCTTGCTCTGGAAGGGGACAAGAGTCGGGAAGAGCGGCTCCGGATGCTGAATGAAAGGCGGGGAGCCGCCCTCGATGAGATTCATCTGAAAGAGCGGAAGCTGGAGAGACTGGATTATCTCCGATATAAGATGCAGAAGAGCGGAATGTAGATGATCGCAGGATTCTGGGAAATAATAGGATTATATGCAGATGATACAATATAAGATGTAGATAATACAATATAGGCAGCGGGAAAAACGATGAAACGCCTGTCAGCGATAAAAACAGAGTGAAACTGTTTTCGTCTGACAGGCGTTTTTTAGCTGAAAGATATACATACACATTGGGACAAAAGGGTGATGTCCGGCTGTGCGTATGCTTGCATTTTATTTCAGATACATTCTCGCTTCGTATGGGCGAAGGACATTGGCGTCTTCGGCGTCGGTGTAGTTGGAGAGGAGCAGTCTGCTGCCTTCCGGGATCAGGGCGGAAGCATCGATGGTCCGCTCATTGCCGTAGAAGTTACAGAGGACGGTCAATGTCTGTTCGTCATTTTTTCTGTGGTAAGCGAAGACTTCCTCATCGTCAGGGAGGAGCAGGCAGAAAGCGCCGTCCACAATAACAGGAATCTCTTTGCGGAGACGGATCAGCTGCTTGTAATAGGAGAAGACGGAGTCTTTATCGTTTACCTGAGAGGCGGCGTTGATCTCTGTGTAGTTCGGGTTCACCGGCAGCCATGGAGTCCCTGTGGTGAAGCCGGCCTGTGCGCTGTCGTCCCAGTGCATCGGAGTACGGGCATTGTCGCGGCTCTTCGCGTGGACGGCCTGCATGAGTTTTTCTTCCGACCATCCTTTTGCTTTAAGCACATGGTAGGCGTTCAGCGTCTCAACGTCATCATAGTCGTCGATGGAAGGAAACGGAGTGTTGGTCATGCCCAGCTCTTCTCCCTGGTAAATGTACGGGGTACCCTCCATGCCGTGAAGCAGGGTGGCAAGCATTTTTGCGGAGAGAGCGCGGTATTCGTCGCTGTCGTTGCCCCAGCGGGAGACGATGCGGGGAAGATCATGGTTGTCCCAGAAGAGACTGTTCCAGCCTTTTTCGTGTAAGCGGGTCTGCCACTTATTCATCACTTCTTTGAGTTTGAGGAGAGGGAGCGGCATGAGATCCCATTTGGTTCCGTCCGGCTGCTGATCGAGGCAGATATGTTCAAACTGGAAGACCATGGATAATTCGCTGCCGTCCGGATTGCTGTAGAGAAGTGCGGTTTCCGGGGTCGCGCTCCACGCTTCTCCTACGCTGACCAGACCGGCTTTGCCGAAGGTGCTGGCGCTTAACTCACGGATGAGCTCGTGGAGATGCGGACCGTTTACCAGAACTTTGTCGTCCGGCACCTTGCCGATATGGTCGATGACGTCCAGACGAAAGCCTTCGATGCCGCGGTCGATCCACCAGTTGATCATATCATAGAGTTCCTGGCGCAACTTTGGATTCTCCCAGTTTAAATCCGGCTGTTTTTTGGAGAACTGGTGCATATAGTATTGACCAAGCTCCGGTACCCACTCCCAGAGGGAACCGCCGAAACCGGAGGTCAGATCGTTCGGAGGACAGCCTTCCACGCCGTCTCTCCAGATATAGTAATCGTGATAGGGATTCTCCTTACCTTTTAAGGCCTCCCGGAACCAGAAATGTTCGTCTGAAGAATGGTTGAGCACCAGATCCATGATAATGCGGATGTGATGCTTCTTTGCCTCGGCGATCAGACGGTCCATGTCGGCAAGGCTGCCGAAGATCGGGTCGATATCCCTGTAATCAGAGATGTCATAGCCATTGTCGGCCTGCGGGGAACAGTAAACCGGGGAGAGCCAGATGGCGTCGATGCCCAGATCTTCCAGATAATCGAGACGGCTGATGATGCCCGGAATATCGCCGATGCCGTCGCCGTTGGTATCCTGAAAACTCCGCGGGTAAACCTGATAGATGACTGCTTGTTTCCACCATTTGTTATCCATGTGTGTGATCCTTTCTCATATATAATTTCTAATCTTTTTATACTACCGGAAAAAGAATCTGTAAAGCCTCTTTTTCTGTTCTTTTTGCTTTTCTTCCGATCAAAACAGACAAAAAATGATCCGTAAACAGAAAATCAGAAATCCTTCTGCGTTCGCGGTGCGGCGCAGCTCTCCCGGATGCGCAGGGAGCAGGGCAGGGTAATGCGCACCGGCAGCGTATCCGATCGGGCAGACCGACCGGTCATCTGTGTCATATAATGGGCGGCGTACCGGCCCATCTGCAGAGCGGGCGCGTGGATGGTCGTGAGTGGAGGATTTAGGAACGCGGCGGCGCTGATGTCATCAAATCCGATGATGGAGACGTCGTCCGGTACCCGGTAATCGTATTTGTAAAAGGCCCGCATGGCTCCGATGGCGATGGGGTCGCTGGCGGCGAAGACAGCCGTCGGCAGCGGCGCACTGCCCTCTCTGTCTGCCTGGATGAGAGACAGCGCCATCCGGTAGCCGGATTCCACGGAGAAGGCTTCCTCCCGGATGTAAGGCTCCCAGCAGAGATCATGTTGCGTACAGTAGCGGATGAAAGCGTCTTTTCGCTCCTCAAAATAAATCGTGGAATCGGTAAGCTGCTCTTTGCCGCCCAGATAGGCGATGTGGCGGTGGCCAAGTCCGGTCAGATAATTCATGGCGTCGTACACTGCCTGTCCGAAGTCGAGAGTGATGGTGTTGCAGTTGATCTGCGGCGTGCGCATATCGAGAAAGAGAACGTGAGAGGAGAGTGTCTCGAGATTTTTCCGCTGGCTGTCACTGTATTTGCCGATACAGATGAGCGCGGGGACATCCCGCAGGGTGTCCATATATCCGGGATCGCTCTCGAAGGCGCGGATGACTTCGATCTTGTGCTCGGCACAGTACTGTTCAATACCGCTTCGGATATCCTGATAATAGGGATCCTCCGTCTCATCCAGAAGAGAGATCCACTGAAAAATGCCGATACTCATGGAGGTGGCGGTCGTTTTCTTCTTATTGTAATGTAATTCCTGAGCTATCCGCAGAACATTCTGCCGGGTGGCGTCGGTAACGCTCAAAGTCCCGTCCTGATTGAGAATGCGGGACACGGTGGCTGTGGACACGCCGGCTTTTTCTGCGATATCTTTCAATGTTGCCATGTGCTTCTCCTTTTTGTCTGATCTGTCCGCCAGTCCGGCTGATGCGCAAGATGCGGGCTGAAGGCCGGGGGCGTCGTAAGAAGGTGTCTTTGTCTTCTATTATAACAAAATCAGTAAAAAAATAAAGTATTATTTACTAAAAAATAAGTAAAACATAAAGAGAAAACAGAGTAAATAATACGGTAAAATAGAAGTAAAAACAGTTGACAAATTTACTAAAGTGTTTTACTATAAAGCCATAATAGTAACCGACAAAAACAGCGGTACCGCACAGAAGAGGCGGACCGCGGGGAAGATCAGAACGAACAAAAAGGAGAAGACGTTATGGCAAAAAAAACAGGGGTTTTAAAAGAAGAATTCAGAAGCGGCGCACACAGAGAGTTACTGCGGGATATTTACCTGGATGAGAATGTGCTCGACTATCAGACAGAGCGTTATATCAAGGCGCTGGAGAGTTATGAGGAACTGTACGGCGAGCAGGAAGTGGAGATCTACAGCGCTCCCGGCCGCAGCGAGGTGGGAGGAAACCACACGGATCACCAGCACGGCAAGGTACTGGCAGCATCCATCAACCTGGACATCATCGCAGTGGTCTCTCCGAGAGAGGACGGCATGATCGAAGTGAAGTCTGACGGATATCCGAAGACTGTCGTTGATCTTTCTTCCCTGGAACCGGTGAAGAAAGAAGTGGGAACCTCCACAGCGCTGATCCGTGGTGTGGCGGCAAGGATCCGGGAGATGGGATACGCGATCGGCGGATTCCAGGCGTATGCGACCAGCGATGTGCTGAGTGGTTCCGGCATGTCTTCCTCCGCGGCATATGAGGTTGTCATCGGTACGATCCTGTCCGGCCTGTATAATGATATGAAGCTGGACGCTGTGGATATCGCAAAGATCGGACAGTATGCGGAGAATGTTTACTTCGGAAAACCGTGCGGACTGATGGACCAGACAGCCTGCTCCGTCGGCGGACTGATCCACATTGACTTTGCGGACCCGGACAACACTTACGTAAAGAAACTGGATGTGGACTTCGAGGCGTATGATCATTGCCTGTGCATCACCGACACCAAAGGTTCCCATGCGGACCTGACAGACGAGTATGCATCCATTCCGGCAGATATGAAGAAGGCGGCAGCTTATTTTGGTAAGGAAGTGCTCCGTCAGGTAGATGAGAAAGAGTTTTTCGGAAAGCTGGCAGAACTCCGTGAGAAACTCGGTGACCGTCCGGTCCTTCGCGCCCTCCATTTCTTTGGGGAAGAGAAGAGAGTGGACGAGGAGATCGCCGCACTGGAGCGGGGAGATTTCGATGCATTTAAGAAATGGGTGAAGGCGTCCGGCGCTTCTTCTTTCCAGTACCTGCAGAATGTATTTACTGTTCGGGATTTAAACGGGCAGGGACTTTCCGTAGGCCTTGCCGTCAGCGATGCAGTGCTGGGAGAAAGAGGTGTCAGCAGAGTACACGGAGGCGGTTTTGCCGGAACGATTCAGGCATTTGTGCCGGGAGACGCCGTGCAGGAATACAGAGAAGCGCTTGACAGCGTGTTCGGCGAGGGAAGCTGCCATGTACTGAAAGTAAGAAAATACGGCGGAATGAAAGTTCTGTAAGAGAATAGTAAGAGCCGGGGAAACAGATACAGGAAATATAAAGGGCGGTAAAAGGAGAATATAAGATGAGTTTATATAAAGAGATTGCCAGACTGGTGGAATATGGACTGAGAACAGAGCTCGTTGCACAGGCAGATAAAAGGTATATGATCAATCAGCTTCTTGAGGTATTTCATGAAGATGAATACGAGGAGCAGGATGTGGCCGGTGAAGATATCGTTCTTCCGGAAGTACTTGATACGCTGACGGACATCGCCTTTGAGAGAGGGATCATCAGCAGTGATGACATCGTGACAAGAGATTTATTCGACACGAAGCTTATGGGGATTCTCACCCCACGTCCGTCCCAGGTCATCGCGGAGTTCGAGGATCTCTATGGAGAAAATCCGCAGAAGGCGACAGATGCATTTTATAAATTCAGCCAGGATACCAACTATATCCGCAGAGACCGGATCAAAAAGGATATCCGTTGGAAGGTGGACAGCCCGTACGGAAAGATTGACATCACGATCAACCTGTCCAAACCGGAAAAAGACCCGAAAGCCATTGCGGCAGCTAAAAACGCACCGCAGAGCGCCTATCCGAAATGTCAGCTCTGCATGGAGAACGAGGGATATGCCGGAAGAATGAATCATCCGGCAAGACAGAATCACCGGATCATTCCGATTCAGATCAACGGAAGCCAGTGGGGATTCCAGTATTCTCCGTATGTGTACTATAATGAGCACTGCATTGTCTTTAACGGACAGCATGTGCCGATGAAGATCGACCATACAGCTTTTGTGAAATTATTTGACTTTATCAAACAGTTCCCGCATTATTTCCTTGGCTCCAACGCGGACCTGCCGATCGTGGGAGGTTCCATCCTGAGCCACGATCACTTCCAGGGCGGCCGGTACCGTTTTGCCATGGCGGACGCTGAGATGGAGAAACATATCGTGATCCCGGGATATGAGGACGTGGAAGCAGGAATCCTGCACTGGCCGCTGTCTGTCATCCGTATCCGTCATAAAGACGAGAAACGGCTTATTGCGCTGGCAGACCACATCCTGGAGAAATGGAGAGGCTACACCGATGCGGAAGCGTACATTTTTGCCGAGACGGACGGAGAGCCGCATAACACGATCACGCCGATCGCCAGAAAGAACGGAGAACTGTTTGAACTGGATCTGACACTCAGAAATAATATCACAACGGAGGAGTGTCCTCTGGGATTGTATCATCCGCACAGCGAATACCATCACATCAAGAAAGAGAATATCGGACTGATCGAGGTGATGGGACTTGCCGTTCTGCCGTCCAGATTGAAGGGCGAGATGGAGCTGCTGGCGGACTGTCTGGTAAAGAAGACGCCGGCCGAGGAGCACGAAGAACTCCTGAAGCATAAAGAATGGGCAGACAAGATCTGCGCGAAATATGCGGATATCAATGCGGATAACGTAATGGATATCCTCAAAGAAGAGATCGGACAGGTATTTGTGGGCGTGCTGGAAGATGCCGGCGTCTACAAATGTACCGAAGAAGGCAGAGCGGCCTTTGACCGGTTTGTGGCAGTTTTATAAGTTTTTCTGTCGTTACAAATTTTTCATATAGTTGATGACAAAGAGAACGGTCTTGAGAGTCATGGCATCGTGAAATTGCCGGATATCAAGGCCGGTCTCTTTTTGTATCTGTTCCAGACGGTAGATCAGAGTGTTCCGGTGCATGTGCAGATGCCGTGTGGTCTCCGCGATATTGAGGTTATTATCCAGGAAACAGTTGATGACATGAACGGTCTCCGGCTGAAAAAAGTCCGGGGAGCAGTCGCCGAGCGCTTCCTTTAAGTAGGCGCTGCACTGTTCCCGTGAGAGACCGTATATGAGACGACCGATCCCCAGTTTATCATAGGGATAGACATACTGATCCGGATAGAAGATCTTTCCGGCGTTGAGAGCCAGGGACGCTTCCTGGTAGGCTTTTGGCAGCTGATTTAAGTGTTCGTAGATAGCGCCGTAGGCGACCTTTACCTGAATCAGCGCCTCAGCGTTCAGAAGGTCCATCACCAGATAGGCGGAAGAGTGCAGAGTATCCACCGATATTTCCTCTGAAAATGTGTATACAATGGCAAGCTGGCAGGAGGACATGGGGATAAACCATGAGCGGGAGACGTCCGGAAAGGCGTGTTTCAGGATCGTGATGACAGAATTCTCCATCGTTTCTTTTGATTCCACGAGAAAAAGAGCCCGCCAGGCGGTGAGGGGGACGTGGAACCGTTTTGCGGTGTGGATCAGCTCGTGGGTCTCCATCTCTCCGGTGATCCACCGCTTGTATATCGCTTCCCGGCTGTTTGTCTCCTTGTAAGAATCAATTAGCGCGTCCAGCTGGTGCAGCGTGTAAGAGAGAAACTCTTCGTCATCATGTTCCGCTGCATTTTCTGTCTCCGGCAGCTCTATATGAAGGGACAGCCCGGTGATCCGTTTCAGTTCATCCAGCTTTCTCTTTACATTTCTCAGTTCTGTATTTTCCATGAGAGCATACTCCTGTTCTGAAATCGTGTTTGAAATGGCAGGGCCCGGGCGATGTGCATCATCATCCCGCTGTCTGGAACAGCCAGTGTTCCGATAGCCTTATGGCGAAAGTATATCACTAAAAAAAGAGAATGGAAAGTAGAACGTTCATAAAAATGTACGGTGTAAAAGTGTATGGCGTAAAAATGTACAGGGTAAAAATGTGTGGACAGAATATATGCCCCGGGTGAATGAAATGAGGAGGACCCGAGGCATGCATTCCTTTTAGAAAAAGAGAAAAACGAATTATGATATACAAATGTACATATTTCTGGGATGGTTGTACTCACCGGAAGATGAGCGCGCCAATCCTCTCTAGTTGGTGATAGTTACTTCTGTTTCTTTATCGAATAAATGAATCTTTTCCATATCCAGGATGAAGGAAGCGTCAGAACCGGATTTCAGTTTGGTGCTGGAACTTACGCGGGCTGTCATCTGTGTACCTTCCATATCGAAGTACAGATAAACCTCTGCGCCAAGCAGCTCGTAGAACTTGATCTTCGTCTTGATATTAAGACCTACAGGAGCACCTTTGTCGCCTTCTTCGTAGATGTCTTCCGGACGGATACCGAGGATAACGGTCTTGCCGTTGTAGTTGCCGTCGATGAGCGCCTGTTTCTTAGAATCCGGAACACGCATCTCGCTGTGACCTACAGTTAATGTAACATCGTTGCCGTTAATCTTAACCTTGGCATCCATAAAGTTCATCTGAGGAGAACCAATGAATCCTGCTACGAACAGGTTGCAAGGTTTGTCATACAGATTCTGAGGGGTATCTACCTGCTGCATGATACCATCTTTCATAACAACGATTCTTGTACCAAGGGTCATAGCCTCTGTCTGGTCATGTGTTACGTAGATAATCGTAGCGCCCAGGTTCTGATGAATCTTGGAAATCTCAATACGCATCTGAACACGAAGCTTTGCGTCCAGGTTGGAAAGAGGCTCGTCCATCAGGAATACCTTAGGATTACGAACGATGGCACGTCCCATGGCAACACGCTGTCTCTGACCACCGGAAAGAGCGTTCGGCTTACGGTCAAGGAGCTTATCAAGGTCAAGGATCTTGGCAGCCTCACGAACCTTTTTGTCGATCTCGTCTTTCGGTACTTTACGAAGCTTTAAGCTGAATGCCATGTTGTCATATACGGTCATATGCGGATACAGAGCGTAGTTCTGGAAAACCATGGCGATATCACGGTCTTTTGGTTCGATGTCGTTCATCAGCTTGCCGTCGATACGGAACTCACCTTCAGAAATATCCTCCAGACCGGCGATCATACGAAGTGTGGTGGATTTACCACATCCGGATGGTCCTACGAAAATGATGAACTCTTTATCTGCGATCTCCAGATTGAAATCGGTTACGGCATGATAACCGTTCGGATAAATCTTCTGAATTCCTTTTAATGATAAGTTAGCCATAGATAATGTATCCTCCTTAAAAATATATGTATATATAAATATACGGGACATTAGATGCCGTGTATATATTTATATATAAGTAAACGTTTCTGCTTTCTATAGTCTAAACCATATGCGAGGATTCGGCAATGACACAAGTAACTAAAAATTCAAAAAAATTATGGTCAAAGACGACAGTCCTCATAGTCAAAGATGCAATATTCATAGGCGTTGATAATCTCCGTGGACTTATACCGGTCATATCGGTGAAAATCACCGCCGTAATTTTTGTGCACGTGTCCGTGGATAAAATAGCGAGGCTGATACCGGTTCAGGAGATGACAGAAGGTCTCAAAGCCCCGGTGCGGCAGGTCCTCCCCGTCGTTGATATTACGTGCGGGCGCGTGTGTCAGCAGGATGTCGATGCCGCCGTGCCGCAGCAGGGAGAACTTCTGTTTCTTGGCTCTTTTTTTCATTTCCTTTTCTTCGTACTGGTATGCTCCGTCATTATAGTTCATGGAGCCGCCAAGCCCCAGGATCCGGATGCCCTCGTGGACATAGACCCTGTCGTCCACACAGATGCAGCCTTCCGGAGGCCGGCGTTTGTACTGCGTGTCATGATTGCCGTGTACGTACAGCACCGGAGCACGGGACATAGTCACCAGAAAGGACAGATATTCCGCCCGGAGGTCGCCGGCGGAGAGGATGAGGTCGATGTCCGCCAGCTTTTTCCTCTCGTAGTAGTCCCAGAAATACGGGGATTCGATATCGGAGATGGCCAGGATCTTCATAGCAGTCTGTCCTCCTCTTTGATACCCTGAATGGCAGCCAGATCCCGGGCAGGCGCGTCCAGATCGTCTGTGGACGGGATGGATCCCCGGATATTTTCTGTCAGCCAGTCCATGGTGATGATCTCCTCCGGTGTCAGTGTGTCAGAGCTGCTGCCTTTCACCACACCGTTTTGTGAGTACATGATGCCGGAAAACGGATTGAAATCGCCCCGGCAGATCGTATCCTTCAGAAGCTTGATCAGGCGGCTGGTACCGATCGGAAGGCGGTGGGAGCAGATGACGTCGACGATGCCCGAGGACATGCCCCACCAGTAATTGAGTCCTTTGGTGGTATCCTTCTCATCATCCAGCTTCCAGCTTCCGTTCATGACATTGCGGATCATATGTTCATAGAAGCGTCCCCAGTTCCACACCGGCATGGCCATATTCCAGATGGAATCGCCGTCCGGGCGGTAGAGACCGAACTGCTGGTCGTACATGCCCGGCGCCGCCAGATTCTTTCCGGAGATGATGGTGATCCCCTTTTCCGCAAAGAAAGATTCGCTGACCGGCTGCATACGTCTGGACCATTCCAGATAGACGACTGCCCGCGGGTTCACCATCTGCGCGCCCATGGCAAAGGCGTTGATATTGGCGATATTGCCGTAGATCGGATAGTCGGCAATGTAGCCGATACGGTCGTTGTCCGCCATGGAACCGGCGATGGCGCCCATCAGGAACTTCGCCTCGTGCATGCGGGCGTAATAAGTGCGGATATGCTTGTAGGAGGTATTCAGGGAACAGTTCAGTATCTTTACCTCCGGGTGGTCGAGCGCGGCCTTTAAACTCTCCCGCAGGAAGATCGGGGAGGTTGTGAAGATGATGTCGTTATCCTCATCGATCGCCTTCTGCAGGTATTCCGCGATATTGTCCTGCGTCACATTTTCATAGTAGGAGGTGGTCACCTGGTCGGAGAAGGTATGCTGCAGGTGGAGTCGTCCCAGATCGTGAGAGTAGGTCCATCCGGAGTCCGCGATGGTTTTGGCGTACAGGAAGCAGACCTTCAGCTTTTTGGTTCCCACAGGGATCAGGCGCAGAAGGATGCTTTTTTTCTTATTGTCTTCCGGGTCCATCCGCAGTGCCACGGACTGGTCGGACTGGAGGAGGAGAAACTCGTCTCTCGTCTTTTTAAGTTTGGTCTTCAGCTCAGAGGAACTGTCCTTGAAAAGAGAGTCATAGCCGTAGAGATCTATGTAGTACAAAAAGGCGTCGCCCACCAGGACCGTCGGTTTTTTCTTAGTGGAGCTTGTCAGAGCTGTCGTCACCTTTTTGGCAGCGCTTTCCTGCGCGGGAAGAACAGAGCCGGCGGAAAGCAGAGAGGCTGCCTTGCTCTCGTTGATGGCGTCATAAGCTTCCTGAAAAAGCGCGTAGGCAAAATGAAAGTTTCTCCGGTCTTCATTGGTCCACGGCTCATTTGGCAGTTTGCCCACAAGACGCTGCAGACGCGCGAAGCTGCCGATGCGGGAGAACCAGATATCATTGATCTCCGATAAGCTGTAAAAGTCCATGAATTCATAATAAATGCGGGTTTCCTTGTCATCGTTCTGCGGCGGGATGATGCGGGTGACGTTGGCGGGAACAGAGACTGCGCCAAAATATTTCAGCACGCTGACCCGCTTGTTGCCCTCCTCGATGTAGAACTCATTCATGAATTCATAGGCCTTGACCGGTTCCCGGATGCCCTCGCTCAGATGCGCGCTGCAAAGAGCGATCCATTTGGAAGCAAACTCGGTATTTTCTTTCAGGACAGGATAAAAGCTCTTGCTGAACGAACTGCTCCTGCCTTTGCTTTTCGTGCCTACGATCCGCTCCATCGGGATATTGACAAGGCCGAGAGATACTTCCGTCGGCGCGGTGATATGCCGCTCTTCCAGAATGGTGTCAAGGACAGCGGGAGATCCGCCCTCCTTTTTGCCGAGATGGCAGGCTTTTTCATAATGCATTTTTGCGTCCGCTTTTGTTGCAATCATACGATATACTCCTTTTTGATGTGTGCTGATATGTCAAAGGATTAACTTAGTCTTGTGCCTATGATACTCGCCGCAGGAAACCTTTGTCAATAAGAACTTGAGGAAGCCTGTCACCGGTATGTTTACGCCTGTTTACGCGGATGACCGGAGTTTGGAAAAATGCAGAAATACAGGCGATTCCCGTCACATTTCCACAATAATTTGTACTTGTGCAACGGGAATGAGTTTGTTATAATGGAAAAAATGTATCAATCGTATGACATATAAAGACGGTTCGTCTCATTTTTTTATCAAATAAATGCAAAATCTGCATGAAAATTTTGAGTAATTTTAATATCAGATAAGATCTGAACAGCTCTGATATCAGATAAAACCCTGTCTTTGTATAAAGAAAAAAGCCGGATAATGTGTTACGATGGCGGGAGTCAATCTCCTGTCCGGCAGATATCCTGCGGGTAGGACCTGAATATTTGAATATTATAAAAAATAAACAGAAAAAACAGAGGAGTAAAATAAATATGAAAAAAGATTTTGTTGTGGACAAAAAGTATCTGAACATCCCGGTCTGCGCGCAGAAGGAGGAGAAACTTCTGCGGGTCTTTCTGCTGGATGAGGAAGGAAAAGAAGAGGAGAAGTTTACAGAAGTGATGGTGCCGGTGGATGCGGAGCAGGAAGAGGAGTATGTCTGTGATTTTTATGCACAGATTCCTCTGCCGGCGTATCAGGGCAGGAAGATCCGCGTTTCCATGAAAGAGGGAGACGCGCCGGAGAGCTTCCTGGCTGCCGTTTTTCTTTCGGATGAACCGCAGAAAGCAGAGGACACGCATCCGGTCATTCATTTTGCGGCGGACAGCGGGTGGACCAATGACCCGAACGGAATGATCTATGACGGGGAGTTCTATCATCTGTATTTCCAGTATAATCCGTTTGACACGGCCTGGAATAATATGAGCTGGGGACATGCGGTCAGCAAAGACATGCTTCACTGGAAGCAGGTGGATTCTGTGATGTTCCCGGATGAGGATGGGACCATTTATTCCGGCTGCGCCATCGAAAACGAGCGCGGCCTTCTCGGGCTGCCGGAGGATGCGCTCCTGTTTTTCTATACGGCGGCAGGCGGCAATGAAGATTGGAGCAAAGGAAAGCAGTTCACGCAGAAGATCGCTTTCAGTACGGATGGCGGCAGAACGCTGCAGAAGAGAAAAGAACCTTGTGTTCCGGTCATTTACCGGGACAGCCGTGACCCAAAAGTATATTGGCACGAGGAGTCCGGCGCTTATATCATGGCCCTCTGGCTCCGGGGCAATGATTTCGGTATCCTTCGCTCTGAGGATCTGGAAAACTGGGATCTGGTGGATGAGTTTACATTAAAAGACGGATGGGAATGTCCGGATATTTTTCAGTTATCCACGGAAGACGGTGAGAAAAACTGGTTTTTCTGGTCAGCGGACGGCTTCTATTACCAGGGAGAGTTTGACGGACATGAGTTTAAGACGGACGGCGAGAAAAAATGGGCGTATCTGACAGACGTTCCATATGCCGCACAGACATTTTCCGGTGTGGATGGCCGTATCATTTCCATTCCATGGCTCCGACTGAAGAACGACGGCAGAAATTATACAGGCGCTTACGGTATTCCGGTGGAATTATCCTGCAAGCGTACGGAGGATGGCCTGATTCTTGTGCAGAAACCGGTGCGGGAGCTTTTCGAACAGATGAAGAACATAACGGAGCAGGTTCCGGTAAATGAAGATAACACGATCGTCTGTCAGCAGGAGAAAAAGAAGGCGCTGGTGATCCGTATGCGTATCCGGGAGAATCTGTTTGACGATCTCCGCTGGAAGATCAACGGAAGTTGGGTGGAGTACAGTCCGGAGGCTGGCAGCCTGACCGTGGACAGAGATGCCTTTCAGACGAAACCGTGGCAGCACGAGCTGCTGTTGATCATTGATGACCGGATCCTGGAGATCTTTTTTGAGGATGGCAGTCAGATGGGAACATTTGAGCTGCGCAGTCCGGAAGTGAGTCTGGAACTGCCGCTCACCAATGTGGAGAATTATGAGATTTTTGAGGTAGAGTAACTTTGAAATGGGGGAAACAGACAAAGGAGAAAATAAAATGGCAACTTTAAAGGACGTTGCGAGGGAAGCTGGCCTGACGGTGACAACAGTATCCCGGGTCCTTAATAACCGGGGATATATCAGCGATAATGCCCGCAGACGGGTGGCGGAGGCCATGAAAAAGCTCAATTATCGGCCTAATGAGCTGGCACGTTCTTTGCAGAATAAGAATTCAAATATGATCGGAGTGATCGTCCCGCACATTCGGCACCCGTATTTTGCCGAGATGATCAGCAACTTGGAAAATGAATCGCACAAAAGGGGCTATAAGATGCTCCTGTGTAATTCGCAGGGACGGGACGAAAAAACATTAGAATATGTGGAGATGTGTTACAGTAACCGGGTGGCGGGTGTGATCCTGTGCAGCGGCACCGTGGACGCCTCGACGTTTGAGAGACTGGATATTCCCATCATCACCGTGGAACGGTATGTGGACACCGCGACGGCGTCAGTGGAATGTGATAACATCCAGGGAGGCGCGCTTGCCGCCAAGAAGCTGATCAGTTCCGGCTGCAAACACCTTCTGCATATCGGAAGCTTCACCGATACACCCATGTCCGCGGACAGACGGGTGGTGGGATTCCGGCAGATGTGCGCGGAATACGGGATCCCGTTTCTGGAGCGTCTGACGGAGGTGGAGCAGTTTGACGCGCTGAATTACAGCGAGATGGTGGAGGAAGTTTTTCGGGAGCACCCGGATATCGACGGGCTTTTCGGCAACAGCGATGTCATTGCCGCGCAGGCCATTCAGGTCTGCCGGAAACTTGGACTGAGCGTGCCGGAACAGGTGAAGATCATCGGCTTTGATGATTCCATGATCGCGCCGATCACGGCGCCGCAGCTCACCACCATTCATCAGCCGATCAAGGAGATGGCGACTATGGCCGTTGACTTCCTTGATAAGGCGGTGGTCGGACAGATCGTGCCGAAACGCACGGTGCTGCCGGTTCATCTGGTGGAGCGGGAGAGCACCTGAAAACAATGATTTGCAGAGATGATTCCATGAGAATCCGGGGATATAGAGAACACAGACGAGGACATGAGACCGCAGACAGGTCCTCCCGACTCGACCCTCCGTCGGATATCCGAGAGGGATAAAAGCAGCAGGGAGGAACCGCTTATTGCGGTTCCCGGCTTACGCCTTACAGTCAGAGAGGAAAGCGCGGTCTTTTGTGCGAGCACAAGCCCGACGCTTCCTCGTCTGCCTGCTCCCTGCTGTTTTCCGGAGACCATGTCATATCCTCCGTCACAGCTCGCGGTCGAATCCTGTCTGCGGACATAAAATGTCCTCTGTGCTGTGTAAGATTATCTGTTTCTTATTCCCTCGACATAATAACTATATCTGTAAAGTAAAAAATTATTGTTCCACTTGCTGTTTTGCCAGTATACACAGGATTTTTGTAAAGGTGGAACAAAAGTTTTCCAATACACAGATGCCGTTCTGATTCCATACAGATTCCGACCGCGAGCTGTGAGCGAGGACTTTCTAAAACGTGTGGAAGGCAGGGAGCAGGATTGGAAAAGGGATGGCTCCCGTGCTTGCACGAAGGAGCCATCCCTTTTTAATCCTGTAAAGCGTAGCTGAAACCGCAAAGCGGTTTCTCCCTGCCAATCAGAAAACGTCCGTAGTCCGAGTGAGGGTCGAGTCGGAAGGAACTGTATGAGAATGAACGGCATCGTCTGTTATATGAAAAATCTGTTATCTTTACAAATCTATATCCTACTCCGGCAGCAGATCTTCCTGGGTCAGTGCCCGGATAAAGGACACGCTGTCGTCAGGGTGTTCGGTGTTGGAGATGATGACGGCGTAGAGCGGTTCATCTCCCTCTGTGTTGATCTGGTCTTCCGGCTTGTTATAGCGCTCTTCAAATTCCGTTCCTTCCAGATTGACGGCGTAGTAACCGTCGATGCCGACGGATTCGTTCACTTCGCCGTACTCGTCGATCTGCAGGTTGGCGGTCCCCTGTTCGATCATGTCCCGCTCGCTCAACTCTGTATATAAGTCTTCCGGAAGCATCTCATCCAGGCTGGCGCAGGCGTTGATGGCGAGAAGGTATTCGTACATGTCGGCGTTGCAGATGGCAACGTCCATCCGCTGGGAAGCGACGGTGCTCATGACCTCGATCTCATAGAGCTGATAGTTGGAGTCGTCATAGTCAAAGGGCTGATCCTCATTAAAATCGACAAGTCCCGGCTTACCGTCGGATGTCAGTTCCTTTTCAAACTGGCGGAACCAGTAGATGCAGGTGTCGTCAGTGTTCAAGACGGCGTAGACCTGCAGACGCCGCGGTTTCTGACCTTCCCACAGCATGTGGGCGAAGGTGACAGCCACGACCACCAGGGTGATGAAGATGACGGCGGGCAGTTTGTAATAATCCCAGAGGAAGCCCAGCTTTTTCGTTCCTTTTAATTCTTTAAATGTATTCCAGTCCCTCCGGAGTTCCTGACGGAAGATGGAGGGCTCTTTTTCTGTTTTGTTCTTTTTTGGTTGTCTTTTCAAAATCAATATTCCTTTCTGTCAGCGGGCGCTTACAGCAGCCACTTCATGTCGTCGTCCGGAGGGATGATCTCCTCCTCTTTGAAGTCTTCCGTGCTCTCGCCGTATTCGTCTTCTTCAATAACCGGTGGCAGGTACTCTTCAAGTATTGTAAGCTGAATGGCGGTGCAGGTCTCCGCGAAGTAAGCGGGAAGAATGAAAATCAGTCCCGGCAGCAGATGGATGAGCCACAGGCAGAGGATCAGGGCGAAGAACATATAAAGTGTCCTGGAAAAGTTCTTTATACATAAGGTAAACGCCCAGATGAGGATCTGCCGGTTGGTGCGCTCAAACTTGGACAGCAGAGGGAAGGTATATAAGGTAACTGCCAGCCATACCACAAACAAAACGGCAAAGAAGAAAAGGAAAAAGGTGTAGATTCCTCTTCCGGTGTGGTAGCACAGGTACATATCAAGAACGAGGAAGGCGCCGATCAGAGTCAGCGGGATCCCGAGCTGAAGTCCCTGCTTGAAGTTTTGTTTGAAAGATTTAAAGAAGTCTTTGGACGGATAGCCGCCGTCTCCCCGCAGGATGCCGAACATGCCGTAAAAGAGGGCGGTGGTGGCGGGACCGATGGTAAAGACCGGCACACAACACAGGAGCCACAGGCAGTTTAAGACGAAAATGTCAAACACTCTGCCCATGGCCGTCCAGAAGGGATTGTCCATGTTAAATATTTTTTTCATGTGAAAGTGCTCCTTTCCTGTCAAAATCACCAAAAACATGTTGAAAAAAATTGTATCAAATATGGAATGAGATTTCAACCCTAAAATATCAAGGGTTTGACATGAGGATTTGGGGGTGAAATCCGGTTGATTTCACTAAAAAATCACTGGTGTTTAATGGAAAAGTAAAATAAATGACAGAATTTGTGAAGAAATCGTAAAGAAAAATGATAAATCTTATGATAAACGATTGACATAGTCGCCATATGGTGTTATATTTTCATTAACTGATGTGTATGTTGTTTCTCAGGTAAATAATAAGATTGCTAGCATCCTTATTTCATGTGAGGGACATACATAATACGGACGTTAAAAAGGCGGAAAAGGAGAAGGAATTTCCGGCTTGACATTCTATTCTAAGAGGAGGAAATGAAACATGAAATTGAAAAAGCTTGCAGCTGTTTCATTAGCAGCTATGATGACTCTTTCTCTTGCAGCTTGTGGCGGCTCAGGAGATGAAGGGGGAGCAGAAAGTGGCGGTACTGCCATTACGATCTTTAACTCCAAGATGGAGATCCAGGATCAGTTTGAAGAAGTAGCAGAAAAGTATACCGAGGCTACAGGCGTTGACGTTGAAGTTTACTACTCCAGCGACACCGTAGCAGCTCATCTTGCTACCAAGTATTCTTCCAATGACCCGTATACTCTTTCCATGGTAGACGCGAAAGACGTTTACAACCTGGCAGAAGAGCATGCCGTTGATTTAAGCGATCAGGAGTGGGTAAGCCAGACTCCTTACGCGATCACCATCAATGACAAGGTTGTTGGTTTCCCACTCTGTGTTGAGGCCCGTGGTCTTATCTACAACGCAGATGCCATCGAGGCGATCACCGGAACACCATTTGATCCGGCTCAGTATCAGACTCTCGACGCGTTCAAGGGACTTCTTGATCAGTTAGTAGCAGGCGGAATGGAAAGCCCGACCGGCGTTCTGAAAGAAGACTGGTCCATGGCAGGTCATTACTTACCACAGGTTTACGAAGAGCAGGCAGATCCGGATGCATTTGTTACCGGTTTGACAGAAGGCACCGTAGATCTTGCCAACGATCCGAAATATAATTCCTTAATGGAAACATTTGAGACATTAATGGATTACAACTACGCGAAAGATTCCGCAATCTCTGCAGAGCGTGAGGTAACTTCTCAGAAACTGGCAGAAGGCGAGATCGCGTTCATGTTCGGCGGTAACTGGGATTGGGCTGTTCTTTCCGCTTATGATTACAGCGATAACATGGGTATCATGCCTGTTCCACAGAACACAGACGACGGCACCAACACCAAGCTTGTCGGCGGTGGTTCCAAGTACTTCTTCATCGACTCTTCCGAGAATACAACTGACGAACAGCGTCAGGCTGCTAAAGATTTCCTGAACTGGTTAGTAAGCGATCCGGAAGGAAACGCATTCTTAACAGACGATTGCCAGCTTGTTCCTGCATACAGCAATATCTCTGCTGATAACCTGGACCCACTGGGAACATCCGTTAAGTTTTATGCAGACGCAGGTAACCTGATTCCTAACTACAACTTCCTGCCAGACGATCATTACGCAGTTCTGGGCGCAAAAATGCAGGAATACCTGGCCGGACAGATCGATCGTACACAGTTTGCACAGGATATCGTAGATTACTGGAAGACAGCACAGGTGATTCCTCACTAATTCACTGACTTTTTCAACACGTTAGTATTCTGGCAGGTACGCTGTGGGCAGTTGTCCTGCGTGCTGCGAGCAGCGGCCTTTAACGGACAGGGGATTACATAGACGCTACACCATCGTATCTTGCCGGAATGCGCACAAAAGAAGGGAGAGCTTAACAGTATGAATACAAATAGTATGTCATATAAGAGCAAACAGTATATCATGTTTGCCGGTATCACTACCCTGGTTTTTGTCGCAGTAGTTATCGCACCTTTCATTTACGGTCTGTATCTGACCTTTACAAGCTGGGACGGTGTATCCAGAGATAAACCGTTTGTCGGCCTTGCCAATTACGTGGCAACTTTCCAGGACAGCGCCTTCTGGGCAGCTCTGGGAAGAACATTCTTTTACTCCATCATTGCCGTTATCCTGGTAAACGTAGTTGCGTTCATCCTGGCATACCTGGTAACAAGAGGAGTAAAAGGACAGAATTTCTTCCGTGCCGGATTCTTTATCCCGAACCTGATCGGCGGTATCGTTCTTGGTTATGTATGGAAGTTCGTATTTAACCGTGCGTTAGTTGCAATTGGAGAGTCTCTCTCCGTTGGCGCATTATCCACATCATGGCTGTCCACCCCGAACGGCGCCATGGCATGTTTGATAATTGTTGCCGTGTGGCAGTATGCAGGATATATGATGTTAATTTACGTAGCAGGATTCATGAGCGTATCAAATGACGTTCTGGAGGCAGCAAAGATTGACGGCTGTACTGATTTCCAGACAATCGTACATATCTCCGTACCTCTGATGGTATCTTCATTTGTACAGTGTCTGTTCCTGACGATCACTAGATGTTTCATGGTATACGATGTAAACTTATCCTTGACAAAGGGTGAGCCGTTCAACAGTTCCGTAATGGCAGCGATGCATGTGTACAATCAGGCATTTACCTATAAGAATTACGGTACTGGTCAGGCAGAAGCGCTCGTGCTGTTTATCGTCTGTGCGGTAGTCGGCGTGCTTCAGGTTTACATTGGTAAGAAAGCGGAGGTATCAGCATAATGGATAAAAATGCAAAGGCGGCTCGCAATAAAAAGATCCGGCATGCGTTGATGCTGGTTCTTCTGGTAGTCTTATTCCTGTTATTTATTTTCCCGTTTATCCTTGTCATCATCAACGTGTTCAAGGAAAAAGCGGATATCACAACAGATCCGTTGGCACTGATCGGCGCGCACGGATTTACACTTGAGAACTTCCCGGAAGCCATGGAAAAGATGGAGTTCTGGAAAGTGTTCGGTAACTCAGCAATTATCACGATCTGCTCAACAATTTTCACATTACTGTTATCTTCCATGACAGCTTTTGTAATCGTCCGGAACAATTGGAAGCTCACAGGATTATTGTTCGGTCTGATGATTGCCTCCATGGTTATCCCGTTCCAGGTATTGATGATTCCTCTGGTTTCTCTGTACGGCGGTATCTTTGGAATCTTAAATCACAGGGCAACGTTGATTTTCATGCACGTCGGTTTCTCGCTATCCATGGCGACATTCATGTTCCATGGCGCGATCAAGACCAACGTCCCGATCTCCCTTGAGGAAGCGGCGACGATCGACGGATGTACCCGTTGGCAGACCTATTGGAAGGTTGTATTCCCTCTGTTAAAACCTACGATCGCAACAGTAGCCATCATCGATGCCATGGCGTTCTGGAACGACTACCTGCTGCCGAGTCTGGTTCTGGCAAAGAAAGAGTTATACACGATTCCAATTGCCACACAGATGTTCTATGGAACATTCTCTACAGACCTCGGATTGATCATGGCAGCCCTGTTGCTGGCTATGTTACCTATCCTGATTCTGTATCTGTTCCTGCAGCGTTTCATCGTGGAAGGTGTTACTTCCGGCGCTGTCAAATAATTTAACAGCTATTATTTTCCCGTCAGATGCTAGCGACGGGGCGGGGGAATATTGCAAGATATAGTTAACCTGGCGATTACTGTCTTCCCGTATCGGAAGGCAGTAATTTGCATATCAGGGGAAAATGTAGTAGAATACACCACGGCAATGAACATTTGCACCGAAATCATGAAGGTCGAGGAAAAGAAATATGAGTATTATTTTTGACAAAAATCACCACACATTCACTTTACACACAAAAAACTCTTCATATCAGATGCAGATTGATCCCTTCGGTTTTCTGATCCATTTATATTATGGAAGAAGGACGGAAGGATGCATGGATTATCTTTTGACATATGCGGACCGTGGATTCTCGGGGAATCCGTACGATGCGGGTCTGGACCGCACGTATTCCATGGATGTTCTGCCACAGGAATTTCCACATACCGGGGTCGGCGATTACCGTAATGTGGCGTGTACCGTAGTCAATGCGGATCAGTCCCGTTGCTGCGACGTTCGCTATACAGGTCATGTCATCAGAAAGGGTAAATATTCTCTCGACCGTCTGCCGGCTGTTTACGCAGACGAATCAGAAGCGGAGACCCTGGAGATCATGTTAAAGGACGCAGTCAGTGAGGTGGAGATCACGCTGCTCTACGGTGTTTTGCCGGAGGCGGACATCATCACCCGGAGTGTCCTCGTAAAAAATGAAGGAAAAGACAAGATTTATCTGGAGAAGGTGTTGAGCGCCTGCCTGGATTTTGTCGGCGGGAACTTTGATCTGATCACATTCCAGGGAAGACATTGTATGGACCGGATGTATCAGAGACATCCTCTCGCGCACGGAACCATGAAGATTGGAAGCCGCCGTGGGACGTCCAGCCACCAGTACAATCCGATGCTGATTCTGGCGGACCATGAGACAACGGAAGACTTTGGAAGCTGTTACAGCATGACATTTATGTACAGCGGCAGTTTCCAGGCTGAGGTGGAGAAAGACCAGTTTAATCAGACCCGCGCGCTGATCGGTCTGCAGCAGGAGGGCTTCCGCTATCCGCTGGAGCCGGGCGAGACATTTACCGCGCCGGAGGTGATCCTCTCTTTCAGCGCACAGGGCTTAAACCGTCTTTCCCAGAATCTCCACGTCTGCATCCGGAATCATGTGTGCAGAAGGAAATATAAAAACGCTGTCCGCCCAATCCTGGTAAACAGCTGGGAAGGCGCTTACTTTGATTTTAATGGCGAGACGATCTATCAGCTCGCCGTGCACGCCAAAGAGCTGGGCATCGACATGGTTGTCATGGACGACGGCTGGTTCGGAGACAGAGACGACGATTTCAGCGGACTGGGCGACTGGTTTGTCAACGAGAAGAAGCTGGGCGAATCTCTCGGTCACCTCATTGAGAGAATCAACGCCCTCGGCGTGAAGTTCGGTATCTGGATCGAACCGGAAGGCATCAACGAGGACAGCCGCCTTTATAAAGAACATCCGGACTGGGCGCTCTCGATTCCTGGACGAAAACCGATCCGTGCGAGAAGTCAGCTTGTCCTTGATTTTTCAAGGAAAGAAGTGGTGGACGCTATTTTCGATATGATCTGCAAGGTGCTGGATCAGGGCAACATTGAGTATGTCAAATGGGATATGAACCGGAGCCTTGATTCCGTATTCTCCCGCGCGACAAAGGAGCAGGGAGCCGTGGCTTACAACTATGTGCTGGGACTGTATGATTTCTTGGAGCGCCTGACTGAGAGATATCCGAATATTCTGATCGAGGGCTGTAGCGGCGGCGGCGGACGTTTTGACGCGGGTATGTTATATTACACCCCGCAGATCTGGTGCAGTGACAACACGGACGCCTTAGATCGTATCAAGATTCAGTATGGAACCTCTTTCGGCTATCCGATCTCCGCGGTAGGTTCCCATGTGTCTGCGGTGCCGAACCATCAGACAGGAAGAAGCACGACTCTGCAGGTGAGAAGCGTAGTCGCTATGGCAGGTACATTTGGTTATGAGCTTGACCTCGGCGCTTTGCCGGAGGAAGCCAAGGACATTATCCGAAACCAGATCGCGCAGTACCGCAAGTATGCCAAACTCATCAACTACGGCGTATATTACCGTCTGACCAATCCATTTGAGGAGGAGGCGGCCGCCTGGGAGTTCGTCTCTGAGGACGGCAGCGAAGCCCTTCTTAATGTGGTGATGCAGGATATCCATGGCAATATGACAGTGGATTACGTTCGCTTAAGAGGTCTCATTCCGGGACGGATGTACCGGGAAGAAGAGAGCGGACGACTGTACCCGGCGGATGCCCTGATGGAAACCGGTATCCCGATTCCTGTGGAATACAAAGCGTACCGGGCATACCAGATACATTTCATCGCAGAGTAATTTTACCGGACGATGAATATATCGCAGAATGATAGGAAACATATCGCGAGACGGTGGAAATGTATTGCGGGTGGTGAAAATATATCGCCGGGCGGCGTTGAAAAAAGCCGCCCGGATACAAAAGTATGATTGACAGCATTTGGAAATTCACATAAATATCTGATTCAAAAAGGGAGATTACAATGAAACGTACAAGTACGAGCAAGAAAAAAACCCGTAAAAAGAAAGTAACAGCAGCGACACAGGCACCGGCAGCACAGACAACGCAGACAGCACCGGCAGCGACAGAGCCAGTTGCAGCCGATAAAAAGGAAGAGGTCAAGGCAGCCGCAGAGTCAGTCGCAGCGGATACCCCGGCAAAAGCGGAGCCAGCGAAGACAGAAACTGTGGAGACAAAGACCGCAGTAAAAGTTCCGGAAGAAAAACCGGCTCCAAAAGAGACCCCAGCGAAAGCGGAAGTGACAGAGAAACCGGCAAAAGCAAAGGCTGCGGAGACAGAGACTGCGGAGACAAAGACCGCAGCAAAAGTTCCGGAAGAAAAACCGGTCAAAAAAGAGATCTCGGCGAAAACGGAAGTGACAGAGAAACCGGCAAAAGCAGAGGTTGCGAAGGCAGAAACTGTAAAAACAGAAACAGCCGCGAAAAAGGCATCCACAGTTAAAGAAGAAGCTCCGGCGGCAAAAGAGGAACCGGCTCCGGCTCCGAAAAAGACCACAAGAAAGACAACTTCCAAAAAGACTGCGGCTGAGAAACCGGCGGCAAAGGCCGACGAAAAAACAGAAGAGAAAGCAGCCAAAAAGACGACAAAGAAATCTTCCGTGGTGAAGAAAGCAGCCGATGCAATGGCTAAGACAGCGGAAGCGGCAAAAAAGGCGGCCGCAGAGCAGGCAAAGAAAATTGCTGAAGCGGCGGCTGAGGCAGCGGCAAAAGAAGCGAAGATCGAAGATGAGGAGTTCTACTACCGGATGGAGAAGCGCAATGATGAGCTGCGCTGGCTCTACATGGAAATGTACGGCAATGACTCCATGTATGCGGAACTTTGCGATAACCTGCATCGTTTCTATATGGAAAGAAATAAAGATCTGAAGGCCATGGATATCGAGAGAGAAAATAATCCGGAATGGTACAAGTCCAACGATATGATGGGCATGATGCTCTACATCGACAATTTTGCCGGAAATATCAAAGGAGTGGAATCCAAGCTGGATTATCTGGAGAAAGCGAACGTCAATTATCTTCATCTGATGCCGTTCCTTGATACCGTACCGGGCAAATCGGACGGCGGCTATGCCGTGAAGGACTTCCGCAAAGTGCGGGACGATCTGGGAACCATGGAAGACCTGGAGCATCTGACAGCCGCTTGTCATAAGAAAAATATGAATGTGTGCATGGATTTCGTCATGAACCATACTTCTGAAGACCATGAGTGGGCAAGACGCGCCCGTTCCGGCGACGGAGAATACATGAGCCGTTACTTCTTCTTTGACAATCCGGAGATTCCGAATCAGTTTGAGCAGACCGTACCGCAGGTATTCCCGACCAGCGCGCCGGGGAACTTCACATGGCTTCCGGAGATCGGCCATTATGTCATGACGACATTTTATCCGTATCAGTGGGATCTGAACTACCGGAATCCTCGTGTGTTCAACGAAATGATGTACAATTTCCTGTTTCTCGCCAACAAAGGAATCGACGTCATCCGTATCGATGCGGTGCCGTATATCTGGAAAGAACTGGGGACCCAGTGCCGGAACCTGCGCCGGGTACACACGATCGTCCGCATGATGCGTATCATCAGCGAGATCGTATGCCCGTCCGTTCTCCTTCTGGGAGAGGTCGTTATGGAGCCGGAAAAGGTTGTGCCATACTTCGGAACCGTGGAGAAACCGGAATGTCATATGCTCTACAATGTAACGACCATGGCGACCACCTGGCATACCGTTGCCACGAGAGATGTGAGCCTCTTAAAGAGACAGCTTGATACTGTTGCCGGTCTTCCGAAAGAGTACGTATTCTTAAACTACCTGCGGTGTCATGATGATATCGGATGGGGCCTTGATTACGGATTCCTGAAAGAAAGAGGTCAGGAAGAAGTCGCACACAAGAAATACCTGAACGATTATTTCCAGGGATTTGCCGGAGACAGCAACAGCCGGGGCGAGCTTTACAATGCGGACCCGGTTACCGGAGACGCCCGTTTCTGTGCGACGACAGCTTCCATGTGCGGTATCGAGAAAGCGGGATTTGAGCAGAACGACGCAGCGATGGAGAAGGCCATCCGTCTGGATGTGATGCTCCATGCGTATATGTTCACACAGTCCGGTATCCCGGTCATTTACAGTGGCGACGAGATCGCGCAGGTAAATGATTATTCTTATAAAAATGATCCGAACAAAGCGGCGGATTCCCGTTACATCCACCGCGGGGCAATGCGTTGGGATCTGGCAGCAAATGCGGATAACGAGAACACGGTGGAAGGAAAGGTATTCCAGCAACTCTCTGAACTGGAAAAGATCCGCCGTACCGATAAAGTCTTTATGACCAATGCGGACATGTGGACCGTGGAAACATACGACCCGTCCGTTCTTTGCATCGGAAGATACTGTGACGGCGAGAAAATGTTCGGAATCTTTAACTTCAGCGAATATGACAAGACTGCATGGATCAATGAGACGGACGGCATGTACAAAAATATGCTGACCGGCGAGGTGCGCCGGGCAGCCGGAGTGGATATTCCGGCCTACGGATTCTGCTGGCTGAAGAAACTGTAAATATTGTTGTGACAGATGTTGCTGGCTGAAGAAATGTAAATACTGTGCCGACAGATGCTTCGCCACAGGGCCGGCGATATCCTGCCGCAGTTTTAAGATAACAACTGCACCGTATCGTATAATACTAATCTGGTGTACTGATCTGTCAATTTTCAGTATAATGACGCAGACCAGTCATGATGCGAAATGTGAACAGGTCAGTACACTGACATATATTGGGAAAATAAAAAAGGAGAAGAAGTTATGAGCAAATATGATGTAACTGCCTTGGGAGAACTGTTAATTGACTTTACAGAAAACGGAACCAGCGCGCAGGGAAATCCGGTCCTGGAGGCTAATCCGGGAGGAGCGCCATGTAACGTACTGTCCATGCTGAACCGTCTGGGTCACAAGACGAACTTTATCGGCAAGATCGGAAACGATATGTTCGGCGACCAGTTAGAGGCGGCATTAAAAGAAGTCGGCATCGGAACAGACGGTCTGATGAGAGATAATGAAGTACACACCACCCTGGCATTCGTACACACCGCGCCGGACGGAGACCGTGAGTTCTCCTTCTACCGCAATCCGGGCGCTGATATGATGCTCTCCGAGGATGATGTGGACGCAGAACAGATCAAAAACAGCACGATCTTCCATTTTGGTTCCCTGTCCATGACTGACGAGGTATGCCGTAAGGCTACAAGAAAAGCCATTGCGATCGCCGAGGAAGCAGGCATCCTCATGTCCTATGACCCGAACCTCCGCGAACCTCTGTGGAAGTCCATGGATCTCGCCAAAGAGCAGATTTCCTATGGTCTTGAGCACTGTAACATCCTGAAAATCTCCGACAACGAGATTCAGTGGCTCACCGGTAAGGAAGACTATGACGAAGGCATCGCCATGGTACAGGAGAAATACAACATTCCTCTGATCCTCCTCTCCCTCGGAAAAACAGGCAGCCGCGCTTACACCAAAAACTGCCGTGTGGAAGTACCTGCCTTCATCCAGGAGCATACCATTGAGACAACAGGAGCCGGCGACACCTTCGGCGCATGCATCCTTCACTACGTGCTGGAGCACGGCTGGAAAGAATACAGCGAGGCAGAGCTTACCGAGATGCTCACCTTCGCCAACGCCGCAGCCTCCATCGTAACCACAAGAAAAGGTGCACTCCGCGTGATGCCGACTAAAGAAGAAGTAGAGGCAATGCTGTAGAGCGCCCGATCTGTAAGAAATAGTCATATGATACAGCCCGGAGCTGCAGGGAGAGATCCCGGCAGTCCCGGGCCTTTTTCGTCTGTCATAACCCCCGTCCGCAATAATCCCGCCCGCCCGGGCAGACGACAGCGGAACATGAAGGGTTGCATGCGGATGCAATGGCGGAAAAGATGCAGGACAGACGACAGCCTGATGCCGCGCAGATAGTCCGTGCGGCGACGCCCTCTCTCGGATATCAGACGGATATCACTAATGCAGAACCAAAACCGCGCTGCGGTTTTCGGCTTCGCCGTACGGTCCCCGGAAAAAGGACCGCTTTTTGTGCAAGCCCAAAGCGGCACCTTTTCCGGTCCCTGTTTCTGCATCTTTTCCAAGATGTATGGATATCCTCTTTCACAGGCCGCCGTCCGGACCACATGCGCGGTTTAGAGGCTGTCTGTGTGCAGAAGTTTTGCCGCTTCCCCGACAGCGTATTGAGAGGAGAAATGGAACTTATATATAAAAGGGTACTATTAATTTTCTAAAATACACTTCTATAACTTGCGCTTTGCAGAATAGGATAGGTTTTTGTAAAGATAAAATAATATTTTCCAATATGCAGATGCCATTCGGAGTGCATACAGTTTCCGACCGCGAGCTGTGAGGGAGGACTAGCTAAGACTTGTGGAAGGCAGGGAGCAGGATTGGAAAAGGGATGACTCCCGTGCTTGCACGAAGGAGCAGACCTTTTCTTATCCTGTAAGGCGCAGCCGAAACCGCAAAGCGGTTTCTCCCTGCTGATCAGAAAACGTCAATAGTCCGAGTGAGGGTCGAGTCGGGAGGAACTGTATGAGAACGAATTACATCGTCTGTTATATGAGAAATCTGTTATTAACTTGACAAAAGCTCAATTCCACTTAGCCGAAGAATCTTCTGGAACTCCCTTGGCGGTTATGCTAATATAAGTCTGATACAGTACACCAGTAATGGGTATCGTTCACGCTACATTTACAGGTGGATTGTAGATTGACAGTAGGATTTTATATTTACAGGAGGAGTTTAAAAGCATGGATAAATGGAGAAGAATCAAGTACCAGCCGAATCAGCCGCTGTATCCGGGGCATGACCGGGTGACGGCCGGTGGGGAGCATATCGCCCTGTCCAGACGGGCTGCCGGCGAGGGTATGGTGCTGCTGAAAAATGAGAATCATGTTCTTCCGCTGGCCCGTGGAGAGAGAGTGGCTCTTTTTGGAAAGGCGAGTGTGGATTATGTAAAAGGCGGGGGCGGCAGCGGCGACGTGACCGTCGATTATGTGAAGAATCTCTGGGATGGCATGAAGGAGAAGGAGAATGAGGGAAAAGTTGTTCTCCTGCCGGAACTTTACGCATTTTATAAGGAAAATGTGGATAAACAGTATGAGGCGGGGGCTGTGCCGGGGATGACGGTGGAGCCGGAACTGCCGGATGAACTTTTGAGAACAGCGAAGAGTTTTGCCGATACGGCGGTAATCTCCATCTGCCGTTTTTCCGGCGAGAGCTGGGACAGGCAGATCGCGTCGGATGACGGCGGTTCGTTTATCCCGGATACGGAAAAACATTTTGTGGAGCTTCGGAACCGTATTTTTGAGGACGGAGATTTTTATCTAACAAAGGGTGAGAGGGCGCTGATCGAGAAGGTGACCGGTTGTTTTGACAAGGTGGCTGTCGTGCTCAACGTGGGCGGTGTTGTGGACAGCACCTGGTTTAAAAAAGACGAGCGCATAGACAGTGTGCTTTTATCCTGGCAGGCAGGGATGGAGGGCGGCGCTGCCACCGCGGATATCCTCTGCGGTGATGTGAACCCGTCCGGAAAGCTTACAGATACCTTTGCCGCGTCTCTGGTAGACTATCCGTCCACAGAACATTTCCATGATTCGCCGGATTATGTGGATTACACGGAAGATATTTATGTGGGATATCGCTATTTTGAGACGATGAACGGGGCAAAGAAGAAAGTAAATTATCCGTTTGGATTTGGACTGTCTTATACGGAGTTTGTGCTGGAAGACAGTACCGTACTTTATACAGGCACCGGCGCAAAACTGTCCGTCCGTGTGACCAATGTGGGCGAGTGTGCCGGAAAAGAAGTGGTGCAGGTATATTACAGCGCTCCGCAGGGCAGGCTCGGAAAACCGGCAAAAGAATTGGCAGCTTACCAAAAAACACGGCTTTTGCAGCCGGGAGAGTCCCAGTATGTACATTTTCTCGTGCCATACGCGTCCATGGCTTCTTACGACGACCTTGGAAAGATCAGAAAGTCTGCCTGGGTTCTCGAGGCAGGGGAGTATGACTTCTATGTGGGAACTTCCGTGGAAAATGTTCATAAGCTGGAAGAGGCGTATTGTCTGGATAAGGATATCGTGACAGAACAGTTAAGTAGCCGGTGCGCGCCGTCTGCGCTGCCAAAACGTCTGCTCTCGGACGGAAGCTATGAGGAACTTCCGGTGGATGATGAGGCAGTGGAAGACTCCGCAGCGAAAAGACGGGAGAGGGAACGAGAAGAACAGGCCGCCCTGGGGCTGGCGGCGCAGGATTATGACGCGCTGGAAGGCGCTCTGCCATATCCATACGCGCCGGAGGATTATGCCGCCAGAGGAGAGAAAAGAGAGAGAATGTCCCTCCTGGATGTGGCAGAAGGCAAGAACACTCCAGATGCATTTATCAGCCAGCTTGAAGTGGAGGAACTGGCGGCGCTTCTGGGCGGACAGCCAAATATGGGAGTGTCTGATACTTTCGGGATAGGAAACCTTTCCGAGTGTGACATCCCAAATGTGCTGACAGCCGACGGACCGGCGGGACTTCGCATTCGTCCGGAAAGAGGAGTGTCCACCACGGCATGGCCGTGCGCCACCCTGCTCGCCTGCGCCTGGAATACGGAGCTGGTGGAAGCGGTGGGACGCGCCGGAGCGGAAGAAGTCAAAGAAAATAACCTTGGCATCTGGCTGACGCCGGCGATCAATATCCACAGAAGCCCTCTCTGCGGACGGAACTTTGAATATTGCTCCGAAGACCCGGTGGTGGCAGGCAAGACCGGAGCCGCGCTCGTCAGAGGAATCCAGTCCATGCACATCGGGGCGGAACTCAAACACTTTGCCTGCAACAACAAAGAGACGAACCGGAAGGAAAGTGATTCCCGGCTGTCCGAGAGAGCATTGCGGGAGATATACCTGAAAGGCTTTGAGATCGTGGTCAAAGAGGCAAAACCATATCTGGTCATGTCCTCCTATAACCTGATCAACGGGGTGCGCGCGTCTGAAAACAAAGAACTGCTGACCAACATTCTCCGGGACGAGTGGGGATTTGAAGGACTGGTGACCACAGACTGGTACACCCACGGCGAACATTATAAAGAAGTAAAGGCCGGCAACGACATTAAAATGGGACGTGGCTTTGCCGACCGGCTGATGCAGGCGTACAGAGAGGGAGCGCTCTCAAGGGAAGAGATGGAAACCAGCGTGCGCAGACTGCTTCATGTGATTATGAAGATGGACTAATATATTGCAGCGGATGAAGAGACGAAACGGATAGAAAGGATAAAAAGGGACGCCCTGTCCTGGCTGATTTGATCAGACAGGGGCAGGAGGCGTCCCTTTTCGATAATATCACAATGAAAGTGTATGGTATTAACCGATATCTTTTGCCTGCCATGTAAGAAGCTTAAGTCCTTTCATGGTAAAGGTGACATCCATCTCTCCGGAAGTTTCAGCGGCTTCCTGTTCATCAGTACTGTGAAAAACGATGTATCCGATTCGTTCTCCATTTGGAAGATGATCCTGAGAATTCCAGTATTCCTTATGCCAGGCTGTTACGCCCTGATAAGGATAGCTGATTTTTACCCGCCAGTTTTTGTTTTCTGCGCGCATCGGTTCTTCTTCCTGACCGGTCGGATAACGGTCGTCCACGTCCAGAGATAAGAGAGAAAATGTATCGCCTGTTTTTTTACCGGTAAAATCAAAATATATCCACCATTGGTAACCATTCAGAATAATATCGCCCACAGAGATAACGCCATAATCATCTTCATATAATACTTTTCCGATATCCGGAGAATCCGACGCAATATGCACTGTGAATGAAAGTTTCTGATTCCAGGGAACGCTGGTAAGAGAGTAGCGGTCCCGGTTTTCCCGGATATGCTGCATGTAAGCCTTTTCGTTTTCTGCGGAAATCCCTCCATTCTCTGAAGAAAAGGCGGGTGCCCAGGCTTTTCCGCCGTTCTGCTTCAAGGCAATGACGATATATGTTGCCGAAACCAGCAGTGTCAGAACAATCAAAATATAAAAAGATACATGGTTTATTTGTCTGTTTTTCATGACAACACCTCCTCCGTTCGTGAAAATTGTGGCTGCGACATTTTGTGGTACTAATTACTTATAATACATAATACCATTAAAAAGAAAGGATGACAAGGAAAACATTATTTTGTGATGTGCTGTCTGTTGCTGTCTGTATTTTTTACAAAATGAACAGCCGATTCCACTGTCTTATAAGAATCTCTTCGTTTTTCATATTTTGAAGCCTTTAAATAACCAAGATTTTTGATTATCTTTCCCTCTTTTTTAAAGACAGACTGATTTGTGCGGTCTGCGCCTTTGGCACTGTGACAGTTGAAATATTCGTGGGTGATCACTTTTCCCTTCTTTATGGTATAAAAAGAAGAGTAATCGGAACCGCCGTTACAAAGATAGTATTGTCTATTCTTTTCTTTCAGGCTGATGAGTCGGCCGCCATAATTTTTGAAGGTTTTCATCTTTCTTATCTGTCCGCCAGAAAATGCATATACCTTGCAGTTTCTAAAACAGGTTTTGCTGTTTACGATTTCTTTGTGCCCTTTTCCTATAATCAGAACAGGGGCATTTTTGTGTCCGATATTTACAATCTGGAAATATCTGTTCTGTCCGATTTTCTCAGACAAAAACTGTGCATAAGCCAGTTCCGGCGTTTGTGTCTTTCCCTTTGAGGCCTGCGTCGGCACAGCGGTAAAAAGTAGCAAGGTTATAGCAAATGTAAAAAGAAACGATGTGAATTTTTTAGTTTTTATGAAAAAACCTCCTTTGCAAATACAATAGATGAGATTGATTAGTGACTACATAAATAAATGTATAATAGATGGCCATCTGTTATATAAGTACTAATTCGGAAGGACAAACCACGTATTTTTTTGCTCTCAGCGAAATCTTTTTAGGGAAACTGCGGCTATCAGATCCTGATATTTCAGGTGGTCTTCGTCAGTTACCGATTTTATTCTCCATTTCTGAAAGAGACATTCTGTCATCGGAAATTTGAGAACTTCTTGTGATGCCGCTGTCTGTTTGCTCAGACATATAGCGTTCTGCCATATCGTTGTCTATCTCATAGACTCCTTCATATACATTAACTGGATTGTAATGAATCACCCCTTTTTCTTCATAGCTTTCTAAAAACCAGATGTACTGTTTTCCCTCTTCGGGTTGCCATGCTCCGTCAAACTGGAAACGTACATACGAATTATCCGGGTTTTCTTCCATCTTTTTCACTGCTTCGTTCATCTTAGGGTCATCCTGTTTCTCAAAATATTTTGATGCCAAAATGATCCCTCCCAGATTATCCACAGTAATACTGTCATTTGCCTGACCAAGATAACACTTGTCTACTTCCAGTGTATATTCTGTTCCAATCGTTGCTGATTTGTCGACCCAGGCATCGGCAGATATCACTGTTGCTTTTATTATCAAGTCAGAATGTTCTTTCAGTTCTGCAACGGTGCTGCAATGATATAGAAAATCCGCGGTTGACGGAATATCTAAAATAATATTTTTCGTTTCATTTTCAGATGCTATTTCTTCCTGCTGACTTTGTGAATCAGAAACCGCATGGGAGAAATCAGTAGTGTCGGAGTTCTCCTTGGAGCAGCCGCAAACTAAAGTAAATAAACACAAGGCAAATAATAGCGTATTTATTTTTTTACTCATTAAAGATCTCCTTTGCAAAGGTAATGAATATGGTTGAATAGTGCCGGTAGAAGCAAATGTACAGAAGATGGTTATCTGTTCCGTTATGGATATGATTATCTTATATTAAAATGATAAATGTGTCAATATATATTTGAATAAAATATATTGAAATTCAATTTTGATTGTCTATAATAAACAAAGGAAGATAATATATTTGGGATTTTGAGTATATTTTATCTGAATGAAGGTAAGTGATTCATAATTCCTGGGAAAAAATATACGAATTGACCGGAAATGAAAGAATTAGCAAAAGGAGAGGCGGTATGAAAGATATTACACAAAAATATTTAAAATCAGTAAAAAAACTATTTCCTATCTATGGAAAAAAGGAACGGCAATATATCAAAAATCTGCAGACGCCATTGCAGGAGTATGCCGAAGAGAAAGAAGACTTGTCTTATGAGGAGCTGACGGAAGAGTTCGGGACGCCATCCCATGTGATATCGGAGTACTTTTCAGAAGTGGATGACGAATATTTGTTCCGACAGTTAAGAATTCGGGGATATGTGAAGAAGTTTTTGATTTTTGTACTGGTTGCTTTTGTTATATTGATTGGATATCGTTATTACCTGGCATATCAAAATTATGAGAATGCTATGGAAGAACATATAATCTATGAAGAAACAATTATAGAGGAGGATTAAGATTATGAAAAGAAAAATGTTGTTATTTATGATTTGTTGTGGTTTGATATTTTATTTTTCACCTGTTTTTTATGTGAAAGCAAACGAAGTAGGACAGCTTGTTGATGTGGAGTATTTG
>DSLMC04103__coassemble_331_pt1 | contig 51802 bp, 56 predicted proteins | sample DSLMC04103__metabat2_low_PE_013 | metagenome-assembled genome bin DSLMC04103 | reverse complement strand
CAGTGCTGACGCTCCATTTGGTTCTGCCTGCTGGCGTCAGGACGCCCATACTCGTTAGGATGGCGGCAATCTCATTGATGGTCTTGCTGGAAATCCCGTTATCTGAGTAGATGGCAACCAGCTCCCAGTCCGGGTGCGCCGCAATATAATTCTGGTAGTATTCCGTCTGGGCTTCCAGTGAGTGGAAGGCGGCATCCTTATCGGAAGAAACCCGGGCATAGGCTGCCACGCGGGTGACCTTTGGCTTCTTCGGACTAGCCGGTATTTCTTCAATACGCATAATCTTTACCTCCTGCCACCATTCATCACTCTCTTGCCCGGAGAAGTCAAGTCCTGATCTCCGTAACTTTCCGGTTTTCTCGGTACCATTTGGTGCGGCAATAGTCTGAGCAGAATAGCGCTCCCCGCCGCTTTGTTTCCGGCAATCTATGAAAGACAGACATTAGAATCTGGCGGGACAATGCCCGCCAGATTCTACTACCGTATTTCACTTATGCGCATGCCCAGTGTCTCGTCGCCTGTAGCGGGATGATCCATTATTACCGGATTGGCACATTTCTCCGTCGTAAAATTCTGCCGATTGTGCTACAATGGCAACCATAGCATTTAGCTATTGCGGCCATTGTCATGTCCTTTTGATACAGGTTTTCTATTTTAGTCTGTTCGTCCATGGTGAAAAATTTCTGCTTTATACGCAGTTTTTTGACAATTTTGGTATCCTCATCGTAAAGGTATTTTCGTTCAGGCTTGTCAATAGATAACGCACCCCTGTCGAGCCTTTCAAGTATTGAGGCGCGGCACTCCCAAGCTCTATTGACTTTTTTAAGTTTGGTGTAAAAGCAGGCTTATGATAAAAAAGCCCCAAAGAATTACTTGCAATCATAGTGGTACAAGCGTATAATTCGAGGGGCAAAAAAGCTCTGGGTGGAAAAAGTTTGAAGATAAACTTTCAAATCTACCATTATTGACGCAGCAAATGTGTCAGGAAAGGGGAAACGATGAGTGGAAATCAAAGGGTCTGTATCTGGGATAATCTGAAATGCTTTCTGATGCTCTCTGTGGTGATCGGACATTTCGTCAACCAGTATCCGGATTCCTCTTTTATGAGAAGCATGTCTATTATCATTTATTCGTACCACATGCCCCTGTTTATTTTTGTGGGGGGACTATTGCAGAAGAGATGGACGAAGGAACGGCCCTTCCGATGGGATAAGCCGGTGTATTATATTATCCTCGGATACCTTCTGAAGATTGGTATCTATGTGATCAAGGTCGCTTTTGGGGAGGAAGCGGTATTTTCCCTGTTTACGGATACAGGGATACCGTGGTATATGTTTGCCATGGCTGCCTACATGGTGATCACCTTTGGCATAAGAAAATGGAATCCGAAGGTTTGTCTTACGGTTTCCGTACTCCTTGCCCTTCTGGCAGGTTATGTAGTGCAGATTGGAAGTTTTTTGTATCTGTCGAGGATACTGGTCTTTTTCCCGTTCTATTATGCCGGTTATCTGCTGGATTCGGAGACAGTCTTCGCGTTCACCCGAAAGAGATGGGTGCGGGTGCTCTCTGTTTTTGTGATCGCAGCGGGGGTTTTTGTCAGCTTTTACTGGATCGATGACATTTTCTCAATCATCCGTATGTTTACCGGAAGAAATGCCTATGCGTTGATCCGGGTGGCAAATTGTGGATGGCAGCATCGTGCGCTCTGTTATGGTATTTCGGTGATCGTCAGCGTGGCGATCATCAGCCTGATGCCGGGAAGACGGCTTGCCTGGGCGGAAGCTGTGGGAAAAAATACGCTGCAGATCTATTTCTGGCATCGTTTGATTCTCTATATCATGATGTTTTCTGGTTTCTGTGATGCTGTCCGTGCATATTGCGGCCCGTTCTGGATTCCGGTTTACCTGCTTCTGGCGGTCGCTCTTACCTTTGTGCTGGCGCCGGATATCGTCGGTTGGCCGCTGCGAAAGGTCAAGGAGCTGCAGATGCGCGTGAAAGACGCTCTGTGAAACTGTACTGTCCGTATGATCATCCGATACAAATTATAATTAGAAGAAATCCATAAAGAATCCCCTTTGCGGTAAAGATACCCGCTGTCTGGCGGCTGCCGCAAAGGGGTTTTTTGTGTTGCCGGCTTATTCCCGTCCCTGTCGGATACGTCCGTACATGGTGAGCATGTAAAGACCGGAGAGACCGACCAGATCATAGATGAGTCTGCTGAAAAAGCTGGACTCTCCAAAGAGGGCGGAGACCAGATTGAACTGAAAAAGTCCGATCACGCCCCATACGATCGCTCCGATGATCGTGAGCGTCAAAGCGGTATAATCAATCCATTTCATATAGATACTCCTTTCTGTGTTCTGTTATCCAGTATAACCAGAAGTCTGAAAAATAATCCTTGCTGTCAGAAAAGAAAACAGAAAAAAGGAAGCAAAATGAAAATAAAAATTCTTTCGTATAGAGGGAAAAAATGTGCGGATACTACGGAGTGTACCGGCAGGAAAACAGCGGCAAAACGGCAGCGGACGGAGAAGATTTGTCCGGAACATGTTTGCTGCGGAAAGGAAATTTTATATGAAGAATTTTAAGAAGAAACTGAAAAAAAGTGCAATGATCCTTGTATTTATCCTGGCGACGGCCTGTCTGACGGCGGGGTGCGGCAGCCAGACGGACCGGCAGGATGACAGTGGTGTCGGCGCTTCCACAGAGGACAACAGGACCACGGAAAATACGCAGGTGCAGGATTCCGGCCAGACGCCGGACACATCCGGTGACAGAGAGGATGCGGCGGAAGACGCGGGTGATGTGACAAAGGATGCAGTGGAAGACGCAGGCGATGTGACAAAAGATGCAGTGGAAGATGCAGGCGATATGACAAAGGATGCTGTGGAAGATGTGGGCGACGCGGCGAAAGATCTGACGGATGGAGCCGAAGATGCGGCAGATGACGTGGCAGATGGTGTCGGAGATGCGATTGATAATCTGGGCGGCGGTTCCTTTGATTCTTACGGGGAAGCAAAGTCCTATCTGCTGGAAAAATTAAAGAAGGATAATGCCGGCGCCGACTATGAAGTGCGGGAGGAAAAGGAGGAACTGACAGCCTATAACAGCAATGACCCGGGAGCGGAAGGGTATGCATTTTCTGTGTATGAGACGGATGGCAACGAGAAGATCGGGATTTATTATGTGGACAAAGACACAGGAAAGATTTACCGGTATATGGGAAAAAATTCAATAGAGGCGTATTAAGGCGCGCTTCACGTTTCGCAGAAAATGAGACGGGGAGGAGATGGGAATGGGAAAGGGGATATCTGTCCCTGGACCTGTCCCGTTTCCTGCCTGTTTGAGGTGAAATGAGCAGAAAAATAGAAAAAAACATAATATTTTACTGGAAATAAATTACAAATATGGTATAATAAAAAATATCAAAATTAAAAGGAGGTTATATTATGATGAGTTTTGAGGAGTTCCAGTATTATATTGAGGAACACATTTTATGCGGATGGAAGGAACAGGCGGACGTCTACGTTAAGGAGACGAAGAAAAATAACGGGATTACATACCAGGGACTTTATATCCGGGAGCAGGAGGAAGGGATCGCTCCCTGTATTTATCTGGAAGAGTTCTATGAAGAGTATAAGAAGGGCGAGGAGATGGATACGGTCATTGAGAGGATCCGGCAGGAGTATCGCTGGGCGATGGAACGGGCCTCCTCCTATGAGGTAGATGTCCTGCGCTATGAGGATGTGAAGAACCGGATTATTTTTCGCCTGATCAATTATGACAGAAACCGGGAGCTTCTGACCAACTGTCCCTTTATTCAGATGTACGATCTGGCATTGACGTTCCGTTGGCTTGCCCATACGGATTCCGTCGGTATTTCCACAGCGCTTATCACAAACCGGGAGCTGGATCTCTGGGGTGTCTCCGTGCAGGAACTCCTGCTGGTGGCCAGAGAGAATACCCGCCGTCTGTTTCCGCCGCGGGTTGGCTGTATCGATTCTTTTTTGCAGGAGAAAGATGCGGAGAAGGGGAAGCTTATGTATATCATGACCAATGAACAGCAGATCAACGGGGCGACGGTGCTGCTCTATGATAATCTTCTGGAGGACTTTGCCGGGAAGATCCGGGATGATTTTTATATCGTGCCGAGCAGCATCCATGAACTGATCGCCATTCCTGCCAGCGAGTTTTCGGATCCGGAACCTCTCATAAAGATGGTGGCGGAGGCAAATCGTTTCATTGTGTCCGCGGTAGATATTTTATCGGATTCCGTGTATTATTATAATAGAAGGAATCATCGGCTGACCCCGGTCCCGGAAGCGGGAGAAGATCCTGCACAGGGAGAAAAAACAGAAGTACAGAAATAAAAATCGGCCGGTGGGGGTTGATATGTCCGGGGGATATTGCTATACTGATACAAAAAGGATAAAATGTAAAAGATTGGAAGGTGTATTCATGAAAAGATGGCAGATTGGTTTGAACATCATTGGGGAGATCTTGATTTTTCTTATCTGCGCCGTGCTGCTTATCTTGCTCGTTCCGAGACTGCTCGGATTTTTCTGGCCCTTTGTGGCAAGCTGGATACTGGCAATGCTGGCATCGCCCCTGTGTAATTTTCTGGAGAAGCATATCAAGTTGAAGAAACAGTGGGCATCAGCGTTTATCATCATATTTGTTCTTCTGATCATAGCGGGACTTGGTTATCTGCTGATCACGAAGCTGGGGAGAGAGATGATCTCGTTCCTGTCGGATGCGCCGGTTTATTATGGCTATTTCCGCAATACGATCGAGATGATCAGCAGCAGATTGAATGATATGATCGCGCCTATTTCCGGAGATATTGGCAATCAGATAGAGACGGCGTTTAACGATCTGCTTCTGCAGGCAGGAACGGCGGTGAATAACTTTGCGCCGAAAGGAGTGGAGGTTCTGGGAAGTGCGGCCGCCAATATCACCAATGGACTGGTCGGCACGCTGGTGATGATTCTTGCCGCTTATTTTTTCATTGCGGACCGGGAGAAGATCACCGGGCAGCTTCTGCGGTTGATTCCGGCAGATATGGAGGAACATGTGCGCAAGATCAAGGACAGGCTGTTTTCGGCTCTGGGAGGTTTTCTGCTGGCACAGTTTAAGATCATGTTCGTGATCTTTCTGATCCTTCTGGCAGGTCTGTTGATCCTGCAGAATCCGTATGCGCTCTTTCTTGCTCTGCTGATCGCCTTTCTCGACCTTCTGCCGATTCTTGGTACGGGGACGGTGCTGATCCCGTGGGCGGTCATCGTATTCTTCGGTGGTCATTTCCGGCAGGGACTGATCCTGCTGATCATTTACGTTGTCTGTCTTCTGACAAGGCAGCTTCTGCAGCCGAAGATCATTGGTGACAGCATCGGTATGGGAACGATGACCACCCTGTTTCTCATCTATACAGGCTTTAAGCTCCGGGGAGTGGCCGGGATGATACTGGCGCTTCTGGTCGGAACGATCGTCATTACCCTCTATCGTCTCGGGCTGTTTGACAGGAAGATCAGGCGGATCGCCGCTCTTGTCGATGCCTACCGGCATTATAATGACAGAATTGAAGAGAAAAATAAAGAAGGGAAGAGACAGTGATGCGTATCTATCTGGTACGTCATGGAGAGACGGATCTGAACCGGAGGGGTTGCTATTATGGAAGAACGGATGCCCCCCTCTCTCCCGAGGGGAGAGAGCAGGCGAGGATGCTTGGACAGTTTTTCCGGGAAATCTCGTTTTCGGCTGTGGTGACGAGTCCTCTGTGCCGGGCGGTGGAGACGGCGGAGATCATTCTGGGAGAGCAGATGATAGAACTATGCCGGGATGAGAGATTATGCGAACAGGATTTCGGTATCTTTGAGGGATACACGTATTCGGAACTGATGAACAGATACCCGGACGAGATGCGTGCGTGGAATCAGGATTTTTCCGGCTACCGGATTCCGGGCGGAGAGAGCTTTCTCGATGTCCGGAGGCGAACGGAACAGTTCCTCTCGGAGATAAAACGGCGGGCGGGAGAGAGCAGGCGGGAGACAGCGGTGCTTCTGGTAGCCCACAAGGGGACGCTGGGACATTTTCTGGCGGCCTGTCTCGGACTGCCGCCGGAAGGTTACTGGAATTTTGTCTTTGACCAGGGCTGCTACAGTCGTGTGGATCTGGAGGATGGTTATGCCATCATCCGGAAGCTCAATCAGAGTGTGGAGGATGCCGACTGCTGACAGGCCGGGATCTCAGTGTGATAAAGCAGGTTGCCGTATTTCGCTGACCGGAATGTGTCTGCGATGCAGTAACATATGTATAAGAAGAAACAGGAGAGAAAATCGATGGATTTGTTTGATTATATGCGGATGGAGAGGAAAAAACAGGAGTCTCCGCTGGCAGTGCGGATGCGTCCGCGGACACTGGATGAGGTGGTGGGACAGTCGCACATCATCGGAAAGGATCGTCTGTTGTACCGCGCGATCCAGGCGGATAAGATCAGCTCGCTGATTTTTTACGGGCCGCCGGGAACCGGAAAGACGACGCTGGCCAAGGTTATCGCCAATACCACGAGTGCGCAGTTTGTGCAGATGAATGCCACCACCTCCGGGAAAAAGGACATGGAGCAGGCGGTCAGTCAGGCGAAAGATATGCTTGGAATGTATGGCAAGCGGACGATTCTCTTTATTGATGAGATACATCGCTTTAACAAGGCACAGCAGGATTATCTGCTGCCTTATGTGGAGGACGGGACGATCATACTGATCGGAGCGACCACGGAGAATCCGTATTTTGAGGTGAACAGCGCCCTGTTGTCACGTTCTAAGATCTTTCATCTGGAACCGCTGTCCACAGAGGAGATCGCCGGACTGATACGGATCGCCGTCTCCGATGCGGAGAGAGGGATGGGCGCTTACGGCGCGGTGATCACGGACGAGGCGGTGTCCTTTATCGCGGAGATGGCGGGAGGAGACGCGAGAGCGGCCTTAAATGCGGTGGAACTTGGCGTCATGACCACGGAGCCGGATGAGGAAGGGAAGATCGTCATTGATCTTGACGTGGCGCAGGAGTGTATTCAGCGCAAAGCGGTCAATTATGACAAGAGCGGGGATAATCATTATGATGTGATCTCCGCCTTTATCAAGAGTATGCGGGGGACGGATCCGGATGCGGCAGTGTTTTATCTGGCGCGGATGCTCGACGCGGGGGAGGATCCGAAGTTTATCGCCCGGAGGATTATGATCTGTGCCTCGGAAGATGTGGGAAATGCTGACCCTCAGGCGCTGCAGGTGGCAGTGGCGGCTTCCCTGGCTGTGGAAAGGGTAGGATTGCCGGAGGGAAGGATCATCCTCTCGCAGGCGGCGTCCTATGTGGCGAGCGCGCCGAAGAGCAATGCCTGTGTGATGGCCATTGATAAGGCGCAGGAGATGGTGAAAAGAGAAAATACCGGTCAGGTTCCGCCGCATCTTCGGGATGCGCATTACGGCGGCGCGAAAGAGCTGGGGCATGGCATCGGTTATAAGTACGCGCACGATTATCCGGAGAATTATGTAAAGCAGCAGTATCTGCCGGACGCTATCCGGGATGAGCGTTTCTATATCCCGACAGACAATGGCTATGAAAAACAGATCCGGATGCGGCTGGAGCATCTGAGAAACAGGGAGGATGAATAAATGCGCAGGTTGAAACGGATCGCCGCGTTGCTTCTGGTGATCATTCTGGTGGGACTGGTCTTTCTCACTCTGTATTGTGCTGTGACAGGGAGCCGGTACTTTATGGCTTCTCTGATGACCGCTCTTTTGCTGCCGGTTTTACTATATGCCTATATGTTTATTTACCGGCTGTTGAAGAAAAACGGGGAAGAAAATGAACAGAAAAAATCAGAACAGAAAAAATAATTCGGTCACTATTGACAAGCCCGGCAGAATGGAATAATATAGATATCAGTAGTTATTACTATTTTACTTTATCTTTATCTTATATGATAAGTGGGAAAGAGAGGTTTATCATGCCAAATTTAAAAGGAACAAAAACAGAACAGAACTTAATGACCGCATTCGCTGGAGAGTCTCAGGCTACGAATAAATACACCTATTTTTCCAGCAAAGCAAAAAAGGACGGCTATGTACAGATCGCTAACATTTTTGCAGAGACAGCAGCAAACGAGAGAGAACATGCAAAAATGTGGTTCAAATTATTAGAAGGCGGCGCTATCCGTTCTACAGCAGAGAACCTGCAGGCGGCAGCAGATGGTGAGAACTATGAGTGGACAGACATGTATGCTCAGTTCGCAAAAGAAGCCAGAGAAGAAGGTTTCTATGAGATCGCTGAGAAGTTCGAAGGCGTAGCAGCTGTAGAGAAAGAGCATGAGGCAAGATATTTAAAACTTCTTGATAACGTAAAGAAAGAACTCGTATTCTCCAAAGATAACGACGTTATCTGGCAGTGCGCAAACTGCGGACATATCTGCATCGGTAAGAAAGCTCCAGATGTATGTCCGGTATGCGATCACCCACAGTCCTACTTCCAGGTAAAACCGGAGAACTACTAAGAGGATATCCGGCAAAAACCGGTGAATGAAAAAGTATTTTCAGGGAATGATATAGTTGTCCTGCATCTGTCTTTTGTCTGTTGTTTTCCGGTATCTGCGCGTCGGTAAGATATTTTTTGCGGACATGCATATATTCCGGGAGATCAGGCAATAATGATACTATCCGATGGGGACATCGGATATGACAGTCGTCAGGAAAAAACTTATATCCTCCCCTTTCGAACAGGCATCTGTTTTGTAACAAGACAGATGCCTGTTTTCTTGTTTCACAGGAAATGACGTTCCTGAGAAACAAAAAAACGCTTTGCTTTTTCAATTTTGCAAGGAAAAGTACTTGACAAATGATCTGGTTTCCCATATAATCATCCTCGGTAAAGGGAAAACACTTTACATGAGGTGATGATAATTGGACAGAATCGTGGAGAAGGCTCTGCTGTTTGATTTTTACGGCGAGCTTCTGACACAGAATCAGAAGGAAGTGTACGGCGAACATATTCAGAATGACCTGTCAGTTTCCGAGATCGCCGATTTGCGGGGCATCAGCAGACAGGGCGTATACGATATGATTCGAAGATGCGAGAAGATTCTTGCGGATTATGAAGACAGACTCCACCTGGTAGAACATTTTCTCAAAGTGAAGAAGATGGTCGGCATCATACATCGCTATGCGGAAGAGATATCCGTCTGCGATGACAGGGAGAAGATGCAGGAACGCATCGCGGACATTAAGAACATTTCCAGCGAGATTCTGGAGCAGTATTAGATTTCAGCATTGACAGGAGGCTGTTATGGCATTTGAGAGCCTTACAGATAAATTGCAGAATGTCTTTAAGAATTTAAGAAGCAAGGGCCGTCTGACGGAGGCTGACGTAAAGGAGGCCATGAAGGAGGTCAAGAGGGCTTTGCTGGAGGCGGACGTGAATTTCCGCGTGGTAAAGACATTTATTAAGACGGTGACTGACCGCGCCATCGGGCAGGATGTTCTCACCGGACTGAATCCGGGGCAGATGGTCATCAAGATCGTAAAAGAAGAGATGGAAGCCCTGATGGGCTCCGAGACGACAGAGCTTGTCATCAAGCCGGGCAATGAGATCACGGTGATTCTGATGGCTGGTCTGCAGGGCGCCGGTAAGACGACGACGGCGGCCAAGATTGCCGGACAGCTGAAGAAAAAGGGAAAGAACCCGCTTCTGGTTGCCTGTGACGTATACCGGCCGGCAGCGATCAAGCAGCTGGAGATCAACGGTGAGAAGCAGGGAGTTCCGGTCTTTTCCATGGGAGATAAGAAGAATCCGGTGGATATCGCCAGAGCGTCTGTTGAGTACGCCAGAGAGAATAACAAAAATATCGTTATCCTCGATACGGCGGGACGACTCCATGTGGATGAGTCCATGATGGAAGAACTCCAGAATATCAAGGCGAACGTAGACGTGACGCAGACGGTTCTCGTGGTGGATGCCATGACAGGACAGGACGCAGTCAACGTGGCAAAGACATTTGAAGATAAGGTCGGCATCGACGGGGTGATCCTCACGAAGCTGGACGGCGATACGAGAGGCGGAGCCGCACTCTCCATCCGTGCCGTGACCGGCAAGCCGATTTTATATATAGGTATGGGTGAGAAGCTGGAGGATTTACAGCAGTTTTACCCGGACCGTATGACCAGCCGTATCCTCGGCATGGGCGATGTGCTCACTCTCATTGAGAAGGCGCAGAACGCAGTGGATGAGGAGTCCGCGAAAGAGCTGGAGCAGAAGCTCCGGAAGGCGGAGTTTGGTTTTGATGATTTCCTTGCGCAGATGCAGCAGGTGAAAAAGATGGGAGGCATCGCAGATCTGCTTTCCATGATCCCGGGCGTTGGCAGTCAGATCAAAAATATCGACATTGACGACAGCGCCATGGACCGCATTGAGGCGATTATCTATTCGATGACGCCGGAAGAGAGGTCCAACCCGAATATTTTAAACCCGTCCCGCAAGAAGCGGATCGCCAACGGAGCCGGCGTCAGCCTGCAGGAAGTGAATAAGCTGTGTAAGCAGTTTGAGCAGTCCCGCAAGATGATGAAGCAGATGAACGGCATGATGGGCAAGGGAGGGCGGCGAAGAGGCGGCTTCGGACTGGGAGGCATGAAGCTTCCGTTTTGATCACGCAGGACACCGGGAGATTTCCGGTTCCACATAGATGAAAAATATGAAAGAGGTGAAATCACATGGCAGTAAAGATGAGATTAAAGAGAATGGGTAAAAAGAAAAATCCTATCTATAGAGTTGTTGTTGCAGACGCAAGATCTCCAAGAGATGGAAGAAACATTGATGAAATCGGTTTCTACGACCCAAATCAGGAGCCAGCAGTCGTTAAGATCGACGAGGAAGCTGCAAAAGCATGGCTTGGAAAAGGTGCGCAGCCAACAGACACAGTTGCAAGATTATTAAAGAATGCCGGTATTGAGAAATAATAACTGGGGGCTTGTGTGATGAAAGAGTTAGTGAAAGTTATCGCAGTATCTCTGGTGGACCACCCGGAAGAGGTTGTCGTCACAGAAAGAGAAACCGACCACTCCATCATTCTGGAGCTTCATGTTGCTCCGGATGACATGGGAAAGGTCATCGGCAAGCAGGGACGGATCGCGAGAGCGATGCGTACTGTGGTGAAGGCTGCGGCTTCCCGGGAAGATAAAAAAGTGATAGTTGATATCGCGCAATAATTGGCATGAAACTGTTACCTGTCTGACGGGTAGCAGTTTTTTCGTTCTGGAAAAGGATGTGCAAACATACCGGTACATTTTCCGGCAGAACATCTGTGTGCTGCGCGGGAAAAACACGGTATATACAGGAGTAAATGTATGGAAGACTTATTACAGGTGGGAGTGATCACCGGAACCCACGGACTGAAGGGAGAAGTCAAGGTTTTTCCCACAACAGACGACAAGGAGCGGTTCCTGGATCTGGAAGATGTTTTGCTGGATACGGGAAAAGAGCTTCTGGAATTAAAGGTAGAGTACTGCAAATTTTTTAAAAAGTTTGTTTTTGTCAAGTTTGAGGGACTTGATGATATCAATGAAGTAGAAAAATACAAGCGCTGCCCGCTGCTGGTCACCAGAGAAAATGCGGTGGAGCTTGAAGAGGATGAATATTTTGTGGCAGATCTGCTGGGACTTACCATCGTCGACGACAGTGGCGTCACGATCGGCCGGCTGGAAAATGTGATCTCCACAGGCGCCAATGACGTTTATGAAGTACTGACAGAGGATGGCGGACGCATCCTTCTTCCGGCCATCAAGGAGTGTATCCTCGATGTGGATATGGATGAGGGGATCATCCTGGTACATTTGATGAAAGGGCTGACAGACTGATGAATTTTCATGTTCTTACGCTGTTTCCGGAGATGATCCGGCAGGGATTTGACACCAGCGTCACCGGACGTGCTCTGGCCAACGGTCTTCTTCATCTGAACGCAGTGGATATCCGGGATTATTCCCGGGATAAGCATAAACACGTGGATGATTACCCTTACGGCGGAGGCGCGGGGATGGTCATGCAGCCGGAACCGATCGCGCTTGCCTATGAAGATGTGGTAAAAGACATGGAAAAATGTCCGCGGGTCATCTATGTCACTCCGCAGGGACGGGTATTTAACCAGTCCATGGCAGAGGAGCTGGCAAAGGAAGAAGATCTGGTTTTTCTCTGCGGACATTACGAGGGAGTCGATGAGCGGATCCTGGAAGAGATCGTGACAGATTATGTCTCCATCGGAGATTATGTGCTCACCGGCGGAGAACTACCGGCGCTGGTCATGATGGACGCCGTGTCCCGCCTTGTGCCGGGCGTGCTTAATAATGAAGATTCCGCGGAGTTTGAATCTTTCCACGATAATCTGCTGGAACATCCGCATTATACCCGTCCGGTGGAGTTCAATGGAAAGCGGGTGCCGGAAGTTCTTCTCTCCGGGCATCACGGAAATATTGAGAAGTGGCGGCGGGAACAGTCACTGAAACGGACGCTGGAGCGTCGTCCGGATTTGCTGGAGACGGCGGCTCTCACTTCGGAGGATAAAAAATATCTGAGAGAGCTGGGGTATACCTGTTTGGAATAACAGAGTCTGTGCCGTTTTCGTCCGGTTTCTGTGTTCGCCGGGTGACGCCGACAGCGAGAAGAGCACGGCGTGGCAGAAAAACAGAAAAAATCATACAAAAAATGTTGAAAAAAACTTGCATGGTGGCAGAATCCATGCTATTATCTTATAGTTGTGAAAAAAGGTGGTCCGCTGTTACGAGAGGTATTAAGAACACCAAGATGATATAGGAGGTCACACATGAAAGACATTATTAAAAGCATTGAAGATGCACAGTTAAAACCAGAAGTTGAGAGCTTCCGTGTCGGAGACACCGTTCGCGTTTCCGCAAAGGTAGTTGAGGGAACTCGTGAGAGAATTCAGGTATTCGAAGGTACTGTAATTAAGAGACAGAACGGCGGAGCAAAAGAGACCTTTACAGTAAGAAAGTTCTCTAACGGCATCGGTGTTGAGAAGACCTGGCCGGTACATTCTCCAATCGTTACCAAGATCGAAGTGATCAGAAAAGGTAAAGTAAGAAGAGCAAAACTTTACTACTTACGTGACAGAATTGGTAAGAAGGCTAAGGTTAAAGAGTTAGTTAAATAGTATCAGAGGATGAGAAAGGGGCGAGTATTTGTGTATACTTGCCCTGTTTTTCCATATGGAGATTTTGTTATGGCAGTAAAAAACTATCGATATTTGGAGAGAAGAAACCGGATGCTGCGCCGGATCGGACTCTGGGTGGGAGAGATCGCCGCGGTGATCCTGTTTGCCTTCGTGATCGTGCAGTTCTGCTTTCAGACAGTAACGGTACATGGGGAGTCCATGCAGCCTTCCTATTATGAGGGGGATGTGCTTCTGGTAAATAAGTTGAGTTACCGTATCGGCGCACCGAAACGATATGATCCGGTCCTTCTGGAGATTGAGAATGGAACCGCCGTCCATTACACAGTAAAACGTGTCATCGGGCTGCCGGGAGAGACCGTGCAGATCAGCGGGGGAGAGATTCTGATCGACGGGGAAGCGCTGGATTATTCCTTTGAGGAAGAGATTTTGTCGGCCGGCCTGGCCGCCTATGGCGTGGAGCTGGGCGAGGATGAATATTTTGTCATGGGAGACAACTGTAACAACAGTGAAGATTCCCGGGTGGCAAACATCGGAAATATAAAACAGACACAATTTGTCGGTAAGATCGCGGGAAGGATCAAAAGCGGCCGGTGATCGGAGATAGAAAGAACAGGAAAGAAACGGCTGTGGACAGATGCAGCCGGAAAGTGGGAGGACAGGTATGCATTTTCAGTGGTATCCGGGCCATATGACGAAAGCCCGGCGAATGATGCAGGAAAATATTAAGCTCATTGACCTGATGGTGGAGCTGGTGGATGCCCGTGTGCCTTACAGCAGCAAAAATCCGGATATTGATGAGCTGGCAAGAAATAAATCACGCCTGATCATTTTAAATAAGACAGATATGGCGGATGCGCAGGTGACAAAAGAGTGGGAGGAGTACTACAAAGAAAAAGGGTTCTTTGTGGCAAAAGTGAATTCCCAGAAAGGCGCCGGCATCAAAGAGGTAAAAAAACTGGTGGAAGAAGCCTGTCGGGAGAAAAAAGAACGAGACAGGAAGAGGGGCATCCTGAACCGCCCGGTCCGCGCCATGGTGGCGGGAATCCCCAACGTGGGTAAGTCCACCTTTATCAATTCTTTTGCCGGAAAGGCCTGTGCAAAAACCGGCAATAAGCCGGGAGTGACAAAGGGAAAACAGTGGATTAAAATAAATAAAAATGTGGAACTGCTGGATACCCCGGGTATCCTGTGGCCAAAGTTTGAGGATCAGCAGGTTGGTCTGCGTCTGGCGTGGATCGGTTCCATCAAGGAAGAGATCCTCAACACAACCGAGCTGGCGGCGGAGCTGCTGCAGTTTCTGTGCGTGCAGTATCCGGGCGCGCTGAAGATGCGTTATGGCATAGAGGAAGAAGGAGAAGCGGTGAAGCTTCTGGAAGAGATCGCCCGTGTCCGCGGCTGTCTCACAAAGGGAGGCCAGGTGGATGTGGAGAAGGCGGGACTTCTCGTTCTGGATGATTTCCGTTCTCTGCGCCTGGGGCAGATCTCTCTGGAGCGTCCGGCAGATTTCACGGAAACAGTCTGATGGGAGGAACGGAACATGGAAGGAAATGTAGAAGAAAAGAAACAGCAGGGACGGACGGAAAAAGGGAAAAAACATGATTCGGCAGAAGATAAGAAAAAGAGCATCGCGAGAGAGGTGATCGGTACCATCACCTATGTGGCAGTGATCTGTCTTGTCGTTTTTCTGGTTCTCAGATTTGTCGGACAGAGGACTGTGGTGAATGGTCATTCCATGGACACAACCCTGGCCAATGGTGAGAATCTGATCATGGATAAGCTGTCCTATCATTTTTCGGATCCGGAACGGTTTGATATCGTGATTTTCCCGGGACCAAAGGAAGAAGGAGAGCAGTACTTTATCAAACGTGTCATCGGACTGCCGGGAGAGACCGTGCAGATCATGGATGGAAAGGTTTACATTGACGGCGAGGAGCTGACGGGAGATGTCTATGGTATCACCGATTACATCGAGAATCCGGGCATCGCCGCGGAACCGCTGACACTGGGTGAAGACGAATATTTCTGTCTGGGAGACAACCGGCCGGTCAGCTACGACAGCCGCTACGAGGCGGTAGGTCCCGTGCACCGTTCGGAGATCATCGGCAAGGTGTGGATCCGAATCTGGCCATTGTCAAAATTTGGTCCGGTGGAATAAGAAAGCGGGCCCTTCCAAAAATGGCGCAGGAGAAAGAATGTTTTAAGAGCGTCAGTAGAGATATACAAGAGGAAATATTATGTCAGTAAAAAGTATACGGGAGATCAAAGAGGAGCTGAAACAGATTCCTCCGGAGAGACTGCCGGAGTATCTGGCACTGTACCGGGATGATGGGAGAAAAGGCGTGCAGGACGTTCTGAAAACGCAGGAGAATCGCCTGAAAAAATACGAGGCGGAACTGGCACGGATTCAGACACTCACTTTTTTTGAGAAAAGATATGAAGAGTATACGTACATTTGCGGGATCGATGAGGTGGGACGGGGTCCTCTGGCAGGCCCGGTGGTGGCCGGAGCAGTGATCCTGCCGAAGGACTGCCGGATTCTGTACATCAATGATTCCAAGAAGCTCTCCGCAAAAAAGAGGGAGGAGCTGTCGGAGGAGATTCACCAAAAAGCGGTCGCCATCGGTATCGGGCTGTCCACGCAGGAGAGGATTGACGAGATCAATATCCTGCAGGCAACCTACGAGGCGATGCGAAAGGCCATTCGGGCACTCTCTGTAGCGCCGTCGCTGCTCTTAAATGACGCGGTGACGATTCCGCAGGTGGATATCCCGCAGGTAGGCATCGTGAAGGGGGACGCCAGAAGTGTCTCCATCGCTGCTGCCAGCATTGTGGCGAAGGTATACCGTGACAGGATGATGGAGGAATATGACAAGATGTATCCGGGCTATGGTTTTGCGTCAAATAAGGGCTATGGTTCCAGAGAACATGTGGAAGCGCTGCATCGTCTTGGTCCGTGCCCGATTCACAGAAGAAGCTTTTTAAAGTCAATCTTATCATAAAGGACGGGGATGTCCGGGGCAGACGCACTGCCGGACAGTGTATTGATCATATTATAATAGGAAGAGGAAAGAAAAAATGAACAGAAAAGAGCAGGGACGCGCTGGAGAGACCGCGGCGGCTTCTTTTCTGGAAAAGCAGGGAGTGTCTGTTCTGGAGAGGAATTTTTTCTGCCGGTCCGGGGAGATCGACCTGATTGGAAGAGAGGGAGATACTCTTCTGATCGTGGAAGTGAAGATGCGCACGGACAACCGGCAGGGCAGTCCCTGTGAGGCGGTAGATACGAGAAAACAAAAGAAAATCTGCCGTGTTTTTGATTACTATCGGATGAAGCACCGGCTGGATGAATACGTGCCGGTGCGCTTTGATGTAGTGGAAGTGGACAGTCAGTATCACTGCCGCTGGATAAAGAATGCATTTGAGTATCTGTGGTAAGAGGTGTGTCTGTTTCAGAGCAGGAGAAAAGGAGAGCAGGATGGAATGGATATATGCAAATGACAATCATTCAACCATAGTCAATGAGAAAAATGGCGTCATCTATCTGACATTTCCCAAGCTTGCGGCCGCTGGTGTGCGGCATGGGTTTTCCACCCGCATGGGAGGGGTCAGCAAAGGAAATCTCGGAACGATGAATCTGTCTTTTACCCGGGGAGACCGGGAGGAGAATGTGCGGGAAAACTTTCGCCGGATCGCCGATGCCATCGGATTTGAGGCAAAAGACCTGGTGTTTTCTGCCCAGATTCATGAGACAAAGCTTCGGAAGGTGACAAAAGAAAACCGGGGAGAAGGAATTCTCCGGGAGACAGTGCCGGGTATCGACGGGCTTGTCACCAATGTGCCGGGAGTTCCTCTGTATACTTCCTATGCGGACTGTGTGCCGTTGTTGTTTTATGACCCGGAACAGAAAGTCATTGCCATGGCTCACTCCGGCTGGAGAGGGACTGCCGCGCGCATCGGCGCAAAGATGATCCATTTGATGGAGGAAGAGTATGGAAGTCAGGCAGAAAATATCATAGCTGCCATCGGACCGTCCATCTGCCGTGCCTGCTATGAGGTCAGTGAAGATGTATGGGAGGCGTTCGGAGAGACATTTTCCGCAGAACAGCTCCCGCAGATTTTTGACAACAAAGGGCAGGGCAAGTATCAGCTTGATCTGTGGGAGGCGAATCGGATCATCCTGACAGAGGCGGGAATCCTGCCGGAACATCTGGATATCACAGATCTGTGCACCTGTTGTAACCATGATAAGTTGTTTTCCCACAGAGCCAGTCATGGCAGACGGGGGAATATGGGCGCCTTTCTGTGCCTGTAAACAGAGGAACACGGAGACCGTTCCGTGTCTGTTGACCAGCATATTTGCAGTGGAAGATTGCTTTGAACAGAGACGACAAAAGTGCAGGGAGAGAAATTATGATTAAACATTGGCACCTTATCACCGGGGTGGAGCCGGACAGCATCGCGGAAGAATGCGGGCTGGAGCCGGGTGACCGGATTGGTTCCATCAACGGACATGAGATAGAAGATTTTTTTGATTACCAGTATTATATAGAAGAAGAATATCTCGAGATGGAAGTCCTCACAAAAGACGGCGAAGAATGTACCCTGATTATTGAGAAAGAAGAGGAAGAAGATCTGGGTCTTACGTTTGAATCTTTTTTAATGGATGAGTACAATTCCTGCTGCAATAAATGTATATTCTGCTTTATTGATCAGATGCCTCCGGGGATGCGGGAAACGCTTTATTTTAAGGACGATGATTCCCGGCTTTCGTTTTTGCAGGGGAATTATATCACGCTCACGAATATGAAAGAAAAGGATATGGAGAGAGTGATCCGGTATCACCTGGCGCCCATCAATATTTCTGTGCACACGACGAATCCGGAGTTGCGCTGCCAGATGCTTCATAATCGGTTTGCGGGAGATATTCTGGAAAAAATCCGCCGTTTTTATGAAGCGGAGATTCCCATGAACAGCCAGGTGGTCTTGTGTAAGGGGATCAATGACGGCGAAGAGCTGGACCGGACCATCCGGGAGCTCGGGGAGTTCCTCCCTTTTATGGAGAGCCTGTCCGTGGTGCCGGTGGGACTGACGAAATACCGGGAGGGATTGCCGGAGCTTGCGGCATTTACGAAGGAAGATGCCAGAAAGATACTGGCGCAGATTCAGGGCTGGCAGGCACATTTTCTGGAAAAAAACGGAACCGCTTTCGTCCATGCCAGTGACGAGTGGTTTATCCTTGCTGAGGAGGATTTTCCGCCGGAGGATTATTATGAGGGATTCGGTCAGCTGGAAAATGGCGTTGGTATGATGCGCCTCCTCATGCAGGAAGTGGAGGAGAGGCTTGCGCAGCTGTCTGGCGATGAGAGAGAAAAAACGGTTTCCATCGCCACGGCAAAGCTGGCGTTTCCGACGATAAAGGAGCTGGCCGGGAAGGTAATGGAGAAGTATCAGGGAATCCAGGTGCATGTGTACTGCATTGAGAACCGGTTTTTCGGGGAGCTGATCACGGTGTCCGGTCTTCTTACCGGGCAGGATATCCGGGAACAGCTTTCTGAGAGAGAGCTTGGGGAAGAACTTCTGCTTCCGTGCAACGTGCTGAAAGCAGACGAGGATATTTTTCTTGACGATATGCGGCTTTCCGAGCTTTCCGAAGCTTTACAAGTCCCGGTGAATATTATACAATCAGAAGGACAGGATTTTGTCGATAAAATCATCAATAAATAAAAAGACTGTTTTTTGACAGTGCTGCGGGAGCCGACCCGGAGCTGTATCTTGGTCGAAAACACAGTGGATACAGAAAAATGGAGGTAAAACATGAGTAAACCAGTTGTAGCGGTAGTGGGCCGTCCGAATGTGGGCAAGTCCACGTTATTTAATGCGCTGGCGGGAAGCAGGATTTCCATCGTAGAAGATACCCCCGGAGTAACGAGAGACAGAATATATGCGGATGTTTCCTGGTTGAACTATGCATTTACGCTGATAGACACCGGAGGTATTGAGCCGGAGTCCAAAGATATCATTCTGGCGCAGATGCGGGAGCAGGCGGAGACAGCCATTATGACTGCCGATGTCATTCTGTTCCTGACCGATGTGCGGCAGGGGCTTGTGGATGCGGACTTTAAGGTGGCGGATATGCTGCGGCGTTCCGGTCGTCCGGTCCTTCTCATCGTCAATAAGGTGGACAGTTTTGAAAAGTTCATGCCGGATGTGTATGAGTTTTATAACCTGGGACTTGGCGACCCGATCCCGATTTCCGCAGCGGGCAAGCTCGGTATCGGCGATATGCTTGATGAGGTTGTGAAACATTTTCCGGGAGCGGCAGGAGAGGAAGAAGAAGACGAGCGGCCGAAGATCGCGGTGATCGGTAAGCCAAATGCCGGTAAGTCTTCTATCGTCAACCGTCTTCTGGGAGAAGACCGGGTGATCGTTTCTCCGATCGCCGGAACGACGCGGGACGCCATCGATACGACCGTGACAAGAAACGGACAGGAGTATGTGTTCATCGACACGGCAGGTCTTCGCAGGAAGAGTAAAGTAAAAGAAGAGCTGGAGCGATACAGTATCATCCGTACGGTCACGGCGGTGGAGCGCTGTGATGTGGCGGTCCTGGTCATTGACGCGGAGGAAGGCGTCACAGAGCAGGATGCCAAGATCGCGGGCATTGCCCATGAGAGAGGCAAGGGGATGATCATTGCCGTCAACAAATGGGATCTGATCGAGAAAGATAATCATACCATGAAGGAGTTTACGGAGAAAATCTGGGAGAAGCTTTCCTACATGCCATATGCGGAGCTGATCTTCCTCTCCGCAAAGACCGGGCAGAGACTGCCGAAGCTTTTTGATATGATCGACGCGGTCATCGCCAACTGTGCTCTCCGGGTGCAGACCGGTGTGCTGAATGAGATCCTCACGGAGGCGATGGCCATGAAACAGCCGCCTTCCGATAAGGGAAAGAGGCTGCGGATTTATTATATCACGCAGGTTTCGGTGAAGCCGCCTACATTTGTGATGTTTATTAATGATAAGAATCTGACGCATTTTTCTTATACCAGGTACATCGAAAATCAGATTCGTACCACTTTTGGTTTCCGGGGAACGCCGATCAAGTTCATCTACCGGGAAAGAAAGGAGAAATAATGACAGGGTATATTGGTTACTTTATAGTGGCGATCATTGTGGGTTACTTTCTGGGCTGTATTCAGACAGGATATTTTGTCGGCAGGCTCTGCGGACTCGATATCCGTCAGTACGGCAGCGGCAATGCCGGGACGACGAACGTTCTTCGGACTCTCGGAAAAGGCCGCGCGTTGATCACGTTTCTGGGAGATGCCTTAAAAGGCATGATCCCGGTCCTCATCATCAAGTTTGCCATCGGACCGGCAGTACCGGGACTGAACTCTGAGCTTCTGCAGCTGGTCCTCGGATTTGCAGTTGTAATCGGTCATGATTTTCCTTTTTTCCTGCATTTTAAAGGAGGAAAAGGAATTGCCACTTCCGCGGCGGTCATGATGGGATTTGACTGGAGAATGGGTCTTTGCTGCCTGGTGATCTTCGTGGTGGTCGTGGCAGCTACCAGATATGTTTCTCTGGCATCTACACTGCTTTCTGCAGCTCTCATCGTGGAGATTCTCATTTTCTATCCGGGACGCTGGGATTTGTTTGTATTGATCCTTCTCTACGCCGGATTTGCGATCTACCGTCACCGCGCGAACATCAAGCGACTGATGGCAGGAACGGAGAGTAAACTCGGACAGAAAGTGGAAGTGAAGAAATAGGGATTGGTCGAGATGAAACTGTGGTTTTGAGAGAATCTGAGGATGTGGAAACAGACGAGATTTGCGACGCTGTATATACCATAGAAAAACGCAGGCAGGAAGCTCTTCTCCTCCACCTCGGCAGGCTGATTGTGGGAACAGCATGATAATATTCTCATGACGCCTGCACTCCCAGTCGTCGCCGACCTTTCCCGCTGTGTTTTTCTACCTGGATAGTATGCCGCAAATCTCTGTCTGACTTCATCAATAAGATTATGACAAGATGCCGTTCCATCTCGAGCGCATCTACAGTATTGTGGCTGGCTCTCCGGAGATACCAGAATTCTTTGTTTCTTATCCCCTCAACAAAATAACTATCTATATCTATAGCCTGCTGTTTTGCCAGTATACACAGGATTCTTGTAAAGATGAAACAGTGTTTCCAAATATCCAGATGCCATTCGGAGTGCATACAGTTTCCGACCGCGAGCTGTGAGGGAGGACTGGCTAAGACTTGTGGACGGCAGGGAGCAGGATTGAAAAAGGGATGGCTCCCGTGCTTGCACGAAGGAGCACACCTTTTTAATCCTGTAAGGCGCAGCCGAAACCGCAAAGCGGTTTCTCCCTGCCAATCAGAAAACGCCTGTAGTCCGAGTGAGGGTCGAGTCGGGAGGAACTGTATGAGAACGGATGGCATCGTCTGTTATATAAGAACGCTGTTATCGCCTTTACAAATCCCCATCTTATTCTTCGGAGAGTTCCTCCCATTTTTCATAGAGTTCCAGCAGAGCTTCTTCATTTTCTTCGTATTGTCTGGACAGTTCCATGAGGCGGCTGACGTTGCTGCCGATTTCCGGATCGTTCATTTCATTTTTGATCGTTTCATTTTCTTCTTCCAGTCGGCTGATCTCTGCCTCGGTTTTTTTGAGTTCGTTGGCGCGTTTTCGCTGTCTGGCGGCCTCCTCCCGGGAGCGTTTCCAGTCTTCTTTGGAAGAGCCGGAGGAAGGATTGCCTGCGGATGATGCGGCTGTTTCGTCGCTGCCGGCAGGCGGCGAGAGGACAGAGTCGCTGTCTGCCTCGATATTGCCGGCTTCTTTCTGTTCCAGATAATAGGTATAATTGCCCTTATAGTTGACGATGCCGTCCGGGGACAGATCCAGGATCCGGGTAGCTGTCTGATTGATAAAATACCGGTCGTGGGAGACGTAAAATACAGTACCCTCGTAATCATTGATGGCATCTTCAAGGATTTCTCTTGACTGGATGTCCAGGTGGTTGGTTGGCTCGTCGAGGATGAGGAAGTTTGCGTTTGAGAGCATCAGTTTGGCAAGGGATACCCGTCCTTTTTCTCCGCCGCTTAAAGTACCGATCTTCTGGAAAACACGGTCGCCGGTGAAAAGGAAGGCAGCCAGCACATTTCGGATGCGGGTGTTCGTCAGTTTCGGGTAGGCGTCGGATATCTCGTCAAAAATAGTGTTTTCATCATTTAATACATGCTGTTCCTGATCATAATATCCGATGGATACTTTGGCTCCGTAGTGAATCTTTCCGCTGTCCGGCCGGAGATGGCGGTTGATGATCTTAAGGAGGGTAGTCTTACCGGTGCCGTTGGCGCCCAGGAGACCGACCACTTCTCCCCGATGAATGGAGAGGTTTAAGTTGCGGAAAAGAGGTTTGTTCTCAAAAGATTTTGAAAGATTTTCGATGGTGAGAACGTCGTTGCCGCTTATGACCTCCGGTTCCAGAGAGATGCGCATCCGGCTGTTTAAGACGACCGGTTTGTCCACAAGCTCCATCTTGTTCAGCATTTTTTCCCGGCTCTCGGCGCGGCGGATGGATTTTTCCCGGTTGAATGAGCGGAGTTTTGTGATGACGTCCTCCTGATGTCTGATCTCCTGCTGCTGATTCAGATAGAGCTTCATCTGTGCGTCCCGCTGTGCTTTCTTCTTCTCAGCGTACTGGCTGTAGCTGCCGAGGAAGGTCTGACTCTTTCCTGCTTCTATTTCAATGACTTTGGAGACAACCCGGTCAAGAAAGTAACGGTCATGGGAGACGATGAGCACAGCGCCCCGGTAATTGCTGAGAAAGGTCTCCAGCCAGCGGATGGCGTCCATATCCAGATGGTTGGTCGGCTCGTCCAGAAGGATGATATCCGGCTGCGTGAGAAGGATCCGGCTTAAAGCCACCCGGGTTTTCTGTCCGCCGGAAAGTGTGTGGATCGGCGTATCAAACTCGGCTTCTGTGAAACCAAGACCTTTTAAGACGCCGACGATCTCGCTCTTCCAGGCGTAGCCGTTGGATTTCTCAAAACGGTCTGTCAAAAGAGAATAGCTTTCCATGGCATTTTCCAGTTTTTCGCCGGACAGGCGGCTGATGTCCTGTTCCAGTGTATGGATTTTCTGTTCCATTTCTATAATGTCCTTTTTGGCGTCGAGCATCTCCTCGTAGATAGTCCGGCGGGAAGTCACATCAATGACCTGAGAGAGGTATCCCATGGTGGCTCCCCGCTGGAGTACCACCTCGCCGCTGTCTGCCTCATATTCTCCGGTGATGATCTTTAAAAGGGTTGTCTTTCCGGCCCCGTTGATGCCGATCAGAGCCGCCTTTTCCCCCTCATTTATGATAAAATTTATATCCTGTAAAATGGTGTCGCCACCAAAGGCTTTTGTTATTTTCTGACATGCTAAAATCATAAAAAACCTCCGTGTATGTCGTGCATAAAAATCAAACATTGGCTATTTTAACATGAAAGAAAAGATAAGGAAAGAGGAAAAACCGGTTTGACAAATGTATAAAATCTGAGTATAATTGATGTGCTGTGTAATGAAAAGAATGCGAAAGTTTTGTCAAAGGAAGGATAATATGGAAGACAAAAAAGGAAATGCAAAATCAGCAAATGAAAAAGTGATTTCACCTGCTGTTATCAAGAGATTGCCAAGGTATTACCGGTATCTCGGTGATTTGCTGAAGAACGATGTTGTCCGTATTTCCTCCAAGGAACTGAGTCAGAAGATGAATGTGACTGCTTCACAGATTCGACAGGATCTGAATAACTTCGGAGGATTTGGTCAGCAGGGATATGGATATAATGTAGAATTTCTCTATAATGAGATGGGAAAAATACTTGGCCTTGACAAAACAAATAATATAATTATTCTGGGTGCCGGTAATCTGGGACAGGCGTTGGCCAATAACCAGGAGTTTGAGGAGAACAGTTTCAAGATCATCGGTTTGTTCGACGTGAATCCCCGTCTGGTGGGGATGACAGTGCGCGGTGTTGAGGTGTATGACATTGACATGCTGGAAGAGTTTCTGTCAACACATGAGGTTCGCATCGCTGCGCTGACTCTGCCGAGAAGCAAGGCGCCGAAGATTGCCAGAGAGCTTGTAAGTCTTGGGGTGAAGGCATTCTGGAATTTTGCTCCGATAGATCTGAATCTTCCGGAAGATGTTATTGTCGAGAATGTACATTTGTCAGAAAGTATTATGACACTTTCCTATCGTATTCATAATATAAATGAATAGCAGGCAGAAAGATGGAGGACTGAGGTTTTTCATCTTTCTTTTTATTGCCTGAGAAATGGAGGAGAAGTTTGAAAGTAAACTTTCAAATCTGCCATTATTGACGCAGTAAATGCGTCAGGAAAGGAGAAACGATGCAGTATATTGGTTCAGGAGATGAAATGCAGCGGATTGACGCATACAGTATCGAGACGGTGGGGATACCGGGAATTGTTCTTATGGAAAGGGCGGCTCTTGCCATGGAAGAGGAGATTGTCTGTCGTTTTCCATCTCCGGTTTCCGTGACGGTCATCGCGGAGCGGGGAAATAACGGCGGAGACGGTCTGGCACTGGGACGGCTGCTCCTTGCCAGAGGGTACACGGTGTCCTTTTATGAGATCGGCGGTGTCCGCCATGCATCGGAGTCTTATCAGACACAGAGGAAGATCCTTGAGAATCTGGGAGTACATTTTCTGGAAAAGCTGCCGGACAAAGACAGTGACATCTGGGTGGACGCTGTGTTCGGTGTGGGATTGAAACGTGATGTGGCGGGCATTCAGTGGGAAGTTCTTGAGGAGGTAAATACCCGGAGCGGTTTTAAGATCGCTGTGGACGTCCCTTCCGGGGTGGATGCTTCCAGTGGAAAGATACTGGGGTGTGCTTTTCAGGCAGATCTGACAATTACCTTCGGGCTTTCCAAGATCGGGCTGGTCCTTTATCCGGGCGCTTCTCTGGCAGGAGAAGTGGTCGTAAAGGAGATTGGATTTCCGGAGGAGGCGGTGGAAGCGGTGCTTCCAAAGACAATCCGGTATACAAAAGAGGATCTGTGCCGTCTGCCAAAGAGATGGCCATGGTCCAATAAAGGGTCCTACGGAAAAGTGCTGCTGATCGTTGGTACAAAAAATATGGCGGGCGCCGCCTATCTCTCGGCGACGGCGGCGTACCGGACGGGGAGCGGTCTGGTGCGGATCTTTACCTGCGAGGAAAACAGAGAAATCTTACAGAGCCGGGTGCCGGAAGCAATCATGACGACCTATGCCTCGGACGAAGAAGCTCTTGCGAAACTGCCGGAAGCGCTTGACTGGGCTACTGTCATCGGTATCGGGCCTGGACTTGGACAAAATGCACGGACGGCCCGTCTTCTTACCGCCGTGTTGCAGCGGGGAAGCTGCCCTTTGGTCATTGACGCCGACGGGATCAACACGCTGGCGGCATTGAAACAAAACGGTTCGGTGTCGTCAGAGTATGATTCCTACGGGGCTCCGATCATCCTTACCCCGCATCTTAAGGAGATGGAGAGACTCACCGGGAAAAAAGTGGCGGAGATCCAGAATACACTCATGGAGACAGCCAGGGAAGCGGCGGACGCCACACACATTTTCGTGCTTAAAGATGCGAGGACCATTGTATCCGACGGCAGCGCCCCGACATATATTAATATGAGCGGGAATAACGGTATGGCGACCGGCGGCAGCGGCGATGTGCTCACGGGTATCCTCTGCGGTCTGCTCGCCGGAGGCCTGTCCGCCCTTGAGGCAGCCCGCCTTGGCGTGTACTGCCACGGCCTCGCGGGGGACGCTGCGGCCAAAGAAAAGGGATATTACGGAATAACGGCGGGCGATCTGCTTACGTATCTGCCGGATATCATCCGATAGATCAGACGAAAAGGTTTCGGCAGAAAGAAATATGCCTGCAGAGGGGAACGCGTTCCTCCCGGGATAAAAAGAATACTCACGACATTTTTGGGAAATACTTCAATTAAAAAAGAAAATGGAGTGAGTGAAATTGATGATAAAAAGAGGCGACATTTATTATGCAGATCTCCGGCCGGTGGTCGGGTCCGAGCAGGGCGGCGTGCGGCCGGTGCTCATCATTCAGAATGATGCCGGGAACAGACACAGTCCGACCGTCATCTGCGCGGCGATCACCAGCCGTATGAACAAGGCAAAGCTTCCGACCCATGTGGAGCTTTCCGCGGCGGAGTGTGATATCAGCAAAGATTCCGTCATTCTTCTGGAACAGATCCGGACCATTGACAAGCAGCGGCTGAAAGAAAAAGTCTGTCATCTGGACGGGAAGACGCTGCGCCGGGTGGACCGGGCATTAAAGATCAGTCTGGAACTTATTACATAGGAAAAACCTATGGTATGTAAAATATAGAGAAAACAGACCATATTGAAGGAGGACGCAGTGTGCCGGATGATTCTGCCGGGTCTGGGTTGTGGACACCCGGCATGAAGCAGATCCGGTCTGTGCCAACGCATATATGTGGTACGATATAAGCGGAAAGAGAGGATATACATATGCACTTTGAAGCAGCCGACAAAATGAAGAATTTTGAGGCGGGCATCTTCAATATTCTTGATGATAAGAAAAAAGAGCTGGAGAGACAGGGACGAAAAATCTATAACTTTTCTGTGGGCACGCCGGATTTTGAACCGGAAGAATCCGTCATGCAGGCCGTCGCAGAGGCCTGCCGCCATCCGGAAAACTATCGCTATGCACTGAGCGACAGAGACGAATTATTGGAAGCGGTCATTCGTCGTTACAAGAACAGATATCATACGGACATTGAGAAGAATGAGATTATGTCTGTCTACGGTTCCCAGGAGGGGATGACGCACATTTTTCTGCCGCTCATCAATCCGGGCGATGTGGTGCTTCTGCCAAATCCCGGTTATCCGATTTTTAACACGGGGGCATTTGTGGCGCAGGCGAATCAGTGGCTCTATCCACTGACAGAGGAAAACGGTTATCTGCCGGACTTTGCGGCGATCCCGGATGACATAAAAAAGGCGGCAAAGGTCATGGTCGTCTCCTATCCGGCTAATCCGATCTGCAAAACAGCGCCGGATTCTTTCTACGAAGAACTCATTGCATTTGCCAGAGAAAATGAAATCCTGATCATCCATGACAATGCGTACTCAGATATTATTTATGATGGCCGTGAAGGGCGCTCTTTCCTCTCTTTTCCGGGGGCAAAGGAAGTGGGCGTGGAGTTTTATTCCCTGTCCAAAAGCTACAATTACACAGGCGCCAGAATGTCCTTTGTCATCGGCAATGCGGATGTGGTCGCCCTGTTTAAGCGGTTCCGTTCCCAGATTGATTACGGTATCTTTCTGCCGGTGCAGGCGGGAGCCGTTGCCGCGCTTTCCGTCGATGACGCCGTCGTAAAAGAGCAGTGCCGCAAGTACCAGGAACGAAGAGACGCCCTGTGCGGAGGACTTCGGGAGATCGGCTGGAACATTCCGGACAGCGAGGGAACGATGTTTGCCTGGGGACCGCTTCCGGAAGGATATACGGATTCCGGCGCCTTTGTGATGGAACTGATGGAGCGCACCGGGGTCATCTGCACGCCGGGCGTAAGCTTCGGAAGCCTCGGGGAGGGACATGTCCGCTTTGCCCTGGTGCTCCCTCCGGAAAAAATCCGGGAGGCTGTCGCGAGCATTAAAGAATCCGGTATACTTGACGATGGGAAAAAACAGTGCTAAACTTTAAAAGTATGTCTTTTTCCAGAAAATGAAAAGAAATCATAAAAAGAAACGAGGAGAGAATTATGTCTGGACATTCCAAATTTGCTAATATTAAGCATAAAAAAGAGAAAAACGACGCTGCCAAAGGTAAGATCTTTACCGTCATCGGCCGTGAGATCGCCGTAGCGGTAAAAGAAGGCGGCCCGGACCCGGCCAATAACAGTAAGCTCCGTGACGTGATCGCCAAGGCAAAAGCCAATAACATGCCGAACGATACCATTGAGCGGGGCATCAAGAAGGCCGCCGGCGACGCCGAGTCCGTCAACTATGTGCAGAATACTTACGAAGGCTACGGCCCGAGCGGAATCGCGATCATCGTGGAGACGCTGACCGACAACAAAAACCGTACCGCCGCTAACGTCCGTGCCGCCTTCTCCAAAGGAAAAGGAAACATCGGAACCAGCGGCTGCGTGTCCTTCATGTTCCAGAAGAAGGGACAGATCATCGTCTCCAAAGAAGAATATGAGACAGACCCGGATGAGTTCATGATGCTGGCTCTCGACGCCGGAGCGGAAGACTTTGTGGAAGAGGAAGACAGCTACGAGATCACCACAGACCCGGATTCCTTCGGCGAAGTCCGCGAAGCCCTCGAGAAAGAAAACGTGCCGATGGCATCCGCGGAAGTGACCATGATCCCGGATACTTACGTGAAGCTCACCAACGAAGACGACATCAAGAACTTAAACCGTATCCTTGACCTTCTGGACGCCGATGACGACGTGCAGGCAGTCTACCACAACTGGGAAGAAGAATAGAAGAGCGTGAACTCCTTTCTGATTATCTTTTTGCAGTCGGAAAGGAGTATTTTCTCATTTAAATACTTAGAAAACTAAGTAATTATTTCTGGGAAGAAATGGCACATTCTGACGAAATAAAAATTCCCCTGAAATAATGTACATCTTAGAGAGTGAGGGCAATGAAACTTGGAAACGGGAATGATCATCAATAAAATATCTCATCGCCTGAGGAGACGTTCGCAGGCGGTACAGGAATCCATCGGCATCAGCGAGGCACAGGGCCGGATTCTCAACTATATACTGGCAGCGGGCTTCAGCCGTGACGTATATCAGAAAGATATCGAGGAGGAGTTTGATCTGCGTCCGCCAACGGCAAGCAGTATTTTGCGGAGCCTGGAAAAACAGGAGATGATCTTGCGGGTGCCGGATGAAAGAGACGGGAGACTCAAAAAGCTTGTCTTTACCGAAAAAGCAGGACGGATCCGGAAGGCACTTGAGGAGGAGATCGTGGAGACAGAGCGTCGGCTTCTTACGGGGATCAGCGAGGAAGAGAAGGAAACCTTCCTTCGCCTGGCGGAGAAAATGCTTCATAATCTGGATGGATAGAAGAAAAGCACTCTATTTACAAGGACATGAGAGTTATTTATAGGACAACAGGAGGAGATCTCGATGAATGAACATGAACTAATGGCGGAGGTGAAGGTGTCAAAGGCAGTGGCGAAAATGGCGATTCCGAGTGTCATCAGCAGTCTTGTCACCGTCATCTACAATATGGCCGATACATTTTTTGTGGGACAGACCGGGGATGCCCTGCAGGTGGCTGCGGTCAGTCTCACAAACCCGATTTTTATTTTGCTGATGGCATTTGCCAACATGTTTGCCATGGGCGGTAGCGCCGTGGCGTCGGTGGCACTGGGAAAGAAAGACGAAAAGAGAGTAAAAAATGTCACATCCTTCGTGTTTTACGCGTCGCTGGCTGTGGGCGTGGTTTTTATGATCGTGCTTCTGATTTTTATGCGGCCGGTCCTGACATTATTTGGCGCTGACGCGGACACTTACGAATATGCCCGGGGATATACCCTCCATATTTCTTACGGCGCGCCGTTTATCATCTGGTCCGCGGCGTCCAGTTTCATACTCCGGGTGGAGGGCGCCAGCAAGGAGGCCATGATCGGAAATATGATCGGAACGATCGCAAATATCGTGCTGGACCCGATTTTTATTTCCGGGCTGCATATGGGAGCGGCCGGAGCAGCCATTGCCACCACGATAGGAAATGTGCTGGCGTGTCTCTATTATCTGTGGTACTTCCTGAAAAAAACAAAGATTTTTTCCATTCATTTCCGGTACTTTACCTACCGGGAGAAAATTCTCAGTAGAGTATGCACCATCGGACTGCCAACGGCAATCTTTTCCGGACTGATGAGCGTTTCCACCATCATCCTCAATCAGATCCTTGTGGCTTACGGCAACGCGCCGGTGGCGGCCATCGGCATTGTGTTTAAAGCAAATATGTTTATCACATTTTTACAGATGGGACTTGCCAACGGTGTTCAGCCTCTTCTGGGATATAATTACGGGGCGGAAAATGAAAACCGCTTTCAGGAAGTGGAGCGGTTTACAAAAATGTGCTGTATCATAGTAGGAATTGCTTCGGTCATCTTCTATTATGTATGCAGGGAACCGATCATCCGTATATTTATCAACGACAGCGAAGTGATCGCCTACGGTGTACAGATGCTCATCGGTTACATGCTGTCCGGGCCGGTCATCGGCATTCTGTTTATGAATATGAATTGCATGCAGTCGGTGGGACATGCCTTCCCCGCCACGGTACTTTCCGTACTGCGTCAGGGTATCCTGCTGATCCCTCTTTTGTATCTGCTGAACGCGCTGTTCGGACTAAACGGAGTGATTTACGGACAGAGCATCACCGACTATATCGCGGTGATTTTGTCGGTGATATTGTGGCAGCGGATAAAAAAGAATCTCAAGACAAAAAAATAGTCCGCCATCAGAGAGTTGTTCCCGTGTGCTGCTGCCGTTATGAAAAAAGAAATGACGATACCCTCTGACGATGCTATAATAAAGCTTATAGGTATAGAACACAGCCGTCAGGGAAAGCGGCGGCGCATTGGTCTGTGGAAAAAGGAGGTTCCCTATGAAAGTAGACAAAATGATCGACAAGCTTATCAAGAAATCCGTATATGTCATTGACCCGCTTCCGGAGAAAGTTCCGAAAGACAGCCGAGGACAGTATCTCACCATAGAAAATTTCTGGCACGAAGGCAGCGAAGCAAAGAAAATCTGCCGCAAATTTGAGCGGATTATTTTTAAGCTGAACTGCTACTATGACATGGACGTCAAGTTCAGGGGAACCTGCACGAGAAACCCTGAGCCGAAAAAACTGCAGACATGGATCAGAAAATGTGTCTCCGGCAAGAAGGACTATATGAATATCCTGCTCAATGACGGAGAGGCCATGGTCATTTTAAATGAAGACGACACGATTTTGAGCATATACAACCCGGATAAAAGACTGCTCTCCCTGATAGAAAGACTGTCGGCGGCGGAGGGGCTGTTCGTGCGGCAGATATGGGAAGATAAGTGAGACTGTGAACCTTATTATGATAATCCCATGGAGGATGTGATTTATTTTAGAAAAAACTCTTGACTGTAAACCCGGTTCATACTATATACTGATGCCTCATAACAGGATAAAAGGAGGCGCACTATGACCATAAAGGAAGTGGAGGAGCGGACAGGGCTTGCCCGCTCCAACATACGATTTTACGAAAAAGAAAAACTGCTTCATCCGTCAAGAAATGAGCGAAACGGATACAGGGACTATTCGGAGAGTGATGTGGAAGATCTGAAAAAGATCGCGTATCTGCGAACTCTGGGGATAACCATCGAAGACATACGCAATGTAATTCAGGAGAAGGTTTCTCTCCCTGAGATTCTGGAGCGGCAGAGCGAACGGCTGAATGAGCAGATGACGGATCTGGATAGGGCAAAAGCGCTCTGCAATCAAATGCTTCATGACCGGGAACTCAGCTACGAAACGTTGCAGGTGGAGCGGTATGTGAATGAGCTGAAGGATTATTGGGAGCAGAATCAGCCGGTGTTCCGTCTGGATACCGTCAGTTTCGTCTGGTTTTGGTGCAGCTTCCAGACATGGATAATACTGACTGTTTTGTGCCTGCTTGTGGGCATCTTGTTTTACAGCAAGCTGCCGCCGCAGATTCCGGTACAATGGAAGCTGGGCATCGCAAGCACGCTGGTACGAAAAGAGTTTATTTTTGCTTATCCTCTTATTTGCATTGCCATCCGCTACTTTCTCAGACCGTGCATTTATGTAAAGGTACAGATGAACACGATTTACGGAAAGATCATATCAGAATATCTGAGTAATTCGCTGTGTTTTGTCGCTCTGTCGGCAGAAATCTTCAGCGTGTTGTTTGTGTTTGGACTGGCAGAAAATATCGTGACAGTTTTTCTGGCAGATGCCGTCGTGCTCCTCGGCCTGCTGGCGGTAGGACTTGTGAAAATGGATCTGAGGGGCTTTGGGAGAAAAGAATAATACTTTTCCAAACAGAAACCTTTGAAATAAAAATGGATTTAAAGTAAAAATGGAGATATAGAAAATGAACATAAATGTGTTAAGAGCAGAAGAACTCTGGCAGCAGGCGGGCGCCTACTATGTGCGAATCCAGGCCATGGCAAGACAGTACCATATCACGCTTCGGGAAGAATTTGACGAATATGACAGCCCGGAAGCCAAATATATTGTGCTGTTGGACGATGAATTTCCGGTGGCTACCTGCCGTCTGTATGAACTTTCCGGTGAGCCGGTTCCCACAGTGATGCTGGGGCGTGTCGTGGTTTTGCCGGAATACAGAAAGCAGGGGCTCGGACAGAGGGCGGTAAAAGAAGCAGAACAGTGGGCCAGGGAACTGGGGTATCAAAAGTCAGTTCTGGAGAGCAGAGATGTGGCCGTGGGTTTCTATGAAAAGCTTGGTTATGAAATCTGCGACGGACAGATTATCCACGGCGACACTTTTGACTGTATCCGGATGGAGAAGATGCTGTGATTATTATGATGCCATCCAGTCGGTGCATTTTGGAAGCGGAAAAAATATGGGAAGAACCACTGGAAGGTATTGAAGAAGATAAATTTATCACCCATACTGCCGCATATTATTATGATATATTTGCGGAACAGACTCCAGAAATTCATATGTGGGTGACGGATTACTGCCATATCATGCAAAACCATGAGCAGATCCTGGACTTTTTGAGAGGAGCCGCGTTTACACCATATCAAAGCCGACTTGACGAAGAAGAAATGCAGGTGTTTGCAGAGGAAGTACTTGCCCGCATAAAAGAGGAATACCCAACCCGGAAAAACGGGACGGTGCTGTTTCCATTCCGAAGATTATTTTTGACAGGGCAAAAATAGAGGAACAGGAAATGTGAAGCAAACGTTATGACGGAGGTGCGATATGAAGCTGATTCCTGTTGATAAAGACAATAGAAATGCTTACCGAAAATTTGAAAATGCAGAAGATTTGTCGTGTTATTTGTCCAGAATATATCCGGACTTAGAAGCTTCCTATCTGAAGTGGATGTATATTGAAGAAGATGGAAATTATATTGGAAGCGTATGGTTGGAAGGGCAGAATATTCATCAGGCCAAACTGGGGATTTTCATTGCTGATCCAGCGTATCGTGATAAAGGCATTGGAAAATATGCAATCCAACAAATGATTTCTTTGGCAAAAAGTGACGGCATAGATATAATCACCCTGAATGTCAGGGTGGGGAATCTGCGTGCCAGAAAAGTGTATGCTGCTTGCGGTTTTAAGGAAGAGAAACGATTTAAAAAAGAAAATGGCATAGAGGTGTTTTCTATGGAATTGGTATTATAATATATGAAGTGAATTGCAAAAAATCGCTGTTCTTTGATACCCAGACGGCGTACTATGCGTCCATGTCCTTTGAACCGTCGGCCTGTGAAGGAGGACATGACACAGACTATGGAAAAGCAGGGAGCGGGAAAGACGATAAAGCGGCTGCCCTGTGCTTGCACTGAGGGCGAAGCTTTTCGTCTGACCGTGAGGCGTCAGCCGGGAACCGCAGTAAGCGGTTCCTCCCTGCTTGATTCATAAAATATCTAATGTCCGAACTGAGGGTGTCGGCGGGCAAAGCGGCATGGGCGCTCCCGCCGTCGTTTGCTTGACTGCACTTCTATAAATCAGAACATTACGGAAGTGATTCTGAATCATTTCTCACAATTTTCCCTTGCTTTTTCCCTTTTCTTCGACTATAATACTTTACTAGAGTAGATTGATAAATCTCTGAATTAAAGAAGAAACAAAATGTGAAGGAGAAATATGTTATGAAAAAGTTTATTGCTATGGCATTGTTTTCTGCAATGTGCGTTACATCTCTGGCCGGATGCGGTAATTCCAATGGAACAAATGGAAGTGGGGATGCTTCTGCCGAAGGCGGCACACAGGCTGCGGCTTCGGATGAATCTGATTGGGCGGATATCAGTGCCAAAGGTGAGATGACCATCGGTATGACCTTATTTGCACCGATGAACTATTATGATGAGGACAACAACTTTGTCGGTTTTGATACAGAGCTGGCGCAGGCTGTGGGCGAGAAGCTGGGTATCGATATTAACTTCGTGGAAATCAACTGGGATTCCAAGGAGATTGAGTTAAATTCCAAAAATATCGACTGCATCTGGAACGGTATGTGCAGCACAGCGGAGAGACAGGAGACCATGACGCTCTCTGAGCCGTACCTGTACAATACACAGGCGATGGTTATGAAGGCTGACCGCGAAGATGAGATTATGCAGAGTGTGGACGGACTGACTGTTACGGCAGAGAAGGGGTCTACCGGCGAAGGTAAACTACAGGGAACCATCGCTGATGATGATACTGTGGAAGTATCCGCACAGGAATATTTTGCAAATGCGAATTATGTGGCTTCTGATTCCATGGCAAAGGCTCTGATGGAAGTGAAGGCAGGAACCGCCGATGTGGCGTTGGTGGACAGTGTGGCTGCTTATGGTATGGTTGGTCCTGACACTGATTATTCCGATATGGTCATCAATGTGGATAATAACTTTGGTCTTCAGGAATATGTCATCGGATTCCGTAAAGGAAGCGATTTGGAAGAGCATGTGAGCGCTGCCATTGATGAGCTTTACGCAGACGGCACCGTTGCACAGCTCGCTGAGAAATATAATCTTTCTGATCTTCTGATTGAAAATGACGCGGCAGCTACCGAGGCAGCTCCGGAAGCAGCGACAGGGGATACCGCAGCAGAGGCAGCAACCGCAGTCGAGTAGGGGACGTTGTACCGACAGCGCCCTGAAACGGGCAGATGCCGGAGGCAGGCGTCGATGGAGTCTGTCGGTCGTGAAATTATATGTGTTAGATGAATCATATCGAGATGCAATGGATCATACAACGCATAATAAGTAAATAAAAATCAATGAATCCGGATTTCCGGCATCCTGCATTGTGGTGGGAGAGTGGAAAGCCGGATTCTTATTGTGAAGATACGGAACCGGACGAAGAGTCCGAATACATAAAAAGGAGAGATACGCTATGTTGGGAGCTAATCCGATCGAGTCGCTGACCAGCGGATTTTTGTTAAACTTGGAATTGTTCGTGGTGACATTGCTTCTGGCGCTTCCGCTGGGACTGATCATCACATTTTGTTCTATGTCCAGATTCAAACCGTTGAAATGGATTACGAAAGTATTTATCTGGGTGATCAGAGGAACTCCTCTGATGCTGCAGCTTTCCGTTGTCTTGTATGCGCCGGGTCTTCTGTTTGGAATCCCGATGTCCTCACGGTTTACGGCGGCGGTGATCGCCTTTGTCATTAACTACGCAGCTTATTTTTCAGAGATTTACCGCGGCGGGATCGAGAGTATTTCCGTGGGCCAGTATGAGGCCGGAAAAGTACTGGGTATGACCCGGTCGCAGATTTTCTTTAAGGTCGTTTTGCTGCAGGTGGTAAAGCGGATCGTGCCGCCGATGAGCAACGAGATCATCACTCTCACAAAGGATACGGCTCTGGCACGAGTGATCGGTATCGGCGAGATCATCATGAGCGCGGAGAGATTTACCAAAATGGGTCTGATCTGGCCGCTGTTCTCCACAGCGCTGTACTTCCTTGTGTTTGTCGGCATTCTCTCTCTGCTGTTTGGCTGGATTGAGAAAAAGATGGATTATTTCAGAGTATAAGGAGGCGCGGACATGGCAATATTAGAAGTAAGTAATCTGAAAAAGAATTTTGGCAATCTGGAAGTGTTAAAGGGGATTGATTTTTCTCTGGAAAAAGGAGAGTCTCTCGCCATGATCGGCGCGTCAGGAAGCGGAAAGACGACACTTCTTCGCTGTCTGAACTTTCTGGAAAGACCGACCAGCGGACAGATTCGTGTCAATGATAAGGTGGTCTTTGACGGGGCCGACGCACGGACATTAAGTGAGGCGGAGATTCGGAAGAACCGCCTGCATTTTGGCCTTGTTTTTCAGTCCTTTAATCTTTTTCCGCAGTATACGGTGTTGAAGAACTGTACGCTGGCAAAAGAGCTTATGGCGAAGGAACGCCCGGATTTTAGGGCGAACAAGAAACAGATTCTTGACGAGATTAAGACGGAGGGGGAGGCGGTGCTTGCCAGCGTCGGCCTGCAGGAAAAAATGGATTACTATCCGCATCAGCTTTCCGGCGGTCAGCAGCAACGTGTGGCGATTGCCAGAGCTTTGATGCTTCAGCCGGATATCCTCTGCTTTGACGAGCCGACTTCGGCTCTTGACCCGGAGCTTACCGGAGAGGTGTTAAAAGTAATCCGCGGTCTGGCGGATAAGAAGACAACCATGGTCATTGTCACCCATGAGATGCAGTTTGCCCGCGACGTCTCCGACAAGGTGCTGTTCCTCGATAAAGGAATGGTTGCCGAGTACGGCAGTCCGGAGCAGGTATTCGAGCACCCGAAGGAAGAGAGAACGAGACAGTTCCTGGAAAGATACTTCGAACAATAGAAAACTGCATTCATAAAAGAGCAGTCGGTTATCTTGCAGCGATATGCCTTCTGTCAGTCAGACAAGAGAGAAAGCTTGTTTCTGTCAGAAGGGAGCGCAGAGAAAAACAGCTGCTCTTTTTATTTTTTTATCGCATCCGCTTATGGCGCGATGTCTGTTCCGGATATTTTGCAGACAATCTTTATTTCAGATATTCTTCTGCCAGTTCTTTAAAGACCGGCAGAGCTTTTCTTATACGTTCCGTCGGCACGCAGTAGGCGATCCGGAAATGTCCCGGACAGCCGAAGATGTCGCCCGGCACAAGTATCAGATTCTTTTCTCTTGCTTTTTCGCAGAAAGCGTAGGAATCCGGTTCCAGAGAACGCGGGAACATGTAAAAGGTTCCGCCCGGCTCCACGCAGGAATACCCGTAGGAGATCAGAGCGTCATAAAGAATCTTTTTGTTTTCCTCATAAACAGAGAGGTCGGAGGTGTCGCCGCATACGTCAATGATCGTTCTCTGCATGAGGGAGGCAGGACCGTTCTGGCCGATGGTTCTTGAAATCTGCGGACAGATGGCAATGATATCCGCCGCGCCCTCGCAGTCCGGATTCACAGCCAGATAGCCGATACGTTCGCCTGGAAGGGATAAGGACTTGCTGAAAGAGTAGCAGGTCAGTGTGTTCTTATAATAATTGGCAATGTACGGGCTGTCCGTTCCCGTGAAGACAATATCCCGGTACGGCTCGTCGGAGATCAGATAGATCGGATGGCCGAACTCTTCTGATTTGGCGTTTAAGATGGCGGCGAGTCTCTCGATCGTTTCCGTGGAATAAACGATCCCGGACGGATTGTTCGGAGAATTGATGAGCACCGAGGTCACGGCAGGGGTGAGCATTTCCTCAAAAGCCGCAAAGTTGATCTGAAAACTGTCGGTATCCGCCGGGACGATGGATAATTTCAGAGAAGCGCCGGCAGTATAAGGCTTATATTCAGAAAAGCATGGCGCAAAGGTCAGCACCGTATCTCCCGGATTGTTCACGGCGCGGAAGGCGTGTGCCAGCGCTCCGGCGGCGCCGATAGCCATGAAGATATTTTCTGCCTTGTAGTGGCAGCCGTATTTCGCATTAAGGCTTTCCGCGATGGCGGCCCTTGCCTCCGGGACGCCCATTCCCGGGCTGTAGCCATGGAGGGAGAGCGCGTCCAGTTCCCGGACATTTTTTATGATGGTGTCGTTGACGCTTGCCGGCGCCGGAACAGAAGGATTGCCAAGGCTGAAATCATAAATATTTTCTGCGCCCACAATCTTTGCCTTTTCCTGTGCGTATTGGAATATTTCAAAAATAACGTCTTTTTCAGACAGCATGGATGTGTAATATTGGTTGATCATAGTATGTCTCCTTTCTCATTGCTGTCATTCGGGATTGCCCGAACCGACCTTATTTTACCACGGAAAGCGGTGTCCCACAAGATTACGAGGGATACGATTGTGGCGTAAAATGAAGACAGAGGTGTCAGACGAAAATACAGGAAATCCCTGTTCGACGTTGACGGATAAAAGGACTTTGTTTATAATACGAAGAGAAATACTCATGTTTTGGAAACAATAAACAGTACACAGACAGGAGAATTATACAAAAAAGGAGTACATCATGGAAAATTATACGATATTGCCGGTTCCTTACACAGTGGGACCGGAGGCTTATGACAGCATTACGGAATACACCCGTCTGTACGGCACGAAGGCGGTAGTGATCGGCGGAGAGAAGGCGATGAACGCTTCCAGAGAGAAGCTTCTTGCTGCCGTCAGAGATACGGAGACGGAGATTCTTGATTTCGTGCTTTTCGGGAAGGAATGTACCTTTGAGGCGGCGGCAAAGCTGGAAGAGCTGGACGCAGTAAAAGAGGCGGACATGATTTTTGCTGTCGGCGGAGGAAAAGCTATTGACACGGCAAAGCTGGTGAGTATTGACCTGAAAAAGCCGTACTTTGCCTTTCCGACCATCGCGTCCAACTGCGCGGCGGCTTCCGCAGTGTCCATTGTCTATAAGGAGGACGGTTCCTTTGCGGACTTCGTACATTTTCTGGACGCGGCAAAGCATGTGTTTATCGACACGGATATTATCGCCCGCGCGCCGGGGGAATATCTCTGGGCGGGTATCGGTGATACCTACGCCAAATATTATGAGGTGAGCATTTCCGCCCGGGGCGAGAGCCTGCCGCATTATATGGCGCTGGGCGTCAATATGAGCCGTATGTGTATGGAGACGCTGGTGGAGCACGGAGCGCAGGCGCTCCGTGATAATGAACAGGGCATTGCCTCTTACGATTTGGAACAGGCGGCGCTTGCCATTATCATCACCACAGGATGGGTGTCCATGCTGGTGGCGAGAGATCACACCATGGATTACAACGGCGGCGTGGCACATGCATTCTTCTACGGCCTCTGTAACCTGCCGGGATTTGATGAAAACCATCTGCACGGCGTGGTCGTTGCCTTCGGCGTGTTGCTCTTGCTTGTGATGGATGGCAGAGAGGAAGAATGTCAGAAGCTGATCGAATTTAATAAGACGGTGGGGCTGCCGACCTGTCTTTCGGATATCGACGTCACCGTGGAACAGGTGGCTGCCTGCGCCCATGCCATGACAGAAGATGAAGACGTCGAACATTATCCGTATAAGGTGACGGAAGAAATGATTCTTGACGCAGTGCGGAAACTGGACGTGTGAGAGAAGATTTTCGTCTGGTGTTATTTTGTCGGAAAATGTGAAAATATTTCTGCAAAGACAGCGCGCAGGACACAATATAAACATAATTTGCCCGTATAATATTCCGAAACCTGTAAAAGATTTGCAGGTGTATTCTTTACATTGCATATACATAATAAAAATGAGTCATCGCATATGGAATGTATGGACGAATTGATGTTGCCCCGGGAGACTTCCGGACAGTCAGAAGATCCCCGGCAACGATGGGAAAGGTGGTATCACTATGTATTATGGATACGGTATGGGCGGTTTCTTCTGGGACCCGACCTATATTTTAGTTATTATCGGTGTGGTCATTTGTCTCATCGCCTCGGCGAGAGTCAAAAGTACTTACTCGAAGTTTGAAAAAGTGAGAAGTCACTCCGGTGTCACGGCAGCGGAGGCGGCACAGCAGATTCTGCACGGCGCGGGCATCTATAATGTCCGGATTGAACATATTTCCGGACATCTGACGGATAATTATGACCCGAGAAGCAAGGTACTTCACTTGTCAGACGCGACCTGGCGCTCCACCTCGGTGGCGGCTATCGGCGTGGCGGCTCATGAGTGCGGGCATGCCATTCAGGACGCGAGGGATTATGCGCCGCTTCGGATCCGGGGAGCGATCGTTCCGGTGGTTAATTTCGGTTCAGCGTTGTCCTGGCCGCTCATCATTATCGGTATCCTGCTGAGCTTTAATCACTTTCTGATTACTTTGGGCATTGTATTATTTTCTCTTACGGTGGTCTTTCAGCTTGTGACCCTGCCGGTGGAGTTTGACGCGTCCTCAAGAGCGCTGCGGATTCTGGGAGATTCTCATATGCTCTATGAGGAGGAACTGCGGGGCGCGAGAAAGGTGTTAAGCGCGGCGGCGCTTACCTATGTGGCAGCAGCGGCTTCCACGATCCTGCAGCTTTTGCGTCTGGTGCTGCTGTTTGGGAGAAGAGACGATTAAACAGGATATATGAGGGAAATGGCGCAGGCGGATTATGCCTGCGCTTCCTTTGTGTGTGATACGAATGAGAATTGGAATCAGAATGGAGAAAATATGCAGGGGATAAAGATACTGTGTGTGGGAAAAGTAAAAGAAAAATATTTTCGGGATGGTATCGAATGTTATGTCCGGCAGGTTCGCCGGAAATATCTGATGGAGATCGTGGAGTGCGACGATGAGCCGACGCCGGAGGGAGCTTCAGCGGTGATGGAGCGTCAGATCCGGGAAAAAGAAGGGGACCGGTTGTTGCAGAAAATACAGGAGGGCGACTATGTCATCGCTCTCTGTATTGATGGAAAACATTATTCTTCTGACGTCTGGCGGGAGCGGATGCAAAAGTGCGCGCGCCGTATTTCCGGTTCGCTGGTTTTTGTTATCGGAGGTTCTCTGGGCCTTTCGGATGCCGTAGTGAAGAGGGCAGATGAGAAACTCAGTTTTTCCGCCATGACGTTTCCACATCAGATGATGCGGATGATTCTCTGTGAGCAGATCGCCGGCATTTTTACAGATTGAAAGAAAGATACCGGAATCCCGTTGATGGCAGATCGTGGAAAATATGCAGGTGGATTCACACGGAAAAACGTTCTACCAGGCATTGTATACTCATAAAAAATGCACAGTAGAACAGCCCGCAGATGATGAGCATCCAAAAAGGATGGAGCCCCCCACTCAGGAGGAGATACTGGTACAGATGCTCTGAGAGCCATCCTCCGGCGAGAGACAGGGCGGCGGGCAGAAGCAGCGTCTTTTCCACGGAAAAAGGGAAGGTCGTGATCTTCAGGATACAGAACAGGTCGAGGAGGATCTGCACGATATACCCGGCTAGAAGACCGTACAGGTAACCGCGGATGCCGCAGGACGGGATCATGGTCAGGATAAAGAAAATCCGCATGGCCATGCCCAGCAGATTATGGTACAGTGTCTGACGGGTGCTGCCAAAGCCGTTCAGGATACTGGAAAGGGTCTGTGCCGCATACATAAACGGGCAGAGGATAGCGAACAGATAGACATAGTGTCCGGCCTCTTCGCTGCCAAATACCAGGTTACCCAGAATATTTCCGTAAATAAGAAAACCAAAGGTGCTGAATATACCGATGATGATGCAGTAATGAAGACTTTTTGCGATAGTGCTTCGTATCTGCATCATTTTTTTCTGTTTATAAGAAAAGGAGATGGCAGGCAGCAGCATCACGGACAGAGAATTAACGATAGTCGCCGGAAAAAACAAAAAAGGGAGGGCCATGCCGGTGAGTGTTCCGTAGCACTCCAGCGCCCGGGTCTGACTGCCAAGATACGAAACAAGCATAAAGGGAATCAGCATATTTTCCAGGCTGTTTATGATGGTCAGAGAAAAATGGTTGATGGTCAGAGGAATACTGAAGGAGAAAAATTCCCGGACCATAGTGGAAAACGGCTGTGTTGAGCGGGAAACAAAATCGTGCCGGACGGAATGCTTCCGAAAGAGATTTTTTTCGCTGACCAAGCTGGTATACAGATAGGCGAATGCCGTGTAGATGGTCGAGGCAATCTCTCCGACGACCATACCCCAGGCGGCGATGCGCGCATCGGCGGTAAACAGATAGACAGAGATGGAGAGCAGATAAATGCTCCCCACCCGGGCGCACTGCTCCACCAGCTGACTGGCGGCCGGTACGCTGGAACGGTTTAATCCGATATAGTAACCGTGCAGACAGGACTTCACAGCGACAAAAGGAAGAGACAGGGCGGCGATGCGAAGGGCAGGCGCAGCGGAAGTCTCATGGAGCAGATGAGTGCTCAGATAACCGGCGCCCTCCCAGAGAAAGGCGAGGAGAAACAGGGAGAGCAGGAAGGAGAGGGTGCATGTCAGGCGGATCAGACGGTGGATATTTTTGCGTTCCCCCATGGCATAAAAACGGGAGGCAAGGTTGGAGATCCCTGTCTCAAACCCATGGCAGACCAGAGTAAAACAGAGCATATATACCGGAAAGATAAGCTGGTAAATGCCCAGTTCTTTTGCACCGATCAGGTTGGAGAGGAATATCCTGTTATAGAACCCCAGAATTCTGGAGAGAAATCCGGAAAAGGTGAGAATCAGAGTTCCGGTAAAAATGGTTTTTTTGTAGGACATAGAAACACCTGGGGATGGGTTCTCTTGAATATATGAACCGGACAGATCAATTAGACTATAAAGCGGGAAAGAAGTAAAAAGGAATCCTGATCCGGCAGAATAAAAACAGAAAAAAGAAAGGTTGGTGCGACGATGATTTATCTGGATAATGCTGCCACGACTCCGGTGCGGCCGGAAGTGTTGGAAGCAATGCTTCCGTATCTGAAGGAAGAGTACGGCAATCCCTCCGGGCTGTACCTGACTGCCGTCAAGGCGAAGGAAGCGGTGGAGAAAGCGAGAAAAACTATAGCGGACACTCTGGGCTGTGAAGAGGAAGAGATTTATTTCACTTCCGGTGGGACAGAATCGGATAACTGGGCGATAAAATCGGCCGTGCAGACTGCGGCAGAACAAAAATCGGAGGGCAGTAACGAAAAAGAGAGAGAAGGAGAGACAGAACGGGCGGATCTTCTGAAAAATTGTCATATCATTACAACACAGATTGAGCATCATGCCGTTCTCCGTACCTGCCAGGCGTTGGAGCGGGAAGGCTGTGCAGTCACATATCTGAGGGTCAATGAGATGGGGCAGATCTCATTGAAAGAGCTGGAAAAGGCTATCCGCCCGGAGACGGTCCTCTTCTCTGTCATGATGGCAAACAACGAGGTGGGAACCGTACAGCCGGTAAAAGAAATTGGAGCAATCGCCAGACGCCGTCACATTTTCTTTCACACGGACGCCGTGCAGGCATACGGGCATCTGCCGATCTCCGTAAAAGAGATGAACATTGATATGTTGAGCGCCAGCGCGCACAAGTGCGGCGGTCCCAAAGGCGTTGGTTTTCTCTATGTGAGACGTGGTGTGAATCTGCCGCCATTTATGCACGGGGGAGGACAGGAGAGAGGGCGGAGAGCCGGCACAGAAAATGTACCGGGAATCGTCGGTTTTGGGAAAGCAGCCGAACTGGCTGCCGTGCAAATGAAGCAGACAGAAAAAGAGACGGCGCTCATGAGAGATCATCTCATCCGCCGTCTCCTGACAGAAATCCCGTATGCCCGTCTGAACGGAAGCTGGAAAAACCGCCTGGCAGGCAACTGCAATATCAGCTTTCAGTTCACAGAAGGCGGTGCGCTCCTCATTCTCCTGGATGAAGAAGGAATCTGCGCTGCAGCAGGTTCCGCCTGCAGCACAGGTTCCAAAGAACCATCCCATGTGTTAAAAGCGATGGGAATCCCGGATGACATTGCCCGCGGGACCCTACGCCTGACCATCGGCCATCAGAATACGATGGAAGAGATGGACCAGGTGGTGGAGAGTATGAAAAAATGTGTCGCGAGACTCCGGAAAAATGCGGGAGAATATGAAGACTTCAGAAATCATATGCCGGGATAAACACAATTATAAATCTAACTCTTCTGCCACACTCTTTAGTGTTTTTGCAGACTCCCGGAGCTTTTGCTGTTCCTCTTCGTTCAGAGAGATCGGCACGTGCGTCTCCACTCCGTCGAATCCTACGATGGCCGGCATACTGAGTGCAATTCCTTCGATGCCGTACTCTCCGTGCATCATGGAGGAGATGGACAGAATGGAACGCTCATTGCGCACGATACATTCGCAGATACGTTTTACGGACATGGCGATACCGTAATAAGTAGCACGTTTCTTTTCGATGATCTCGTAGGCGCTGTTTTTAACGGAATCGGCGATTCGCTTCATGGAAGCCTCATGATTGAAATGTCCCCTCATTTCACAGAAGGTATTCAGTGGGATACCGGATACATTTGTGCTGCTCCATGCGGCGATCTCGCTGTCACCGTGCTCGCCGATGATGAAAGAATGAACGCTGCGGCTGTCCACACTCAGATGTTCGCCAAGAGCGTATTTCAGCCGGGCGGTATCGAGAACAGTACCGGAACCGATGACTCTGTTCTCCGGTAGTCCGCTGAGTTTTAATGCGACATAGGTGAGAATATCCACCGGATTGGAAACGATCAGTAAGATTCCCTGGAAATCCTGCTCGGTGATCTGAGGAATGATACTTTTGTAAATTGCCACATTTTTATGTACAAGATCCAGTCTGGTCTCATTTGGCTGCTGGTTGGCTCCGGCAGTGACGATCACAATACCGGCATCCGCGATATCTTTATAATCTCCGGCATAAATCTTCATCTGGCCGGCAAACGGGATGCCGTGCGCGATATCTTTTGCCTCGCCGTCAGCCTTATCATAGTTGGCGTCAATGAGAACGATCTCAGAGAACAGGCGGCTCTGCATCAGAGTAAAAGCCGTTGCGGAGCCGACAAAACCACAGCCGATAATGGCAGCTTTTCTTGGATTCATAATAAGCACCTCTTTCATTTGATTTGTATCAGTAATGACAACGGAGTTATTATAGCACATTTTTGAACAAAAGCAGTAGTAATTGCAACAAAAAACGGTAAAAAAGAATCTGTTTAATGACAAAAAATTTTCAAAAAAAGATAATTTTCTGCCTCTTTGAAATTTTTGAAAAAAACCCTTGCAAATTGTGTGAAAATATAGTATTATAAACGCCGGAAGTTTTCTTCCATGGACCAGTAGCTCAGTTGGATAGAGCAACGGTTTCCGGAACCGTGTGTCGGGGGTTCGAGTCCCTTCTGGTTCGTTTTGTATGCCTGAATATATTTCGGGCATTTTTTTATTTCATAGGATCAGGGTGCCAGAAGGTTCATCACTTTTGACACTCTGATCTTTCATAAGAAATTGTGTTCCTGTGAAACAAAAAACGCTCCGCGGGGATCATACTGCGGGAAAAAGATGGCTTTATTTCCACTTTCCACGGAAAAGGCTGCTGGAACCGGAATAGTAATTGCCGTCTGCTTTCCACCCCATATAGTTTTCCATCATATCTGCTTTTTTGTTGTATTTATAACAGAGCTTTTCTCCCTGGCTGTTTTTTAAGCGGATGACGTAACCGCCCTTTACCTTTTTACAGCCATAAATTTTCATGCTGTCGATGCATTGCCCGGTAGTTCTGTCAAAAATTTTCATTTTTGTCCGGGTGAACTTGCGGTCCGTGCCGCCGGAAGAGACATTCGTCCACCAGCCTTTTACCTGACGGTACACCTTTTTGCTCAGTTTAAATGTCTTTTTCTTTGCCATGGTCTCCATCTGCACAGATGCCGGAGTTGTTTCTTTTGCGTGAAGCGCAGTGCCCGGAAATGAAACGGACAGCAGTAAGGAAAAAATTACAACAGATATCCATATTTTTTTCTTCATGAGAATCCTCCTTTTTATTATGATAACTTCATTATACTATAGTGGCAGAGAGAAGAAAAGAAGCTTTTATTTTGTATTTTTTAGTTGTGCTTTCTTCGCGAAAGAGAGTATAATAAGAACGGACTTTACGTGTCCGGCAGGCGATGCATGCCGGGATAAAACAGAAAAAAGGAGTAAAAACATGGCAAAATCAAAAGTATATTACACAGATTTCAGAACAAAATTAGGGGAAGGACTTCCAACCAAATTAAAAAGACTCATCAAGAAGGCCGGCATCGGTGATATCGATATGGATCAGAAGTTTGTCGCCATCAAGATGCATTTCGGCGAATTGGGTAACCTCGGATTTCTTCGTCCAAATTACGCAAAGGCAGTGGCTGATGTGGTAAAAGAGATGGGCGGACTGCCATTCCTCACCGACTGTAATACCTTATATCCGGGCAGCCGGAAAAATGCGCTGGAGCATCTGCAGTGCGCCTGGGAGAATGGGTTTACCCCGCTGACCGTCGGATGTCCGGTGATCATCGGCGATGGTCTGAAAGGAACCGATGATATCGACGTTCCGGTAGAGGGCGGCGAATACATAGAGAATGCAAAGATCGGACGAGCTGTGATGGATGCCGATATCTTTATCAGCCTGACACATTTTAAAGGACATGAGATGACCGGATTCGGCGGAGCCATCAAAAACATCGGTATGGGCTGTGGTTCCCGCGCCGGAAAGAAAGAGCAGCACTCCAACGGAAAACCGAGCATTGACCCGGAAGCATGCCGCGGCTGCAAACGCTGCCAGAAGGAATGTGCTAACAACGGTCTGGAATTCAACGAAGAGACAAAGAAAATGACGGTCAACATGGATAACTGCGTGGGCTGCGGAAGATGTCTTGGCGCCTGCACCTTTGATGCCATCGAGTTTGTCAACGACGCCGCGACAAAAGAACTGAACTGCCGTATGGCGGAATACACAAAGGCAGTCATCGACGGTCGTCCGAACTTCCACATCTCCCTCATCGTGGACGTTTCCCCGAACTGTGACTGTCACGCGGAAAACGATGCGCCGATCCTGCCGAATATCGGTATGTTCGCGTCCTTCGACCCGCTGGCGCTCGACCAGGCTTGCGTGGACGCCTGTCTGAAATGCGACCCGCTGCCAAACAGCCAGCTTTCCGACCGGATGCACAGAGAGGACTTCTGCGACCATCATGACCACTTTGAGAACACCACACCGGACTCCGAGTACAAGACATGCCTTGACCATGCGGCTAAGATCGGCCTTGGAAACCGCGAGTACGAGCTTATCTTTGTAAAATAATCAGGATACGGCGAAAAAGCAGGAAATGTTTAGGTGGTTTTCGAATATTTCCTGCTAATGTTTACAGCAAATGAGTTACAATAATGAAATATGAAATTTATATTTTTGAGGAGGTCAAAACGGCCTCCTTTTATAAAAAAGCTATCGAAGAATACGAAAAACGGCTGAGCCGTTATTGCAAAATATCCTGCCGTTTTATAAAAAAACAAAAAGAATGGGAGAAACTTCTGGCAGAGTCTGAAGGCGCCGGCGACGCCTGCTTTGTTCTGGCCGGACCGGATTCTGTATCCTCTGAGACTTTCAGCCAGGGAATCGGGCGATGGGAAATGTCCGGTCAGGGCAGAAAACGCTTCTTTATACCGGCCGCATACCTCGCCTTTACAGAAAAAAATAAAGAAGGAAAAATGGCGGTCATCAACCTCTCCGACTTTACCATGAACACGGCTATGACAGCCATGATCCTCTATGAGCAGATATATCGGGGATATCGGATATTGAACAACCATCCATATCATAAATAAGAATTTGTAAAGGTGATAACAGGTTTCTCCTATAACAGACGACGCCATTCGTTCTCATACAGTTCCTCCCGACTCGACCCTCACTCGGACTACAGGCGTTTTCTGACCGGCAGGGAGAAACCGCTTTGCATTTTCTCCCTGCCTTCTCCAAGTCTTAGCCAGTCCTCCCTCACAGCTCGCGGTCGGAATCTGTATGCACTCCGAATGGCATCTGTATATTGGAAAAATTTCTGTTCCACCTTTGCAAGAATCCTGTGTATGTTGGCAAAGCAGCAGATCATGGTAGTATATTTTGGTAAATTAACTGAAATATTACAGATGTTTTTGCACTTTTCATACAGTCCCCATCTTCTTACAGGTTATTGGCATGTCAATATGATAAGGAACGTGTAAACGAAGATGCAAACTGGATAATATGCCACAATGGTATAGATGCGCTCGAGATGAAACGAACATTTTGCCATAATCTTAGTGATGAAGTCAGACAGAGATTTGCGGCATACTATCCAGGTAGAAAAACACAGCGGGAAAGGTCGGCGACGACTGGGAGCGCAGGCGTCATGGGAAGGTTATGATGCTATTCCCACAATCAGCCTGCCGAGGTGGAGGAGAAGAGCTTCCCGCCTGCGTTTTTCTATGGCATATACAGCGTTGCAAATCTCGTCTGTTTCCACATCCTCAGATTCTATTAAGATCGCAGTTTCATCTCGACAACCCCATCGACAAATCCCAATTGAACAATAAAAGCGTCAGGAAAGGAGAAGGAATGGATAATCAAAAAGTATTTGCAATGAGTTTCAGTAAAATATATCTGCTCTATATTCAAAAGGCAGAGCGGAAAAATCAGACAAAAGAAGAAGTGGACGAGATTATATGCTGGCTTACCGGCTATGATCCGGAGAGTCTGCAGGCGCAGATTGACGGAAATGTCAGCCTGCAGACATTTTTTGAGGAAGCGCCGCAGATGAATCCCAATGCGGCGTTGATCAAAGGTGTTGTCTGCGGCGTTCGTGTGGAGGAGATCGAAGATCCGCTTATGCAGAAGATACGCTGGCTGGACAAGCTCATTGATGAGCTGGCAAAGGGAAAGAAGATGGAGAAAATACTGCGTTCCGTTTAACTCCCGGTAAATTTTTCTTCCTGCAAATTAATGAGAATTCAATTGTCTGTGTCGCTGCCGCTTTATCTAACCCTTTTCCTCCTCCTCTGCCTGTGCCAGAAAGTCGGCGTTTTTCTCTTTGAGCCGCGGGATGAACAGTCGGGCAAAACGTCCTTTTCCCCGGGTTTTCACATAGAAATAGCCGATGGTGGAAAATAGAATGGCGCCAACGAAGTTGACCAGCAGGTCGTTCATGGTATCAATGAGCCCGATATCCAGATAGCCGCCGAGTCCAAGGCTTTTTCCGTTGACTGCCACGGCCTGAATGTGATCCACGGGGACGGGGATGTTACTTTTGGTCGGGTCCAGCAGCACGGACTGGAAGGAGTGGATGACGGTATCCTTCTGCATGTCCAGGGAGAAGAAGTTGTCCATGGCGAATTCAAAAAACTCCCATACAACGCCGATGGTCATGGAAAAGCAGAAGGCGACAATAGCGAGAAATACCGGAGAGAGTTGAATGGAGAACCGTTCGCTTCGGTTTAAAATATCCACCAGAGCAAAGCCGATGGCCGCCATCAGAAAGCCGTTCAGGATGTAAAGTACAGTGTCCCAGAACGGGAAGATCAGAATGATATCTCCTTGCTTTCTGTTCTGTCGTAGTTACCGCTTATTATAACGGCAGGATATGCAGAAGGCAAGGAAATGTAATGAAAAAAATAGAAAACAGTCATAAAAGGAGAATTAGCGCTGCGCGGCTATTCGCTCTGTGAGACATCTGTTTCTTCTTCCTCCTGCGGGAGATGAATCCCTCTCGGCGGGACCGCCGTGGAGAACACGATCTGCGTCTGGGTGTTGCCGTATTTTTGCAGATGCCCGATAAAGGTGTCCAGTTCCATAGTGCTTGGAAAGGCGACCTTTAACATGATGGAGTAAAGGCCGGTGACGCAGTTACATTCCAGAACGTTCGGACAGTCCGTAACATAAGGATAAAACTCATCCTTTTGTTTTGGGTCCAGCGTCAGGTTAATGAAAGCGGTGATGTGGTAGCCTAAGGCCACCGGGTCCACCGTTGCATGATATCCGGTGATGACGCCGCTTTTTTCCAGCCGTTCAATGCGGGTGGAGACGGCGGGAGAGGATAAGAAGACCTTCTGTGCCAGGTACTTTAAAGGGTATCTGGCATTTTCCTGTAATAGTGAAATAATTTTTTTATCAATTTTATCCATAAAAATCAACCTCCGGTAGAGAAACAGCAATAATGCATCCTGAGCAGTAAATTATGTATGATATATCTATGCAGTCTATCTCCTGGTAAACTACAAAAACAAGAAAAGGAGTATCCCTCAAACAGGGACACTCCTTTGCGTCGTTGCTATTATATAGTACCTGCCGATATTTGGCAAGTATTTTTACAGATACAATTCCTCAGAATTCAGGCAGATCTTAGCAAACGCCCTGAGCCAGCATAGCGTTTACAACTTTCTCGAAGCCGGCGATGTTAGCGCCTGCCACGTAGTTGCCTTCCATGTCGTAACGTTTTGCTGCATCAGAAATGTTGTGGTAGATGTTTGCCATGATGCCCTGTAATCTTCCGTCAACATCCTCGAAGCTCCAGCTTAATCTCTCGCTGTTCTGGGACATCTCCAGAGCGGATACGGCAACACCGCCGGCGTTGGAAGCTTTTCCAGGAACGAAGTATACGCCGTTATCCTGAAGATATTTGGTTGCGTCCAGAGTAGTAGGCATGTTAGCGCCCTCTGCGACAGCGACACATCCGTTAGCGACTAACTGTTTTGCGTCGTCTAAGAGCAGCTCGTTCTGTGTAGCACATGGAAGAGCGACATCACATTTTACCTGCCATACGCCGCGGCCTTCATGGTACTCGCTGTTTGGACGATATTTCTTGTATTCGGTCAGACGTGCGCGGTTTACTTCTTTGATCTCTTTTAATGCAGCGACATCGATGCCTTCCGGATCATATACCCAGCCGGTGGAATCGGAACAGGTCACAACTTTTGCGCCAAGCTGCTGTGCTTTTTCGATAGCGTAGATCGCTACGTTGCCGGCGCCGGAAACGCAGACAGTCTTGCCGGCCATATCCATGCCGTGATCTTTTAATAACTCTTCTGTAATATATACAAGACCGTAACCGGTAGCTTCTGTTCTTGCGAGGGAACCGCCGTAAGTAAGACCTTTACCGGTCAGCACGCCTTCGTAGCGTGTGCTCAGTCTCTTGTACTGTCCGAATAAGTAACCGATCTCTCTTCCGCCTACACCGATGTCACCGGCAGGGACGTCGCAGTTAGGACCGATGTGTTTATAAAGCTCGGACATAAAGCTCTGGCAGAATGCCATAACTTCACGGTCAGATTTGCCCTTCGGGTCAAAGTCAGAACCACCTTTGCCGCCGCCGATCGGAAGACCGGTTAAGGAGTTTTTGAAGATCTGCTCAAAACCTAAGAACTTGATGATGCCCTGGTTTACAGAAGGATGGAAACGTAAGCCTCCCTTGTAAGGTCCGATCGCGCTGTTGAACTGCACGCGGATACCCATATTCACCTGTACATTTCCTTTATCGTCAACCCACGGAACGCGGAATTTGATCATTCTTTCCGGCTCGGTCAGTCTTTCAAGAATCGCTTCTTTTTTGTAAAATTCTTCATTGGCCTCAATGACCGGACGAAGAGACTCAAATACTTCTGTGACAGCCTGATGGAATTCCGGCTCGCTTGGATTTTTCGCAATTACTCTTGCGAGTACGTCATCAACGTAAGACATAATTAATCCTCCTTAAAATGCATAAATGCTTATTCTGTTTTCTTCAACGCCACTTATTATACTATATTGTTTTCTCATAATCAATAAAAAGAATGGGAAAAACTACAATTTTCCTTAAAAAAATTTCATATCAGGGCAGAAAAATTGGGGTTTTTAAGGAGAAAGGCAAAAAAAATGATGGTTTATAAATTACTTCCTTCAAA